>Ga0209048_10002517_pt1 | contig 18180 bp, 20 predicted proteins | sample FrelakmetCRP12CR_FD_187146 | JGI IMG/M metagenome (GOLD analysis project Ga0209048, IMG submission 187146) | Freshwater lake sediment microbial communities from the University of Notre Dame, USA, for methane emissions studies - CRP12 CR (SPAdes)... | ecosystem: Environmental > Aquatic >... | reverse complement strand
GGATAATCGCAGCCCTCATAGCGGCCGGTATGCCCGGAAATGATTGCCATCCCGAGCTTTTCGCATTCCCGGTGCATCACTCCCCAGAGGATTTCGAATTGTTCCCGGGTGATGGAAAGCGGCAGGTTGAGATCCATCGTAATGTATTTCGGCGAGAGTCCCGAAGTAACCGCATCGGAAGCCAGAATATGCACGGCAAACCACCCGGAGCGCTCCCAGCCGTAGGGAGGCACAACGAAAATGGGATCTGTGGTCGTCACCATCACCTGTCCATGACCCAGGTCAACTACCCCCACGTCCACTCCGTGTTGAGGTCCAGCCAATATTTCAGAACGGTTTCTCCCCAGTTGTGGGAGAATGATCTCATCAAAAATCTCCGCAGATATCTTTCCAATTGTTGGCATCTGAGTTTTCATCGGTTTTCTCCGCTGAGTTGAGGTCCCTTTCGCGACGAAGCAAGCTTAAAGGAGTTGTTGTTTGGGGACAAGCGGGAAACTAGGCATGATCAGAAAGTGTCTCGATAGAGCCATACCAGGAGCCGCGATGGCTAGCTTCTCGAGTAGCCCCCGCCAGATGCTTGAGGAATTCCTTTCGGGGAATTTCACGAGCGCCAAGGCTTTGGAGGTGGGCTGTGCTAACCTGGCAGTCGATCAATTCAAAATCCCAGTGCCGCAAGAGTTGCACAAGCCGGACCAATGCGACTTTGGAGGCATCAGTCTTTCGGGTAAACATGGATTCCCCAAAAAAGACGCGCCCGATGGCCACGCCGTACAGGCCCCCGACCAACTCTCCTTCCAGCCAGCTCTCTACGGAATGCACATACCCGAGTTGATGAAGTAGATGATACGCCTCAACCATTTCCGGAAGAATCCAGGTAGTTTCACCAGATCTTCGCCTCACCGCAGCGCAACCCTGGATAACTTCCAGAAAGGCCTGATCCAGAGTTACTTTGAAGAGGCTTTTCCTTAACACCCGCTGGAGGCTCTTTGACACTTTCAGTTCACTCAAGAAAAGAACGAGGCGTGGGTCGGGGGACCACCAGAGAGGTGGCGTTTCCGCCGAGTACCATGGGAAGATCCCTTGCTGGTAGGCAAGCAGTAGGCGTTCCGGGGAGAGGTCTCCGCCCACAGCCAGCAGGCCGTCGGGATCCGCATAGTAAGGAGGAGGAAAAACCAATTTCTGAGTCAGGCGAAAAACCGGCATCTAATTAGTTCCCATCCGGAAAGTGGGTATGCATACTGTGGGAAGGGCTTGCAGCCCGGATCGCGGCAGAATGCCGCTCCCACAAACTGGGGTTTCCGGATGGACACTAATTAGAAACAGTCTCCTCGGTCGCTGTGGATTGCACCTTGGAAGACGATGTCTCAGTGAAAAGGAAATAAAGGTTCTCGGTTTTTAGAGGCTGATCTACCTCCTCGGGACCGTCTTCAGGTCGCTCAATCCTCACCAGGCCGCCCTGTCGGAGTCGACCAAAGAGGATCTCATCGGCGAGGACATCCTTTATTTCTGCCTGGATCAGTCGGGAGAGAGGGCGGGCGCCAAAAGTCGGGTCATAGCCCCGTTCTGCCAACCACAACCGTGCTGCAGGGCTGAGCTCCAAACGGACACGTTTTTCTGCCAGCTGCCCTTCCATCTCGGTGATGAACTTGTCCACAATCCGTTCCATTATTTCAACGGAGAGCCCATTGAAGTTAATGACGCCGTCAAGACGGTTCCTGAATTCGGGACTGAAAAGATTCTCGATCGCCTTCATCCCTTTGGCCGCGCGATGGTCATCTTCTTTCTGGCCGAATCCGATAGCCGGGCTGCTCATCTCCCTGGCGCCTGCATTGGAGGTCATGAGGAGAATAACATTGCGAAAGTCGGCCTTCTTACCATTATTGTCCGTCAGGGTGGCGTGATCCATAATCTGCAACAGGATGCTGAAAAGATCGGGATGGGCCTTTTCGATCTCATCCAGGAGCAAGACCGTATGCGGTTGCTTGCGAATAGCGTCAGTCAGCAGTCCTCCCTGATCAAAACCGACATAGCCTGGAGGAGCACCAATCAGGCGAGACACTGTATGCTTTTCCATATATTCGCTCATGTCAAAACGCAGGAAATTTACACCCAGAACCCGGGCCAGCTGTTTTGCCGCCTCGGTCTTGCCAACGCCCGTCGGGCCCATGAGCAGAAACGAGCCGACGGGTTTTTCCGGAATGCGCAAACCGGCCCGCGACCGCTTGATCGCTTTCGCAAGAACTTCGATAGCGGTGTCTTGGCCGAAGACCTGACTTTTCAACTCGAAGTTTAGACTCTGCAATCGTTGTTGATCGGAGGCAGAGACAGAACGGGGCGGAATCCTGGCAATGCGGGCCACCACCTGTTCAATGTCCTTCGGGCCGACCACCCGCCGCAAACGGCGGTCCTTTTTCAGCCGCAGACTTGCCCCGGTTTCGTCGATCACGTCAATGGCCTTGTCGGGAAGATAGCGGTCATTGATGTGCCGCGCCGACAGCTCTGCCGCGGTCCTGAGGGCCGCATCGGCATAACGGATCTGGTGGTGTTGCTCGTAGTATGGTCTCAAGCCTTGAAGAATGTGGTAGGTTTCCTCCACCGTGGGTTCCTGTATCTCAACCTTCTGGAAGCGCCGGCTGAGGGCCCGGTCCTTTTCAAAATGGTTTTTGTACTCCTCGTAGGTCGTAGAACCGATGCAGCGGAGACCGCCGGTGACCAGGGCAGGTTTAAGGATGTTCGAGGCATCCATCGAGCCCCCGCTGGTCGCTCCTGCCCCCACCACGGTGTGAATCTCATCGATGAAGAGGATGGCTCCCGGTTTTTTCTTGAGTTCCTGGAGGACGCCTTTGAGGCGCGCTTCAAAGTCTCCCCGGAACTTGGTTCCGGCCAGCAATGCCCCCATATCCAGAGCGAAAACCTCAACATCATAAAAAGTTTCAGGGACCTCTTTGCGACAAATCTTCAGGGCCAGGCCCTCGGCGATGGCGGTTTTGCCGACACCGGGATCACCCACGAATATCGGATTGTTCTTGGTTCGCCGCCCTAAAATCTGGAGCGTTCTGAGGATCTCATCTTCGCGTCCGATGAGGGGATCAATCATCCCGTCTGCAGCCTTCTGGATAAGGTTGACGGTAAAGCTTTCGAGAGCAGAGGCTTTCCTGGGTTCCTGTTTGCCCTCCTGGGTTGGAGTCTGCAGGGGGCGACCAGCCAATTCATCTTCCTCGGGGTCGGCCACCTTGGAAACGCCGTGAGAAATGTAGCTGACCACATCCAGACGGGTCACTCCTTCGGCTTTGAGAAAGTAGACCGCATAGGAATTTTCCTCATGGAACATCGCAGCGAGGATATCACCGGAATCCACTTCTTTCTTTTCGGCACTACGAACATGCATGATGGCTCGCTGAATGGCCCGCTGGACGGCTAAGGTTTGGATGGGATCCTGCTCGATCCCATCGGGGAGCTTCTCCATCCGTTCAGAAAGATATTTCTCGAGGCGAGCCTTCAGCTTTTCGAGATCAGCACCGCAATTGTAAAGGATACGCTGCCCCGTCATGTCGTGGAGTATGGCGTAAAGGATGTGCTCCAGAGTAAAGTATTCGTGGCGCCTCACCTTGGCTTCTCTGATGGCGCCTGTCAGCGTCAGTTCAAGTTCTCGATTGATCATTTATGTCTCTTCCATACTGCATTGGAGAGGGAATCCATGTTTTTTTGCCAGATGATGGACCACCTCCACCTTAGTTTCAGCAATTTCGGCCGGGAACACACCGCATAATCCAACCCCGCTCTTATGTACCAGCAGCATAATCCTGGTGGCTTCAGTGGGCGATTTGTGGAAGACCCTCTGCAGAATCTCTACGACAAACTCCATTGTGGTATAGTCGTCGTTGTGAAGCAACACTCTATACATGGAAGGTTCTTCAAGATCTTCTTCGGCGTTGCTCTCCACGTCTTCCCGAAAATCCGGATGGTCCTCACTCATCCCTGTCCTCCACCTGGCTAAAGCGCCTGGTTACCAAATCAGCCAATACTCTTCAGCCCCTACCGTTCGATCCTTCGACCCCACCATCGCCGCAGCATCTCATTTCTGCATCTGCCCCTTGATCTTTCTTCCAATATGAACAATAACTTTTTCCACCCAAGTGTCAAGGTGGGCTCGCTGAGCCATGATCACTGCAAACCGCAAGGGAGCGCTCATGCCAGGCAATACTTTTGGTAGCTTGTTTCGGATCACAACCTGGGGGGAATCCCATGGGCCGGCTTTAGGAGCTGTGATTGACGGCTGTCCTCCGGGGATACCGCTTGCCGCAGAAGACATCCAGTACGATCTGGAACGCCGAAGGCCGGGAAAGGCCCTAACTTCCCCCCGCCGCGAACCGGACCGGGTGGAAATCCTCTCCGGGGTCTTTCAAGGGGTCACGACCGGCACCCCGATCAGCCTGGTCATTCACAATCGGGATGTTCGCAGCGGGGACTATGATGAACTTGCGGCCGTTTACCGACCCGGACATGCCGACCGGACTTATGAGCAGAAATATGGGATTAGGGATTGGCGGGGCGGGGGTCGGAGCTCCGCTCGAGAAACGGCTGCGCGGGTAGCTGCGGGCGCCGTGGCCAGGAAGTTATTGAGCCGGCATGATATTGCTGTCAAAGCCTATACTCTGGCTCTGGGAGGCGTCCGCTGCAAGCATTTTGACTGGGCTGAAATTGATCGGAATGCTTTGTTTTGCCCGGATGCGGAAAGTGCTCAGGCGATGGAAGCGCGTTTGCGCGAGGTGAAGGAGGCGGGTGATTCCGTGGGAGGCATTGTGGAAATCTCGGCCCGCGGGTGTCCTGCCGGGTTGGGTGAACCTGTGTTCGATAAGCTCGATGCCAGGCTGGCTGCTGGTCTGATGTCCATTGGGGCGGTTAAAGGAGTGGAAATTGGTGAAGGCTTTCAGGCTGCCTGCATGCTGGGAAGCGAAAACAACGATCCGGTGACTCCTGATGGTTATGCAAGCAATCACGCCGGCGGCATTCTTGGCGGCCTCTCGACGGGAATGGAGATCATCGCGCGCGTGGCGGTCAAACCAATCCCATCCATTTCCAAGCCTCAGCTGACGACAACCACCGATGGTCAGCCTGTAAGCATTCAGATCAAGGGGCGCCATGATGTTTCCGCCATTCCGCGCATTGTTCCGGTATGTGAGGCGATGGTGCTCCTGGTGCTCGCCGATTTTATGTTGCACCCTTATCCGAGAGTGGCTCTTGGCTCTTAGATTTTTATTTTCAGATCATCGAGCATGCTGTCGGCAAACTGGATGATGTAGTCCCGCTGCTGCTTTGTGGCGTAGGCGATGCAGTTGCACCGGATAATCTGACGGCTCCTTATGAGCAATTCAAAAGCAACATCATTCCGGGTAAGGTTGATGGCAAAGTAGTGTGGATGACACTTTGAGTGCGCACTCTGAACAGGGCTATAGAGATCAGGAGGGAGGCCCACCCAGTAGATGCCCTCCAGAGCGGCACCTTCGGTATTTCCGTCAAGAAAGTCCTTTATCTGATCGTAATCGGATTCGCGCAACTGATCGATGACATACTGTTTCATGCTGACTTGGACTCCCAAGGATTCATATTGAAAAGCGGTCTACTGTTCAGACTATTGAACTAGCATACTTCTGCAATACTATCATTAGGGAAACGAATGAGTGAGTCCTCTCAAAACGAAAATAACCGATGCAAGATGGAGGAATAAAGAAACAAGGTGTCGATTAACAGCTCTCATCGGACGTCAAATGAAATAATCGTGTTACTTACCTGTTACTTGACATTCTTTTGTATGGAGCATTAATTACCTGATAGGGTTTTAAGGATGGTAATCTCGAGAGTCAGGGACGTGACTCGGGATGCTGCCCGAGAATTGTCATTTCGAGCCGAAGGCGAGAAATCTTGTTGGTTTAAGTGGCTGACTTTTCAGATTTTTCACTTCGCTTCGCTTCATTCGAAATGACAGAAAAGAAGTTCCCGGATAAGCTCCTGACGAGTCAAGATTGTGTTTCGGGATATCGCGATGTCACTCACAAGTGCAGTTGAAATGAAGGGAGAAAAGTCATGTCAAAATACTTCTGCTGCTTGATAGTGGTGGTATCATTTTTTCTGGCCTCAGCCGATGCCCGGGCTCAGACAGCCGGCAGCAAAGAACCGGAAATCAAAGACCTGATCCTCGCAACAACAACATCCACTGTTGACACGGGACTCCTAGATTTTCTCATTCCCATATTCGAGAAACAAACCGGCTACCGGGTGAAGACCATTGCCGCAGGGACTGGACAGGCTTTGGCTATGGGGGAAAAGGGGGAAGCGGACGTCCTGCTGGTGCATGCTCCGGAAGCCGAGAAGAAGTTGGTCGATTCCGGTCTGGTGACCAACTATCAACTCGTGATGCACAATGACTTTGTAATCGTCGGGCCGGCAACCGACCCTGCCGGAATTAAGGGAAAGCAAAGTAGTGACGCTTTCAAGGCAATCACTCAGAAAGGATCGCCTTTTGTATCACGCGGAGACGACTCCGGTACGCATAAGAAAGAACTTTCAATCTGGAAGAAAGCAGAGATAACCCTTACCGGTGCGAAATGGTATCAGGAGTCAGGGCAGGGCATGGGTTCAACCCTCCTGATGGCATCGGAGAAACAGGCCTACACGCTTACCGATCGTGGGACCTACCTGGCCCAAAAGGGGAACATCAAGCTTGACATCCTCTCTGAGGGCGACAAGTCTCTTCTGAATATCTACCATGTAATGCAGGTCAATCCAGAAAAGTTCACCAAGGTCAATGGAAAGGGGAGCAAAGCTTTTGTTGAATTTATGATCTCCCCGGAGACCCAGAAAACAATCGGTGATTTCGGCAAGGATAGATTCGGCCAGCCGCTTTTTTCCCCGGATGCGGGCAAGTAGATCTTAAAAGAAAATCGGGCCGCGGGGGCCCGATTTTCGGAAAGTTGGACAGAAAGCTAAGCTGACGATCCAAATATTTCACAATTTCTTTATTATGTCAAGAAGGACATAATATATTTTCTGCCCTTGCCGCAAAAAACTCGACCGTATAGGGGATTCCCATTTTTGCCACGACGGCCACAAAGAGATACGAGGATGCACGAAGTATCTGCAATTATCGCTTTTTTGTGTGACTTCGTGGATTAACTCGACCGGGCTCCAAAAGATCACTCCCGGCCCGGAGACCGTGGTTTTTTCTCCCGGTTGATGCCAATGGTAAAGGCGTGTTCAAAGAGATCGTCTGCTTCTTTTTCGACAAGAGTTTGAAGCTGTCGAAACCTTTCCATCATATTGCCGGCGAAAGGAGTCAATTCTGATCCACCCCGCCGAGTTCCGTCCGGTTTCCTCCTCACGAGAGGCTGCCCCAGACGATCCTCTGTAGCCTTGATTTTCCCCCAGACCGCCCGGTAGCTCATCCTCAGTTCCTTGGCTGCAGCATGGATCGAACCATATTTGGCAACCAACTCTAAAATGCGCAACCGACCGGCCCCAAAAACGACATCGCCATTTTCATCCTCAATCCAGGTCTTCGATTTGATGGCGAGTTTTCTCGGATTCACGCGCTCTGATGCCATAATCCATACTCCTTCAGTGGTATAGCTTGCGCGCTGTGTGTCAGGACACTCCGCAAGAAACCAGGGGCCGTTCAAGGTTAGCCTAACGCCAGTGATGATGGTCTTCAAGCCGGAGATCAAACACCCAGACCCCTCTTGTCCATCAACTCCTGCCTATTATCGATCGGCTTTCATGAGATAGGACAGGCTAAGCCAAAAACCGGTGAATAAAAGAAATGAAACCGAACCCCATAGAAGCATTCGCCAAAATGTGAGGATCTTTTTTCTGCCCTGTGAGCTGGGGAGATTGCCTTCCCAACGGCACTCAGGATTGTGGCATCGATAGCGGCGGATAGGGAAGAACCAACTCATCATCCGGTCGACCAGGCGACGATGAATTACGACCAGCGTTCGACGGTCACACTCCGGACATTTGTGGTAGCGCCGGGAAGGCTTTCGATGGACCCGTCCTTCAGTGTTCCCCTCCTGCATCTCCGTCTCTGGATGGCCCGAAACTTTATCAATAACATCTGACATAGCCGTTGAGTGTCCCCTCCTCCCATCAGGACGAAACGAAGCACGAACCACAACAGGCAAACTCAGAATCAAAGGGTGCCTTGCGCAAGAATTAGACAAAGCGAACTGTGACTTTTAGGGGGGTAAACCCAGCCTCTGAAGCCTGACGGTGCTCATTGACTACAGTGGCCACATTGATTTTCGCTGACGCAGGCTGCTAAAGTCAACCTGATTTCCGGAAGGCCAGTTGGGAATTGTAAACCTCCTTCCAGAAAGCACGGTACAGGCCTTCGATCTTTCCTTAGTGGCGGTTGATGGGCACTTTGCCGGGATCTCCAACAAAGGGCAGAACCAGAAGCCGGAGAAGATTCAGCCGCCGAGGGTCGCGAAATTGTGCCAACCCGATGGTCATGACCTCATGACCCCGCTCGGGCTGGTCCGTATAAGTTCCGAACAGACGGTCCCACCAGGGGAAGTTAAAGCTATAATTGCTGTTGGTTTCGCGGATGATCACCGAATGGTGGACCCTGTGCATATCGGGGGTGACTACGAACAGCCTCAGGATGCCATCAACCCCTAAGGGAAGACGGATATTGCTGTGGTTAAACATGGCAGTGGCATTGAGCGCAACCTCGAAAATAAGCACTGCTAGAACGGGCGCTCCGAGTAAGACTATGGTCATCAACTTGATTCCCATGGAAAGAACAATCTCGATAGGGTGGAACCGCAGTCCCGTGGTGACATCAATGTCCATGTCTGCATGGTGCACCATGTGCAAGCGCCAAAGAAGCGGAATCGCATGGAAGAGCACGTGTTGAAGATAGATGGCGAAGTCCAGAGCAACTGCACCGATTGCCACGGAAAGCCAGTAAGGCATATCGAGACTGTTTAGCAATCCCCAGTGGCGTTCCTGGGCCAGGATAGCCATCCCGGTGGGAAAGACGGGGAATAGAAGGCGCAACGATAACGGATTCAGGGCGACCATCACCAGGTTAGCGAACCATCGGCCGGCTTTGGAGGTAGTGAGCGCGCGTCGAGGCGCCATGATTTCCCCAATGGCTACCAGGCCAAAGACACCCAAGAAAAAGCTGAGGCGGATGGCAATTTCATCATGCATCGTTTATTCTCAACCGGCGGATACTGCTGCGGTTGAAGGTGTGTAACAAACGGCGCTCGCTTTTTTCATTTCCACATAATGAGCCGCTGCCAGGGCAGCCGTACAGCCATCCGCCGCAGCAATCACAATCTGGTTGGCATACTTCTGCCGGAGATCGCCGATGGCAAAGATGCCGGGGATGCTGGTCTCGCATTTTTCATCGGTAATTACATAGCCGTTTGCGTTGGTTTTGATGCCGGCCGGCACCAACTGGTTGTTGGGAGAAAAACCGACGAAGATGAATACGCCATCCGTTGCAAGTTCTCTTTGCTCCCCGGTCTTTGTATCTCTCAGGGAAACCGCGCAAACTCCCTGCTCATTGGATTGTATTTCCGTGACCACTGTATTCCAAAGGACTTCAATCCCACATTCACCCAGTACCCGCTGCTGCAGGATTCGGCTCCCCCTGAAGGCATCCCGGCGATGGACGAGGTATACACGCTTGGTGATCTTGGACAGATAGAGAGCATCCTCCAGGGCCGTATCGCCACCGCCAACGACCACCACAACTTTGTCCCTGAAGAAAAAGCCATCACAGGTTGCACAGTAGGAGACGCCTCTGCCGAAATTTCCACTCTCCCCCGGGACGTTGAGCTTGCGAGCACTGCCGCCTGCAGCCAGAACAACTGCATGACCGTCCAACACCACCCCGTTGGCAAGGCGCACGGAATGGAACTCGATCCCGGGGTCCACAGCCACAACCTCCTGCGAAATCATCTCCAGGCCATACCATTTGGCGTGCTGTAAAAATTTGTCGCACAGCTCAAAGCCGCTTATTTCGATGAAACCGGGGTAGTTTTCCACACCCTTGGTAATGGCCACCTGACCGCCCGGCACTCCCTTCTCGATCAGAACGGTCTTTAGTGCGGCTCTCATGGCGTACATTCCAGCAGTCAGACCGCCCGGCCCCCCACCGACGATGATGAGATCATAGAATTCGCTATCCGACACTAGCTATCCTCCTTCGCCGCCAGGAATGAACAAATGACCGAACCCAACGGATCCTTCCAATTCCCGAAATCTTGAATCATGCCCCAAGAACGCTGAGAGAAGTACACAAACACCTTAACGAACGTTCATGCGCAAATCAACCGAGAATGTAGGCAACTCCTATTCATATTAATTTAGAAGAATTCACCAGCGTTTGTCCGGGATCTTTTCAGCAGGCTTTTGAGGTATGGGGTCTAGGATAAAGAGTCAAAGTAATGAGTTCTCCATTTGACCTCTTGACCCCTCGACATCTGATTCGCTATGTTCCAATTTAACAATATCGAAGCATCTCAAGGTACTCGGGTATCCGGGTCTGGTTGGGTGCCGGAAAAGTGGGCCCTGGGTAAATTATGAGCTAACCGATGGTGAGAGCACTCCCTAAGCAGCCACGCTTCCCGGAAACTTGAGGCACTGGCTGCAAAATGATCACCAAATCGTGCGGATTGCCGGGCGTCTCCCTTCCATTCGGCGGGAAGATATCTGCAAGAAGTGACGTTTTTCGATCTTTTCCTGAAGTAAGAGGTCAAGCATGGCTGAGAAGGACATCACCAAGATCAGAATAGGGAAATTTGACATCGGCATTGTTGGCATCCAACAAATCATCTCGGAAATAGCCCAAACAGATGCTGGTAAGAGTGATAAGGAAATCGCAGCGGTGATGCTGGAGCGTCTCGCTCGGGACAACTACATCCCGGGTGGTGCCAGGGAAGATTATGGTCAGGCCTTCGTTCGGGAGTTTCGCAAGTTTACCGGCCAGCCTTACAAGGACGAGGCTCCCCGAGGATTGGAAATCAAAGTCCTGGGAATGGGATGTGCGCAGTGCAACAGTCTGGAGCGAACGGTAATGGAACTTCTGACCGAGTTGGATCTGCCCGCGAGTCTGGACCACGTTACCGATATCAAAGAGATTGCCCGGTATGGTGTTATGGGAACCCCGGCCTTGGTGATCAACGGCAGGGTTATGGCAGTCGGTAAGGTGCCTGCACGGAATCAGATGAAGACATGGCTCCTTGAAGCACAATCCTCGCTTCACAAATGACCATCGCTATCACTGCCTGCCTCCTTGGGTTGTTCATGGACAAGGAGGTTGCTTTATTTGAGAATCGCCAGGCCGCTGCCACCGACATGGAGAGCCCCGAAGGATTCGAGTGGTTTGATCCGACACCTCCGGCATCAATGGGTTCCGCTTACCTTAACCTGGCTTTGACCTTACCAGAAGAGCGAGGCGCGCAATGAAAGATAACCTGAAAACCCTGGCCCTGATCTTTTCGATCACTTTGAACCTCGTTTTCATCGGCACCACAGCTTACTACAAACTCTCAGCTCGCATTCCCGCGGTAAGCTGTCCTTTCCTATACGAGCAACTCAATCCGACCAAAGAACAACTCCGTCGCGTTGAACCCATCAGAGATCGATTTCATGTCAGTTCAGCTGAAATAAGCAGTACCATCAAAACAAAGCGGCTCGGGCTCCTCGGCCTTCTAGCGGCATCAGATATTGACTGGAATGCCGTTGGTGCGCTCAAAGAAGAAATTCGAGTTCTCCAACAAACGATGCAGAATACGATCATCGGGCACATCCTGGAGGAAACCGGGGTCTTCACTGCCAAGCAGCGGAAGAATTCTTTTGATCTCATGTAAGAGAGAATCAAGCACAGCGGTCAACCGTGCCCTCCATGGATGCGACCGTCGGAGGGAAAGACAACCGCCGGATGAGTTTGACTTCCTTTGGGGCATCTTATTTACTGTTGTTTCGGACTTTATTTCATTGGAAGAACTGTTGGAAAGCAGCTTCAGTTTACTCGAAGAGGAGAACCTGTGAGGAACCGGAAAATTCCAGAACGACTCGAGAGGCTCGCAGCGCGAGGCGGCATTATTGTTTTCTTCATCATGGCTTTTGAAGTCATGATCATGATCAGTCCTTTCGCGTTCTTCTTCTACTCGGTCTTTAATCCGGTACTTCATTGGCTGGAGAGTTATCCCGCCACCAGATGGCTTACCGGATTCTTTTTGCCCCACATGATCTTACCGCCGACACTGGTCCTTAAGACAATTCGCGTCCTGGGCTCCGTTCTTTTTGTCCTGGGTTTCCTGACCTTTACCATATGTGCTCTCCAAATCTACCTTGGAAAGATCTTCAAATGGGGCATAGCCGATAAGGGACTGTATCGCACCATCCGCCATCCGCAATATCTTGCCCTCGGCCTTTGGGGTATCGGCATGTCCATCCTGTGGCCGAGGTTTCTGGTCCTGGCCTCATTATCCTTGATGTTCATTCTTTATTATTTCCTGGCCAAAGACGAAGAAAGAAGAATGCTCGATCAATTTGCTGAAGGATACCGCCGGTACATACAGCGCACAGGAATGTTCCTGCCACGCTTCACCGAGAACCGGCTTGCATTTCCACTCCGCACCATCCGGCACAACTCTCTAAAATACGCTGCGATTACTCTTTGTATTCCGATTGTGGTCATCGGCTCTGGTTTTCTCTTAAGAGAGATCACTCTGCACTCACTCCCATTTCAAGCAAACAACCATGTAACAGTGGTCTCCATCCTGCCGGAGGATGTCGGAGCAAGCCAAAGGGTCCTCGACGCAATCGCCAGGGCTGATTCTCAGACGAAGCCGGCTTTCCTGGAAGACGAAAAGGATTACCTTGGCTATCTCATGCCGGCAGACTACGTGATGCAGGGGATGATCGCCAACACCGGCGATGACTTCCATCTGCACAAGCAGCACCACACCTTCGCTCTGATCACAGACTGGGTGCTGAATCCTTTTGAACATCTCAGACGTTCGCCATCAGAACAAATGGCAAAGATGCATAACGCTGATCCAGCTGTAGCCAGGAGGCACCATTGTCCGCTCACCAATATGGACCCACTTCTCCAATGTGGAACCTGCCCTTTCAGGCGCGTTGTCTTTGTTGAAATAGACCATGCCAGTAAGCAGCATCTGACAAAAGAAAAACTCTTTTCTTTCGATACCATCAGAGTGCCGGTTTGTTTCATCGACATAAACGTGCAAACCGGTGAAATCATAAACGTACAGAGAGTCGGAAAAGGGACCGCTTGGAGTGATGTTCCCACCCCTGCCATTTAGGAAATCCAGAGGGGTGTCCTGGCACTCTCCTGGCATCTACCGGGCCTTGCTAAAAAGTTTTGCCTAGAGCCGCGCCGGTCTCGTAACGTATCTCGAAGTTGCGACGGCTGAGAATGAGGCCCCAGGGACCGAGCGCGCCGCAGTGGGCCTGCGCGGCCAGCAGCCGCTGGCAAACGTGACCCTGATCAAATCAGTCGGAGGGGGCTGGCATGCATCGGATGACGGTAACGGAGAACCCTGATCCGGGCCATGGGTCGATGTTCCTCATGTGACACTATGAGATTTTGAAAGCTGGTTTGGAAACTGTAGACCACACCAGAGATCCCCTAGCGATATTTGAAAAAGCTCAAATAACGCAAGACATTCAGGGCCGAAGCCTCGGGGGGGCGTAGATAAAGTATCTTGGCACAGTAAATTTTATTTTAACAATGCAGATTGAAGCGACGTTGGCCAGATATGGTGAAAAGCATTCAGCAGTCTTTGTAAAAATGTGTTGACGGATGTACATATAATCGATACATTTAAATACACAAATATATACCAGGGGGCTCCCATGAAAGATTTCATTAAAGTGATGAAGGCGCTTTCCGATTCCAGCCGGATCAAGATCGTGAAGATGCTGCAATATAAATCGATGTGCGTATGTGAGATGCAATCCGCTTTGAGCCTCGCTCAACCTACGGTTTCCAATCACTTGAAGATTCTCGAGGAAGCTGGGCTCGTTAGGTATCAAAAAGACGGCTTGTGGGTCAACTACTGTCTGGCTGACGGGAGCGAGAGTCCCTATGCGGCGACGCTACTGGGAAATTTGAGGCACTGGTTACAGAATGATCCTGAAGTCACGCGAATGGTGGAGCGCCTCCCTTCCATCCGCCGGGAAGATATCTGCAAGAAGTGAGATTTCGCTGCTGGCAGGCGGCGGAGAGAAAGACCATGGCGGAGAAGAATACGATCAAAATGAGGGTTGATAAGTTCAATGTCCGTATCATTAGTATCAGGCAAGTCATTATAGAAATATCTCCCGATTATGAGGAAGATCATGAGATCAATGAAGGCTGAGAGCTGCAGTTGTTTACCCGGCGAGGAGGTCAGGGTGAATTTATCCTCCTCTGAAGACACCAGGAAATCGACTCTGAAGTATTGTTTGATAGGCGTTCCCATGCTGGTGGCCTGGTGGTTAATCTATGTGAACCTGGCGCCCTTTGCCGGTTGGTTGGCTCGCCATTTTGTGGAACTCCTATCCACCCACTTTGTGTGGCTGGGAAACACGGAGCATCTTACAAGCGCGGTGGAGTTCTTCTTCTATGACACACCCAAGGTCCTCATGCTCCTGATTCTGGTGGTCTTTGGAGTGGGTATCATACGCTCCTATTTTACCCCGGAGCGCACCCGCAGGATCCTTGCCGGCAAGCGTGAATCGGTTGGAAATGTGCTGGCCGCTCTGCTCGGTATCGTTACCCCCTTTTGCTCCTGCTCAGCGGTGCCTCTTTTCATCGGCTTCCTCACTGCTTCCGTGCCCCTCGGGGTAACGTTCTCATTTCTCATTTCCGCCCCCATGGTCAATGAGATCGCGTTGGTGCTGCTCTACGGACTTTTCGGCTGGAAAATCGCCGCGATCTATATGAGCACTGGATTGATCATTGCCATGCTTGCCGGCTGGACCATTGGCCGCTTGAAGATGGAACACCACCTTGAAGATTGGGTTTATAAGATCCAGGTGGGGGAGAATGGCGTCTACGATGAGGAGCGAAAGAGCCTCGCGGATCGCATAAATTTCGGCCTCGAAGCCGTGCGCGATATTGTCGGCAAGGTGTGGATATACGTCATAGTGGGCATTGCTGTTGGGGCCGGCATTCATGGCTACGTGCCGGAAGGCTATCTGGCCTCGATCATGGGTAAGGGGGCCTGGTGGTCGGTGCCCGTAGCGGTGCTGATCGGCATCCCCATTTACTCTAACGCGGCAGGAATCATACCCGTAGTGTCCGCCCTTATCGAGAAGGGCGCGGCAATGGGAACAGTGCTCGCATTCATGATGTCCGTGGTGGCCATTTCGTTTCCAGAGACGGTCATTTTGCGCAAGGTCCTCAAGCCGAGGCTCATCATAGTTTTTACGGCTGTCGTTGCGGTAGGGATCATCATTGTCGGATACCTCTTCAATCTACTGATCTAGCGGATGCCAGGCGTAACCTGCCAGGTTGGAGTTATGCATCACAAAGGAGAAGAAAATGAACATTAAGGTGCTCGGTCCGGGATGTAAGAAGTGTCACGAAACGGAAAAGCTGGTCAGGGAGGCCATTGCGGAAGCAGGGTGCGATGCTACGGTGGAATATGTTACCGATATCGCGGAGATCGCCAAACATGGGATCTTCAGCACCCCCGCAGTAGTCATTGAGGGTAAAGTCAAATCCACGGGGAAAGTCCCCAGCAAGACAGAAATCCGAAGCTGGCTGGGGAAGTAAGAGAAGGTGTTGAATGTTACTCAAAAGTTACCGGAAAGAAATCTTTCGGCCGGAGTGCAACCCGAGTTTCCAGTCCTTGCACTGTATTGCCCATCTGGATGAGGACATCACCGATGTTCTCCCTTATCTCAATGCGGTGCTGGGAGGATATCAGTACACCAGGGAGCCGCCTTCAGTCACATTCAAGACCCATGGGAAGCTCATTACCGTGCATCCTCGGGAGATTGCCGTTAATGCTTTGAAGGATGAAACCGAGGTTGACAAGATACTGGAATGGCTCAAGGAGGAGATCAACGAAACCTGGGAAAAGCGAGAAGACATCGAACCACGCTTTGAGGGTGCTCCCAAACCCAGGGTGATTGAGATCCTCCGGCTCTTGCCGAAAACCAACTGTCGCGAATGTGCTCAACCAACCTGTATGGTCTTTGCCGCTCAAGTGGCAGAGGGAGGCAAAGGACCAGGCGATTGTCCGCCACTGAGCGAAGACAGCAGACAGAGGCTTTCGGCCTATCTCGGGCAGTTCCAACTCGAGTGGTAGCGCCAACTCTCACAATGCAAGGAATCAGGAATCGATGACTACAAAAGCAGACAAATTGAAGGTCCTTTTTTTGTGCACCGGCAATTCCTGCAGGAGCCAGATGGCTGAAGCTTGGACTCGCGTTCTGAAGGGTGACCGTATTGAGGCATATTCGGCTGGGGTTGATCCGCACGGTGTGGACCCCAGGGCGGTGAAAGCTATGGCTGAGGTCGGCATCGATATTTCAGGGCAGACCTCCAAACACGTCGATATCCTGGAAGATATAGAATTCGATTTTGTGATAACGCTTTGCGATAACGCTCAGCAAACCTGCCCTGTCTTCCCGGCCAAAACCAGACTGCTCCACGTGGGCTTTGATGATCCGCCCCGTCTTGCTGCCGGTGTGCAGACGGAAGAGGAAGCGATGGTTCACTACCGGCGCGTTCGCGATGAAATCAAGGCATTCGTGGAGAAACTCCCGAAAATTCTGGATGAATGAGACTGATTAGGATGAGGAGAAGACTTATGGAAGCTTCCGTTACAAAAAAGCTTTCGTTTCTCGACCGCTTTTTGACCCTGTGGATCTTCCTCGCAATGGCTGTGGGAGTGGGCTGGGGCTATTTCTTTCCTGGTGTGCGCGAGGTGATCAACTTTTTCCAGGTTGGGACCACCAATATCCCCATTGCCATCGGCCTCATCCTGATGATGTACCCGCCCCTCGCCAAGGTAAAGTACGAGCAACTGGGACAGGTGTTTCGAAATGTCAAGGTCCTTGCTCTCTCCCTTATCCAGAACTGGGTGATCGGACCGATTCTGATGTTCCTCCTGGCCGTCACTTTCCTCTCTGGCCAGCATGAATACATGGTAGGGCTGATCCTGATAGGACTCGCGCGCTGCATCGCCATGGTCATCGTTTGGAATGATCTGGCTGCCGGAGATACGGAATACTGCGCCGGATTGGTGGCTTTCAACTCCATCTTCCAGGTTCTCTTTTTCTCCGTCTATGCTTACATTTTCATCACGATACTCCCGCGCTGGTTCGGCCTGACCGGGGTCCTGGTCGATATTTCCATGCGCCAGATTGCAGAGAGCGTGTTCATCTATCTCGGTATTCCCTTTATTGCGGGCATGCTATCCCGACTCATTGGCCTCAAAACCAAAGGCAGGCAATGGTATGAGCAAAAATTCATTCCTAAAATCAGCCCCATCACGCTCATTGCCTTGCTTTTCACCATTCTGGTCATGTTTTCCCTCAAGGGCGAATACATTGTTCAGCTTCCTCTCGACGTTTTACGAGTGGCCGTTCCCCTGTGCATCTATTTTGTGATCATGTTTTTCGTCTCTTTTGTCATGTCCATTAAAGTGGGAGCAACCTACGAACAATCGGCCACGTTGAGCTTCACGGCGGCGTCCAATAATTTTGAACTGGCCATCGCTGTCGCTGTAGCGGTCTTTGGCATCAACTCGGGAGAAGCCTTTGCCGCAGTCATCGGACCCCTGGTCGAAGTTCCCGTCTTGATCAGCCTGGTCAACGTCGCACTCTGGTTCAAGAGAAGACACTTTCCCTATGCCGTCGAGACCCCCACAGGCATCTGCCACGTATCCTGCCAGCCCTAGCACGAAGAATCAGCCGCTTAGGAACGGTTGCAGGATTGATGTCTGATGAGGGTTTGGGCGAGTGTTTTGGAGGAGAATTCGAAACAGCGCAACCGAGTCCAAAAGAATAGGCATTAGCCGAGGAGACGGCTTCTGAAGCAATGCTTTCGAAAGAACCTTATGCCAAGAACAGCGCAATACGAACAAGTGTGGCTTAAGATCATCCGGCAAATGGGCGGCATCCTTTTGTTGGGATCGCTTTTGG
>Ga0209048_10002516_pt1 | contig 18180 bp, 18 predicted proteins | sample FrelakmetCRP12CR_FD_187146 | JGI IMG/M metagenome (GOLD analysis project Ga0209048, IMG submission 187146) | Freshwater lake sediment microbial communities from the University of Notre Dame, USA, for methane emissions studies - CRP12 CR (SPAdes)... | ecosystem: Environmental > Aquatic >... | reverse complement strand
GGCGCTGGGCCGCGCAATGATCGCGGCGATCCGCAAGGTGACCCAGGTGCCGATCCGGCGCGTCGTGGTGTCGCACTACCACGCCGACCACATCTACGGGCTGCAGGCGCTCAAGCAGGCCGGCGCCGAGATCTGGGCGCATCGCAAGGTGCAGCTGTACCTCGCCTCCGATGCCGCGGTGAACCGGCTTGCGCAGCGGCGCGCGGAGCTCTTCCCCTGGGTCGACGAGGGCACGCAGCTGGTTCCACCCGATCTGCTGCTCGACGGCGACACCGACTTCCGGCTGGGCGGCGTCACGTTCCGTCTGCTGTACTCGGGCGGCGCGCACTCGCCGGAGGACATGCTGATGTTCGTCGCCGAGGATCGCGTGCTGTTCACGGGCGATCTCGTCTTCGCCGGTCGCCTCCCCTTCGTCGGCACGGCGGACAGCCACGGTTGGCAGCAGGCGCTGGCGACGATGGTCGCACTCGGGCCCGCGATCGTCGTTCCGGGGCACGGGCCCGCGTCGACCGACGTCGACCGCGATCTCGCAACGACGCGCGACTACCTCGCCTACCTGCGCGAGACAATGGGGCGCGCCGTGAAGGACTTCCAGCCGTTCGAGGACGCCTACGCGAAGACCGACTGGTCGCGCTTCGCGGCGCTGCCGGCGTTCGCCGAGGCCAACCGGATCAACGCCTACGGGACCTACCTGCTGCTGGAGCAGGAGGAGCTGCAGGGTGCGAAAGGTGGGAAGACGCCGTGATCAACGACCCCGTCCTGGCCGTCGCCGTCCGCGCCGCCCGTCGCGCCGCGTCGGTCATCGTCGACGCCGCGCGCGACCTGAAGCGGCTGCCCGCGCACGCCAAGGACCACGGCGAGATCGCGACCGGTGCCGACACCGAGGCCGAGAACGCGATCATCGCGACGCTGCGCGCCGCGTTCCCGAACCACGCGATCCTCGGCGAGGAATCGGGCGAGATCGTGAGCCAGCTCGAAGGCGGCGCGACCGGCGGCCCGAACACGCTCAAGTGGATCGTCGACCCGATCGACGGCACCGCGAATTTCGTCCACGGGTTCCCCTATTACGCGGTGTCGATCGCGCTCACGCACGGCGGCGAGGTCACGCACGCGGTCGTGCTCGACCCCGTCCGCGACGAGCTCTTCACGGCGATCAAGGGCAAGGGCGCGCAGCTCAACGGCACGCCGATCCGCACGTCGGCCTGCGTCCGCCTCGACGAGGCGCTGGTCGGCACCGTGTTTCCGACGCGCACGAACCCGAAGATGGCCGCCTACCTGCCGGTGTTCAACCGGCTGGTGACGCAGTGCGCCGGCATCCGGCGCGCCGGCGCCTGCGCGCTCGATCTCGCCTACGTCGCGTCGGGGCGCCTCGACGGCTTCTGGGTGATGAGCCTGAAGGCGTGGGACGTCGCGGCCGGCGCGCTGATCGTCAAGGAAGCCGGCGGCCGCGTAGGCGATTTCGCGGGCGGCGCCGAGTTCCTGCGAACGAACGAGGTGATCGCCGCGGCGCCTGGCATCTTCAACGCGCTGCGCGAGGCGGTCAGCGCGGCGCCGCGCTGACCTGCGGCGCCGGCCGCGGCAGCAGCGCGACCGCGGCGAGCGTCACGCAGGCGATGCCCGCCATCGCGGTGAGCAGCGTGCCCCAGCCGGCCGTCTTGACCACCGGCCCCAGCGCCCACACGGCGGCCGAGCTCACGCCGAACGACACCGCAAGCCGGATGCCGCTCACGCGCGAGCGCATCCGGTCGTCCACGTAGCGGACGATCATCGCGTCGGTGAACGGAATGGCGCCGAACACCGCGACCATGAACAGGATCTGCAGCGCGAAGAGCGTCCAGCCGGAGGCTGCCGCCGCCGCGACGAACAGCGGGACCTGCAGCGCGACGATGCCGACGTACAGGTACTTGAGCGGGTAGCGATCGATCAGCAGGCCGACGACGACCTGCGCGAACGACGCGATCACGTAGACCCCCGCGAGCATCAGCCCGAGCAGCGCCGGGTCCTCGACGACGCCGGCGAAGCGCTCGCGCAGCAGCTGGCCATTGCCGTTCGTCGTGAAGTTGAAGAGCAGCGACGACGAGATCGCGGCGACGGTCATCACCAGCAGCACGCGTGCCACGGTGCGCGGATCGTGGGTGTGCCCGCTCCGGTCGCCGCGCGCAGGCGGCTGCGCTTCGCGCGGCGCCACGAATGCGAACACGACCCCGCAGCCGATCGCCACGAGACCGGGCAGCGCGAAGGCCGCGCGCCAGCCCGCGTATTTCACCAGCAGACCGGTCGTGACCGCGGCGAGCGCCACTCCGAGATTGCCGGCGAGGCCGTTGATGCCGATCGCGAGTCCGGGCCGGCGCGCGTTGCGCACCAGCATCGGGATGCCGACCGGGTGGTAGATCGACGAGAACGCGCCGAGCAGCGTCAGTGCGCACGCGAGCTGCCAGCGGCCCTGCGTCACGGCGACCAGCAGCGCCGACGCGCCCATGCCGAAGTAGAAGATCAGCATCATGTGCCGCCGTCCCCACAGGTCGCCCAGGCGCCCCGACGGCAGCGACCCGAAGCCGAACAGCATGAACGCGCCCACGCTGTACGGCATCAGGTCCTCCCACCGATCGAAGCCGAAATCGGCGGCGATGGGCACGACCGCGGTCGCGAAGATCAGCAGGAACATGTGGTCGAGCGCGTGCGCGGCGTACAGCAGCAGCGACGTCCCGCGGGGAGTCTCTCCCGTCATGGCGCGCTCGCGACGGGACCGGCCCGCCGGGCGAGGTCCGCGGCGAGCGCCGCCGGAATCTCGATCCCGCTTGCGGCCGCGCTGGCGGCCAGCGCGCGGCGGCGATCGCCGGGCAGGCGCACGTCCGGATCCGCAGTCATCGCGGCGACCAGCGTTTCCACGCGCTCGAGATAGGCGCCACGACCCGCGAGCGCGGTGGGATCGACGACGAGAAACGCCTGCCCGATCCGCGGCCGGTTGCCCTCGTCGACGAAAAACGAGCTCGCCTCGAAGCCGAAGGCCGCGCCGGTGAGCGACGTGACCATCAGCTCGACGACGAGCGCGAGCATCGCGCCCTTGGTGCCGCCCATCGGCAGCATCGAGCCGGCGAGCCCCGCCTGCGGATCCGTGGTCGGACGGCCGTCCGGGTCGAGCGCCCAGCCGAGCGGAATCGGCCGGACCTCCTTCGCCGCGACCATCAGCTTGCCGCGGGCGACTTCCGACAGCGAAAGATCCACGAGCAGCGGCGCGGTGTTCCGGCGCGGGAACACCGCGGCGATCGGATTGGTGCCGAACAGCGGCTGCCGCCCGCCCGCGGCGGCCATCGCCGCCGGCGAGTTGCCCAGCGCGAGACCGACCATCCCGGCAGCGCCGACCGCCTCGACGTGATACGCGGCGGCGCCGAAGTGGTGGCTGTTGGTAACCGCGGCGAACGCCACGCCGAATTCGCCTGCGCGCCGGATCGCCTCCTCGACGGCCAGCGCGCATGCGGGAAACGCGAGCCCGCATTTCGCGTCGATCAGCGCGGCACCGCCTTTCGCGCTCCGGACTTCCGGCTGCGCGGCGCCGTCCGCGCGGCCGTTCGCGAGGTGCGTCGCGTACTGCGGCACGCGCGACACGCCGTGCGACGCGAGACCATGCGCATCGGCATAGACGAGCGCGCGGGCGGTCGTGTCGGCCATTACCGGATTCGCTCCGGCACGGGCGAGCGCACGCCCGGCGAGGTCCTGCAGCGCGGCGATGGTGAAAGTGGACATGGGCATTTCCGCGTTCCATTCGAGGGGCGACCGCGGCCGGCTGAAGCCGGCCCCACTGCAAGATCTCATCCAGCCGCGCGCATCGTGGAGCCGGCTTCAGCCGGCGATTCATCGGGCCCGACCCATCGTGGCGCCGGCTTCAGCCGGCCATCTCAACCGGCCCCATGCGGCCGTTCCAGCGCCGCCACTACCCTTTCGGCAATCATAGTCGATACGCGGACATTCGATTCCGCCGTCACGCCGGCGATGTGTGGCGTGAGCAGCAGATTCGGGCAGCCCGCGAGCGGCGATCCGGCCGGCAGCGGCTCCTCCGCGAAGACGTCCAGCGCGGCGCCGGCCAGTTGCCCGGACCGCAGCGCGGCGGCGAGGGCCGCCTCGTCGACGACGCCGCCGCGCGCGGTGTTGATCAGCACCGCGCCGCGCTTCATCTGCGCGAGGCGCGCGGCGTCGATCAGATTGCGCGTCGCCGCGACGAGCGGAACGTGCAGCGACACGACGTCGACCTCGGCGAGCAGCGTCGCGAAATCACGCGGATCGGTGCCCTCCTCTGCCCATGCGGCCGACGACACCGGGAGCGCCGGATCGCACCCGACGGTGCGCATGCCGGCGGCGCGCCCCAGCCGTGCGGTGACCCGGCCGATGCTGCCGAAGCCGACGATGCCGAGCGTCTTGCCGCCGACTTCGCGGCCGCCGGAAAGAGCGGCCCGCGGCCACCCGCCGCTCGCGACCGCCGCGGTCGACGACCAGGCGCCGCGCAGCAGCACCATCGCGGCGGCGACGACGTACTCGGCCACCGCGACCGCGTTCGCGCCGGTCGCGGGGATCACCTCGATGTGCCGCGCCGCACACCGGCCGGTGTCGATGTTGTCGAGGCCCACGCCCAGGCGCCCGACGACCCGGAGCCGCGGCGACGCGGCCAGCAGCTCCGCATTCACCTGCGTGCGGTTGCGAACGATCAGCGCGTCGGCAGCGGCGAGCTCCCGACGCAGCGCCTCCGGCCGGTCGACGAGCTTCTCGTCGTACAGCGTGTCGTGGCGCGCTGCGAGGCGCGCAACCGCCCCCGCGTCCATGAACTCGCTGACGACGATGCGCATCCGCTCAGGGATTCTTCGCGAAGAGGAGGCCGATGTCGGCGAACGCCTTGAACTCGAGCGCGTTGCCGAAGGGGTCGAGGAAGAACATCGTCGCCTGCTCGCCGGGCAGGCCCTTGAACCGAACGTACGGCTCGACGATGAATTTCGTGCCTCCTGCCTCGAGCCTCGCGGCAAGCGCCTCCCACGCCGGCAGGTCGAGGATCACGCCGAAATGGCGCACGGGCACGTGCCGGCCGTCGACCAGGCTCGTGGCATCCGCCATCTGCGTCGCCGCGACCTTGTGCGCGACGATCTGGTGGCCGTGGAAGTCGAAGTCCACCCACTCGGCCGACGAGCGCCCTTCGGCGCAGCCGAGGAATTCGCCGTAGAAGCGGCGCGCCGCGTCGAGGTCGGTCACCGGGAACGCGAGGTGGAAGCGCGGATAGTCCGGCGTCGGCTTGTGCGTGGTCATCAGCTCTGCATCCCCCAGCGACGGACCGTGCGGGCCTCGACGGTCCGGAAAATGACGTTCTCGACCACGAGCCCGATGATGATCACCGTCAGCAGCCCGGCGAACACCGCTGGAATCTCGAGCTGGTTCTTGTTTTCATAAATGAACCAGCCGAGCCCGCCCGACCCCGACGACACGCCGAAGACGAGCTCGGCCGCGATCAGCGTCCGCCAAGCGAACGCCCAGCCGATCTTGAGGCCGGTGAGGATGCTCGGGAACGCGGCCGGGATCAGGATCGCGCCGACATAGCGCAGTCCCGACAGCCCGTAGTTGCGGCCGACCATCCGCAGCGTGTTCGACACCGCGAGGAACCCGGAATGCGTGTTGAGCGCGACGGCCCACAGCACCGAGTGGATGATCACGAAGACGATGCTGCCGTAGCCCAGCCCGAACCAGATCAGCGCGAGCGGCAGCAGCGCGATCGCCGGCAGCGGATTGAACATCGACGTCAGGAGCTCCAGCAGGTCGGTTCCGATGCGGGTCGATATGGCGACGACGGTCAGCGTTCCGGCGCACAGGATTCCCGCCGCGTAGCCCGCGAGCAGCACCTTGATCGACGTCCACGCCTTCCCCGGGAGGTCGCCGCTCGCGACGGCCTCGGCAAACGCGGCCAGCGTCGCCGAGAACGTCGGAAACAGCAGCGGGTTGCCGAGCCAGCGCGCGTAGCCTTCCCAGGCGAGCGCGAGCACGACGAGCAGCGCGAGCTTGCGCAACGCGCCCACGTTGCCGAGCCGCTCCCACGCCGACAGCGGCTTCTCCACGATGCCGAAGGCCGCGGGCTCCACCGGCTGGCCGTAGCGTTCCGGTCGCACCACGGAGACCGGGTCAGCCATGCTGCACCTCCGGCTCCACGATGTCGGCGAAGAGCATCGAGTGGATCTTCTTCTCGAGCGCCTGGAGCGCGCCCGGGTCGGACTCCATCCGGTCGCGCGGCAGGCTGTTCAACTCCGCCTTCACCTGCCCCGGATGCGGCGACAGCAGCAGGATGCGGCTGCCGATGCGGACCGCCTCCGGGATCGAATGCGTGACGAACAGCACGGTGAAGCGCGTGTCGTCCCACAGCTGGAGCAGCTCGTCCTGCATCTTGCGGCGCGTCAGCGCGTCGAGGGCGGCGAACGGCTCGTCCATCAGCAGGATGTCGGGCTCCATCGCCATCCCGCGCGCGATCGCGACGCGCTGCTTCATGCCGCCCGACAGCGTGTGCGGCAGGTTGTCGGCGAACTTCGTCAGGTTCACCTTGGCGATGGCCTCGCGCGCCTTCTCCACGGCCGCGGCGCCGGCGAGGCGTCCGCTTGCGACGAGCGCGAACACCACGTTCTCGGTCACCGTCTTCCACGGCAGCAGCTGGTCGAATTCCTGGAACACCATCATCCGGTCGGGGCCGGGCTTCGTCACGATCCCGCCTTTCAGCCGGATCTCGCCCTCCACCGGGCTCATGTACCCGCCGACCGCCTTCAGCAGTGTCGACTTGCCGCACCCGGACGGCCCGAGCAGGATGAAGCGGTCGGAGCGAAACACCTGGAAGTCGACGCGATACGTCGCGGTGACGAGGTGGTCCCGCGTCTTGTACTGCAGCGTCACGCCGCGCACGTCGAGCAGCGGCGACGCCGATGGCGTAACCGCTAGGTCTGCCACGGCAGATGGTCGAGGTCGACGTTGCCGCCGGACAGGATGATGCCCACGCGCGCCCCGGCCACGTCGAGCGTGCGCTCGAGCAGGCACGCGAGCGGCACGGCGGACGAGGGCTCGATCACGATCTTCATCCGCTCCCACGTCATCCGCATCGCGCGCACGATCGACTCCTCGCGCGCGGTGCCGATCGCCGCGACGTGCCGCCGGATGGCCGCCAGCGTCCGCTCCGAGAGCGTCGTGCGCAGGCCGTCGGCAATCGTCGTCGCCGCGGGCAGCGGCTCGACCCGCCCCGAGCGGAAGCTCCGCGCCGCGTCGTCGGCGTTCGCAGGCTCCGCGCCGTACACGCGGATGGCCGGCCGCAGCGAGCGCGCCGCGATCGCCGTGCCCGAGAGCAGCCCGCCGCCACCCACGGGCGCGATCACGATCTCGAGCCCGGGCTCCGTCTCGAGCATCTCGAGGACCGCCGTCCCCTGGCCCGCGATCACGCGAACGTCGTCGAACGGATGGACGAGGGTCGCCCCGGTCTCCGCCTGCACCGCCGCGCACGCGGCTTCCCGCGCGGCGACATTCGGCGCGCAGAAGCGGATCGTCCCTCCCTGCCGGCGGACGTTCTCCTGCTTCACCACCGGCGCGTTCTCGGGCATCACCACCCACGCCGGGATGCCGCGCGCGCGCGCGGCGTACGCGAGCGCCGCGCCATGATTGCCCGACGAGTGCGTGACGACGCCGCGGCGCGCCTCGTCGTCCCCGAGGGAAAACACTGCGTTGGTCGCCCCCCGCGCCTTGAACGCGCCGACTTTCTGCAGGTTTTCGCACTTGAAGAGGAGCGTCGCGCCGACCTCGGCGTCGAGCGCCCGGCACGAGAACACCGGCGTCCGGTGCACGTGGGGCGCGATCCGCGCGTGCGCGGCGCGGATCGCCGCGAGATCGGGCAGCGCCTGCGCGTCGGCTTGTGCCGCGTCCGGCATCAGCTGCCCGCCGCGCCGTGAATGTTCGGGAAGAAGAGGTCCTTCCACGAGTCCGGCCGCACCTTGACCACGCCAACCTTGACCATGAAGTCGACGTACTTCATCACGTTCTGCGGCGTCGTCGTGTAGACGATGCCGGGGTCGTTGAGCATCGCGAGAATCTCGGAGACCGTGTTCTTGTCCTTCGAGATCCGCAGGTACGCTTCGGCGGCCGCCTTCTTGTCAGCGTTGATCTGCGCCGTCGCCTGGTCCAGCGCCCTGACGAACGCGTCGTACAGCTTCGGATTCTCGCTGCGGAACTTCGACGTCGTCCAGACCAGGTTGAACGTGGCCGGACCGCCCAGGACGTCGTAGGAATTGAGCACCGTGTGAATGCCGGGCTTCTGCAGCTGCTGGTACTGGAACGGCGGCGAGCTGAAATGCGAGGTGATCTCCGACTGGCCGGACAGCAGCGCGGTCTGTCCGTCGGGATGGGACATCGTGACCGTCAGCGGATCGAGCCGCGCGTACTGCCCTTCGCCGAATGCCTTCTCCGCCGCCATCTGCAGCGTCACCGCCTGGATCGAAACCTTGACGGCCGGCAGCGCGATGCGGTCCTTGTCGGTGAAGTCCTTCACCGTCTTCACGTTCGGGTTGCGCGTGTTGAGGTAGAGCGGCATCGAGTTGATCGCCGAAACCGCCTTCACGTCGAGATTGCCCTTCGTGCGTGCCCACAGCGTGACGAGCGGCGCGACGCCGCCCGACGCGAACTGCACGCTGTTCGACAGCAGCGCGTCGTTCATCACGTTGCCGCCCGCGAACTTCACCCAGCCGACCGCGACGTCGAGGCCGGCGGCCTTCGCCTGCTTCTCGATCAGCTTCTGGTCTTCCATCAGCATCAACGGCAGATAGCTGATTCCGTACTGCTGGGCGACCTTGATCTCGCTCATCTCGCCGCGCGCCGCGAACGGGACGAGCACCGCCGCCGCGAGCAACGCGACGCCTGCCAACTGCTTTGCCATCGTCGATCCTCCGAATGTTCGCCCTGCGCGCGCGAGCGGGCGCGACGGCGACGGGCGCAGTATAGGCCGTCGCGCGCAGGTGCGCGACACGTCGGGGAGAGCGAGCCCGAGGCGGACGCATGCCTCACGCCAGGTCCGCGGCGGACCCACCCTTCGCTACCGGGCTCCCGGGATTGGGTCAGGCGCTCTCGTACAGGCGGGTAAGCACGAACTCGCGGTGGCCGAGCGCCTCGGCGGCGGTGAGCCGGCCGTTCGCCGTGCGGAACATCATGTCGATGAGCCGGTCGCCAGCCTCGCCCATCGTGATCTCGCGCTGCAGCAGGCCCGACGTGTCGACGTCGATGTGCTCGCTCATCGTGCGCACGGTGCGCGGGTTCGCGCAGATCTTGATCACCGGCAGGATCGGATTGCCGATCACGTTGCCCTGCCCGGTCGGGAAGAAGTGGACGACGAAGCCGGACGCCGCGCACAGCGTCACCATCTCGGCGGCCGCGGACGAGCTGTCCATGAACCACAGGCCCGCGCCGGTCGGCGCCTCGGCCTTGTCCAGCACGCCGTCGATCACGCACTTCCTGCCGATCTTCTGGATGTTGCCGAGCGCCTTTTCCTCGATGGTCGTGAGGCCGCCGGCGATGTTGCCCTTCGTCGGCTGCGAGTCCGACAGGTCGGACGTCTTGTGCCGGTCGATCACGGCCTGGTAGCGGTCGAACATCGCCATGAACTGCGCGCGCACCCTGTCGTCGCGACAGCGCGCGGCGACGATCTGCTCGCCGCCGGTCAGCTCGGTCGTCTCGCCGAACACCAGCGTGCAGCCGGCGGCGTAGAGCTTGTCGAAAGCATCGCCGACGGTGGGGTTGGCGCCGCAGCCGGACGTCGTGTCGGACTCGCCGCATTTCGTCGACACCCAGAGCTCCCGGAGATCGCACGGGACGCGCTGCCGCTCGCTCGCCCACTGCAGGTATTCCTTCGCGGCCTTCGACGCCCGCATGATCGTGTCGTGGTCTCCGTGCAGCTCGATGCCGACGCCCGTCACCGGCTTGCCGGTCGCCGCGATGCCGTCGACGACCTTCTTCGTCCACTGGTCCTCGATGCCGATGACGACGACCGCGGCGACGTTCGGATTGGCGCCCGTGCCGATCAGCGTGCGGAAGTGCAGGTCGAGGTCGGCGCCGAACTGCAGCCGTCCGTAAGGGTGCGGGATCGCCAGCGTGCCCTTGACGTTGTGCGCGACGGCCTCGCAGGCCGCGTTGGACAGATCGTCGACCGGCAGGATGACGACGTGGTTGCGGACGCCGACTCGCCCGTTCTCGCGGCGGTAGCCCAGGAAGGTCTTCTGCATGGTCATCTCACCAGCGCTTCGTCTTGATGTTGTGGACGTGCGCATGCTCGCCCTTCCGGATCGGCTGCACCACCTTGCCGATGTCGATGCCGTACTTGATCACGGTGTCGCCGACCGCCATGTCCTTCAGCGCGACCTTGTGGCCGAGCGGTATGTCCTGCACGCACGGCAGTGCGATGGTCCGGTCCTCGTCGAGAATGAGGCCGGTCAGCGTCGATCCCGCCTTGACGCCTTCGACGACCACGACCGCCACGGAATCGTGCGGATCATGCAGCACGCAATGGATCATTTCGGACTCCCGGATGGATGGGGTGCGGCGCGGCCGACGCGGCCGGCTCCGCTCCCGTCGCCGACCGCATCGTAACCCGGACCGCGCGTCCGGCCAACTGCGCCGCGAGCGCCGGGGGCGGGAAATCAGAACCCGAAGTCCGACTGCGCGACGGGCGCAAAGCTCCGCCGGTGCGCCGGGCACGGGCCGTGGCGCGCAAGCGCCGCGAGGTGGTCCGGCGTCCCGTACCCCTTGTTCTGCGCGAAGCCGTAGTCGGGATATTCCCGGTCGAGACCGATCAGCAGCGCGTCGCGCACGGTCTTGGCGAGGATCGACGCGGCCGAAATGACGGCGACGTCGCGATCGCCCTTGACGATGGCGCGCGTCGCGCAGGCGAGCTCGGGACAGCGGTTGCCGTCGACCCAGGCCTCGCCCGGCGCCACGCCGAGCCGCGCGACCGCGCGCTGCATCGCGAGCATCGTCGCCTGCAGGATGTTGAGCGCATCGATCTCCGCGACGTCGGCCTCGCCGATCGCCCAGGCGAGCGCCTGCGCGCGAATGTCGATCGCGAGCCGCTCGCGCGCAGCCGCCGAGAGCAGCTTCGAATCGCGCAGGCCGGCGATCGGCCGCGCCGGGTCGAGGATCACCGCGGCTGCGACGACGGGCCCGGCCAGCGGACCGCGGCCGGCCTCGTCGACGCCCGCGACCAGCCGCACGGCCTGCACCGTCAGCATGCGACGCCCGCGGCGCGAAGCTCGGCCAGCACGGCGTCCGCGGCGAGGCCGCCGGTGTCCGCGGCGAGCGCGGCCGCAAATCCCGCGAACAGCGCTTCCTGCCGGCGCCGCGTCACGATGTCGTCGTAGAGGTTCAACGCGGCCTGAGAGAGGTTCTCCGCGGTGGCATCCTCCTGCAGGAGCTCCGGCACGACGAACTTCCCGGCGAGAACGTTGGGCAGGCCGACCCACGGGAGCAGCAGCTTGCGGCGGACGATCCACGCGGTCAGTGCGTTGACGCGGTAGAAGATCACGTGCGGGCAGCGCGCGAGCGCCGCCTCGAGCGTGGCCGTGCCCGAGGCCACGATCCCGACATCCGCCGCGCGCAGCCCGTCGGTCGCGTGCCCGTAGAGGAGCGTCAGCGGGAGCTCGACGAGACCGAGGCGGAAGATCGCCGCCTCGAAGCGCTCGCGCGTCGGCCGTGTCGTGAGCGGAACGAGGAAGCGGGCATCGGGCCGCGCGGCGTGCAGCATCTCGGCCGTGCGCAGCAGGAGCTCCCCGTGCATGTCGAGCTCCGACGCGCGGCTTCCCGGCAGCAGCGCGAACACCGGCTGCGCGATGCCGAGCTTCAGCTGATCGCGCGCCTCCCGCCGCGAGCCCAGCACCGCCGCCTGCTGCGCCAGCGGATGGCCGACAAACGTGACCGGCACGCCGGCAGCCTCGTAGAGCGGCGGCTCGAACGGGAACAGCGCGAGCATCCGGTGCACGCAGCGCCGGATCTTGTGCACGCGCTCGCGCCGCCACGCCCACACCGACGGACTGACGAAATGCAAGGTACGCATCCCCGCACCCTTCAGCTTCGCCTCGAGGCCGAGGTTGAAGTCCGGAGCGTCGACGCCGACGAACACCGGCACGCGCTCGGCGCGAAGCCGGCGCGCGAGGCCGCGCCGCAACGCGAACAGCTGCGGCAGCCGGGACAGGACCTCGACCAGCCCGCGCACCGAGAGCGTCTCGAGCGGGTACCATGCCTCGCAGCCCGCCGCCTCCATCCGCGGGCCGGCGACGCCGACGAAGCGCGCCTGCGGCAGTCGCGCGCGCACGGCCCGGATCAGCGTGGCGGCCAGCGCGTCGCCGGAGGCTTCGCCGGCGACGATGCCGATGGTCACCGGGCCGGAGTCGGGCATACGGCCGTCAGCGCCCGCCCGGCCGCCCGAAGGGCGCTGTGCGCGGCCTCCGCGACGCCGTGCCTGACACGTAACATTGCGGAGTCGGCCGCCACCCACGCTCGCAGATACGCCCTTCGGGCATTGGCTTCGCCCTGCTCGTGCAGGCGTCCCTCGGGGGGCAGCGAACACCAGGCCGAAGGCCGCAGGACAGCCGCAGGCTGGTCCCGCGAAGCGGGATGCGGCTCTGCCGCACACAGTGAGCGTGGGGGTGGTTCACGTCAGCGGATGATGCCGCGCCCGCGCTCGGCGAGGAATTCGACGAGCGGAGCGAGCACCGGCGTCGCTTCCGCCGCCTGCGCGAGCGCCGCCCTGGCCTCCTCGAGCGTGCGCCCCTCCCGGTAGAGCGTCTTGTACGCGCGCCGCACCGCGAGGATGTCGTCAGGGGTGAAGCCGCGCCGGCGCAGCCCTTCGTTGTTGGTGCCGTGCGGCTTCGCCGGGTAGCCGGACGCGGTCACGAACGGCGGGACGTCCTGCAGCACGATCGCAGCGGCGGCGAGCATCGCGTGCACGCCGACGCGGCCGAACTGGTGCACCCCCGAATACGCGCCCAGCACCACCCAGTCGGCGATGTGCACGTGCCCGGCGATCTGCGCGTTGTTCGAGAATACCGTCCAGTTGCCGACGACGCAGTCGTGCGCGACGTGCGTGTAGGCGAGGAAGAGGTTGCCGTTGCCGATCGCGGTGTCGCCGCGGTCCTGCGCCGTCCCCGCGTGGATCGTCACGAACTCGCGGAACACGTTGTCGTCGCCGATCGTCGTCGTCGTCGGTTCGCCGCCATACTTGCGGTCCTGCGGGATCTCGCCGATCGACGCGAACTGGAAGATCCGGTTGCGCGCGCCGATCCGCGTGCGCGCCGCGACCACGACGTGCGGGCCGACCACCGTCCCGGGCCCGAGCGTGGCCCCGGGCCCGACGATCGAGTAGGCGCCGACGTCGACGTCAGGGGCAAGCTCCGCCGTCGGGTCGACCAGCGCGGTCGGATGGATGCGCGGCATCGAATCAGTGCCCGCACGTGCGGCCGCCTTCAGGCGGCACGGCACATCCGGCTGAAGCCGGACCCACGACCCGATTCCAGGAGTCCTTCATCAGGTCGCCTTGGCCTGCGGTTCCGGCATGCGCATCGCAGCCAGCAGGTCCGCCTCGGCCACGATCTCGCCGTCCACTTTCGCGCGGACCGCGAACTTGCCGACGCCGCGCACGAGGCGCTGCACCTCGGACTCCAGCACGAGCTGGTCGCCGGGGAACACCTGGCGGCGGAAGCGCGCGTTGTCGATGCCCGCGAAGAAGATCAGCGTTCCGTCACCGGGGTCCCGCCCGGAGATCTTCCACGCCAGGATGGACGCAAGCTGCGCCAGCGCCTCGATCACGAGCACGGCGGGCATCACGGGGTAGTCCGGGAAGTGTCCCTGGAAGAACGGCTCGTTCATCGTCACGTTCTTGATGCCGCGAATGGCCCGGTTGTCCTCGAGCGAGACGACGCGGTCGATCAGCAGGAACGGATAACGGTGCGGGAGGTACTCCATGATCGCCTTGATGTCCATCGCGCCGGTGTCGTTGGTCGTCATGGCCGTCCCCCGCCTTGGTCGTCGCCGCCCTCGTCCGCGATTGCGTGTCCGAGCCGGCGCACGCGCGCGGCAAGCTCGCGCAGGCCCTGCGCCTCGAGCACGATGCGCTTCCACTCGCCGTGCGGCAGGCCGGGCCAGAAGCCGGAGTAGACGCCCGGCCGGTCGATCGATCGCATGATCCCGGTACCCGGGGAGACGACCACGCCGTCGCAGAGCTCGATGTGCCCGTTCAGCATCGCCGCGCCGCCGATCTTGCAATTCCTGCCGATCCGGGTGCTCCCGGCAATGCCCGCGCACGCGGCGATCGCGGTGTGCGCGCCGATGCGGCAGTTGTGGCCGATCTGGATCAGGTTGTCGAGCTTGACGTCGTCCTCGACGATGGTGTCGTCGATCGCGCCGCGGTCGATCGTCGTGTTGGCGCCGATCTCGACGTCGGCGCCGATCACGACGCGCCCGACCTGGGGGATCTTGATCCAGCGCCCGCCCTCCTCGGCCATGCCGAAGCCGTCGCCGCCGATCACGACGCCCGAGTGCAGCATGGTGCGCGGTCCCACCGTGCAGCCGTCGTAGATCGTCACGTTGGCGTGAAGCGTGACGTCGTCGCCGATCGCCACGCCGGCACCGATCACGCAGCCGGCGCCGATCCGGGCGCGTTCGCCGACGACGGCGCCGGCACCGACGACCGCGTTGGGACCGACGGCTGCGCTCGCCGCCACGCGCGCACCCGGGTCGACGACCGCCGACGGGTGGATGCCGGGAACGGCCGGTGCCGCCGGGTGCAGGATCGACGCCGCCTTCGCGTAGATCGCGTAAGGCTCCCGACCGACGAGCTTGGGCAGCGCCGTATGCGCGGCCATTTCGGGCGCGACGATCACGGCCGACGCTCGCGTGCCCGCGAGCTGCGGCCGGTACCTGGGATTGGCGAGGAAGGCAATCGACCCGGGTCCGGCGGACTCGAGCGTCGCCACGCGGGACACGACGACGGTGCCGTCGCCGGCGACGGTCGCGCCGGTGCGCAGCGCGAGTTCGGAAAGGGAGATGGGCACGGCCGGGGCGATGTCGGTGGACGCCGGCGGCGGCGCGCGTCCGTCGGGCGGGCGGTTTCCCGCCGTTACTTGTCGGCGAGCGCCTTGATCACCTTCTCGGTGATGTCGATCTTCTGGCTCGCGAAGACGACCGGGTCCTGCAGGATCAGGTCGAACTTCTCGGCCTCGGCAATCTGCTGGATCACCTTGTTCGCGCGCTCCTGGACGCTCGCGAGCTCCTCGTTGCGGCGCAGGTTGAGATCCTCGCGGAATTCCCGCTGGCCGCGGGTCAGGTCGCGCGACAGGTTGGCGAGGTCGCGCTCCTTGTTGCGGCGCTCGGTCTCGGACATCGTCGCGCCGTCCTTCTCCAGGGACGTCTGCAGGTCGCGCACCTGCTTGCTGAGCTTCTGGATGTCGGCGTCGCGCGCGGCGAACTCCTTCTCGAGCTTCAGCTGCGCGCGCTTCGCGGGCGCGGCCTCGCGGAACAGCCGCTCCGTGTTGACGAAGCCGATCTTGTAGTCGGCGGCCTGCGCCGACGCCGCGCCGAGCACGAGCAGAGCGGCAAGGCCGAGGACGGCGCCCGAAATGCGGTGGGTGCTGCGGTTCAAGTGGATCTCCTGCGCGATGTCAGAATATCGTTCCGATCTGGAACTGGAAACGCTGTATCTTGTCGAGCGCCTTCTGGTTCAGCGGGTACGCGTAGCTGAACTTCAGCGGTCCGATCGGCGAGTTCCACGCGAGCCCCACGCCGGCCGAGTAGCGGAACCCCTGCAGATCGTACTTTTCGCGCTCGGGCAGTATCTCCTTGCCGTCGATGTAGATCTGGCCCGCGTCGGTGAAGACGCTCAGGCGCACCGACCGCTCGGACTTGACGATCGGCACGAACAGCTCCGCGTTCGCGACGATCTTGCGCTTGCCGCCGGTCGCGTTGCCGTAGATGTCCTGCGGGCCGAGCGAGCTCTGCTGGTAGCCCCGCACCGAGCCCACGCCGCCGGCGTAGAGCGCCTTGAAGAACGGCAGCGGCTTGCCGCCGTAGCCGTCCGCGTAGCCGAAGTCGCCGCGCAGCATCAGCACCAGGTCCCCGTAGACCGGAATGAACGTCTGCTGCAGGTAGTTCACCTTGTAGTACTCGAGGTCGCCGAGCGGGGTCGCCCAGTCGGCCAGCAGGCTCTGCAGCGTGCCCCGGTTAGGATATAGGACGTCGTCCCGCGTGTCACGCGACCAGCCGCCGCTCGCGATGACGCTGTTCGTCACGCTGCCGAACTCGGCGACGTACAGGATGAACTGCGGCGGGCTGTTGTCGTACAGCGTGATCGACGTGTGCTCGTAGCGCAGCCCGAGGTTGATCGAGTCGGTCTCCGTGATCGGAATGCCGAACCCGACGGCCGCGCCCGCCGTCGACGACGCGTACTGCGACACCGCGAGCGACGTCGGATTGGTGTTCCGCTGGTAGACCTCCAGCAGTCGCGACACGCCGTCCGTCGTCCAGTACGGCTCGCTGAACGTGAGCGAGATCACCCGGTTGACCTTGCTGGTGTTGATCGCCGCGACCAGCGCATTGCCGCTGCCCAGGATGTTCTGCTGCGAGACCGACGCGTTGAACACGAACTTGTCGGCGCTCGAGTAGCCCACGCCCGCGAGCAGCGTGCCCGTGTTCCGCTCGGTGACGGTGACCTCGACGTCGGCCTCGTCGGTGACGCCGGGCACCGGCGGGGTCTCGATGTTGACGTCGTCGAAGTAGCCGAGCCGCCTGATCCGCACCTTCGAACGCTCGATGCGCGTGGCGTCGAACCACGCGGACTCGAGCTGCCGCATCTCGCGCCGGATCACTTCGTCGCGGGTCCGCACGTTGCCGCTGATATTGATCTTCCGCACGTAGACGCGCCGGCCTGGATCGACGTAGAACGTGAACGCGGCCTGCCGCTTCTCGCGGTCGATGTCGGGGACCGCGTTGACGTTCGCGAACGCGTAGCCCTCGGTGCCGAGCCGGTCGCTGATGGCCTTGGCGCTCGCCTGCAGGCGCTCGCGCGAGAACACGTCGCCGGGGCGGATCTGCACGAGCCGGGACAGCTCGGCTCCGGGCACCGGGAGATCGCCCGCGAGCCGGATGTCGGACACCGTGTAGCGCGGCCCCTCGGTGATGTTGACCGTGATGTAGATGTCTTCCTTGTCCGGCGTGATCGACACCTGCGTCGAGTCGACGTTGAACTCCAGGTAGCCGCGGTTCTGGTAGAAGCTGCGCAGCGTCTCGAGGTCCGCCGAGAGCTTCTGCTTCGAATACTGGTCGTTCTTCGTGTACCACGTGGTCCAGCCGGGCGTCGTGAGCTGCATCAGGGCGAGCAGCTCGCGTTCGGAAAACGCGCTGGCGCCCACGATGTTGATCCGCGCGATCTTCGAAGGCTCGCCTTCCTCGATCGTGATGTTCACGGCGACGCGGTTGCGTTCCTGCGGCGTGACGGTCACCGTGACCTTCGCCGCGTACCGGCCGCGCGAGATGTACTGCCGCTTGATTTCCTGCTCGGCGCGCTCGAGCGCCGACCGGTCGAAGATGCGCGCATCGGCGATGCCGATCTCCTTCAGCGCCTTCTTCAGCGTGTCGGTGTCGAATTCCTTGTTGCCGACGATGTCGATCTTGCTGATCGTGGGCCGCTCCTGGACGACCACCAGCAGCACGCCGTCCTGCTCTTCCAGACGGACGTCGCGGAAGAAGCCGGTCGCGAACAGCGCCTTGACCGCCTGCGCGGCCTTTTCGTCGTCGACGCGGTCGCCGACCTTGATCGGCAGGTACGAGAAGACGGTTCCCGCCTCGGTGCGCTGCACACCCTCGACGCGGATGTCCTTGACGACGAACGGCGTGATCGCCGACGCGAGGGGCGCCGCTAGCGCCGCGGCCAGCACGACGGCGAAGCGCAGCACGCGGGCGGCGACGCCGGCACGGCGGAGTGCTGAAGGCACGCTGCCCACGCGGAGACTAGAACAATCGGGAAAGGTCATTGAAGAGCGCCAACGCCATCAACACCGCAAGCATGGCCATGCCGATGCGCTGGCCGACCTCGAAGGCGCGGTCGGAGACAGGACTGCCCTTGATGATTTCGACGAAATAATACAGCAAATG
>Ga0209048_10002515_pt1 | contig 18188 bp, 15 predicted proteins | sample FrelakmetCRP12CR_FD_187146 | JGI IMG/M metagenome (GOLD analysis project Ga0209048, IMG submission 187146) | Freshwater lake sediment microbial communities from the University of Notre Dame, USA, for methane emissions studies - CRP12 CR (SPAdes)... | ecosystem: Environmental > Aquatic >... | reverse complement strand
CTAAAGGATAGGTTTTTTCAGCCTTTCGAAAGCTTGTAGCGCCGGTTTTCAGTGTCAATCATGCCCTTCTGGAACAAACTGCGCAATTCTCTGAAAACCTTCTTTTCAGATTCTCCGATTTTCTCAGCTATTTCAGCAAGAGTTAATCCTTCACCCGAGTTTTTGAGCGCCGAAACAACGACTTCCTCAAGTTTTCCCATAGCCGTCACTTACAATGGTTGAATAACGCGGGGTAGCTTTATGCTTCACGATTTATAAATTTTGTTCAGTTCCATGTCATCAGGTAACAACGAATCAGACTTCCATAGAGTAGCTGGAAATGGCAACCAAAAGGCTGCAACAAGAGGTTCGCTCGAAACAAGAAAAGAGCCACATGTTGGAGGAAGTGGCGTGGGTTCACGACAATTGTCGTGGGTTTCAAGCAAAAGTTTTATGATGGCGAGTGTGAAACACTCTCCAAACACTTAGGAGAATGACACGAATTGGACGTAATTGTTTGCGTTAAGCATGTTCCTGAAACAGCTGAGGCGGAACTAAAAATCGACGCTTCAGGCAAGGCTGTAGAAAAGACAGGACTAGTCTATGATATCAACGAGTGGGACGATTATGCGCTGGAAGAAGCCGTAAGAATAAGAGAGAAACAAGGCGGATCGGTCACTGCCATAACCATAGGCCCAGATGATTCGGACAGCACTCTGAGGAAATGCTTGGCCCGCGGGGCAGATAAAGCAATAAGACTTGCAGACCCAAAGTTTGAAGGCTCAGATGGTTATGCCATAGCCAAAATTCTCCACTCTGTTGTCAAAACCATACACTACGATTTGATCCTGACGGGAATGCAGGCAGGCGACGACGGCAGCGCTATGGTCGGACCGATCCTCGCACAACTTCTGGGAATCCCGCACGCCACGATGGTCAAGAAACTTGAACTTGGCTTAGGCACTGCCAAGGCAAATCGTGAACTTGAAGGCGGTTTAGAAGAGCAAGTTGAAGTCAAGCTGCCCGCGCTTTTCTCGATTCAAACAGGCATAAATGAGCCAAGATACGTATCCATAATGGGCATACGGAAAGCGATGCAGAAAGAAATCAAGATAATGAGTTTAGCTGACACAGGTTTAAGCGAAAATGATGTTGGTTTAGCCGGCTCATGGCTTAGAATAGAAAAACTATACGTGCCACCAGTTGAAAAACAAGCTGAATTTCTTAAAGGAACACCTGATGAAATGGCAACAAAAATCGCCGAGATCCTGAAGGCAAAGGGGTTGATCTGAAATGGTCGGAATTTTCGTTTTGGCTGAACATAGGCAAGGCCAAATTCGGGACATAACTTACGAAATGCTTACCAAAGCTCGGGAGCTAGCAGAAAAAGCAAACGTGAATGTAACCGCTGTCCTACTCGGTAACAACGTGAAGGACCATGCAAAGAATCTGGCTGAATACGCAAGCACGGTCATCATCGTTGAAGACGCAAAACTGGAGAACTTCAACTCAGAAGCCTACAGGAAAGTTCTTTCAGGTCTGGCTACAACATACAAGCCTTCACTCGTAATGATTGGCCACACTTCTCAAGGCGTGGATCTGGCACCTAGGCTTGCAGCTGCACTGAATCTGCCACTAGCAACAGACTGTATAGATCTAGCATTCGAAAATGACGTGTTTACTGTTACGAAGCAGATGTACGGAGGAAAAGTAAACGTCAAAGCCACTGTTCGCAAGGCTGAAACCTATCTGGCAACAATCAGACAAGCAACGTTCACTCCTAAGAAATCAGCAACCCCGATAAATGGACAGATCGTAACAGTGCCTTCACCACTTGCCGAAGAAATCAGCGAAAAACGATTCATACAGTACGTTCTCCCACCGCCGGGCGGAGTAGACATAACAGCTGCTGAGAAACTCGTGGGAATCGGACGAGGAATCAAGGACGTGGCTAACATTCCCCAAGTCGAAGATCTTGCAAAGATAATAGGAGGCGTCTTATCATGCTCACGTCCTATTGTGGACAAAGGATGGTTGCCCAGCGATAGGCAAGTTGGCACTTCAGGGAAAACAGTCAAACCCAAACTCTACTTGGCTTTAGGCATAAGCGGAGCCTTCCAGCACATTCTTGGCATGAAAAGCTCAGACCTCATAATAGCGGTAAACAAGGACCCCAAGGCTCCCATCTTCAGTTTCGCGGACTACGGAATCGTCGAGGACATGTTCAAGATAGTGCCACCGCTAAAAAACAAGGTTAATGAGCTACGAGCACACAAAACATAACCCTAAACCATTTGGAGAAAAGAGCAAAATGGACTTCAAACTAACCCCAGAACAACAAGAAATAAGAAAAGCCGTGAAAGAATTCGCGGAAAAAGAGTTCACTCCTGAACTCGCATTGGAATTTGACCAAAAAGAAGAATTTCCAATGGCACTATACAAGAAAGCTGCACACTTAGGCTTCACAAGTATGCGCATTCCAGAACAATATGGTGGGCAAGGTCTAGGCGTCCTCGAAGACTGCATAATCGTCGAAGAAATGTGCCGAGCGGAACCGGGAATAGGCGTTGCGATTTCACTTGGCAACCTCATGATACCTGACGTACTGCTAAAGCATGGCAACGAAGAACAAAAAAAGAAGTACATTCCACCACTTGCCAGAGGCGACAAGATAGCCGCAGCAGCATTCACGGAACCAGAACACGGAAGCGACATCACACGCATGGACTCAACAGCAGTAAAATGCGGCAGCGAATGGTCCATAAACGGCGCAAAAGAATTCATCACAAACGCCACAACCGCCGACACTTTCATCCTACTTTGTCAAACAGACCCAAGTTGCCAACCAACCTATAGAGGCCAGAGTATATTCATCGCCGAAAAAGGCATGCCGGGACTAGAAGCCACCAAATTGCATGGAAAAATGGGAATAAAACCCTGCGTCACCGGGTCACTAGCAATGAGTGACCTAAAAGTGCCGGAAACCAACGTCATAGGGGAATTGGGCAGAGGCTTCTACTACACACTTGAACTTTTCGACGGAACTCGCATAACCGTGGCTGCACAAGCCGTGGGCATGGCTCAAGGCGCCTTCGAACGAGCACTCGCCTACGCGAAGACCCGCAAACAATCTGGACAACCCATAATCAACTTCCAGGGCATAAGCCACAAACTCGCTGAAATGGCAATCAAAATTGAGTCAGCAAGGCTCATGATGTACAAGGCTGCATGGCTCTACGATAAAGAGAAGCCGAACCCTGCTCAGACCTCAATGGCAAAAGCCTATGCAGGCCGCGTGGCCATGGAAGTCACAGATGACGCCATACAGGTCTTTGGCGGCTATGGATATCTAGCAGACTACCACGTGGAACGCTACCACCGCTGTGCGAAAATCACTGAATTGTATGAAGGGACAAGCGAAATCCAAAAGAACACGATAGTCGGTTACCTCATGAAGCAACAATAAAAAAAGAATTCTTTTTTTTATTAGCAAGCTTTCTGGAATGTTTAGTCTCGATTCAAAAGTTTTATTACCATTCTTCCTCCACCAATAACACTTCTAGGAGACGAAATCATCTTGGCAACTGAAACAATCAGAAAAGCAGCTGTCATAGGCTCTGGAGCTATGGGACACGGAATCGCACAGCTTCTCGCCATGAGTGGACTTGAAGTAACCATGGTTGACATAAATGATGAAATCCTGCAAAAAGCTAAAGAGAAGATCAAATGGAGCTTGAGCAAATTCGTTGAGAAGAAGAGGATAAGACAGGAAGATGCAGACGCAGCGCTGGCGCGGGTAGCCACTTCCACGAGTTACGAGCAGGCTGCAAAAGACGTGGACTTCGCGATAGAAGCCTCACCTGAGAACATGGAGCTTAAGAAAGCGATTTTTGCCAAACTGGACGAAGTTGCACCTGCACACGCGATACTTGCCTCTAACACGTCGACGTTGAGCATAACCGAGATGGGAAAAGCTACGAAGCGATCTGACAGAGTTGCTGGAATGCATTTCTTCAACCCACCACACTCCATGGCGCTTGTAGAAGTCATCAAAGGCGAAAACACAGGCCAAGAAACGATGAACACTCTTGCGGAACTAGCCAAGAAACTGGGAAAAACACCGATAATCGTACGAAAGGACGTGAGGGGCTTCATAGTAAACCGAATACTTGGGGCAGTGTTCAATGAGGCGTTCTGGGCTTATCATCGAAAAGAAGCCACGAAGGAGGGAATTGATGCTTCAGTGAAGTACACAGGAGGGTTCCCAATGGGCTGGTTTGAACTAGGCGACTTCGTCGGGCTGGACATCGCCTACGAAGTTGGAAGGATACTGTACGAGGCTTATGGCGAAAGGTTCAAGCCATGTCAAGAAGTCATCGAACCACTGGTCAAGGAAAAGAAGCTGGGGCAAAAGACAGGCGTGGGCTTCTATGACTGGACAAAGGGCAGGCCAAGGATACCTTTCAACTTGCTCGATGAATACGATGTCGATAGGTCTTGGGCAGTGGCTGTTAATGAGGCTGCTTGGCTTATCAACGATGATGCTGCGGACCCAGTGGACATCGACACTGGGATGAAGCTCGGAACGTACTGGCCGTCAGGCCCCTGCGAATACGCGGATAGAACAGGCATAGACATTGTGTTAGAAAAACTTAGAGAACTGCATGCAAAGTACAATATGGAAATGTATAAACCCTGCCCGTTGCTTGAAGACTACGTCGGCAAGGGCTGGACTGGAAAGAAAGCAGGAAAGGGGTTTTACTAGATGAAATTTGAATTTACTGAAGAACAACTCGGAATCGTGAAAGCAGTCAAAGAGTTCTGCGCTAAAGAGTTCAAGCCAGAACTGGCTTTGGAGCTTGATAGAAAGGAAGAATTTCCCTTGGAACTTTACAAGCAAGCAGCCAAACTGGGTTTCACAAGCCTCAGCTTCCCAGAGGAGTATGGTGGACAAGGTTACGGATTGCTTGAGACTTGCTTGGCCATAGAGGAGATGTGCAGATCCGACTCATCATTAGGCGTGGCTATTTCAAGCGGAAGTTTTGGCAGCGAGTTCATAACTGTCTTGGGCACGAAAGAACAAAAAGAGAAATACCTACCACCCATCTGCAAAGGCGATTTCATCTCAGCAGCAGCCTTTACAGAACCTAACGTGAGCGGAAGCGACATAACTCGCATGGAGACAACAGCCACGAAGTACGGGAATGAGTGGTGGATAAACGGGACAAAGACTTTCATAACAAACGCTACAACCGCTGACTTCATGGTCGTTCTAGCGCAGACAGACACAAAGATCAGACCGACGTACAGAGGCGAAACCTTGTTCGTGGTGGACAAGGGCACTACAGGACTTGAAACTTCAAAGTTGCATGATAAGATGGGTATTCGCTGCTCAGTCACTGGCGAGGTTCGCTTCGACAACGTAAAAGTCACTGACTGGAACGTAGTTGGCGAGATGAACAAGGGTTTTCACAGCTCAATGGAGTTCTTCGATAAAACCAGAGTAGGGGTTGCCGCTCAAGCGGTAGGTATGGCTCAAGGCGCCTTTGAAATAGCATTCAAGTACTCTAAGCAAAGAGAAGCTTTTGGTCAACCGTTGTTGCAGCATGAATTGATAGGTGCCGGCTTGGCTGAAGCTATGACGAAGATCGAAGCCGCGAGATGGTTAACCTATCGAGCTGCATGGCTGGTTGATGCTGGAAAAATGGATCCGATGGCCACCGCTATGGCCAAACTCTATGCTGGCGAGATCGCTATGGAAGTGACGGACTTTTCCATACAAGTATTGGGCGGGTACGGATACTTGGGCGAATACCGAGTTGAAAGATTCCACCGCGACGCGAAGATCACCGAGATCTACGAAGGAACAAGAGAAATCCAGAAGCTGACCGTGTTGAAATATCTGCTTCGAAAATTCTAAAAAGGTAATATAGACTCACGAGCTAAACATAGAGACGGTGAATAGATTGAGCAAATCATACGAAACTGTGAAAATCGAAAGAGAACAAAATACTCTATGGATAATCCTGAACAGACCACACCGACTGAACAGCTTCAACGACGTTCTCATCGAAGAGCTGGGAGATGCCTTGGACACGGCAGAGAAAGACTCCAGCATAAGATGCGTCATAATAACTGGCGACGGCGACAGAGCCTTCAGTGCAGGTGCCGACGTAACCATGTTTCCAAAAGCTACACCAGTCAAGGCTGAAGAGTTCTCAAGAGCTGGACAGAGCGTTTTTGGAAAGATAGAACAAATGTCCAAGCCAGTGATCGCAGCGATCAATGGTTTCGCGCTTGGAGGCGGTTTGGAACTGGCACTAGCATGTGACTTCAGAGTTGCAGCAGAACACGCAGAACTTGGAAGCCCCGAAATAGGCTTGGGCCTGATTCCAGGATGGGGTGGAACACAAAGACTAGTCAGACTAATCGGTCTGCCAAGGGCTAAGGAACTTGTGATGCTGGGTAGCAGGCTTAAGGCGGACGAGGCTTTGAGGATAGGCTTGGTCAACAAGGTTGTGCACTTTGAGAAGCTCAAAGATGAAACTCGATCCATGGCTCAGAAGCTTTCTGACGGACCACCAGTAGCCATGAAATACGCGAAGCATGTATTGAACTTCGGAACCCAAGTGCCGTTGGAGGCAGGATTGCGACTGGAAGCAAGCATGATGGGCTTGGCTTTCTCTACGGAAGACCTCAAAGAAGGCGTTGAAGCCTTCATGTCACGCAGAAAAGCAGAATTCAAAGGCAGATAATCGCTAGCGCTCCCTTTTTCCTTATATTTCATACAAACCACCTGTAATCATGCAGAGGTAGTTGATTTGCGAAAAGTAGCCGTCATCGGTGTTGGAAACTCGAAATTCGGCGTTAGAAGCGATGTCAACGTATCAGAACTGACCTTTGAAGCAGTTAAGCCCTCTCTTGAAGATGCAGGTTTGACGGCGAAGGACATTCCGTTCGTTGCTCTTGGTTCTGTCGGAGCTGGCGCTTGGTACGAAGAGCTGCTTCCAGCCGTTGTCGTTGGCGAGTATTGTGGTCTAACTGGCGCTGGGTTGATGCGTTGCGAGGCTGCTTGCGCAAGTGGTAGTGCGGCTTTCTTCGCTGCTTACTCGGCTGTGGCCAGTGGCCATGTTGACGTTGCGTTGGCGTTGGGTGTTGAGAAAATGAGGGAAATCGACACCCAAACGGCCATGGAGTGGATAGGCAGGGCAGGGTATTACTTCTGGGAGTTTCACAATTTCGGAGTAACGTTTCCAGCGTACTATGCGCTTTATGCTAATGCGCATATGGCAAAGTTCGGCACGACGGAGGAAGACTTGGCACTGGTGGCTGTCAAGAGCCACAAGTACGCTGCCATGAACCCGAATGCTCACCTTCAGAATAGGATAACGGTTGACGATGTCTTGTCTTCTATGGTTATTGCTTCGCCTTTGAAGCTGTATGATTGTTCTCCTATTACGGACGGTGCTGCCTCGGTTGTTGTTGCTTCTGAGGAGAAGGTGAGGGAGTTGAAGATTGATACGCCAGTGTGGGTTGCTGGGATAGGGTATTCGTCTGGAACGGCGAACTTGAGCAAGAGGCATGATTTCGTTGGATTGGACGCGAGCGTGTTGGCTTCTCAGCGCGCGTACAAGGCTGCTGGGGTCACGGTGGATCAGGTTGATTTCGCTGAGGTTCATGACTGTTTCACTATCGCGGAGATAATGGCCTACGAAGACCTTGGCTTCTGCCGTAGGGGCGAGGGAGTGAAGCTTGTTCGTGAGGGTCAGACCGAGATCGGTGGAAAGATACCTGTGAACATGGATGGGGGGCTTAAGGCGAAGGGTCATCCGATAGGCGCTACTGGCTGTTCGATGGTTTACGAGTTGACCAAGCAGCTGAGGGAAGAAGCTGTTGAGAAGGGTCGCCAGGTTCCGCTGAAGAACTATGTTGGGCTTGCCCACAATGTTGGCGGGACTGGACATTACTGCTATGTGACGATTCTGAGGAGATGAATGGAAATGACTTCAATATCCATGCCTGCGATAAGATCCAGACCGATAACGATTGTAGAAGAGATTCCCATATCCAAGACACTGAGGTTTTGGGAAGGATTGAAAGAAGGAAAGATCTACGCGACCAAATGCAACAAATGCGGACAACTGTATTTTCCGCCATCAGCTGACTGCTCAGATTGCCTATGCTCTGATATGCGGTGGGTTGAGTTGAGCAATGAAGCGGAGATTGAAACCTTCACGCATGTGGTGGTTAGACCAACAACTTTCGTCGAATACAAACCCTACACCGTAGCCATTGGCAAACTGAAAGAAGGCGTGAAAGTGCTTGCGTGGCTTACTGGCTTCAAACTCTCGCAGATCAAAGTGGGCATGAAAGTCAAGTTAGTAGCCAAAGTGTCACAAGAAGGCAACCCAACATACGAATTCGTCCCACCCTAGATGCTATCTGCAATAGCCTTTATCCAATCAACTGTTTTGCTGATCAATTCAGCCTCCTTTCCTTTGTATACGTGGTCTGCAGAATCCATCACTAACAATGTTTTTGGATCGTGAGCTGCCTCGAAAATCTCTTGTGCTTCGTCCACTCCTACAATGATGTCGCTCTCCCCTATCACCACAAGCAATGAAATGTTTTTCAGTTTTGAAGCGGCTTCGCATTCGTTCAGTTTCATAAGTTTCTCTTTAACATACCTAGGGCGAAGATTTATGCCGTACACTTCAAGTTTGAAGAATCTTGAAACGTTGAATAGTTTATCCAGCCGAGACAAGACAAGGAAACTGTACAAGCCGAAAGTTCCCCTAGTTCGCTTGATGAATTTTCTGACGTTGTAGTTGTGGTTCTTGGGAGTGGACCACAACACTAGCCCCTTGACTCGCGTCTCATCCTGCAACGCATAGAGCGAAACAGCTCCACCTAGACTATGCCCCACGACAAAAATCCTGCTTGAAACAACCTCGGGCCTCAACGCCAAAAAATCTAGCGCACATTTGACGTTTTCCCGCTCGCCAAGACCATAGTCAAAGTTTCCAGTGCTTTTGCCAACACCCTGAAAATCAAAAACAAGAGAAACAAAACCCCCTTTGCATACAGCTTGGGCCAAACGACTGTAAAGCCTCAAGCCTTGAAAACCCCGTGCGTTCATGCCATGACAAATAAGTACCGCTGGGGCTGGAATGGCATCAGGGATGTGCAACTCAGCGTAGAGCTTTGCGCCTCTACAGGGAATCCATGCTTGTTCAGTCTTCACTGATTAGCCTTCCGTTGAAGGTAATATTTCGCTACCATATGGAGTCTTCTCCAGCAAAAAACTCTTCTATTGAGCGGTGAAGGAGTTGCAAATGCGCCATTACCCTTTCATGCTGCTCTTGAAGTCTGAAATGTCTTCTCCTGTTTCGGGTTTTCTGAATATGAACAGATGCTCGTAGGAGAGGAGCAGGAAATCTGTGTAACGTCCTTTCTTTTCCTCCTTGTTAATATCTACCCAACATTCTTCTGCAACCTTTGACAGGCCTTGCCATTTCTCTCTGGTTGTCTTCGTCTTCCACTGGTACTTCATGATGTCTTCTCTTAGAACAAAACCAGTTTCCAAGAAGCCTTGCATTACTCTGAACGCTATAGGAACATGGTGTCTATGTCTCCTCGTGTCTCCGACCAAAATTGTACACATTCTTCCAGGCCTTAGAACTCGAAAACTTTCTTTTGCTATCTCTTTCATTCCTTCAAGGTAACCTTGGAGACTGCGGGATAAAGACAGATCTCCCGTGACTTGGTCCTTTTTGTTTGAGTAAGAAATTATGTTAGCGTATGGCGGATGTGTAGCAATAAGGTCTATGCTTTCGTTTTGAATTAGATTGAGGTTCCTCGCGTCACCAATGTAGGTTTTGATCGAGACCTTCGGAAAATCGGAGTCAAGCGGGCTGTAGTCAAAGGCAAGTCTGTCACGCGTCACCATTATGCTGCCTCGATTGATATCCACCCCTATCGCATTTCTTCCCAAAAGCTTGCACTCGATTAACGTCGTTCCTGAACCACACATCTGGTCTAGAACAGTCTCGCCGGGCTTGGAATACCTGATAATGATGTTTCGTGCCATCTGAGGGGGCCAATTTCCTCGGTAGTTTCCTTGATGCGTTGCCCATTTGCCCCTTTCAGGGAAAGACCATGCGTTAGTTCTTTCAAGCTGGAATTGATCTGGCTGACAGTTCTTGATTTTCTTTCGTTGCCCAATTCCTATTTTTGCAGATCCAACTGTGACCTCTTCGTGCTCTTTAAGGAAATCTTTAAAGTCTTCATCTGTAACTTCCTTCATAGTCTTGTGCATTTCAAACCCTCTCTTTGTTCTCTCTGAACCAGTTCCTTATGGATTCTTCCAGTGTCTTTTTCAAGAACCCATTTCTTGCGCGCGCCAATTGCTGTTCACAAGCGATCTAAATAGAAGCATACCTAACGTAAAATACACTTTCGAAAGTATTATTACATCTTGTCTCTGATATATAAAACACGGGTTTTTAGCAATGTCACCGAAAAAGAAGCCTAAGAAACAGGAACCTGAACCGTCTAGATTGATTCAGACTCCTGGTTCATCCGAAAAGCCTTGGTTTAGATTCTGGCCCGAAGGCGTACCAAGAAACATTGAATATCCTGAGACTTCACTTTCTGATCTCTTAAAGAGAAAAGCGGAAAAGTATCCTGACAAAACAGCCATCGTGTATTTTGACAAGCCAATGACCTATCGAGAGTTGGACGTGGCTAGTGACAGATTTGCGACCGCTCTTAGCGATCTGGGTGTCAAAAAGGGGGACAAGGTTGCGCTCTTCTTGGCGAACATGCCTCAATTCGTAGTAGCCTATTATGGTATTCTGAAGATCGGGGCGATTGAAACTGCGATCAGCCCATTGTATAAGGAACGTGAAGTTGAGCATCAACTGAGCGATTCTGAGGCCGAGACGATAGTCATCCTTGACGTGCTCTATCCAATCTTGCAAAAAGTCATGGACAAAACAAAGCTGAAAAGGGTTATCGTCGCAAGCTTGAAGGACTACATGCCCAAGACGCTAGCGTTTCTAGGTTCATTGATGAAGAAAATTCCCTCATACAAGGTTGAACTCGGACCGAACACTTTCCTTTTCCAAAACTTGCTGAACAAGTACCCACCAAACCCGCCCAAGGTTGAGATTGATCCAAAAAAGGACTTAGCTGCTCTGCAGTACACTGGTGGAACAACTGGAACCGCGAAAGGTGCCATGCTGACGCACATGAACTTGGTTTCAAACGCCGTTGCCTGCGCTGCGTGGCTCAGAGGCACTGAAGGTGAGGAAACCTTCCTGACAGTGTTGCCCCTGTTCCACATATATGGAATGACAACAGGCATGAACGCCCCTATCTACTTAGCTGGAAAAATGGTCATGCTTCCACAATTTAACATCGTAAGCACGTTGAAGGCCATTCAGAAGCACAAGGCTACAGTGTTCTGTGGAGCCCCGACTATGTATGCCTTGCTCTTGGCCCATCCGGACCTGAACAAGTACAATCTAAAGTCCGTGCGTTTCTGCATTTCAGGCTCAGCTCCACTTCCGCCCGATGTACAGAAGAAGTGGATGGAAATGACTGGAGGAGTTCTCGTGGAAGGCTATGGTCTTACGGAGTCCTCACCCGTCACACATTGTAATCCGCTTGACAGGTCGATGAAGACGGTTAAAGTAGGCAGCATTGGCCTGCCTTGGCCTGACACGGACGCCAAAATCATGGATATGGAAACTGGAGAAAAGGAAATGGAATTAGGTGAAACAGGGGAACTTGTGGTCAAAGGTCCACAAATTATGAAGGGTTACTGGAAGATGCCTGAAGAATCCGCTGCCGTTCTTCGTGATGAGTGGCTCTACACAGGCGACATCGGAAAGATGGATGAAGATGGCTACTTTTACATCACTGACAGAAAGAAAGATCTAATCAAGTACAAAGGTTACAGCGTTTACCCGAGAGAGATCGAAGATGTGCTCTACGAGCATCCATCTGTCAAATTGTGTGCAGTCGTTGGTAAGCCCGATCCGGTGGCAGGAGAGATACCAAAGGCGTTTGTGGTGCTGAAAGATGGCGCGACAGCGACTGAAGAGGAAATAAAGAAATTCGTGAACGAAAAGATCGCACCCTACAAAGCAATAAGGGAACTAGAATTCAGAAAGGAGTTGCCGATGACTTTAGTGGGCAAGGTTCTCAGAAGGGTTCTACAGGAAGAGGAAAAATCAAAGACAAGGACTTAGGCTCGCAATTCGCTTTTCTCTTATTCTGTCAACAAGACTTGTCATATGATGCGAAAGTGTCTTTTGTCCTTGCCCATATTCTGCTATGCTGATTCGCCTATTTTCTTGCCAGTTCTCTTCATCCACTCAGTGATCGGTGTTGCAAACTGCTTTTCCACGTTAGGCCTGTGTATGCTATTGTAGGTGCAGAACGACCTTATCTTCATGTCCGGCGTCACATAATGGATTCCACATTGCTGAACCCTGTTCAAGTCAAAGTTCCAGACATCTTGAAAATGCATGATGCCAATCATGACTGTCCTGTGCATGAACTCTCCAAGCGCCTCGTAGCTCCCCTTGGTAATAACGTTCTTAATCAATCCTCTCACGAAGTCAGATCTTGCCATTGGCAGAAGCTTTAGCATCTGCATCTTAGCCATCGTTTTCTTGCCCTTAACGCCAGAATAGTAAACGTCCCAGAAAACCTCTGCAAACTTGTCAACGTCCACGTAGTTCATTATAGGCTTGAATGAGCCGTCTTTGTCAACAACCAGAAACGTCGCGGCGCCGCACATAGGGTGCATAGTGAAGTCAGGGTACACCTTGTTCTTGATTACGCCCATTCCTTTGGTCATTGGCACAGGCCAGTTTACCGGTCTCCAATCCCAACGTGACACTACTCCTTGGGTCTGTTTCTCGATCTCTTTCATTGTGTCGGGAATCGTGATGCGCATCTTTCGCAGTTCGTCTTTCTTTGCTCTGCCCGCCATCGAAACTGGCTGAATGTTGATACACCTAACTACATCATGATTCTTAACCGCGTAGTCGATTATGTTCCCCAATTCTTGGTCATTCACGCCCTTCGCTAGGGTGACGACTAAAACGATCGAGTCCAAACCGATCTTCCTAGCGTTATCAATGACCTGCTGCTTGACAGGAATGAGCCCTTTCCGTGCTCGTGTCTTCACGTAGATTTCATCTTTCAGCCCGTCAAACTGCAAGTAAAGCGTGCTCAAACCCGCGTTCAAAAGCTCCTTGAAATACTCGATGTCCTCGGCGATGCGAAGTCCGTTTGTGTTGACTTCAATGTGGCTTATCCCCGCCTTATCGGCTTCGCGAATCAGGTCAGGCAGGTCATTTCGAATAGTCGGTTCGCCTCCGCTGAACTGCAAGGCATTGCATGCCCACGGCTTGTTAGCTCTCAGAAGCTTGATCATCTCGACGATCTGGTCGTAAGAAGGCTCATAAACATAGTTCGATGCTCCCGCGTAGGCAAAACACACTGGACAAGCCATGTTGCAGCGGTTCGTAACATCTATGATGCCTAAAATCGTGGGCGTCTTATGCTGCGGACAAATACCGCAGTCAAACGGGCAGCCCTTCTCTGTCTTGGTATGTGGGTTCTCTAGGCCGCTGCCAACGTACCGAGCGTTATACCATTTGTCATAGAACCATTTGAAAAGCTCAGCATCACCCCAATAAATATCGTCAAACTTGCCATGTTCTGGGCAAGTCTTTTCCAAGTAGATGATGCCGTTTTCCTCGTAAATCCTCATAGGAATCCTGTTCATGCACTCTGGGCATAAGCTGGTTGAATACGTCTCGAACTTTGCTTCACTGGACTTTGACATTAGCATCTTCTCAGAGGTTCGATTAGTAATCAACAAGGCTATTAATATTTCTAACAACGGCGATATTCAACCCGAAACAGATTCAGTTTAACCTGTAAACGCGCACCTATCGCCAATCTGACGCAGATAACCACTAGAATCTAGGAACCCTGCAAAGAGTCAAAACGTATATGCAGCAATTCTCTCATAAACTGAAGAGATGACCGCTATGCGCATGAAAATCGAAGTCACAGGCATCGTTCAAGGCGTAGGATTTCGCCCCTTCATCTATCGCACCGCGGTCAAAAACAGGCTCAACGGATACGTCAAGAACAAAGGCGATGCAGGAGTAGAAATCACACTCGAAGGCGAAGAACATGCCATTAAGACGTTCCTCAAAGACCTGAAAACAGAGACACCGCCACTCGCACAAATCTATCATATCACGAAGAAAAGAATCGAAGGTAAAGACAAATACCAGAATTTCACCATCAGCAAGAGCAGTTATGAAGCCGAACACGCCGGTTCAATAATACCGCCTGACATAGCCATATGCAATGACTGTCTACGAGAACTCAGAGACCCAAAAGATCCACGATACAACTATTTCTTCATCACATGCACGAATTGTGGGCCAAGGTACACCATCATCGAAAAACTTCCATACGACCGCGAAAACACTACAATGCGTGACTTCCCACTCTGCGACTTCTGCCAAAAAGAATACAAAGACCCCATGAACAGAAGATTCCACGCACAGACGGTAGCCTGCCCAGAATGCGGTCCAAAAGCATACCTGACAACAAACAAAGGAAAACTGGTTCAACACAAAGACCCAATTCGGGAAGCTGGCAAACTACTTTCAGAAGGCAGCATCTTGGCCATAAAAGGGTATGGTGGTTTCCACGTTGCGGCCTCAGCAACAGACGAAACACCTTTAGCCAGGCTTAGAGAGGCTAAAAACAGAAGCCAAAAACCCTTCGCAATCATGGCGAAAAACCTAGAAACAATAACTACCTTTGCCAAAATGAGCAAAGAAGAGGAACAACTTCTCAAGTCTTACGCCCGTCCAATAGTCCTCCTGGACAAGAGCGGGAACTACTATCTCTCAGATTTGATTGCCCCAGGCTTGCACAACATTGGCGTCATGCTACCGTACACAGGTCTACACTACATGTTGTTCGACGATGTCGCCGATGCCGCATTTGTAATGACGAGTGCAAACCCACCGAACCAGCCAATAGTAAAAGACAACGAAGAAGCTATGAAAACACTTGGCAACACGGTTGACTACTTCTTGTTTCACGATAGACAAATAGCGCATCGATGTGACGACTCAGTGCTTCGCATGCACGGTAAATGCCAAGTTTTCATAAGACGTTCACGAGGATATGCACCAGCACCAATAATCCTACGACAAAAAACCAGACGCTGCACAGTCGGCTTAGGTGGCGAACTGAACAACACATCATGTATATTGCTAGAAAACAAGGCTTTTGTTTCACCACATATCGGCGACGTAGAAAACATTGAAACAGAATCTTTCCTAGAGAGTACCACAAGACATCTGATACATCTGACCAACAGCAAAATAGAGGTTGTCGCTTGCGATTTGCATCCTAAATTTACGACAACAAAACTTGCGCACCTGCTTGCTAAGGAAAACAACTGGCAACTGATACAGGTACAACATCACCATGCACATATTGCAGCGCTAATGGCGGAACACAACATCAAAGAGATGGTAGGCATATGTTGCGATGGATATGGCTACGGTGCTGATGGAGACGCATGGGGCGGTGAGATTCTGCTCTGCACAGAAGAGACCGAGGGCTTCAAGCGTTTAACTCATCTTGAAGAACAACCCTTGGCAGGTGGAGACTTGGCTACACGTTACCAGTTGAGAGTAGCTGCGGGGATACTGTCCAAAAGGATGAGCATTGAAGACTGGCTTTTGGAGAATGCGCAACGCTTTCCCTATGGAAAAAGAGAGGTCTTGATACTTGTTGATCAATTGAGAAAGGGTGTTAGGGTTGTTGAGACAACTAGCTGTGGAAGAGTTCTGGACGCTGTAGCAGCCATATTAGGCATATGCTATGAGCGCAACTACGAGGGGGAACCAGCCATGAAACTTGAGTCCACAGCAATGAAGGGCAAAGACGTGCTGGGTCTTGAACCTGCCATAGAGAACGGTATTTTGGAAACCACGCAGATGGTCTATGAGATATTTGAGAACCGAGAAAAGCATTCAAAAGCGGATTTAGCCTACTCGGCGCATGCCTATCTTGCCAGAGGTCTAGCTACGCTGGCGATAGAGAACGCTGTGAAGAATGACGTAAAGGTAATCGGGTTTTCAGGCGGAGCTGCGTGCAACGAAATATTGACGTCGATCATGAGAAAAACCGTGAAAGATGCAGGTCTGCAATTTGTCGTTCATGGTGCAGTCCCGCCAGGTGACGGCGGCGTATCTTTTGGTCAGGCAGTTGTAGGTGGTTTTTTACGTTCTTAGACCATAATCGATTTATTAGCGGATAGTCTTGCTTAAACGTTGATAAGAATGTGTCTGGCCATTCCAGCCAGAGTCATTAATATCAAGGATGACAAGGCTGAAGTCGATTTCGGCGAAGGTGTTCTGAGAGAGGTAAACGTGGCTCTAGTAAAAGTGAACGTTGGGGACTATGTTTTGGTGCATGCAGGTTACGCGATTCAAGTTTTGGACGAAAAGGAAGCGCAAGAGACCTTAGACCTGTGGAACCAAATCTTAGAAGCTGAGATTAGGCAGAAATAGAAAGTTGAAAAGAGAATGGCTGAAAAGTCAAAGTTTAGAGACCCAGAACTGGCAAGACGAATAGCTCAGAAAATCAACGTGCTTGCATCGAAAGAAGGCGCGGTCAAGATCTGCCATGTCTGCGGAACCCATGAATGGACTATTACTCATTACGGGCTACGTAGCCTCCTGCCCAAAAACGTTGAGGTGATAGCTGGTCCAGGTTGCCCTGTCTGCATAGTGCCAGCGTCCGAAATCGATGAAGCTGTGCAACTAGCCCAAAAGAGCATTGTGATAGCTTGTTTTGGAGACCTTCTGCGAGTGCCCGGCTCGAAAATGTCTCTCTTAGACGCGAAGGCAGAGGGTGCTGATGTGCGAGTCGTTTACGGTGTAAGCGATGCTGTCAGAATGGCCACCAAGGATCGAGAAAGAGAGTTTGTCTTTTTTGCCGTAGGATTCGAAACGACATCCCCCTCAACAGCCGTTGAAATAATCAACAAACCACCTGAAAACATTAGCTTCCTGATCTCGCATCGGACGATTCCTCCGGCCATGAAGCTGCTTGTGGAAATGAAAGACTTAAGACTGAACGGGTTCATTGCGCCTGGTCACGTTAGCACGATTATCGGGTTGGAACCCTACAGGATCTTTCCAGAGCGTTACGGCATGCCGACCGTAGTGGCAGGCTTTGAGCCTTTGGATTTGTTGTTTGCCCTTTACATGATTCTGAAGCAGCTGAGTGAAGACAGGCCCGCTCTGGAAAACGAGTATGTGCGTGCCGTACGATGGGAAGGCAACACAAGAGCACAGGAATTAATGCAGAAAGTCTATGAAACAGTTGACGGCAAGTGGCGGGGCCTCGGAACAATCGCTTCCTCAAAACACAGCCTCAAGGAAGAGAACGCAGCCTATGATGCCCATCGAAAGTACAACGTCAAAGTTGAAGACGGTGTTGATGTACAGCGTGGCTGCAAATGTCACTTAGTTGTGATTGGCAAGATAAGACCTAGGGAATGCCCATTATTCATGAATGCCTGTACTCCCCAAAAACCTGTAGGCGCCTGCATGGTGAGTACTGAAGGAACTTGCAGAATATGGGCTAAGGCCACAGAAATAAGCTCAAATACGTAGCAGTAAACCTTTTTAAGTTCCTACAAGAGTAATTAGCCGTGAGAAACCAGAAGGTCGTAAAGGACTTGCCTGAAAGATCAATTGAGCAGGATTTAGCTGATCTTCGTGAAAGAGTGGTTCGATTAGAAGTACAACTCGCTGAAGTAACAAAGCGCGTTGATTCCCTCACCAGCTATACTCGTCAACTTTTCGAATATCTGAACAAAAGCTAGTAAAACCCACTCATATCAAGGTATGCTAGATTGTAGTTTCTCTCTTTCCTCCAGATTGAAGATTATCCTCTATGCCACAATTTAGCAGAATTGAAGACAAAAAAAGGGAAAGTTATGGTGGTGGAGGTGGCGCTCTTTCTGATTTCGAAGGATGCCATGTAAGTCCTAGTATAGCTCCTATGAGGCCCAATAGAAAGCCGATGAAGAAGCCTCCAGCTGCACCGAACCAGCTTATGATGGAGAATATCAGTAC
>Ga0209048_10002514_pt1 | contig 18194 bp, 14 predicted proteins | sample FrelakmetCRP12CR_FD_187146 | JGI IMG/M metagenome (GOLD analysis project Ga0209048, IMG submission 187146) | Freshwater lake sediment microbial communities from the University of Notre Dame, USA, for methane emissions studies - CRP12 CR (SPAdes)... | ecosystem: Environmental > Aquatic >... | reverse complement strand
TATATAGTATTATGTATATAGTATTTTTTTAATATCTATAACTGATACCTTATACTAAACGCATCATACAATATACAAATCTATGAATTACAATTTTTTAAAAGATCAAGAAATTTTAAAAGGCATCAAGGATGAAGAACAACGTCAGAGCGAAGGTATGGAGCTGATCGCTTCGGAAAATTATGTTTCGGCAGCGGTTCTGGAAGCGATGGCCAGCGTGCTTAATAACAAATATAGCGAGGGTTACCCGGGTCATAGATATTATGGCGGGCAGGAATTCACGGACGTGATTGAGAATATCGCAGTGGAGCGAGCCAAGAAACTTTTTAACGCCGAGCACGTGAATGTCCAGCCGCTTTCCGGTTCCCCGGCTAACGCGGCGGTTTATTTCGCATTTTTAAAACCAGGAGACAAAGTGCTGGGATTAAAGCTTGATCACGGCGGACATTTGTCGCATGGACATCCGGTGAATTTTTCCGGCATGCTTTATGATTTTGTCCAATACGAAGTTGATCCGGAAACCGGATTTATTGATATGGAAAAAGTTCGAGAGATTGCCATCCGCGAAAAACCGAAAATGATCGTAGCCGGCTTCAGCGCTTATTCGCGCGAAATAGAATGGGAGCATTTCAAGGATATAGCTGATAAAGTCGGCGCTTTTACTTTTGCCGATATCGCTCATCCGGCCGGGCTTATCGCGGCCGGAGAACTGACCAATCCGGTGCCGATTTTTGATGTCGTGTCCACCACTACCCATAAAACCTTGCGCGGCCCCCGCGGTGCGATAATAATGTGCAAAGAAAAATTCGCCAAACAGATTGATAAAGCCGTTTTCCCGGGAATACAGGGCGGTCCGCACGAACATATCATCGCGGCCAAGGCAGTCGCCTTCGGAGAAAATTTGAAACCGGAGTTTAAGGTTTACGCCAAGCAGGTGATTAAAAATGCCCAGGCTATGGCAGCTGAATTTGTGAGTTTAGGTTTCAGGGTCATCTCCGGCGGAACCGATAATCACTTGATGGTGGTGGATATGACCAGCAAGGGCATAACCGGCAAAGAAGCGGAAGTGCTGTTTGATAAGGTGGGGATTTCCGTCAGCCGGTCCACCATCCCGAATGATCCGAATCCGCCCATGAATCCTTCGGGCGTGCGTTTCGGCACCCCGGCAGTAACCACGCGCGGAATGGAAGAAACGGAGATGAAAAAAATCGTCCATTGGGCGGAAGCGGCCATAAAAAACAAGAACAACGAGACCGAGCTTAAAAAAATAAAAGCAGAAGTGAAAAAAGTCTGTCTGAGTTTTCCGATTCCCGGAGTTTAAATAAAAAAAAGTCCGGGTGCCAGGTTTATAGGCGCACGGACCAGGAGTTTTCTATTGTTTGTGGAGAAAAATATATTTTAGCACTTCTCCCAGAGTCGTTTTTTTAAAATTTTCGCCGCCGCGGACAGTGTACGGAAGCCTCAAGACGATAGCCCTTTTCAGTCTCATCCACTCTACTAGGTTAACTGTCGTCTTTTCGTTAATATTCCTTTCGCCGCATTTTATTTCTGACAGAATTGCGGCAAGATTCCTTAAGACCTCCTCTTTAACATCGGGATGATCGCCCCTTAAAGGCTGTTTGATTTCAACTTCGCTCTTTTCCAGTACTTGCATGATTGCCTCCCTCAATTTAAGTTTTTATATAGAAAAAGTCCACCTCCTTTTGTCAGTTTATTTTAAAAAATAGTTTTTGTCAACTCCAGTTAGACAAGGTTTTAAAAATAAAGATAGTTCATGACATTTTTTAAGATTATTAGTTAATCGTTTATTCATATTATCAGCATCTAACGGGGTAAAGTTATGCAAATTATAGACGGCCGCGCTTTGGCCGAAAAAATAAAAGACGGAATAGTCAAGGATATTGCCGGCGGCAAAAAAGGCTTGGAGCTTTTGAATTGCGCGCGGCCCAATCTGGCTATTGTTTTGGTCGGTCATAATAAAGACTCGGAACTTTATGTGAGTTTGAAAGAAAAAGAAGCAAGAAAAGTCGGCATTGACACCCACGTTTATAGATTGGATGAAAATATTTCTGAAAAAGAAATTTTAGATACCATCGGATTTTTGAATAATGACGAAACCATAGATGCGATCTTGGTCCAGCTGCCTTTGCCGGAATCAATTGATACGGATAAAATAATCGCGGCTATAAAGCCGGAAAAAGACGTGGACGGGTTCCATCCGGAAAACTTGAAAATATTGTTGGCTACCTGCGATCATGCTCAAGCGATGCCACCGGTATTTGATGTAGTCTTAGAAATGTTAAAAAGCATCAAATATGATCCGAGCGGCGAACAGGTTTGCGTCATCGCCAATTCCGATATTTTCGGCAAGAGCTTAGCGAAGGTTTTGGAATGCCGGGGGGCGAAAGTGGATGTTATGAAGTCTCGTGACAAAAAATTGATTGATAAAACGAAGGAAGCGGATCTGCTTATCACGGCCGTGGGCAAACCGAAATTCATAAACGGCGATATGATCAAGCGAGGCGCGATTATCATCGATATCGGTATCTCCCATGTGGACGGAAAAATTTCCGGTGATGTTGATTTTGACGACGTGGATGACATGGCGGCGTTTATTACGCCGGTTCCGGGCGGGGTCGGGCCCATGACCATCGCTTGCGCGCTTAAAAACACTTTGGCTTTGTGGAAGCGGAGATGTAGGAGATAAAGACAGTTAAATAGGATAAAAAAAATGACCCGCCCGAGCTTTTTGCTCAGAGCGGGTCTGGTTTTTATTTAATTTTCCAATGCATTTTTCTACCAGCCATGAAGGGGGCGATGCCGTTGTACTTATCCGGCACGGTCCAATCCTCCCGGATGAGCATGATTTCGCGGTCATTTTCGCGCAAACCATAGAATCGGCTGCCGAATCTGGAGACGAAATTTTCAAAATCTGAAGCTGACTTGCCGTACTCGTGAAAATTATCCCAAATGTGAGGCAAGGAAACAAAGGCAGGTGAAAATATTCCGGCCGCTGGCGGATGGGCCAGTTTTTTTTCCAGCGGATGAGGGGCTGAGTCTGATCCGAAGAAAAACTTTGGGTTTCCAGAAAGCATAGCCCCCAAGACCGCTCTGATATCATAGCGGCTTTTCAAGATAGGCTTGCAATAGAGATAAGCATCAAAGATTTTATCTCTGTCTATCACATCGTCGATGTCGTATGGACCGATATGGTGGGCAGTGATAGTTGCCGCTACATTTGCCGGTCCGTCTTCCACGAATTTTACCATAGCTGCTGTTGAAGCGTGTTCCGCTACGATTCTTAATCGAGGGAATTGCTTGACGATATCGGCAAAATTCGGGATAGCGGCTTCTTCCCTATCTCTTTCCGGTATGAGATTCCCGGTTTTTTTATCAAACATCAGCTCCCAGTGGACGGAAAAAATCATACCCAGATTTTCAGCAATCTTCAGGACCGGATAAAATTTTTTCAGATTGGGGAATGTCACGCCGTCATCGGATCCGGTTGATGTCCCGCCGGGTATCAACTTAAGCACCTTTGCGCCTTCCATATAAGCGTCTAAAACCATTTTTGTGGTCGTCTTATTGACGAGCATGATGCTTATAATCGGGAAAAATTTCGGATTATTGCGATAGATTTCCATCCGATACCGTCGGGCATCTTGAGTAGTGGCAATCGGAGGAGTTAAATTTCCCATAGCCAGAACTTTCCCGAAAACATTACTATACTCGATCACCTTGGCTAACATCGGTCCGGTGCGAAGATGCGCATGAAAATCGTCAGGCTGTTTTATCCTGCATGTTATATTTTGCATTATTACCTCCTTTATGTCAGTGGCGAATTTTTTCTTTCAATAGCATAATATCACAATTTTTTCTATTTTTATCATGCTATAATTTTTAAAGAGCAAATCTTTCTTTGACTATAACAGTCTCGTTTGTTAATCTTATAGATAGTTTTCAACATTGTCAATTTGCATTTATGTCCCCAGAATTAAAAAAACAGTTCGCCTCGTTAAATAGTGATAACCATTTAACCGGGCAAGCGCTAGACCTGCTCAAGATACATTACGGGTTTACTTCTTTCCGTCCCGGCCAGGAACAGGTGATCCATAATGTGCTGGAAGGAAAATCAACCGTAGTGATAATGCCGACCGGCGGCGGCAAATCTTTGTGCTACCAATTGCCCGCGCTGGTTTTGGAAGGCATTACTATCGTCATATCCCCGCTCATATCCTTGATGAAAGATCAGGTGGATTCTTTGGCACGCGTCGGCATTCCGGCGACATTTGTGAACTCTTCCATCTCTCCGGCCGAAACCAGCAAAAGACTGGAGGATGTAACCAAGGGCATTTATAAGCTTTTATATATCGCGCCGGAAAGGTTTTATAGCCAGGAATTCGTGCGCGCTTTGGAAAATATAAAAGTGAGTCTGTTCGCGATTGACGAAGCGCATTGCATCAGCCAATGGGGGCACGATTTCCGGCCGAGCTATATGAAATTGAAGAGCGCTATAGAAGCACTCGGCAATCCGGCGGTTTTGGCTCTTACTGCGACAGCCACTCCGGAAGTCAAAGAAGATATCATCAAACAGCTTGGCTTGGTGGCGCCGGAATTGGTCATCACCGGGTTTGCCAGGCCGAATCTGCAATTCGCGGTAATACAAGCCGCAGATTCTTTGAAGCCGAGGCTGGTCATGGACGCTATCAACGCATCCAATGACGGCTCGGGCATAGTTTACGTGAGCACCCGCAATCGCGCTGATAATCTGCTGGAACATCTGCTGGAAAATAATGTGGAAGCGGTCAGGTATCATGCCGGCATGGATGCGGAAGAAAGAAAAATCATCCAGGACGGATTTATGAACGGCAAAGTGAAAGTGATTGTCGCCACCAATGCTTTCGGGCTGGGCATAGACAAGCGGGACATCCGTTTCGTGATCCATTATGATATGCCCGGCACGGTAGAAGCCTATTATCAGGAAGCGGGCCGCGCCGGCCGCGACGGCAAGCCCAGTTTCTGCCTTATGTTCTACAACTCCCGCGACCGGCACTTGCAGGAATTTTTCATCAAGGGCGACAATCCTCCGCCGGAAATGGTCCTGGCGGTTTATGAAAATTTGAAAGATTACGAATCCGATACTGTGCTTATCACTTACTCTGATCTTTTGGCCAGCCTGCCGGGAGATTTTGAAGCGCCGGAAATGGCCGTGGGCACGAGCCTGAAAATCCTGGAGCGCGAAGGATATATAACCCGCGCCAAAGAAAAAACTGGCAACGCATTTTTGAAAATCTCGGGTGATTATTCATCAGTTTTGGAGGCGGTCGGCGCGCGCGCGAAAACGCAAAGAGAACTGGCGGGAAAATTATTTGATAAATACAGGAAAGAGCTCGGTACTGGTTGGGAAATAAATTTTGAAGACCTGGCCGGCATCTTGGGCGCGAAAAAAGACAGCCTGATGCGCCTGGTAAGGAATCTGGAGGAAAAGAACCTGGCCGAATACCATCCGCCCTTCCGCGGCACGGAAATAAATATCCTAAAACGGGTTGAACCGTCAGAAATCAACATTGATTTTTCGTTTATGAAAGACAAATCCAGGAAGGCTTATGAGAAATTGGACCAGATAGAAAATTACGCTTATCATTTCGGCTGCCGGCAGGCTTTTATCTTGAAATATTTCGGCGACGATATCTCCGAAAAGTGCGGGCAGTGCGATAATTGCCTGAACGGCTTCGGCTATGTGAGAAAAATGGAAGCGCCGGTAAAAAGCACCAAAAAATGGAAATATTCCCAGGATACGATCAAGCGCCATGGAAATATTTCCGAGCTGGGAGAAAATTTATCAGCAAAGGCGGGCATAGAAACCAAGCTTACCCAGCTCCAAACTTTTGATCTGTATAATAAAGGAATGGATATAGACGGGATGGCGCAAACCAGGAATCTGAAGCCGGCCACCATCGTGGATCATCTGTGCTGGCTTTTAGAGAAAAAAATGAAAGTTGATATTGATAAATTCGTAAAGCCCGCCAAACAAAAAATCATAAAGGCGGCAATCAAGGAATTAGGCCCGGGGAAAATCACTCCCATAAAAGAAAAAGTGGGCGACGAGGCGAATTGGGATGAGATAAAATTGGTCTTGGCAAGCTATAAAAAATAAAAGCTGGTTACAAACGTAATCAGCTTTTTTAGTTTCCCCAGCTCTTAGAGCGCTAAGGCTTCTTGGGCGTTTCTATCTCTTTGGGTTTCGGCTGGCAATCAGGACAGGTTTCAAAAGAAATTCCGAATTTGCTGATATTCACATAGTCTTCCTTGGTTGGAGCCCTGAAACCGCTGCTGAATTTTTTTATTTTTAGGCATTTAGGGCAGGCACCTACTCTTTCGCTCATGACTTCCTCCTATTTTAAAAAGAAACGATTTGAGTATTTATTTCCAATACTTTACTATGATTTTGTGGAAAAGTAAAGGAGTTGACCTTGGTAAATAAATTGCTATATTTACCAGGGTTGACTTTTTCCTTTATTTCAGGTAATTTTATAACAATAAAGTTAACTAAAGGGTAACTTTGGTTATCTTTAGTTGGTTCGTTGATAATTAAAAAGAAAGGAGGAGGTGAGATATAGATAGCATCTAAGCACAAATGCAGTAGAAATTGGGGTAGAGATTCAATTGCAGTTAACCTTCAGCACAAAACAGGAGGAAATAAATATGAGAAAAATCAGTCTGATCATTGCAACTATTGCGTTTCTTATTTGCAGCAGTGTGGCCTTCGCAGCGGAAATCGGCTCGCCGATACCGATGAAGAAAAGCGAGGTTTCAGTGGGCGCCGGGTATTCGTTTGAATCCGGCAAATACAATATGGCAGGCATGTACTTCCGGCCAAACATAAACCAAGGGTATGCATCGCTCGGTGTCGGCCTGCCATACATGCTCGAGGTCAACGTAAAGTTTGGCGGGGAGAACCTACAGGTTCCGGATCACGGCTTTTCAGGCGGAACTTCATTCTTTGGCGCCCTGGAGGTGAAGAAGTTGGTGTATGATGGCGGCGACATAAAAGTCGGCGCATTCGCAGACGGCTCGAGGACATCAGGCTTTTCGCAGCAAAAATCATCCTATCTCGTGAAGATAGATGAGGTGTGGGGGGTTGAAGGAGGAATTGCTGCGCAGACAACTGTGCTTGGTGTCAAGGTCTGGGCTGGACCGATCGCATTCTATAGGACAATGAATGTTGAGGTCAGCGGATCAGGTGTTGTCCAGTCCAAAGACAAAGCACTGGAGAGAGGAGCCGGAGGAGTTGCCGGCGTGAGCATTCCGATTGTGAAGAACCTTTCCCTCGGTCTTGAAGGGAAATTGACCAAGGAAGGCAACTTCAGCGGGGGATTGGCCTATAAGTTCTGATATCGCGACACCGCAAGGAAAGTGTTAAAGAGCACAGCAAGGGTGCCTCTCTCCGATTCAATCGTGGAGAAGAGGCACCCTTTTAAATTTGACTTTTTCCCTTTTTTCAGGTAATTTTATAACACAATAAAGCTAACCAAAGGAGAACCTGAGGTTAGTTTTTTTGTCAGCGTTTTTGGACTTTGACAATTGAATCAGAATAAATGGTGTTAAATTGAAAAAATTCAGAACAAAAATAGAGAGGAGAAGATTATGGAAAAAACAGGGATAAAATTGGCATTGGTAGCTTCAGGTTCGGGAACGGACGCAGACTCTATTATGAAGGCCTGATGGCTGCGCAGAAAATCATTGATAAAAGAAAAGGAGGCTGAGATGCCGAAAAGAATATTGCATTTTTTTAGGAAGATAAGCGATGTGATGGAGCATTGTTACAATGTGGAGCTTACCGAAGAGCTGACACATAAGGAAAATGATATTTTATGGTGGCTTCTTGCGGAAACTTTTGATCCGCACGGTTTTAACATTTTGCCATTTTTAAACGGTGGCAGGATTGCGGAAATCGGACCGCGGATGAATTTCGCGACAGCTTGGAATACAAATGCGCTTTCCATCTTGCGGTCATGCGGTATCACGAAAATAACGCGCATAGAAAAGTCGCGCAGGTATCAGGTCCCCAAAGACATAAGCCGTGATGAATTTATTAAAAGGAATCACGATCGGATGACTGAATATGAGTATCCGGCGGCGCTCAGGACTTTTGACACCGGCATTGTTCCGGAAACGGCACATACAATACCGCTCAAAGAAGAAGGGCCGGATGCGTTTTTAAAGATTCCGGGCATCTCCATGGATGCGTTTGACCGCCAGCTTTATTACGATTATTTCGCGGTGAAGTGCGGCCGTAATCCGACTATCGTGGAGATTATGGATCTTAATAATGCGAATTCAGAACACTCCCGCCACGGATATTTCCGCGGACTCCAGGTCATCAACGGCGTGAAAACGCCCGAGACGCTAATGGAGATCGTTAAGTCAACACTCAAGGCGAATCCAGCTAATAGCCGGCTCGCCTTTTACGACAACTCAAGCGTTATCGCCGGCCATATCATCCGGACTATCATTCCCGGAAAGCCGGGATATTCGTATTTCAGGATGACTGACAGAATGTATGATGTTTTGTTTACGGCTGAGACGCACAATTTTCCCTCCGGCGTAGCGCCTTTTCCAGGCGCGGAAACCGGAACTGGAGGAAGAATTCGCGATGTACAGGCGACAGGACGAGGAGGGTTGGTTATCGCGGGAACAGCCGCGTATTGCGTGGGCAATCTCCTGATACCCGGATATGATCTTCCGTGGGAAGACAGATCATTCGTCTATCCAGATAACCTGGCTTCGCCGCTTCAGATTGAAATTGAGGCGTCAAACGGCGCTTCGCGTTATGGCAACGAATTCGGCGAGCCGGTAATTCAGGGGTTCACCCGTTCGTTCGGACTTCGTTTGCCCAATGGCGAACGGCGCGAATGGCTGAAGCCTATTATGTTCACCGGAGGAATTGGACAAATTGATTCTTCCCAGCTTTATAAAAAGGAAGCAGAAAAGGGAGTGTTGATTGTCCAGATCGGCGGACCGGCTTACCGCATCGGTTTCGGCGGCGGAGCGGCTTCAAGCATGCTCCAAGGCGAAAATAAAGCGGAGCTGGATTTTAATGCAGTCCAGCGCGGAGACGCAGAAATGGAACAAAAGATGAACCGCGTAATCCGGGCATGTATTGAGATGGGAATGTACAATCCCATACTAAGCATTCATGATCAGGGGGCTGGCGGACCGGCTAATGTCCTTAAGGAGCTGGTTGAAAAAGCCGGCGGATGCGTCAAGCTCCGGAATATCAATATCGGTGACCCGACGCTTTCTGTTTTGGAAATCTGGGTTTGCGAGTATCAGGAAAGGAATGGCCTCCTCATCTATCCGGAACACCTTGAAATATTCAAGGCGATCTGCGAGCGGGAGAAGGTAATGTGCGAAGTGCTCGGTGAAGTGACTGGCGATGGAAAGTTCACGGTCATTGATGATCGCGATGGCTCCACGCCGGTTGACCTTAACCTGGCAGATGTACTCGGCAATATGCCGCAGAAAACTTTCAGTGATATAAGGGAAAAGGCAGTTCTCAAACCTTTAAGCCTGCCGGAAGATTTTTCCGTGAGAAATGCTTTGGAGCGTGTTTTGCGTCTGGTATCTGTCGGATCCAAACGCTTTCTCACGAACAAAGTTGACCGGTCAGTAACCGGGCTCATCGCTCAGCAACAATGTGTGGGTCCGCTTCAACTCCCGCTATCTAATGTGGCTGTCATTGCGCAGAGCCATTTCCCCGATTATGAATGGAAATATTCAGGGGCGGCCACAGCCATCGGCGAAAAACCGATTGTCGGTCTCGTGAGTCCGGAGGCGCAAGGCAGGATGACAGTGGCAGAAATGATCACCAACATAATGTGCGCGCGCGTGACCGGGCTCCCGCATATCAAGTGCTCTGGCAATTGGATGTGGGCGCCGAAATTAAAAGGCGAGGGAGCAAAGCTCTATAACGCTGCGGTGGCGATGCGCGACCTGATGGTTGAACTTGGCATCGCAATTGATGGCGGCAAAGACTCTCTTTCTATGGCCACGAAAGTGGCGCTTCCTGGAGGCGCGACTGAAATAGTCAAGTCGCCGGGAGAGCTGGTGATTTCCGGATACGTAACGATGTCGGATATCACGAAAGTGGTAACGCCTGATATTAAGAATCCGGGATCCTCTAGGCTTATTTATGTAGATCTGGCCCATGGCAAACGCCGGCTCGGAGGATCGGCGCTCGCGCAAGTATATGGACAGATCGGCGACGAATGTCCGGACGTGGAAGATGTAGAGCTTCTCAAGCGAGCTTTCCACGTTGTCCAGGAATTGATTGACAAGGAGCTTGTCTATGCCTATCATGATATTTCTGACGGCGGGCTCATCGTCACGTTGCTCGAGATGGCTTTCAGCGGGAATTGCGGTTTCCAGGTTTATCAAGGCGTGGGACCGAAAATTTTCGCAGAAGAGCTCGGATTCGTGATCGAATGTCCTTGGGAAGTGGAAGATGTGAAAGAAGTGTTTACGCAAGCTGGCGTGCCATATGATATTATCGGCTCGACTGACAGAGAGCGGAACATCCATATTATCGATCACGAAACTAACTTTCATTTTGAAGAAGACACAGAAACACTTCGTCAACTTTGGGAAGAGACGAGCTATCAGTTGGAGCGTCTCCAGATGGATTCGCTCAAAGCAGAGGAAGAAAGGAGAAATATTTATGAGCGGGTAGGTGCGCAATATTACCTCTCGTTCAAACCGACATCTGCGCCAGAAAATTGGTTTTACGGTAGGACGAACAAACCGAAGGTGGCGATAATTCGCGAAGAAGGTTCCAACGGCGATCGCGAAATGGCCTCAGCGTTTTTCCAGGCCGGGTTTGAATGTTGGGACGTCCCGATGACAGATCTTTTATCCGGGCGTATTACGCTGGAACAATTCCGCGGAGTTGTTTTTGTCGGCGGATTCAGTTATGCCGATGTTTTGGATTCCGCCAAAGGATGGGCTGGAACCATCATGTTCAACAAGAACATCCTCGAGCAGTTCGAAGCGTTCTATCATAGGCCGGATACATTTTCTTTCGGTGTCTGTAACGGCTGCCAGCTGATGGCATTGCTTGGATGGGTTCCTTTCAAGGGCCTTGATGATGCCACACGGCCGCGTTTTATCCAGAACGAATCGGAACGTTTCGAATCACGTTGGTCGACGGTGAAGATTCTGAAGAGTCCGTCGATCATGCTCCAAGGAATGGAGGACTCGGTACTCGGCGTCTGGGTGGCTCACGGAGAAGGACAAGCGCATTTTCCAGATATGTTTTATCTTGATGAAGTCAAAGAATGCGACCTGGCACCTGTCCGGTATGCAGACGACGGAGGCTTCATCACCGAGGGCTATCCGTTCAATCCGAATGGATCGATAGAGGGCATCGCCGGCCTCTGCTCGGAAGACGGGAGGCATCTGGCGATGATGCCTCATCCGGAACGGGCTTTCCTTAAGTGGCAATGGGGATATATGCCGGAAGACATGAAAGCGGATCTTCCCGCCTCTCCTTGGCTCACGATGTTCCAAAATGCCCGCAAGTGGTGCGAAAAAACAAAGTAGATCTTTATAAATTCTGCCCCGTCGGTTTTTAATCGGCGGGGTTTTTTTATTGATTGACTTTTTATCTTTTTTTAGGTAATCTCTAAGTAAGAAAACGGGGAGGGGTTTTTCTAAAACCGCTCTTTTTATTTTAAATAAAATTCCAAAGAAAGTGGGAGGGGAGATGATAAAACACGATAAAGGAACCATATCCTCGGTTATAGTCACAAGCGTAATGGGACATGGCGGCGCAGGCGCTTTTCCGCTTAGCCTCCTGTCCTCGTACAAGAAGGTTGTTAAGACCATCCTTGAAACAAAAACGACCGTAATCGCGAAATCCGCCACGCGCTTCAAACGCAAGGGCAACTACCGCTGGTGGGCGCCCTGGCTCTGCGTCAAACAGATAAGAGATAAAAAAACCGGATCCATTCTCGGCCTGTTAAACGCTTATGACCTTTCAAACGATGGCGTGGAAGCTTGTGCGCTGGAGATTAAAGAAGCTATAGGCCGGGGTTTCCGGGTTATCCCGAGTTACTTCCCGGAGCTAACCGACGGCAAAGTAAATTTCAAAGGGCTTGCGGAGGCAGTAGAGATTTATGGCCGCATACTGGGAAAAGATTTTTGGGCGCTTGAATACAATGCGTCCTGCCCCAATTCCGGCGAATCGCTTGAGGGAAATATAAAAAATGTCATCAAGCATGCCCAAGGATTGCGAGCATATTTTGACGGCTGTCTCATCGCGAAGGTCAGTCCGGTCCATCCGCTAGAACTTTCGCTTGAACTGGAGGCGGTCGGCGTGGACGTGATACACGCACTGAATACTTTTCCGCATACGATGCTTTTCCCCGCAAAAAAATCGCCACTTGAACATTTAGGCGGCGGCGGATATTCGGGCAGTATGATTTTTGAGCAGGCTTTTGCCATCAACTCTCAACTCCGGCAAGCGCTCACCATTCCTATGATCCTGGGGGGCGGGATAAGCAAGCTTGGCCAGGCGCGGAAGTACAAAGAAATGTTTAAAAAAAAGTTACCCTGGACTGCCCACAATAATTCTATAGCCATCTGCTCTGTCATTAGAACCGATCCCTATAAGGCCATAGACATATTAAGGCGTGTGCCATTTTCTTTCTGATGAAATTTTGTAAAGCGCTTGCGAAGATGCAGGCGCCTTTTTCTTAATGTTGACCCCGTTAGAAACCCAGTATTTTTTTAAAGTAAAATTAAATAATTGCAAAATTTTATATTAATTTGTTTAACAAGATAAAAAGGCTAGGCTTCTAACGGGGTTGACTTTTAGCATATTTCTGATAATATGTAGCCAGCAAACAAGGGAGGACGCAAGTCGCTCTTTTTTATTTTAAATAAAATTATAGAGGAGGGTGTTATGAACGATAAGTATAAGCAAGATGGAGTAGATATAGAAGCGGGAGATTCCTTCAGCAAGTTCGCAGCAAACATCTGCAAAAGCACCTATGAAGTTTCCCCATTTGTCAAAGTGCACGATTTTTCACAGGGCAATTTCAGGGGGCCGAGGGGTTTCAAATTAAAACATCTTCCTAGAGGAAGCATCTTAACCGGTGGCATGGACGGTGTCGGGACTAAGGTAGTGATTATCGATGCCGCGGGAAAATTCCAAAGCGCGGCTTCAAACCTGTTGGCTATGACAGCCATGGATATCACTCGCTGGGGCGGATTGCCTCTAATTTTCCTTAACATTTTGGATGTAAGGAGTCTAGGAGAGGCGGATTCCGAAACCCGCCAAGCAGCAAAAGATCTGATGATCGGTTTGGGGCAGGAAGCGAAATGGAATAAATTCGTCTTGTTAGGCGGAGAAACAGCCGAACTCGGCTTGTGCGTAGGATCGGAAAATCCGAACGCTAAGCTGATGTTCAACTGGGGAGGCTGCATGATCGGAGCATATCATCCGAAGAAAATGATCCTAGGAAATACTCTTCGCCCCGGGCAAATTATCATAGCCCTTAAAGATTATTTTCGCAGCAACGGGATAAGCTCTGTAAGGAAGGCATTAGCCATAAAGCATGGTCCGGATTGGTGGAATAACCCTGCGGCCTTAGCGGATATACTGGCCAGCGCTTCACCTTCGCAACTTTATGATCGAATGCTCAATGCAGCGCACGGCTGGTTCAAAATACATAAAGACATGTCCCAGCTGGAAGCGCCGATTAAAATGCATCTTATTGTGCATCTTTCCGGCGGCGCTTTCAAATCAAAACTAGGCGAAGATATCTTGAAGCCTCAGGGCCTCTCTGCCGATTTGAACAACCTCTTTAATCCGCCGGAGATTATGAAAAATTGCGCCAGATGGAGAGGTCTGTCTTCGGAAGAATGCTATAGCACCTGGAACGGCGGGCAGGGGGCCATAGTGGTTATAGACAAAAAGGACAAAAATAAGTTCCTTGAAATCGCGCGAACCTATAGCATAGTTGCTCAAGAGGTCGGCGAAATCACCAGTCAAAAAAGCTATACTATTTCCATAAAATCAAGATTCGATGACGGAAAGATGATAAACTATTAATTAATGATTATTAGGGGGCAAGTAATATAGCTTGCCCTTTTCTTTTACCCCAAAAAATGTAAGAATATAACTATATATGGACAAACAAACCCAACAAAATTTATTAAAGATAGTGGAAAAAAATTACCAGGATATAGCCGAGCAATTTAACGAAACCAGAAAAAAATATTTATGGCCGGAGCTGATCAAGCTTGCCGATGCAGTCAAGACAGGCGAATCCGTATTAGATGTGGGTTGCGGCAACGGCCGTCTCCTGGAAGCTTTTAAGGGCAAAGGGATAAATTACGTGGGTATGGACCACAGCACGGAGCTCGTTAAATTGGCAGAACAAAGATTCGGCGGAACAGACGGCGGAGTAAATAGTTTTTCGTTTTCAGTCGGAAATATTTTGGAGCTGGGCCGGCTGCCTCAGCTCAACTTTGATTACGTCTTTTGCGTTGCCGTGCTGCACCATATCCCCGGGGAAAATTTACAGATAGACGCCTTGAAGCAGCTTAAAAACAAGGTCAAACCGGGAGGCAGGATCATTGTGACAGTTTGGAATTTCTGGAACAAGAAAAAATATGTGAGACTGATCTTGAAATTTTGGTTTTTAAGATTTTTCGGGAAAAATAAAATGGACCTGGGAGATATCCTCTTTGATTGGAAATCTACGAGCGGCGAAAGGATAGGCCAGAGATATTATCATGCTTTCAGGTGGTCGGAATTGAACAAGATAATAAAAAAAGCGGGGTTTGCCATTGATAACAAATATAGCGATGAGCATAATTATTATATCGTATTAAAGAAGTAAGGTACGGGTAGCGGATAACCGGATTTTACTGTATGATATTAGTATAAACATTAATATTTAAACCTATGTCCAGGAAAATGACCATTATAACAATCCTTCTCCTGCTATTGTCTTTTGAGCTTGGCGTTTTTGTGGGCGCCAGAATGAACAGTCCGTATGTGGCGTCAAACAAGCAGACCGTAGCGGCCGGCGGCAATACCTTTCAAGCCGGGTGGGATGCGGCCAAAAAACGTTTGATAGAATTCGGATTTGGCGGGATGACTGGCAATAAAACAGAAATCAAAACTATGTCCGGGAAGATTACCGCCGCAAGCGAAGGGAAACTTACTGTAAAAATCAATCCTATCACCCCCCTGGATGATCCAGCGCTTGATAACCGGACGGTTCTTTACGATAGTAATACCAAAATTTATCAGTTGACGCAAAAAGACTTCTCGGTTTATCAGAAAGAATTAAATACCTTTGTTAAAAACACTCAGAAACGCCTGAAGAGCGGGGCTACGAGTTCTCCTAGCGTCATTAATGCGCCGGAAATGTTTGATAAAGCTGAAGTACAACTTTCAGATTTGAAAATCGGACAGCAGATAATGATAACCGCAAGCTCCAGCATAGCCGATATAAAAGAAATCAAGGCCGTAGAAATTTCCATCCAAAATATTCCTGCGGGATTGTCGGCCATGTCTCAAGACGCTCCCGCCGCTCCGACAACCCCCAAACAGTAACAATGCCTAATCTTGCATTTTATATACGATTGTGTTAATATGAGGTAGATTCGCCAAAACTCCGTAAGGAGTTTTTGTGATTAAGTTCGGATTATACTGCACCACTAGAGCACCCGTAGCTCAACTGGATAGAGCGTCTGGCTTCGGACCAGAAGGCTGTGGGTTCAAGTCCTACCGGGTGCACAAAGATAAATGCTTTTGGCTATTAACCCCTAACAATTAACAATTTTGTTAATTGCTAAAAGTTAAATGTTAAGGGCTAATTGTTGATTACGGCTGGGTAGCTCAGCTTCCGCCACAGGCGGACTCGCCTCTGGCGAGGGCTAGAAAATATGTTTTTTATTTATTTTATTCAAAGCATAAAAAGTGGAAGAGTTTATACAGGGATGACAGAAAAAGAACCAACACAGCGATTAAAAGAACATAATGAAGGAACTAATAGTTGGACAAGACAAAATGGGCCATTTAAAATGTTATATTTTGAAAAATATTTTTGCAGAAAAGATGCTGAGCAGAGAGAGTTATTTTATAAAAGCGGCATTGGAAGAAAAATCAGAAATGCAATTTTAAGTGTGATAAATTAGATTTTGGCTGGGTAGCTCAGCTGGCTAGAGCGTGGCACTCATAACGCCAAGGTCGGGAGTTCAAGCCTCCCCCCAGCCACAAAAACAACAATTAACATGTAACTATTAACAATTAGTTGATAAATAAATGTTAATGGTTAACTGTTAAAGGTTAATGGTTGATTCCGCGCTGTTAGCTCAGTTGGTAGAGCAGCTCGCTCTTAACGAGACGGTCGCAGGTTCGAATCCTGCACGGCGCACACGGTCAAACCGCCCGCAGGGCGGGCTTGAACGTGCGGGACGCGCAGGGAGTAGAACCTGTGTGTTGTCGTGGGGCTTCCGCCCCTTCGAATCCTGCACGGCGCACAAAATAAAAATAAAAAACATCCGCTGCGGCAGATGTTTTTTGTTCCTGGATTTATGGCATTAATAAAAGCAGAGCGCCCGGGAGGGTTTTTGGATCTTCTTACGGCTGATTTTCTGGCGCGCGAACAGATGGTAAAAAAAATAGAAGGAATATTCCGGCTATTCGGCTTTTCTCCCGTAGAAACGCCGATTATTGAGTTTGTAAAAACTTTGTCCGGGGAAACTAGTGACACGGGCAAGCATATTTTTTATATTTCCAACGCCGGAGAGAATACGGACGAATCGCTGGCCATGCGTTTTGACCACACCGTGCCTTTGGCCCGTTTACTAGCCGCGAACCCTTATGAACCTAAGGCGAGAACCGGAATCAGGTTGCCTTGGAGACGTATGGTTTATGGTCCGGTGTTCCGCGGGGAAAAACCGCAGAACGGACGCTACCGCCAATTCTATCAATTTGACGCTGATATCGCCGGCACCGATTCCATGCTCGCTGATGCCGAAATCGTGGCTATGATGCATGAAACTATGAAAGCTTTGGGCGTGGAAAATTTTATCATCAAAATAAATAACAGGAAAATTTTGTCCGGACTCGCTGAATTAGTGGGAATTACAGACAGGGGACAAATCAGTAAAGACGACCTTACCAAAGAGATGATGAGGATTTTAGATAAAATTGATAAAATCGGAATGGAAAAAGTGTTGGAAGAGCTCGTGGCCAAGCCGGAACACGAAACGCATGCTTCCCCGAATTTGTCTAAAGAAGCATCTTTAAAAATAAAAGAATTTTTAAGCATAGACGGAGACAACATAGAACGGCTGGCCAGATGCCGGAAAGTTTTTGTTGGCGTGAAAATTGCCGAAGAAGGCATTAATGAACTCGCGGAAATTTTAGAAAATCTGAAAGCGATAGGCGTTTTAGAAACTGCCATCCAGATAAATTTTTCCATAGCGCGCGGCTTGGATTATTACACCGGTCCGGTTATGGAAACGACGTTGACCGATGCTTCGGAATTCGGAAGCGTTTTTTCCGGCGGAAGATATAATAATTTGGTCAGCCGTTTTACCGGTCAGGATCTGCCGGCCGTGGGCGCATCCATCGGCGTAGACCGTCTTTTTGCCGCCTTGGACCATTTAAAGAAACTAGATAAAACCAAAGAAACAGTTACCGAAGCTATGATTTTGCGACTTTCGCCGAACCAGGATGCTCTATATTTAAAAATGGCTACCGAACTTAGGAGCGCTGGGATCAGCACGGAAATCTGCTTATTAGATGACACCACTTTCAAAAACCAATTTAATTTTGCTATTAGCAAGAATGTGGATTTTATAGTCATCGCCGGAGAGGATGAAATTAAAAAAGGCGTGGTGCAGGTGAAGAATTTGAAGACGAGGGAGCAAGAGGAGGTGAAGAAGGAGGAGTTAAAGGATTGGTTTAGTAAATAAAGCCCCCTTTAACAAAGGGGGTTGGGGGATTTTTTTGCTCCGCAGGGCGCTTCGCTAAGAGTTACTTTTTATCTAAAAAGTAACCAAAAAGATTGGGGCGCTTCAAATCGCTATCACGTTGATTGTGCCTTATGTATGTAAGCCTAGACGCGAACTCAGCGCCCCAAACCCCAGGGTGCAATAAGAACCTA
>Ga0209048_10002513_pt1 | contig 18199 bp, 11 predicted proteins | sample FrelakmetCRP12CR_FD_187146 | JGI IMG/M metagenome (GOLD analysis project Ga0209048, IMG submission 187146) | Freshwater lake sediment microbial communities from the University of Notre Dame, USA, for methane emissions studies - CRP12 CR (SPAdes)... | ecosystem: Environmental > Aquatic >... | reverse complement strand
CGCGGTTCGTGCAGGGTCATGCTTCAGGTGTGCCCACTCGTACCGCACCATCCCCTCCCTCATCAACATAGCCATAATCTCATCGCCACGCTCTGAGGAACGGACGCCATCGGGCTGGAATTCCGGCGCAAAATCTTCTGGGTTATGCCTGAGGATCTCTTCTTTATTCTTTATCGCAAAGAGCGTCAGGGAGGCGGCGTTGCAGTCAGCGACCTTTCCTGTGCCATCAAGGAGTAACTGCGCTTCAGCAGATTTCTCGAACAGGGTTTTGAACCGCTCCTCACTCTCCCGCAGTGCATCCTCCACCATTTTTCGTCCGGTGATATCCTGAAGCGTACCAATGACATAAGAACGGATCCCCTCAATTACCGGAGCCAGACCCCGCAATTCTGTCCAGACCTGTTTACCGGTCTCGGTGATTATCAGGGCTTCCATAGCAAAGGGTTCACCAGTCGAAAGGCAGGCAGCCACTTTTTCACGGATGACCGGGATATCCTCCGGTGCATAGTACTTCATCCCTTCGGTGAGTCCCGGCCGGTAACTGCGAGGTGCTTCAATGATATCGTATATCCCATCTGTCCATTCAAGGTAGTCCGTATGGGGATTAGCCTTCCAGCCACCAAGGTGGGCTATCTTCTGGGTTTCCATTAAGAAGCGCTCGCTTTCCCGTAAGGCATTTTCTGCTGTTTTACGATCGGTGATGTCGATAACCACACCACGTAAACCGTCAATTTTCCCCGCACGGTATACCGGGGAGGTATAAATGAGGACGGGGAACTTAGTTCCATCCCTGCGGACTGCAGTATATTCACGGTTTTCAACCGGTTCCCCATGAATTATCCTGCCGGAATTTTCCCGCACCCGGTCATAGTCGGAGGGATCGATATACGAAAGAGCGGAGAGCCCCTGTGCAATGTCTTCCTGCTTAAGACCAATTGCTGAGAGAGCAAATTGGTTTGCATAGGTGGCCCTGAAATTAAGGTCCATCTCAAAGACCATCTGTGGAAGCAGATCGGCCAGGTCACGGAACCTTGCTTCACTCTCCCTGAGGTTCTTCTCCACGGTTCTCTGTTCAGTCACTTCCCGCACAATACAACCGATGCGTTTCCCGACCGAGGTCTGGATAGGGAACAGTGCCTGCTGGACCGTCATCCGGCGTCCGCATGTATTCATGACATCCACTTCAAGAATCAGAGGGGTTTTTCTTGAGAACAGCTTCGGAAAAGAAGTGGTAAACTGCGACCGTAAGTCTTCGATATATGCCGGGTTTTGATGCTCAGGGACAATCAGCCGGATCTGAAGGTCAACAATATTGCTCTTCAGTGCCTCTGATGCAGGAATCCCGAAGATTTGTTCTGCAGACGGGTTCCATGCAAGGATTGAACCATCGGCCTCGATCAGCAGTACACCATCGATAGAAGCTTCCATGAAGGTCCGGAACTTCTCCTCGCTCTCCTGGATCTGCTTCCCGCTCAGGAGAATCTCTTCAAACTGGCCCTGCAGTTCTTCCTGGGATGCCGAAAGCTGCTCGTATGCTGCCCTCAGTTCATCGTCCAACCGTTTCTTTTCGGTGATATCACGGTTACTTGCACGCCTGCCCAGGTGGCGCCCCGCGGAATCAAAGACCGGGTGGCAGGTATGGTTGATCCAGCGTACCTCGCCGCCCTTTCTCACGATACGGAAATCCAAGCTGAGTGCCGTTTTTGTTTCATCAGCTTCCTTCCGGTGGTTCTCCCACACCACCCTGTCACGGGGGTCAACGATGGAGTCATGGAGAGAGGGGTTCTGCTGGAATTCTTCCCTGCTATAACCGGATATCCTTTCGCAGGAGGGACTCATGTAAATAATACTATGATCCGGTGCCTCCCAGTATTCCCAGCCATAGGTAAAATCAGCAACGGTACGGAATTTATCTTCGCCTGCACGCAGTTTTTCCTCTGCAGAGCGCCTGCGCAGGGATACTGCGACCATGTGCGAGAAGGATTCGAGGAGCCCGACAGAAGGGGCCGGCTTACCTTTTCCAATCGCGAGGACCGAAGTGGCAAAGAGCTCCCCTTCAATAACATACACAAGACCGAAGAAATGGTCAATGCCAAGGACTTTCTGGATTGCAAAACTCATTGCAGGCGGGATTTGTCCAAAACTGACGTCAGTAAGAGTCGGGAGCTTTTTAACAGCACTACCGACAATTTCCATGTACTCATCCGCACTGATGACAGTCTTTATCTCGCGGGGATCTTTTCCCAATACCTTTACCGCTTTTTCCAGGAGGCCGTGCCCGGACTCCAGGTGGCTGATAATAAGGGTGTGGTCAACAGGATGATAATCCGAGTACCAGGCCGCCACCCCCCCGGTTAACTCCATCAGCTTCCGGACAATGAATGTCCCGATGCTTTCACTGGCCGGCAGCAATGCAAGTTCCAGGGAGAACTGGTTCATTGCTGCGAAGACCTGGTTTTGTTCCTGCAACGATTGTTCCGTTTCTTTCATCCGGGTGATATCCCGGATTGATTCTATTGCACCGCTAATTTGGCCTTTCTGGTTAAAAAGCGGGCTAGCCTTGCCCATGAGTGTCCGTTGCACCCCTTTCGGTTGCGGGAGGTCCGTTTCAGCAATGAGGACGTCTTTTTCGCGAGAAATGCCTTTATAAAGTTTGCTGATATCTTCTTCCGGCTTAAAAATCAGGTCAATAAGAATGGGGCGTCGTTTTCCATAGAAGGGGATCGCATACTCGTACTCCCCCTTCCCCAGAATATCAACCGCAGGGACACCGGTCATCTCTTCGATGGCGCGGTTCCATGCAATGACCTGGCCTGAACGGTCGATTGCAAACGTGGCATCGGGCAGGAAGTTGATGATATCGGCGAGTCGCTTTTCAGATTCATTTAGCGAATTTTCAGCCTGTCGACGGGCTATCGCCTGCCGGATCTTATGTTCCAGCTCGGCAAACTGGGCTTTCGGGTCTCCGCCTTTCTGGAGATAGAAGTCCACACCGTTGTTGATCGCCTCGATCACCACCTCCTCACGGCCCCGCCCGGTGAAAAGGATAAACGGGATATTCCCGTGATTGCCGCGAACGGCTTTTAAAAGGTCAATGCCGTCCATATCCGGCATCTGGAAGTCAGAGACGATGGCATGGTACGACTGTGTACCGATCGTGTGGAGTGCGTGCTCTGCGGAAGTATCGATATCGACGGAAAAATCGTTTGAACGTTCCAGAAAAAGTTTTGCTATCTCTAACAGGCTCGGCTCATCGTCGATATAAAGTATCCGGTACATGACCTGATCCCTGTAGTACTTTCAATGTGGAATACAATATATTAAGGGATAAGGGTTATGAAATGAAAAAATCCAGGGTTCAGAGAAAGAGAACCAATATTACACAGATGGAGTGATCCGGTAGGAGCCTTTTGGTACAGTAATCACAAAGACTGCCCCTTTTCCGAGCTCACCGGTCTCGCGGATGGTGATGCTGGTAATGGCGAGAATCTCACGTGCCAAAAAGAGGCCAAAGCCGGTGTTCTTCCCGTAGCCTTTCAGAAAGATCTTTTCTTTGCATTCGGACGGGACCCCTGTCCCGTCATCCTCCACGGTGATAGAGAGCCCGCCCATGTCCTGTTCACAGCGTATCCTGATCACCGTCACCCGCTCGCCATGACGGATGGAATTGTCGATCAGATTAAAGAAGACCTTCTCGAGCATGGGATCGGCAAAGATCTCGGCATCACAGGTACAGGATATCTGTATATTCTCCGGTTTGTGCCGGGAAACGATTTCACTGACACGATACCAGCCAGGAGCATGCATCCCGAGCTCCTGGTATGACCTTGTAAACTCAATCACCCGCGAGATCGTAGAGCCGGCCGCTTCAATTTTCGATAAGAGATCAGCAACGACCGGGTCAGGCCGCTCCATCAGTGCGATCTGGGCATATCCTTTCAGGATAGTGACCTGGTTGGCCACATCGTGCCGGGTGATGCTGGCTAAGAGATTGATCTTCCTGTTTGTCTCCCGGATAACCTGTTCTGTCCGCTTACGATCGGTGATGTCAAGAAAACTGACAAGGCTTGCGACAATGCGGTCCTGGTTGTCAAAGATTGGGGCCCCGAATATCTCAAGCCGGACCCGTGTGCCATCTGGTCTCACGACAACCATGTCATCAACATGGCTGAGCTCCCCGTGCATCCCCCGGATAATCGGCATATCCTTCGCAGGATACGGGACGGAGGTCCCCACCCTGCTTGCTTCATAGATGTCGGCAAGGTTCTCTTCTGTTGCATCGGGCATGATTCCACGCCCGAGAAGCCTTGTTGCTTCCCGGTTGGCGATGATTGGTCTTCCTGACGGGGTCTCGACCATGAAAATTCCCATCGGCACCGTATCGAGGAGCGTGCTGATGAGCCGGTTCCGGTAACCGAGTTCATCTGTTCTCTGCCGCAGGGCGTCTTCTGCACGCTTCTGGTCAGTGATATCCCGGAAGATTCCGATAATTGAGGTTCTTCCAGTGAGATCAACACGGCTCGCATTGATCGAGACCGGCACCCTTCTGTTATCCTTTGTTATAATAACCGACTCGACGCTGGTATCCATGCCGAGAGCATATTTTTGGAAATGTTCCATCGTCTGTTCCAGAACATCCTCCGGGTGGAGCTGGTCTGCACGCATCGAGATAATCTCCTGTCGCGAATACCCGGTAAGGACCTCGGCACGCCTATTGCAGTCAATGAGCATCCGGGTTTTCGGATCCGCAATAAATATGCCATCGTTGCTCTGCTCGAACAGGAGGCGGTACTTCTCCTCGCTCACCCTGAGTGCCCCGGTTATCTTTTGTTGTTCCGAAATATCACTCAGCGATTCGACCAGTACCTTTTTCCCGCTGATTATTGCCGGGATGACGGTTTTTAAGACCGGGATGTGCTCACCCTGGTTCGTGACAAGGACACACTCCGAGGCATCGATGTTCTGCCCGAGGTCAGTCATGGGACACTGGCCCAGTTCGTAGGGGCATATGAACTGGTGACATATGGAACCGATCACTTCATCCTCCTTTCCTGCACCTATCATGGCCATTGCCTTTGGATTGGCATCGAGGATTATATGAGTCGCAGCATCGATGATGACAATACCGGTCTGGACTGACTGCATGATCGTATGCAGCCTCTCCTCGCTCTCACGAAGCGCATCTTCGGCCCCCTTCCTCCTTCCAATGTCGATTACGGTAGCTATCCCGCCGGCAAAGGACCCGTCAGTGTTGTGGAGGGGTGCGGTACTCAGGAGCGTCGTAACATAGGACCCGTCTTTTTTCTGGAACCGAAATTCATGCTGTTCGGAGGCCCCTTCCTTCCGCTCGGAGAATTTTCCGGCAGCCACTGCCCGCCCTGCCTCATCCATGAACATGAAGAGAACTTTTCCCACCATTTCGTCGACCGTGTACCCAAGCATGCCGGCCATAATCGGATTGACATAGGTCGTTACAGCATCGGCATCAATGACCCAGATCCCTTCGTTCACCGAGGTTAACAGCGTCCGGTACCGCGCTTCGCTCGCCTGCAGCGCAATTTCTGCTTCCTTCGTATGGGTTATATCCCGGCCTACAGACTGGTATTCGGTGACCGTTCCGGAAGGATCGAAGTTTGCACGGTCGCTCCACCGCTGCCACCGTATTCCACCGTCCGGCATGATAATCCGGTGTACGATGGTGTCGACAGGATTGCCCGGGGTCAGGGATTCAAAAAACTGCCTCACGCGTTCCTGGTCTTCAACGGGGATCTCCGGACGGAACCGGTTCCCGAGTAGCGCTTCACGTTTCAACCCGAAATACCGGCAGTAGGCTTCATTAACAAAGATGTGGGTTCCGTTAGGTAAGAAACGGGATATAAACTCGGTCTGGTCCTCGACCACGTTCCTGTACCGCTGCTCACTCTCTATAAGGGCTTCATCTGCCCGGATCCGCTCAATGGCAGACCCGATCTGTGTTGCAATCATTTCAAGGGCGACACGGGCAATTGCCGGGATCTCATACATGGTATGCGAGGTGATGTTTAAGCCGGCAATGACCCTGCTGTTGTGGAGGAGCGGTATGATGGCCGCAACCTTCAGGCCCTCCTGTTCCTGGACAGGGCTATGAATAATACCTGTTTCACTGTATTGCACATAGATCGGTTTTCCTGCCATTATCATCCGGGCGTTTTCTGAACCGGAAGGATAATGGGATACGCTTTGTACGAACTCGTCCCCGAGGTTCTGTGAGACGATGAGATCAATAGAGCCACTTATACTATCGACCAGATAGATCCCTCCGGCATCCATCCCTGAGATCTCGATTGCCGCATTCAGGCAGGTCATCATGGTAGTAGTAAGTCCACGGACTGACTGGAGCTCTTTCCCGAGATCAAGCTGGGTACGGAGGAGGTGATCCCGCTGTTTCCGCTCGGTTATATCCCGGAAGGTGCCCTCTACACCGAGAATATTCCCTGCTGGATTATAATAGAGGTGGCTGCTGGTCGAAATCAACACTGTTGTACCGTCCTTTCGCCTCAGCTGTATCTCGTAATCTGTCACTTTTCCGTTCAGGTAGACCTCTTCAAGGAACTGTTTCCTGTCAGCGGGGTTGAGATAGAAATCATTTGCAATGTTCCTGCCTAGGCATTCCGAAATGTCGTTATACCCGAGGAGCGTTGCAAATGATCTGCTGGCCCTTATCAGCCGGCCTTCGGTATCACTCCGGTAATACACGTCCTGGATCTGGCTGAGCAGGCCGGTATATTCCCTGTTGGCCGTGATCAGGTTCTCTTGTGCCCTCTTCAGTTCGGTGATGTCCAGAAGGGATGCAACGCTCTTGGTAGTACCAGGAATTACATCGATCGTTATGTAGATGTCCCGGATCTCCCCCGGCCGTGAAATGAACCGGAATTCATAATGCGCAAGAGCACTCTTACGATCCACTCTTCTCAAACGGTGCTGGGCAAGCATCCGGTCAAGGTCTTCCTTAACAACGAACTCCATCCACTTCTTTTTGTTCTCGATCTCACCTCTCCGGTACCCGCTTAAGCGCTCGAATTCGGAGTTCGCAAGGCTTATCATCCCGTCGTTTTCGATAAGGACAGTCGCTGTTCCCGTCGTTTCGAAGACTGCACGGTACTTCTCCTCGCTCGCGCGGATCGCCTCATCAGCCTGTTTCCGTTCGGTGATGTCCTGTATAACACCAAAGACCACCCGTATCACCGGATTGTACTCTGCAATGGAATGTATGTCCACGACCTTTCCATCAGTGGGGCGTTCGATCTTGAATTCAACATCATACGGCCGGTTATCCTCGATCAAAACCCTTAAAGCCTCATTGAGTATCGGACGGTACTCTGGAAGGGGGATCTCCTGCACGTCCTCGATACACCATTGGCGATTGGACAGCCCGTAAATTGAGCGTGCACCATCTGACGCATAGACGTCCCGGGTCTCAAGATCAAATTCCCAGTGACCTAATCCGGCGACCAGTTCAGCCCGTCGCAGACGTGCTCCACTTTTTGCAAGCGCCTCCTCGGCTTCCTTGCGCTCGGTGATGTCAACAATTATGCCCCGTAGCCCGGTGATCCTGTCGTTCACATGAACAGGTGACGAGTATATAGAGATGGGGAACGTGTTGCCATCCTTCCGCAGGGCCATGTACTCTCCCGTAAGTCCCGGCCACGGTTTTCCTTCAAATACACCACGAATGCCTGCTTCAGCCCGTTCCCGGTCCTCCGGGACAATCATGTCAAGGGCATGAAGTCCCGCGTTGAACTCCTCCTGCGTGTACCTGAACATATCGAACGCGATCCGGTTCGCGTACGTCAGGATCCCCTCCGCATCCACTTCGTAAACGGCCTGTGGCAGAAGGTCCGATAACTCGCGGAACCGCATCTCACTCTCGTTTAGTGCCCACTCAGCCTCCTTCCGCTCGGTTATGTCCCGGATTGATTCGATAGCCCCGATTATGCAGCCCTGCGTGTCATACAAAGGGGAGGCGGTGAACCAGAGCGCGGCCCCTTTTCCATCGTTCATGTGCGGGATCGTGATTTCTGAGAACAATTTTTCCCCTGATCGTGTGATATACGGATACTTTGCTTCCGTTACCGGGTCATCTTTGAGGACAAGGTCGATGAGGATCGGGCGGCGTTCCCTGTAAAACGGGATCCCATATTCGTGATTACCTTTTCCGAGGATATCCGGTGATGGTATTCCGGTCATTTTCTCCATCGCCCGGTTCCACGCAATCACAACTCCCTTGTTGTCAATCGCAAAGGTCGCATCCGGCAGGAAGTTGATGATATCAGATTCCCTGCGCTCATGGTCCCGGATGCTGGCCTCAGCCCTCCTCTGCAGCACGGCTTTCTGGATTTTGTGTGCAAGTTCGGCGAACTGTGAGACAGGTTCCCCGCCTTTCTGGAGGTAGAAATCGGCCCCCTCGTTCAGGGCCTCAATAACGACCTCTTCCCGGCCGCGGCCGGTGAAGATAATGAACGGGACGTTATTGCCCGAAGCCCTGACCTTTTTTAAAAATTCGATGCCATCCATCCCAGGCATCTGGTAATCGGAAATAATGGCATCGTACCCTTTTTCGGTAATATATAGGAGCGCTTCTGGGGCAGATTTGACAGTATCAACAGAAAAAAGGCCTCCACGCTCAAGGAAACGTTTGCCAATTTCGAGCAGGGCGGTTTCATCGTCAACGTAGAGAACAGATATCATAACATTCCTGGCAGGATGCGTAAACAATTGTAGATATCAATCATCGATACATAATCATTTCCTTAAGGATGTATGGTATCGCCGAGTGAATTTCACTGCCGCCGTGGGATGGATGTGAGTCGGGCCTGGTTTTATATGGTGTCCCTTAAGGTGACCGTGAATAATTCGGGAGGATAAGAACGGATAGGGACCGCATCTTTAAACAGTCTATCGGAAAAAAAAAAAGATTATTTCGGCTCTGTAGAAACACACATGAATGGGAGTTCACACCCAAACCATGAAAATGCCACCTTCAAAATCTCCTTATATTGGGGGCCGTTCAGGCATTTTCATGGGAAATTCTCTCAAATCTATCCTTGCAGATAGGTAATTCCAAAATTTCGTCACGCTCCCGGGGCTCCACCCCGCCACTTTGGCGACCCAGGTTGGGATAAGGAATGATCTCAAATCTCCGAAATTTCCTTGAATGTCCCGATTGAACCCTACCAATGAATATCTTATCGGGGGTGGGGCAGGGAGGGGGTGAAATCCCCCTCCTGTCTATGTATCTCCTCTTTTTTTAATATGCAGGGTTTCTACAGAGCCATTATTTCTTAAATTTCGTTTCGGGGCATATAAGGAGCCGGGATATTTTGCCACCTCCTTTTATTTTGTAATGAAATTATAAAGCTAATCGCTTTCAATAATTCAACCGGGAACCAAAACCAACATGAAAAAACCAAAAATGGCAGTTACGAGCCTGGACAAGTCAATTGAAGAGCTTGCGGCCGGAACTGACCACAGAAAATTAGCAATCTGGGCAGCTGACTGTGCCGAGCGTGTACTACCATATTTTGAAGAAAGAGCTCCAGGAGATAATCGTCCCCGGGAAGCTATCGAAGCGATACGTGCGTGGGTACTAACGGGCGTGTTTAAGATGGCTGATATACGCAGGGCAGCACTTGCAGCTCATGCGGCTGCACGTGAAGTCGAAGAAGATAATGCGGCCCGTTCTGCCGCCCGTGCTGCAGGCCAGGCGGTGGCAGCTGCACATGTTCCCCGTCATGCTGTCGCCGCTGCTCTCTATGCAGCCACCGCTGTTCGTGACGCCAAAAATGTATCTGATGCCGGTGCTGCCGCGGCCAGGGAACGTAACTGGCAATACCAGCATTTGCTTGAATTGGGACTGTGTTGACTTCCGGGGCCCGGTCTTCCCAAAAAAACTGGGTCCCGGAAGACCGATCCCGGTACAGTTCCATTTGATTCTATCAGGCAAGGCAATCGCCCTTCGAATGGCACACACCCCTTCAGATTGGGATATGTCTTCCCCGGTGAATTGACCTGGGCGGATAGGAGTAACCATGAGACATAGGAGCAACCATTAGATGGTTCCCTGTCCCTTCCTGCAACGGAGAACTGCAAACCATTAAAAGCCTTGATTGAAGTAGTTATAAAAAGAGGAGAACCTGAAAAATGGTTAAACTGACTGATGAGATCAAGGAATCGCTGACAGGGACCAAGATCGTGTTCCTGGCAACAGCTTCGAAAGAGGGTACCCCCAACGTTGTCCCGATTGGGGCATTTAAGATCCTGAATGACGAAACGCTTCTTATTTCGGACCAGTTTTTCAACAAGACGCTGAAGAACATGAAAGAAAACCCAAAGATTGCCATATCCTATTGGGGTGAGAAAGGCGGCTTCCAGATCAAGGGCTCGATAACTCTCCATACCAATGACGAGGTCTTTAAACAGGACGTGGCGTGGATGAAAGAGCTCAGGCCCAACCTTACTCCCAAGTCTGCGGTGATCATGACGATCACTGAGGTCTTTATCGTCAAGGCAGGCCCCGACGCAGGGAAGAAGATATTGTAACACCCCGGGTGAATTCCGGAGGCGCAAAGATTCAACAAACATTTTTTTACGTAGTCGTGATTCTTTTTTTTAAATATGCAGGGGTTCAACAGAGCCGAATTTATAGCATTTTGAAGAGCTTTGATACGGCAGTGATGGATGAGATTGCCGAACTTGATCAATTAGAATAAGACTGCCAGTCTGCCAAAGAGAGAATAAAAAAAGAAAGATTCAGCACGGAGCTGCCATTCCCGGCATATATTTCCTGATATCAACCTGCGAACCATTCTTTGCCATCCGCTCTGCCAATTCAAGTAACTCTCTTACTACGATTGAATCGACGTAATCTTCTCCGCAGTTTGTGCAGATCTGGGCCGGAACTTCCTTAACAACAAGGGTGAAATCATCCCGGTTGAGGGTGACAGTAGTAGTTCCCTGTTCCGTCTCGCCAATTTTACAGATAGTGCACTTCATTTTTTCCTCCTTACAAAACCCGATTCCCATTTGGATACATCAGGTTCGTACGCTGTGATAACAATTACCTCATTATCTACATTATTGTATGCCATAACGACATGGAGCGGTCGGTCATTACCTTCACCAAGAAGGAGATAACTTGGGTATGGAGTATCGTCCTGATATTCTTCGATTACTTTTCCATGAGTTATGATTTCTGTAACTTCATGCTCCGATATCTTCCGGTCAAATATCTGCTTCACGGCATGGACCCGGTACAGAATTCCCGCTGACCCAATATTGTTTTGGAAGTCCCGATGTCCAGGTTTCATGAGATCATCTCACAGTTATTCGTTTTTAATTGTAGCACCTTCAAATATCTATATTTCCAGTAGGTGCCTCTGTGGTAAGTCGGGAAGCCATAGTACGCGTGCGCAGGATCTTCTTAAAAAATAGATGGGTCGATGCGAAGAGCATCGTACCTGAAGTCCCGATGCTGCGGACGGGATCCGAACCCGCGACCTCCAGATGTCTCAGATGACGGCGCCAATGAATTTGCTCGAAAACCCTATGAGTCTGGCGCCCTAACCAGCTAGGCCACCGCAGCGCACAAAAGTGCATAACAAGAAGGATTTTTGCGCTATTAAAGGTTCTGATACAGGGGAGGAACAGGGTGCGTGACCACTAGTACCAATATTGAAACGTTAAAAAACAGAAATTTTAAGATTTCCGGGAGTTACCCCGCATTTTTTTTATGGTGCAGGTATACGTTGACCGCTGCGGATATTGCTGCAACTTCCTTTCCCTGCCTGAGGGAGGCCCCAAGAGTCTGGATACGGGTCTCCTCCTCGCGGACATACCGGTTCAGGGTCTTTGCGATGTGTTCCTCTAGCAGGAACCCGGTATGCGTGTTCCCTTCAACGAACTGCTTGTTATGCATAATCGCGTGGTGCAGGGGGAGCGTTGTTTTCACGCCGATAATCACGTATTCGTAAATCGCCCGCCTCATCCGTTCGATCGCTTCCATCCGGTTGTACCCGTAGGTGCAGAGCTTCGAGATCATCGAGTCATAGTTCGTCGGGATCGCATAACCTACGTGAATTCCCGAGTCGAGGCGGACACCAGGACCTCCGGGGGACCTGTACCGGACAATCTTTCCGGGGTCAGCCGCAAAATTGTTGAGCGGGTCCTCTGCATTGATTCGGCACTCAATGGCATGGCCCCTGATGGAAATGTTGTCCTGCCCGAAGGGGATTTGTTCACCGGCAGCGATTGCCAGCTGCTGTTTTACGATATCGATCCCGGTTACCAGCTCGGTGATGGTATGCTCGACCTGCAGCCTTGTGTTCATCTCCATGAAATAGTAGTTTCCGTTGCTGTAAAGGAACTCAACAGTACCGGCATTGGTATAATCTGAAGCCTTTGCGACCGCGATGGCAGAGGCCGCCATCCGTTCCCTCAGTTCATCGGTCATGATCGGGCAGGGCGACTCTTCCACCAGTTTCTGGTGCCGGCGCTGGATGGAACATTCCCTTTCAAAGAGGTGGACCGTGTGACCATGTTCATCTGCGAGGATCTGGAACTCGATATGGCGGGGCTTCACCAGGTACTTCTCGATAAAGACGGTGGAGTCTCCGAAGGCAGACCCGGCGATCCGCATCCCTGCATTGATCGCATCTTCAAGGCCTGCCTCGTCCTCGACAATCTGCATGCCAATGCCGCCGCCACCTGCACTTGCCTTCACAAGGACCGGGTACCCGATTTCCTCCGAGATTTTCCGGGCTTCATCAACATTCTGAACTCCGCCCTCTGTCCCCGGGACTACCGGTACACCGACATCCCTCATTGTTTTCTTCGACCCGATCTTTGAACCCATCATCTCGATCGTCTGCCATGACGGCCCGATGAAGGTCACACCCTCCTGCTGGCAACGGTGGGCAAACCGGTAATTTTCAGCAAGGAACCCATATCCCGGATGTACCGCCTCAGCACCTGATTTCTTTGCAACTTCTAAAATCCGGTCAATATTTAAATAACTCTTGGATGGCGGGGCTTCGCCAACATGGAATGCCTCATCTGCATATTTTACATGGAGGGAGTTTATATCGGCATCAGAATAGATCGCGACAGTTTCCACTCCCAGCTCACGGCAGGCCCTCATCACCCGTATCGCAATCTCGCCCCGGTTTGCGACCAGTATCTTCTCAAAAAATTTCATTCCACCACCAGGAGGACATCGCCGTTCTGGACGACGTCTCCTGCATCAACATAGATTTCAGTAACGTGTCCGTCAACAGGGGAGTGGATTGGGTTTTCCATTTTCATGGCCTCGAGCACGACGAGAAGGTCTCCCTTTTTGACTTCTGCACCCTGGCTGACCGCTACTTCAAGGACCATTCCCTGCATGTTGCTCTTGATACCGCCCCTGATATCCCCGCGGGGGATCTTCGGCACCGGGGAACCCGATTTTTCCACGGTGCTTCCTTCAACCGAGACGATGCGTACGGAGAAGATCTCTCCGTCGACTTCCACCTCCATCGAACTTGGCATCTCGGGAATCCCTGCAACCGGCGCCTTTTTCGAGGGGATGACCTCGGCAATCCGCTCTCCCTTCAAAAACGACGGGGCGATGGCCGGGTACAGGATATAGGTGAGTACATCCTCTTCCTTTTTAACAAGGCCCGCTTTGATCGCCTCTTCTTTCATTTTTGCGTAGGAGGGAGGGAGGAGATCTGCGGGGCGGACCGTTATAACCGTTTCATCCCCGATGATCTCTCTCCGGATCTCGTCACTAATCGGGGCTGGTGAGCGCCCGTACAGGCCCCGTACGTAATCTTTCACCTCGTTTGTCACGTTCTTGTACCGTCCGCCCATCAGTACATTCATGACGGCCTGGGTACCGACGATCTGCGAGGTCGGCGTAACAAGAGGCGGGTACCCCAGGTCCTCTCTTACCTTCGGTATCTCGGAGAAGACATCGTCCATCCGGTCAAGGGCGTTTTGTTCCTGTAACTGCGAAACGAGGTTCGAGATCATGCCCCCGGGCAGCTGGTAAATCAGGACGTCACTATCCACACGTTCTGATATCGGGTTGATAAGCCCCTCGTACTGCCCCCTTATCCTTAAACAGGCATTTCTTAATTTGCGAAGGGCAATAAGGTCTATTCCCGTATCCCTCCGGGTGCCCTCCAGCGAGGCAACAATACTTTCGGTAGGGGGCTGTGAAGTCCCGAGCGAAAACGGGGACATCGCCGTATCCAGGATATCCACCCCGGCATCGATTGCTGCCTGGTAACTCATGGATGCAATGCCACTCGTTGAATGGCTATGGAGGCACACCTTGATATCAATCTCATCTTTTATACCCGAGATCAGCTCGCGGGCGGACTTCGGCATGATGAGCCCGGCCATGTCCTTGATACAGATCGAATCACAATCTTTTGCATAGAGCTCTTTGGACATTTCGATAAATGTCTTCGTGGTATGGACCGGGCTTGTTGTATAGCTGATCGCGCACTGGAGATGCGCCCCGACGTCCTTTACCTTCGCAATGGACCGTTCCATGTTCCGGATATCGTTCAGTGCGTCAAATACCCGGAAGACATCCACACCGTTTTTCCAGGAGAGTTCTACGAATTTATCAACCACATCGTCAGAGTAATGGCGGTACCCGACAAGGTTCTGGCCGCGGAGCAGCATCTGGATCGGGGTCCTTTTCAGCTCGGCCTTTAAGAGGCGGAGCCGTTCCCACGGGTCTTCCGCAAGGAACCTGATTGCGGTATCAAACGTCGCGCCACCCCATGCTTCCACTGAAAAAAAGCCGATATTATCGATCTCCTTTGCTAAGGAGAGCATATCATCAGTCCGCATCCTGGTCGCGATAAGAGACTGGTGTGCGTCTCTCAGCGTAGTATCCGTGATTAGTAATTTTTGGGGACCGGCAACACTCATTCTGCACCTCAAATAGAATGCGGGAACTTGTCGCAAATTGGGAAGCTAAAGCCTCACAAAAGTTCAATGTAGAAGTATAAAAACATCACGAACCGGGAGGATTGCAATGAATAACATACAGATCGCCACGATCCCACTGACATAATCCAGGATCTCAGGATGGAACCGTGGGCAGAGGGTCCCTCCGTTCCTGTATCCCCGCACGGTGAGGAGGTCTGCCTGATCATGTGCACGCCGGATCTGGTTCAGTACAAACATCCCGATTACCGGTACCAGGGTGTGAAAACCCAGAGGTACTTCCTTCTGGCGGAGTGCAATCCGTATCTTCGAACTGTCATCTTCGAGGTCGTTGAGGGCATCCATGCTCATCTCTGCAATTAAACCCGGATCAAAGCCACGGGGCCCAAAGAGCCATACTGATACCCTGAAGAACTCTCCCGGTACATACGCGGTATAGGCGTAGAGTGCGAGCAGAAGAATGACCGTCATACGGATGAAATATGACAGGCCATTCCCTGTTGTGACCTCGGTAATTACCGAAACCACGATGATCATTGAGAGAAAAAGGACGGCCGCGGGTCTTTTGATACACTGGAACCTCCCTGGAAGGCAGATCCAGTACAGGAAAGCAAGCGCGGCCCCGGCAATACTGATAAACGCTGCCACCGATAGCACGATAATAACAAATATCCTTATTCTCGGGTCCTGCATGCGACCTCCATAACAGACTCGGGAGATATATTCCCAGGCATCAGCCCACGTTCAAGGAGGTCCCGGATATGACGTGGTGCAAGGCTCCAACGGGGTATAGCCGCCGGTACACGTCCGCATGAAACAAGGGTCCCTTCCTTCATCTCCCAGATAGAGTCCACCGGGGGGAGCCAGGTCTGTTCATGCGTGCAGATTATTACGGTGCCATACCCGCGCTCTGTTATCCTCCTGCAAATCACCCTTTTTTCACGGCAGTCAAGGGCACTGAACGGTTCATCAAGTATGAGGAGGTCCGCATCAGCAGACAATACACACCCGAGGTGCAGACGTTTCAGTTCCCCGCGTGAGAGTACATTCACGTCCTGCTCCCCGCGGGCAAAAAGCCGGGTGGACGCAAGGATTGCTTCCGGGTCAAGGCCCCACGATCGGATCTCATCGTTTAAGGTAATCCCGGTCGTGTGGTACTCGGGGAACTGCATGGAGAGGAGGGATTTCCGAATTCCCGTCCGATGAACCGAACCCGCTCCAGGTGGTACCAGGCCTGATGCAATAAATGCCAGCGTGGATTTTCCGCTCCCCACCAACCCGCTGACGAGATGGACCCCCTCTTCGAATATACCGTTCGCGGTGAACCTGAACTGGTCCCGCTGATAACTGACCTCCTCAAAAGTGAGAGTCAACAGGAAAGCCTCCAGGAGATGGGATACAGGCAGTCCCCTGATAACTGGGAAAAAACTTCCCGGGGCGTGCCGCTTCGGGTAACAAAACCCCCTTCAAGGAGAATTACGTGGTCGGCACGCGTTGCCATTTCCATGTCCTGTGTACACCACACGACGTACAACGCCTGCGCGTTCCTGGTCAGCCGGGAAAGGGTGCTGGAACTCACCTGGTCAAGGTGAGAGTCAGACTCATCCAGTACCAGGACGAGAGGTCTCGTCACCATCGCCGTAGCCAGGGAGACCAGGACTTTTTCCCCGCCGGACAGGTCACGTGTCAGCCTGCCCAGGAGGTGGCTGATACCGGCATCCTGCGCAACGCTTTCCACCCTGCCCCCTACATCCGGGCATGGGTCATGCCTGAACCGGAGCGGGGACGCGATCTCATCCGAAACTGTCCCGAACAGGAGGTTCCGGTCAGGGTATTCATTCAGCCACCCGGTATTGACCGCTGCAGGGCTTTTTCCATCAATTACCACGGAGCCCCGGTGCGGGGAAGTTATACCTGCAATGATCTGCAACAGCGTGGTTTTTCCGCTCCCGTTCGGGCCGATTATCACGGTAGAACCTGGCGGGATCTGGAGGGACGGAATATTGAGGACCCCATGGTTAATCGCGGAAAGTGCTATCATGGCATATTTTCGCCCCCGTTTATTTCATCCCCGGGTTGTATCATATCGCGGGAGGGGACCCGCTTTGCGATCGCATGTGCGGCGTAAGCCTTGACCGCATCTCCGGGTAAAAAGGGTAGTACGCCGATAACAGTCGCCTGGAGCAGGGACATCCCTGTCGAGAAAGCGAGCCAGCCCGCCCCGATAGTATAGATAAACGCCTCTGCTGCGCATATCCCGGCAATATTCCATGCAAGGGATCGTTTCTCATAGGCCAGACCTGCAAAGAATGCCGCAGGAATAAAACCGATCAGGTACCCACCCGTTGGCCCGAGAAGCACCCCGATCCCTGATGTCCCGTTATGGAACACCGGGAGGTTCAGGGCACCAAAAAGGATGAAAAGTGTTGCCGGGATCACCGCGTACCGCTTCATGACCATTGCGGCCAGGAGGACAAACATCGTCTGGAGTGTGAGAGGCACAGGCAGGAACGGTATCGAAATCCAGCTCCCGATAGCGATAAGACCTATAAACGCTGCCGTTTCTGCTATAATCAGGGCTCGCTGGCGGTCTCCCTGCATTCGTCAACCTTCTTTTATTTTTAGGTTGACGAAGAAAATAGTGTTATGTATGTGCGCAATCGCCGGCGATCACTCGCTCGACCCTTCCATCATCTTTCCTGATGATGAGCGCCCCGAATTCATCGATATCGATCGCCACACCTTCAAATGTGTTTTTCAGCGTGCTGATCCTGACATGCTGGTCGATTGTGCAGGAGAGGCTTTTCCATTCACGGATTACCGTGTCGTATTCCTGGCTCTCGATAAGGTTGTAACGGCTTTCAAACTCCTTCAGGAGCCGGGCGAGAAGGGAAGCACGGTCAACGTCGTGTCCCACTTCTGCACTGATCGAGGTCACACTCCCGGTCACCGATGACGTGAGTTCGTGGGGCGAAATGTTGGCATCAACCCCGATACCGAGGATACAGTAATGGATGTTATCGGCCTCCGCGGATAGTTCGAGTAAGAGGCCTGCGACCTTTTTATCCCCGATGTAAATGTCGTTCGGCCACTTGATCAGGGCACCGAGGTCAAATTCCTTTCGTATAGCCCGCGCAACCGCAACGGCGCCAGCCATGGTGACCATAAAGACGTGGTCAACCGGGATCCGGGGCTTGAGAATGATAGTGATCCAGAT
>Ga0209048_10002512_pt1 | contig 18203 bp, 12 predicted proteins | sample FrelakmetCRP12CR_FD_187146 | JGI IMG/M metagenome (GOLD analysis project Ga0209048, IMG submission 187146) | Freshwater lake sediment microbial communities from the University of Notre Dame, USA, for methane emissions studies - CRP12 CR (SPAdes)... | ecosystem: Environmental > Aquatic >... | reverse complement strand
CTCGGACAACTGGGGCGTCCCGGTGACGTTCACGTCGGTGCCCGTGGGAACTGGTTCCGGCAAGGACCCGAACGGGTTCACCTGGGCTCCCACCACCACGGGCGGAGGGGGCACCACGACCACGACGATCGCCGGCGCCACGACAACCACCGCGGCCGGGGGGACCACCACGACGCTCGCCGGGGGGACCACCACGACGCTCGCCGGGGGGACCACCACGACGCTCGCCGGGGGGACCGCGACGACGCTCGCCGGCGGTACGGGGGCCGGGTCGGCCAGCGGGGCATCGACGGACACGGGCTCATCCGGTACGGCGACCACCGCATCGACAACCCTGGCTTCGACGGGCGCGAGCAACAGGGTCGGAGCGGCCGTCGGGTTCGCCTCGGTCCTCGTGGGGATCCTGTTGCTCGTGGCTGCACAGCGTCGAGCGGAAGTCGAGCGTCTGCGCTGGCCGGACGAGCGCTAGTGCAGGGCCTGCGCCTGCTGAGCGATGGGTCACCGGGGCATGCTCCGGCGAGTGGTTCCAACATGACGCCGGACTCAGAACCCGGAGTCGCCGCCCCGCTCGGCGCGTCGAGCAGCCCTTCGATCCGGCCCGGTGGGTCGCGGGATGGGTGGGAATCCGGTGGTGGCCCAATGGGTCTGCCGGCGTCGACGCCCCCTGCTCACGCAAGCGCTACCGCGCCATCCGCTGCCACGCCAGCGCCTGGCGACGTCGGCGACGTCTCCTACCTCGCACGCTCCGCGTTTGTGGTGTTGGCGATCGTGGCCTTGACCTTCAGCTTCAGTGTCGTCGTGGTGACTCGGCTGCAACATCGCGCCGCGCAGACGCGGGCGTTCAATCGTCTCCGGGACGAGCTCGCCCTCGGCGTGGCCCCGACCGGACAAGTTGATGACAAGGGCCACTTGTTGGCACCCGGAAGCCCGGTTGCGCTCCTCGAGATACCCGCCATCCACATGCATGAGGTTGTTCTCGAAGGCTCGACGCCGGCGGTCCTGACATCGGGGCCGGGTCACCTCCGGAACACCGTGCTGCCTGGACAGGAGGGGACGAGCGTGGTCCTAGGCCGACGCGCCGGCTTCGGTGGGCCATTCGGATCCCTGCACCGGCTCCGCCCGGGCGACAAGATCACCGTCACGACCGGCATCGGCACGTCTCACTTCACTGTCAGTCAACTGCGCCGGGCAGGCGATCCTGCACCCCCTCCGACCGCCGCAGGGCACGGCCGTCTCACCCTCGTCACGGCCACCGGGGCGCCGTTCGTGCCCAGCGGCGTGCTGCGGGTGGACGCCGACCTGCAGGGCAGCGCACAGACCGCATCACGGCTGGTGCTGACATCGGTTCCGCCTAGCGAGCAACCGATGGGGACGGACTCGAGCAATCTCTGGGTGCTGGTGTTCCTGCTCCAGGTACTTGTCGTGCTCACCGTCTGTGCCGTGTGGTCGTGGCGGCGGTGGGGCCGCGCACAGACGTGGATCGTGTTCTTTCCGGCGATGCTGCTCGTGGTCTTCTACCTGACCAGTGAGGTCACACGGCTCCTCCCGAACCTGCTGTGAGCTCAGGGAGCCCTGACTCGGTTGGGGATCTGCCCGGCGCGATGATCGAAGCGGATCAACCGAAGCGGCCGGCGACGTAGTCCGCTGTCCGCGGATCTTGAGGGAGGCTGAACATGGCGTCAGTGGGCCCATGTTCGACGATGAAGCCGGGTGTGCCCTGCTCCGCCAAGAAGAAGGCGCAGGTGTTGGAGACCCGGGCCGCCTGTTGCATGTTGTGGGTGACGATCACGATGGTCACTTCGGAGACGAGCTCGGAGATGGTCTGCTCGATTCGGCGAGTCGAGGTCGGGTCGAGGGCCGAGCACGGCTCGTCCATCAACAACACGCGGGGCCGGATGGCGAGGGCCCGGGCAATGCAGAGCCGCTGCTGCTGACCTCCGGAGAGGGCGCCGCCGGGTTGGCGCAGCCGGTCCCTGACCTCCTTCCACAGCCCCGCCTTGGTCAGGCACTCCTCGACGAGTCGGTCCTTCGTGCCTTGGTCTGTCCGGAGCCCGGTGAGTTTGAGGCCGGCAAGCACATTGTCGTAGATCGACATGGCCGGGAAGGGATTCGGCTTCTGGAAGACCATCCCGACCTCACGGCGGGCGTCGGTGAGCTTGCGCGCTGGATCGTAGAGGTCGGAACCGTCGAGAAGAACTTCGCCCGAGAGGGTTGCCGACGGGATCAGTTCGTGCATCCGGTTGAGGATCCGGAGGAAGGTGGACTTGCCGCAGCCAGAAGGGCCGATGAGCGAGGTGACCCCCCCCGCCGGCATGACGAGCGAGACGCGGTCGAGGACGTGATGAGTCCCGAACCATGCGGAGATCTCGCGCGCCTCCAATCCGGCCAACGAGGGGGCGGGCTGCCCTCCGGGTTCGGCACGGGGCGAACGGAGTCCGTTCGAGCGGATCTTCGGAATTGCTGGGAGGCGGAGTCGAGAACGTCCCCGTTTGGCGGCGGGAGCCTGCGCGACGTCGTCTGGCACGGCAGTCGGGGCGCTGAGTCCGTCGAGTGTCGGAAGGGTCGCGAGCGAATTCGCCGCCTGCGCCGAGCTGGATTCGCGATCGACAGGGGAGAGCGGGACCGGGTCGCCGGTCGGCGGAGGGAAGCGCATGGGACCGGCTGTCGGGGCAGGGAGGTTCAAGGGATCGGCGTTCGACGGCGACCCGGGATCCGCCGGAGGAGGCGGGACGGTCGCGACGCCGGGCGCTTCAGCGAGAGCGGGTGCCGGAGGATCCGCATGCCTCGGTCCATCCAGGGAGGCCCGAGCCTCCGACCGGAATGGGCTGCGAGCCCGCCCATTGCCATGGGAAGACGGCGGCCTGAACGGGAGAATGACGAAACTCGCGTCCTCCTCGTCGGACGGCTCCGGAACTGCGGTGCCTAGTACGGGCCTCGGAGGAACTGGCGTTCCGACCGGTGGAGGCGACGGCTCGCCCCACGGGCCTCGAGCGTCGTCGCCCGTTGGGTTATCGGGCGTCGACGGCGTTGCCGACATCACTCGCTCCTCATGCCTGTGAACTCAGGCGTCCAGTTCCGGGGGCGGTCCGCAGCGCTCCGGCGCGGTGGTGCTCAGCCATTGCCCTGACCGGGAACGGCGCCTTGACCGGCGGTGCCGCCCGCCTCGGACGACGGAGCAGGATTCGAGCCGCCCGCTGATGTGTTGAACTGGGCGATGGCGGCGGCGTATGCAGAACGGAATTCGCTCAGTGACGGGTCCAGGGCCAACACTGTTGGGCCCACCGCCTGCAGTGACTGAGCGCCGGCAGCCGGGCCTGCGGCGATCTGTGCCGCTTCGGCGGCCGACGCGTAGACGGAGACCTGGTTCGTCCCGCGGCCCCTGGCGTCGGAGAACGAAACGATGCTGCACCGGGTGACCCCACTGGCGGGCGGTTCGGCTGTCGCCGCGGACGGAATTGCGGAGACGGGCAGCCGATCCCCGCGCAGGAACAGGAACGTGAAGAGAGCCGACGGGACGCGATGCCCTGCGCACGGTCCGGGAGGGACCATTGACAGTGGAACCGTGGGCAGCGACGCAGCCTGCTGGACGCCGGCTTGCACGGGTGTGCGGGCGGTACCGGCTGACGGCGTCGCGATCGAGGTCGAAGGACCGGAGGTGAAGGCGTTCGGGTCAGCCTTGCCCGAGCCGCCTGCGGCGACCTCGAAGAGCCCCGCGATGAGGAACAGGAGGATCGCCGCGCCGAGCAGCCCGGACAGGTAGCTCCTTGGCTTGCCGGTTCCCGAGGGAGTAGCACTCGTCCTCGGATCGGGATGAGTCTGGTCCGTCGTCAGGTTTTGCAGAATCGCAAACCGCGACCGTCCGGGTGCAGGAGTCGACGGCGATCCTTCTCCTGCAGCAGGCTGTTCAGTCGATCCGACCAGTCCTTGCGGGATGGAAGCCTCAACTGAGGGGACAGCCTCAGCAGGCGGTGCGACCGCGTCGGCTGTCTGGCCTGTCCAGGCGGTACCGTCCCAGAACCTCAGCCCCGCCCGGTCAGCGGGATCCGGATACCAGCCGCGCGGAGGAGAGGCGATCAAGGGCATCTGATGGGATGGTTGGTCGGCACAGGAGCAAGGAACGGGCTCGAGAAGTGCACGGTCGGACACGGGAGTTGGAACGGCAACGACAGCTCTCAGTGTCGCAGAGTTCCGTGTCCTGGACGTTGACGAGAGATGAACGGGACCGGAAGCATCGGGATCAACCCCTCATGCGGCGGTCGCTCCACTCGACCCGCTAGTAGCGTCTGCCCTCGAGGGCCCAAGCCGTCGGCCTCCGGCTTCTCTGCAGCCATGAGCGAACTCATCCTCCCTAACCAGGACCAGCGCCGCGGACTTGGCCCGACTGCCCCGGCGCAACGTGTCGCGGCCTGGGCCGTCGCACCCGGGACTGAGGCATTGCGTCGGGCAGCGCTCGGAATCGCGTTCGTCGTCGTCGCCTATCACTACAGCCTCGCGACGGTCTTGCGGGCCCTCAAGACCCAGACGCCGCTCGCGTACCTCGGGCTCGTGCCGATCATCGCACTGCTCCTTGCGGCGGCCCGGATCCGGCCCGCCGTGGGAGAACCGGCGATCGACGACCGCCAGCTCGACTACATCATCGCCCTTCCACTCCTCGTCGCGGCGCTGGCCTTCAACGTCTTGCTTCCGGTTCGGATGTCGACGCTGTTCTGGCTGTGGCGCCTGGACGTCGTCACGATTCCCGTGTTCACCGCAGGCGTCATCACCCTGCTCTTCGGGGTGCGGACCACCTGGCGTCTCCGCATCCCGATCGCCTTCCTCATTCTTGCCTGGCCGTTGCCCTACACGACGCTGCTCGTGAACTGGTTGACGGCGTTCACCGACACCACGCTGGCCGGGCTCGATTTCGCCCTTCGGTTCGCGCCAATCGCCAGCAAGCAGAACGCAGCCGCGGGGACCTACCTCGTTCATCACGCGCACACGTCGTTCCCGGTCAGCGTGGCTTCCGCTTGCTCCGGTGTGAACGGCATCGTCGGATACCTGCTCGTGTCCGTCGCGTTTCTCACGGTTGTCGCCGGTGCCGCGGCCCGCAAGGTCGCATGGCTCGTGTTCGGCCTGGCCGGGGTCTGGTTGTCGAACGTGATTCGGATCCTGATGATCGTGTCCGCCGGCCACCTCTTCGGCTCGAGGGTCGCCATCGATGTGCTTCACCCGTTCATGGGCCTCGTCACCTTCAACATCGTCGTGCTGGCGATGGTGCTCGCCATGCCCAGGTTCGGTCTCTACCTGCGGCTTCCCGGGCGAGGCGGCGTGCCGGAGCTGTCGCAGTCCGTCCGCAGCGCGGTGCCGAAGCTGCGACTGGCCGCCGCGGTCCTGGCCGGCTTCACGTTGCTCACCTTCCTGACGAATGATTCGTTGAAGTCCTATGACCTGGTCATCAGCGCCTTGGGCGCCCCCCGTCTGGCGTCCTTCTCTGACGAGCCGAGCCATCCTGATGGCTGGCAGGTGCAGAAGACCGACACGTACACGTGGGCGACGCCGTTCTTCGGTGAGGACTCAACTTGGTACCGCTACCAGTTCTCCTTCGACGGTCGCAATCCCAGCGACCTGCACTCGTCGGCGCCCGTGATCAGCGACGTGATCAACACGTCGGACGTGAGCACCTTCAGCACCTACGGGATCGAGGCGTGCTACCGGTTCCATGGCTTCAAGCTCCACTCGATCCGCACGGTGGATCTGGGGGGAGGCGTCACGGGCAACGTCCTTGCGTACTACAACACCTCCTCGAAGTCGGACTGGACCACGGTGTACTGGCATTGGCCGGTGAAGTCCGCCAACGGCAGGACCCGGTACGAGCGGGTGACCCTGATGTTGATCAACACCAACAACGCGACGTTCAGTGGCCCGGCCCCGAGCGCGGGAGCCCTCCGGCAGTTGGGCCTGGGCGTTCAGAACCTCATCGGCGGCAAGGCGTCCACGACCGACGCGAAGCTCGATCGGACCAGGGCATTCCTGGTGGCCTTCGCCCACGAGTTGATCCTGAAGCAGGCGACAGCGCGCGGCCAGGTCGCGGCTCCTCCGAAGCACTGATCGTGAGCGGCAGCAGCGATTAGCCGCTCGGCGGAACATCGGCGATCATGTATCTGGCGCCCGCCCGCGATCGACCTGGAGTTCACGTGTGAGGGAATCGACAACTCTGGGCGATGAGTCGCAGGTCGTTGATGCTGCGACAGAGCTTGCCAACCACCTCTGTCTTGAAGCTCGAGCCGGATCGGCGGACGGACAGCTCGACGCCAGCCGGGTCCGGGAGGTCGTCGAGGAGGTCCTTTCGGTCGAGGAGGAGTTCATCCGGCGTGGGTTCCAAATCGCTCTTCGCCAGGTCAGCGACCACCTCGCAACGGTGGAGGCCAGGCTTGGTGGCCACCCGGCGGGTTCGGGCCTTCTGCGTCCGTCGTCGGACGAGACGGCGCCGGTTGACTTCCCGGCAGCGCCGTCGAGCAGGGCTCCCGCCGGCCCTCGCCCTGATCTTGGCAAGGCGCCCACCGCACTGGTCGCCGAGCCCGAGGGCGCAGGTCCGGGTCCTCGGGTCCCGCCGTCGCAGCGATCGACGAGTGTGGCCTTCTCGTGCGCCCGCTGGGCTGGTGTCGTCCTGGTCCTGTTCGTGGTCTGGGCGCTCTACGGCACGTCGGTGTTCCAGAGGTGGTCGCAACACGCGCTCAGGTCGCAGGTTCGGAGCTCCGCCGTCGCGCCGGGGAGTGCGGTGCCGACCGCCCCTGGGCACGCGCTCGGGGTTCTCGACATCTCCCGACTCGGGATCCACCAGGTCGTGATCGAAGGGGCATCTCGGGGCGACCTCGAACGTGGACCGGGCCGGGTCACGTCCTCAGCCCCGCCGGGATCGGGGCTGACGGTCGTGGTAGGGCATCGCACGACCTTCGGAGCGCCTTTTCGTGCACTGGGCGGCGCTCGGGTTGGCGACGAGATCACCATGACGACATCCACCGCGAGCTACCGCTACCGTGTGACCGGCCCGCCGGCCAGTGGGTACGCCATCCCGACGGCGGACCGCTCGGCGGGCCTCCTCCTCGTCAGCGCCGACCCCGCCTACCAGTCACAGTCCTACCTGATGGTCCGGGCGTCCCCTGAGCCGGGCATCGAGCCGGGTCAAGTGGCTGTGCTGGCACCATCGCTGCCGCTGGTGCTGCCCGGTCGCCACGGTTCCTTGTTGGCCCTGATCGGCGGGTTGCTCCTCGCGCTCGTCGTCGCCGTCGGCCTCGGGGCCCGCCGCATCGTCACACCGAGCCTGCCGCGGTGGGCGGCCGTCAGTCTCCTCCCGGCTGCCGCGCTCCTGGTCTGGATCTCGTACGGCTTGTTGCTGCGCGGCATGTCACCGCTGCTCTGATCGAGTGGGCCGGGTGCAGAGCCACCCGTTGCGGTGGGGCGGACGCGCGGTCAGCTCGGTGGGGAGGAGCGGAGGCGGCGCCAGAGCGAGGAGGACTGGGTTGGGGTTGGGACGAGCGCATCCTTCGCCACGGCGGACGGCCCGGGCACTCCGTCCGCCGTCCACGGTCCGGGCGCGGACGGCGGACGGTGGACGGGTGCTGGCGGTGCATCCTGCCCTCCCGGTGCCGGCGTCGGATACGGCGACGTGAGGTCGACAGCCGTCCCAGGGGCGGGCGGAGCCCAGTCGAAGCCGACGGGGGTGCTCGACCCTGCGTCGCCCGCCTCGGCCATCCCCGGGAACGGTCCTGGGGCGCCGGTCTGCTGGAGGTCGGTGAGGCCATCGGATGCTCGGGTCTCTGGCGCCTGCGCGAACGACGGGTTCCGCGCCGCAGCCGTGGTCGGGCCGCCCTCGCCGGAGCGGCCGTGAGGATCCGGGCCCCCGGGGTCGGGCGCGAACATCCGGTCCGGACCCTCATCGAGCGCGCGGCGGAGGACCTCGAGGAGGTGGCTGTCGTCGTCGAGTTGGGTGAACGTCCCATTGATCACGCCGCTTGTCACCACGTCAGGCGTGACTTGGGCGTTGGCGGTGGAGTAGGGCGAAGTGACAGTTGCGGGGATCCGGGCCGGCCGGTCGTCGCTTTCCTGCCTGAACGCTCCCCTCGCCGTCGGGACCTCTTCGGGCTGGCCGTTCGACGCGGTCATGGGCAACGCCGGCGCATGGTCGTGCGGTCCGGGAGCGGAGCGGTCGGCATTGGTCGTGGGACCAACCCGGTCAAGTCGCGACGCGACGGGCGCCCGCTCCGCGGAGAGGGACTCGAAGATCGCAAGGATCCGCTGGTGCGAGGCTTCGACCTGCTGCGCGAGTTCCTCATCACGGCGCCGGGCCGTGGCCTCGATCTCCTCGCGGGCGCCGGCGACCAGGTCGCGAGCCTCGGCGCGGGCGGAGTCGAGGATTTCGCGAGCCTCCGCACGGGCGGACTCGATGATCGCGCGGGCCTCCTGCTCGGCGGACCCGATGACCTGACGCCGTTCGAGCTCCGCGGCCTCGGCGATCCTGCTCCGTTCCTGCGCGGCCGACGCCAGGATGCCGTCCCGCTCGACGTTCGCCGTCTCCAGCAGCCGGTCGCGCAGTCGCTCAGCCTGGGCGACTGCCTTGTTCGCCATCTGCTCCGTCTGGGCCAGCGCGCCCCCGAGAACCCGTTCGGCCACCTCCAGGTGGCCGAGAGCGGGCGACCGCGAGGTCCCGGGCTCGCGTAGCTCACTCACCGTGGCGGTGAGCTCGGCAAGTTGGGCGTGCAGCTGGTGGACGTAGGCATCGACCTGGTCGCCGTCGTAGACGCGCTGTGGCTCCTGGCGGCCATCGTCGATCCACTGCCCGGACATAACCCTCACAGTACGGGACCGGCGCAGCGAAGTGGAAGCGGCAATTGGGGCGTCCGTGACCAACACGTGAACGGAGGGGAACGCGACGGTGAACCCGGCGCGGCTGCGAATCAGAAGTGCGTGTGCACGCTCCGTGACGGTTCGGCGTGCACCCGCATGCTGAAGAGGCTGATGAAGAACGATCCGAAGACGATCTGGCAGCCGAGGACCATGAAGGTCATGGCGAACAGTGCCGGGCGCATCGCGTCAAGGGGACCCATGGAGTGCTGGAGCCAGAAGACGAGGACTGCGAGGTCGATCACGAACCCGAACAGGAAGAGCATGGCGCCGGTCGCCAGTCCACGCTCCAGGCTGAAGTCCTCGTGGACCCAGCGCTGGAGCTTCCCGTAACTCTCGAGCCCGAGCATCGCGGCGTACGTGCGCGCGAAGGTCCCGAACATCAGGGCTTGCGCCCCCAGGATCGCCATCAGGGCGAACAGGGCGCTGAAATGGGTGCTCATGCTGTGTGATCCCACGGTGACGTGACCTTGGAGGGCGATCACCTGGCCGAGCATCCCGATGGCGAACAGCACGGCGCCGGGCACGATGTAGAGCCACTGGGGGCACAGGAGCAACATGAAGCGAAGGTGGCGCCAGCCGTCGCGGAACGTGTTGAGCTTCGTCTCGCCGACTCTCGGGTGGTACACGATGGGGACCTCGGCGACCTTGAGTTTGGCCCGGGCCGCCTTGATGACGATCTCGGAGGCGAACTCCATCCCCTCGCAGCGGAGCGCCATCCGCTCGTAGGCCTCTTGCGTGAACGAGCGCATGCCGCTGTGCGCGTCCGAGCTCTTGAGCCTGAAGAACCGGTTGAGGATCGCGGTGAGCATGGGGTTGCCGATGTACCGGTGGCTGAAGGTCATGGCGCCCTTCTTGATCTCACCACCGAACCGAGACCCCAGGACATAGTCGTAGCCACGGGTGAGTGGCTCGACCAGCTTGTCCAGCTCGGTGAAGTCGTAGGTGTCGTCGGAGTCGCCCATGACGATGTACCGGCCCCGCGCCTCCGAGAAGCCCTTCAGGTACGCGTTGCCGTAGCCCCGCTCGGGCTCGTGCACCACCCGGGCGCCGGCGGCGACGGCCACCGCCACCGAGCGGTCCGTCGACCCGTTGTCGCTCACGACCACCTCGCCGCTCAGGCCCGTCTTGCGGATGCCCTCGAGCGCCTTGGCAACGCAGATGCCGACGCTCTCCTCCTCGTTGAGACACGGCATGACGACGCTGATGTCGATGACGTCGGCCGCGGATTCGGGGACCTTCCCCTCCCTGAGATCGAGCACGCGGCGGTCCGAGGCGAGCAGCTCCCGGTACGCAAGATCAGCGTTGCGGGTGGGTTCCTCCCTGACCGCCGGTTCAGCTGTGCCCGTCGGAACAACGGTGTCGGTCACTGATCGGTCACCCTTCGAGGACGAGGTGCAGCGGGACTGGCGTCATCCGGAGCGCTCTCCCTCTACCGTCGCTCCACCCGCGTCGATCGTCAACCTGGCGGGTCGTGATCGTCGAAGTGTTCGTCGGGTGTTCAAGCGGCGTCCAACTGTCGGACAGATCTGGACCGGCGGTCCTAGGCGTGGTGCCCCTTGAGCACGCCGATGAAGTGGAGAGACCGCTCGAACAGCGGTCGTAGCGGCGCTGCGTACAGATGCAGGTCCGTGTCCCAGCCCATCACCTGGAGACCCACCTCTTCGAACGCAGCGTTCCATTGGGTTTGGGTCCAGTAGTTGTATGGCAGAACCACACCGTGACGGCTGTTGCCCACCCAGTCCATCGCCCTCAGGGTGGGGTAGGCGAGCGGGCCCTCCAGGGTGTGGTCCTTGATCACGACTGCGGTTCGGGCGACCCGGGCAGCTTCGGCGAGCACGACGGTCGGGTCCGGCGTGTGGTGGAGCACATCGACGAGCATCACGACGTCGACTGACGCGCTCGGATACGGGAAGTGACTGCCATCGTAGGTCTGGACGGGTATCTCGGTATGAGGCCGGACGAGGACGTCGATGCCCTCGATGGTGATCCCGGGTCGCGAACTGGCGATCAGGCGGCTGATCTGCCCGTCTCCGCAACCGACGTCGAGCACAACCCCGTCAACCGGGATGGCGTCGGCCAGTAGCTGAGAGAGTCGCTTCACGCGGCGCGAGAAGATGACGTGCTCATGGAACGAGTCGATGACGGCCATGGGAATCTCCTTGTGGTTGGCTCACCGGGGCGAGACGCCGGGCGCCGGTACGGATCCCGCAGCGGCCTGGCCTGGAACCCAGCGGTAGACCGACGCAACAGAGAAGTCCTCGAGCTTCGTCCAGGTTCCGTTCGCCGTCCCCGCCAGGATGGCACTGTAGGTCGCTGCGTCCGGGCTCCCTGCTACCTGGACGATGTAGGTGACCTTGCCAATGGGGTCTGCCACGACCCGTTCGTAGTCCCGGTCGGACGAGATGAGGTATCGATCCGGATGGTCAGTGAACACCACTGCCGGAAAGGCGACGTTCGCGTCGACGAGTATGAGGTCGCGATTGGTGGTCCGCAGGTCGAGCTCCCTGGCTAGCTTCTTCCACGAAGGGATGACCGGTGCCAGCTGGAAGGTGTTGACGTTGCCTTGGCTGACCTGCGGACGGCCCGACACGGCCCGGAAGAAATGATGTTCCTGTTCGATGGCCGTCGCCTTGGGGTCTGACAATGCCGACGTCGCAGTGAACATCCCCAGGACGAGCAGCGCGATGATCCCCGTGTTGAACAGCACACGTGTCGATCGGTGCGACGGGCGGAGCTCCGCGGCGACCCATGCGGCGGCGACCGTTGTGAAGAGCACGAGGGGCTCGAAGTACCGTGGGTCTGCCCACGTGACCCGCTTCATCAGCTGGTAGACGATGAGAGCCGGAAAGAGCAGGGCACATCCGAGGAGCGCCATGCCGACGATCGCGCGGTCGAGGCGTCTCCGGATGAGGAGAAGCGGCGCAAGGAGGAGCAGACCCGGAGCGATCTCAAGGGTCAGGTTGGCCGAGTAGCCGACGATCGAGCGCGGCGTCAACTGGGCGGGCAGCCAGCCCGCATGCGCCGGCGTGTGACCCATCGAAGACTGGGCATGAAGCCAGAAGAACGGGCTCTTCATGATCAGCAGCTCTGCGAAGAGCCAGAGGGAGAGCATCCAGATCCCTGGAAGCGCAACGACGAAGGAGCAGGAGGCAACCCGCCGGATGTTCTGCATGTCGATGGGAGCCCTGAACGGACCCCGCCAGGCGCGAACCCCCGCCCCGAGCGCCAACAGCGGGATGAAGGCGATCGTCTCATAGCGGACGAACATGGCCCCCGCCAGTCCGGCGGAGATGACAACAAGATCGAGGGTCCGCCCGTAGCGGATCCACTGCACGTAGCCGAGCAGCGCGATCGCAGCGAACAGGTAGAACCACGTCTCGCTCATGCCGTTGGCAGATGTGAAGATGATGACTGGGTTGAAGGCGTATGCTGCGGTGAGCGCCACGCCCAAACCGCGACCGAGTTGCAGGACTCTCGTGATGCCTGCAACGACGAGCACGGCGAGCGCGCCACCTACCGCTGTCGAGATCGGCCCCGCAGCGACGGCCTGGTGAAGCGGCGAGGCCACGAGCATGAATGGGAGCTGAGCGAGGACGGGAAGCGGCAACCAGACGAAGCCGACCGCGGCAAGATGAGGGTCGCGACTGAAGAGCATGTAGCGGGCGTCTGCGGTGCGAGCGAGCGCATCACCGATCTCGTACGGGAGCCCATAGAGCATCCAGATGGCCGTGGCGACATATGCAGCAAGAGCGATCGCGGCCATGACGAGGGGCCACCGGGCTCGGGCCAGGACTTCTGCCTCACCAGTAGGGATTGGTGCCGTCGTGGTCGCGATCGCGGGATGGACGCTCGCGCGATCGATGAGCGCGACCATCACGCAGGGTTCGCCAGAGGCGATCTCGCCCGACCGTGAGATGCGACAGCGGCCGCGTCGGAGTCCAGTCCGTGAACGGTCTTCTCCCAGTACGAAGGCTGGAAGATGAGCTGATAGAAAGCCTTGGCGGCGGCGATCGACATCATGATCCAGTAGAACGGAGTGATCAGGGAAGCAAGAAAGAGATCTCCCCTATCGGATTCGTAGGCACTCAGGATGACCGCGAAAAGACAGAGGAAGTTGCCTACTAACCAGGTGAAGAGCCCGGCGTAGTAGAGCGGTGCGGGGAAGATCTGCTCAAGCGAAACGGGGTGACCGACGAACCAGACGATCGTCAGCGTCCAGAACAGTGGATTGAGCAGCGCGATGATCGGCGTCCCGCCGACGAACAGGTTGAACTGGACGAAGCCTCGAGGCCCCAGGTCCCGCCAGGTCTGACCTGGATGGCGAAGGTTCACGAGCCACGCCTGCATGTAACCCTTGTACCAGCGCGATCTCTGCCTGACCCAGTTGACGAAGTCGCTGTTGGCCTCCTCGAGGGTCACGGAGTCGAGCACCCCCGTCCGGTACCCCTGCCGGTGGAGCCGGATCCCGAGGTCCGCATCCTCGGTGACGTTGAACGGGTCCCATCCGCCGACTTCTTCGAGGATCTCCCGTCGGAAGTGGTTTGACGTCCCTCCGAGCGGGACCGGAGCATCGAGGGTGGAGAGGCCGGGGAGCAGCTGGGAGAACCACATCATGTACTCGGTTGCGAACCACTTCGTGATGATGTTCTGAGCGGGATTGAAATACTGGAGCGCCGCTTGCAGGCAGGCAACCCGGGCGGGTGCCCGCATCAGGGCGATCGCTGCTTTTCGCAACTGCAGAGGGTCTGGACGATCTTCCGCGTCGTAGATCGTCACGAACCTGGCTTGAGAGGACTGTAGGCCGTAGTTGAGTGCTTTCGGTTTGGTTCGCGGTTCGGCGGCGGGCACGAGGACAACCTCGATCGCGCCCAGGAATGGGCTTGCCCTCACTGCTTGAACGGTCTCGAGGTCGTCTTCCTCGAGGAGAAGCTTCATGTCCAATCGATCTGCCGGGTAGTCGAGCCGCCCGAGGGAGTCGATCAGGCGTTCAACAATGTCGTGCTCATTGAAGGCGGGAACCAGCACGGTGTAGAGCGGGAGGGCATGTTCTGGGAATTGAAGTGCTTCTTCATCTGAAATCCGTATCAGCGCAGGATGGCCGAGCGAGAGGCGATAGAGGTTGAGCCTGAAGAGGAGCGATGCAAGGTACAGAATCGTTGTGAAGCCGACGAAGCCGATCACGGTAGGCTTTGGAAAGAGGACCAGCAGCGCGAGGATGACAATCGCTGCGAGGAGGGCTAAGCGCTTCTGAGAGCGGCTGAGCGTCGTGACGGCGGATAGATCGGGGTCTCTTAGTCGTAGCCCGTTGACCGCACGGTCGAGGCGCAGGGCCCGTTCCGCTGGTGGGAGCTCTGCGCGAGGACGTCTCGTGATCGTGGCGAAGGGACCGATGCCTCGCCGAGGCCGGCTGAGCGGAGCGACAGGTGGCGGCGAGGGCGCCGATGGAGCCGGCGTGTGAGGTGCAGCCGTCTTCTGGAACGCGATGGCCCTGGCGGTCGCGCTGAGCGCGGGTAGGGACCCAGTTGCGGCGCCGCCGACGCGGGAACGGCCCGGGCTGTATCGCGACCCGGCATAGCCGAGAGCGACCAGGGCGAGACCGGCGATGGCGAGGAGACGGAGGTCAACCACGGCGTGTGGGAGTGGACAATGCGACGTCACGGATACGCCGTTGGTTCACCGTCTATGACGTTTCCCCAGGTTGTGATCAGTTGTCAAACTGGAGCGGCCCCCATGACCGGGAGTTCGTCGTGCGTTCGCTGATCGGACAGGTTCTATTCATCTTGCGTCCGAAAGGGAATCCCAGGCGTGTCGAAAGGGGCGCTGGAGGTGGGCACGGGCAAGCTTCAGCGACTGCGAGTCGCATGTTGCTCTGCGGGCCTCCATTGTGGCAGTCCATATTCGTCCTCTGCCGATAACGTCATTGTCACAGGGGTAATCCCGCTTGTCTTCGTAACTCAATCGGCGGTGGGTCTGAGCTGATCACCGGCCTCGCTGGAACCGTGCCGGAGCTTCTGCCTTTCGTCCGGTTTGCCGGCCCTGCTCAGACTGCCCTCGCGGTATGGAGCTGCCCGAGCGGGGCCGAAGGTCAGCGGCGGAACAGACCGCGGACCCCGCCCTGGCTTGGCGCCCGATCCTGGCCACTGCCCGCCGTGGTGAGCACCTCGTCACCGCTGAGCGGGATGACCGGCTCGCCCGTTGGCGGCGGAAGTGTCGAGAAGTCGGGGGTCGGTGCCGGGATCGGGGGGAGTACGAAGGGCGCCTCCGCCGCGACCGCTGCCGGCGTCTCGGTCGCGGATGCTGCCGTCCCGACCGACGGTGCCGCCTGGGGAACCTGCGGCACGTCCACGCCGAACCACGTCGTCGCCGCCGAGGCTGGTGGGTTGGACGATGTGGCCGTCGCGCGAGCGACCGGTGCTGGGTCGGCGTCGGTCTCGACTCGGGTGATCCGGGACGTTGGGCTCCCGTGGTCGTCATACGGGCGGTCAGCCGCGCGACTGGCGAGCGCGACCGAACCTTGGCCGGGCTCCACTCGCTGGTGAAGCGGCGTGAGCTGGACAGCCGATGCGGGCCGGGCATCGGCGCCGGGGAAGTACCGATGCTCGTCCTCGAGAGCCGTGCGCAACTCCTCGAAGAACGCGTCGCTGTCGCGTTCGAGCCAGTTGCGAAGCTCGTTCGTGGACTCGACGCTGCCGTAGTCCGGTTCGGGGCGGGCATCGTTCGCGGGCGCAGCCCCGGCAGGGTCGTGGTACGGAGGCGGTTGATGGACCGGCCCGGCCTCGGTCGGTTCGTGGAGCTCGGTCGGCTGTTGTGCCCCCGCGGTGTGCAGTACGGAGGCTGCCGGTTCGACTGCCCATGGGAAGGGAGTGACGACCGGAGCCGTCGAGGATCCGGTCTGTGGCCGATCGCCCGGCGGGGGCTCCGAGTACACGGTCTCAGCGCTCCGCGGCGAACTCCGCAGGTCAACGATCGCGGGGAGTTGGCTTGCCGCGTGCCGCTGCTCGAAGGCGTCGAACAACTCGGCCAATCTCGCATCGAACACGTTGAGCTGGTGCGCGAAGTGGGCGTCCCAGGCCACGGTTGCGGCCTCGACGCGTTCAACCGCGCGCGCGACGATCGCCCGTGCCTCGTCGCGGGCGGACGAGAGGATCAGCTCCGCTTGGCGACGGGCGTCCTCGATGACCGAGACACCCTCACGCTCGGCGTCGGCCTTGGCGATGTCGGCGACCTGCTGGGCCTGCAACAGGGCACGGCCGAGGCGGAGCTCGGCCGCCGCGATCTCGTCCCGATGAGCGGTCGTGGACTCCTGCTGTTGAGTCCGAAGCGAGAGGACTTCGGCGTTCAGCGCATCGATCTGGCCGTGCAGGGCCGCGACGTACTCGTCCACCTGGTGGCGGTCGTACACCTCGACTTTGCCGGCCGGCCTTTCCTCGACGGGCGGATCAGACATGACACCCAGCCTACGCCGGACGCTTGAACCCGGCATGACCGCAGCTGTCCGGAAGGTGGCCGTTAGCTGAACACCAAACGGTGGCGGTATGAGCAGCGCGAATTGTGCTTCTGGGACAATTCGTGCCGTTCTGGACGGCGAACGGCCCCTGCTCGTTCGGTGTCCCTCGTAACCGGCGGGGAACGACTCGTCCTCCGCCGGTCCGTCCCGACCGCGCCCGGCGGAGCCGTCGCCACGGTGAGGGACCCGAAGCCGATTGTTCACCGCGCAGACTGGCGATGTTCCCTCCGAGTGTGCTCTGGCGTCGCCTGGGTCCGCGATAGTCCGGCACTCATGCGGGAATACCGGAAAGGGACCGGGATCGATCGACTGCTGTTGGCAGGGGGCGCGGCCCTGCTCGCTGCTGGGATCGCCCTGGCTATCGCGGCACCGGTGGGGGCGACGTTCGGCGGTGGTGATGGGAACGTCGAGTTCGCCTCGACCCGCAACGCAGGTGCGAAGGCCATCTTCACGGTGGCGCCGAACGTCCCGAGCGGGCCGGCCGGTGCCGACGTCGGCCTGACGGCAGGCAGCGCCGACGCCGAGCCCTTCCCCTCCGCCGACGGCCAGGCGGTCTACTTCTCGTCCAACCGGACATCCACGGGTCAGTGGGCGGTCTTCTCCATCTCGGCGAGCCACGTCGCCGCGCCGTCCGACACGACCGACCCCGCGACCGAGCTCGGCCAGACCCCCGGCGCCGAGACCGCCAACGACTACTCGCCGACCGTGAGCCGCGACGGCACCGTGGTCGTGTTCAACCGGTGGTGGAACGCGCCGGACCCGACCCACGTCAACGGCATCTACCAGCTCCAGGGCGGGACCGTCACGCCGCTGTACCTCCCGCCAGCCGGGCTCGAGGCGCCAGATGCCACCACGGGCACGGAGAGCAGGTCCGAGCTCAACCCCAACAACGCGACGGAGCTGACGTACGTGGACTCCGGGTACCACGTCCACCTGGTCACCGGGCTCGGCAGCTCACCGATGGACACCGACCTGTCGGCCGCAGCGTCGACACCCGCCGGCTGTCGAGACCGCAACCCCGACTGGGAGGGCGTCGCCGGCTCCTCCAAGATCATCTTCGACTCCGACCGCCCGAGCGCGGGAACGTGCGCCAGCCCCGGCACCACGCCCCGCCAGCTGTGGACCATGGACCCGCACAACCCGGGCCCGGGGGCGACCGCCCAGTGGCCGGGCCTTGTCGGGTCGTCGACCCAGGACCTCCAGCCCGTGTTCTCGCCGAGCGGGAGCTACATCGCCTACACCCAGCCGGGCCAGGGCGACACGGTGTACTACTACTACAACTGCGCGGCGCCCGGGGCGGCATGCCCGAACTCCAAGGGCGTCCAGCTCTCGTCGGGCTCACGGACCCTCAACACCGAGCCCGCCTGGGCGCCGGTGACCGGCGGGCCGCTGGTCCCCGAGGCGCCAGCCGCCCTGCTGCTGCCCGGCGGGGCGCTGGTGCTGGGTGGCACCGTGCTCGCCCTACGGCGCCGGCGGCGCCGGGCCGCCCCGATCGCAGGCTGACTGTCTGATCCAGGAGGCGAGTGCGGCGAGGGTGGGTCGTCGTTGACCTGCGTTCGACCGCGTCGGGCAGATCGGTCGAGACGAGGCCCCGTCCCGGCGCGAACGGTGGGGATCAGTCGATCGGGTCGTGCAGCGCCAGCGACGACACCCAGGCGCACACCTCGTCGAGGCCTGCCCCCGTCCTGGCCGACGCCTCGATCGTGCCCACGTCGGGGTTGACGTCGCCGAGGTTCGAGTAGAAGCGCTCGAGGTCGAAGTCGAGATGTGGCAGGAGGTCGATCTTGTTGACGATCACGACATCGGCCGAGCG
>Ga0209048_10002511_pt1 | contig 18205 bp, 20 predicted proteins | sample FrelakmetCRP12CR_FD_187146 | JGI IMG/M metagenome (GOLD analysis project Ga0209048, IMG submission 187146) | Freshwater lake sediment microbial communities from the University of Notre Dame, USA, for methane emissions studies - CRP12 CR (SPAdes)... | ecosystem: Environmental > Aquatic >... | reverse complement strand
GCCCGGAAGGAAGGCGGAGCAGCATTTTACCGGAGATGCCGTCCATGTTCCAAGCAGCATGACGCCGCCGGTTGGCGATTCTGCCGATCTGGGCGCAGAATTAAGAGTTCGACCGGCGCCATTCGGCGGCTGTCGCAATTCTCGGTGGATCGAAAGCTATGCGCAACCAGACGAATGATGCGAACAAGAGCGCGCCCTGCCGCATCGCGGCTATCGCGATCGTTGCCATAGCCCTCGCGGCCGGTTGCGCCGAGCAGCCGAAAAAGGAAGTCGTGACTGCGGCGCCCCCTCCCGCAGCGCCCGCGCCCGCGGCCGTCCCGCAGCGCCCGCCCGAGCCGGAACTCTCGCCGGCACAAGCCAAGGCGCAGTCACAGCAGCTCGCTCTCCAGGCGGTGGACCAGCTGCAGAACGGCGACGAGATCGCCGCCCGCCAAACGCTCGAAAAGGCGCTGGCGCTCGACCCGGCCAACGACATCGCGAAAAAGATGAACGAACAGATCGGTGCGGACGCGCAAAAGGAGCTCGGCGCGACCTTTTTCCGTTACACGGTCCAGAAGGACGATTCGCTTTCCAAGCTCGCGGCGCAGTACATGGGCGACCGCTTCCGCTTCTATATCCTCGCCAAGTACAACGACATTGCGAACCCCAGTCGCCTCGCGGCCGGACAGGTGATCAAGATTCCCGGCCGCGCGCCGCCGCCGGGTGCCGCGCCCGCCGCCGACGCGGCCCCCAAGCCCGTGCCCGCGGAGGCCGCCGCGCCCGTCACGGGCGACCTCGCGTTGCTGATGCAAAAAGGTCGCCAGCAGCAAGACGCCAGCAATCTCGAAGGTGCCTACGCCACGTTCAGCGAGGCGGCGACACGCTTTCCCGGCAACAAGGACGCGATCATGCAGCGCGATGCCGCGAAGACCGCGCTGATCCGCAGCCTCGACCGCGAGGGCACGCAGGCGTTCCAGCGGCAGAATCTCGACCTTTCCATCGCGAAGTGGGATCGCATCCTCGAGCTGGATCCTTCCAACCAGAAGGCGAAGCTGGAGCGCGAGCGATCGCTCGACCTGAAGCAGAAGATGAACGAAAAGTTCGGCGCGCCGAAGTAAGCTACTTCGATTGCTGCTCGATGCGCTTGAGCTTGTCCTGCGCCAGCCGCGCCTCCTGCAGTTTTGCCGTCGCCTTCGGGTTCTGCGGGTCGTAGCGCAGGCTCGTTTCCCACAACTTGATCGCCGCGCCCGTGTCGGTCCGGTACGCCTGCATCCCTTTGTCGTAATACTCGCCGGAAATCGTCCGGCGCAGCTTCTGCGCCTGCGCGGTCCACTCGGGCGCCGGCTTTCCCCGTAATGCCACCGCCTGCTCGTAGAGCATGAGGGCTTGCTCGCGCGCGCCCTTGTTCTCCGCTTCGCGGCCACGGTCATACACCGTCGCCGCGATCCGCTGGCGCGCGTCCTGGTTGTTCGGGTTGGCATCGACGAACGCGTGCAATTCCTTGAGCCCCCCTTCGACGTCGCCCGCCTTGAACATCTCGATGCGCTGGTCGATGTCGTAGGATTCGCTTACGTCGCCATTCGCCGCGGATCCGGGTGTGGTGCGTGCCGCCGGAGCACTCGCAGACTGGGCGACCCGCGCCGCGCGGGTGTTCTGGATGCGGGAGAATTTCTGCCGGTCGATGTCGCGCAGCGCCTTCATCGCCTCCGCGTTGCCAGGATCGAGGGACAGCACTTTCAGCATCGCCACGCCCGCACGATCGGCATCGCCGCTGCGCAGCGCCGCGTTTCCCGCTTGCAGCTGGTCGTGCACGGCCTGGGCGATCGCCGCGCGCGTGGCGATCAGCTTGGCGCGGACCTGCGCATCGTCGGGCGCCAGTAGCGCCACGACCTGCCATTCGCGCGCCGCCGCGGCGGGATCGCCATTGCTCGTGTATTTCTCCGCCTGCTGCCGGTGCGCCGCGACGGCGGCCGCGATCGCCGCCTCCACGGACGAGAGGGGCGCGACCTCCGGTGGGGGCGCCGGCCGGAGCGGCGCCTCGGCGCATGCCGCGAGCAGCACGATGCAGCATGACAACAGGCCGCGGCGCGCGCGTGTCATGCCTACCGTCCCGCGGTCCGCACGAAGACGTTGAGCTTCGCCTTGAACGCGTCGAGGTCCTCATTGCCGAACACCATGTTCCGCCGCAGCATGTAGGGGTAGGCAAAGAAGCCGTTGCCCCCCGGCGTCACCGTCACGCCGACCTGCGTGCCCTGGCGCGCGAGCAGGTCGACCACGATCTCGTTCACGTCACCGTAGGGATACGCGAAGCTCGTGCTTGGCAGCGAGAGGCGTTCCTTTATAAGGCCGATCGGCGTGTCGACCTCCTTGCGCACGCGCTCGCGATAGCGGGCATCCGTTTCGTCGGCTTGGCGCAGCGTCAGGTTGGCGTGCGTCTTCGAATGCGGCTGAACGTCGACGAGCCCCGAGGCCGTCATCTCCTTCATCTGGGCCCAGTTGAGCGCGTCGCCAGCGCCGACGAAGTCGCTGTACAGGAACACCGTCGCGGGAAAGCCGTACTGCTTCAGGATCGGCCAGGCGATCTCGAACGCCGAGCGGTAGCCGTCGTCGATCGTGATGACTACGCTTTTCCTCGGCAGCGGCGTGCGGCCCGAGAGAAACTCGTCGACGCGCGCGAGCGGCACCACGTGATAGCCGTTCTTCGCGAGGAATTGCATCTGCGCCGCGAACGCCGCGGGCGTCACCGTGAGCTTGCTCGCCTTCGCGCCGAAGCGGTGATAACAAAGGATGGGGATCGTCTGGTAGCCGTCGGCATATACGCCGATGGGATTGCGGGCCTTGAGCGGGATGACGACGACCTGGCCCGGCCGGATCTCGCCGCCGCCGTTGGTCTCCATGATCCACCAGCCCTTGCTCGCGTCGCCCAGGTAGCGCTGTGCCAGCGCGTTGGCATTTTCACCGGCGGCGGCGATGACGATCGACAACTCGTCGTCATGCGCAAGGACCGGGCCGCGCTCGGGTTGCGCCACCGGTTCGGCCGCAGGTCGCGGCGGGGGTATCGCGCAACCGCCGGCGGCGAGCACCGCGACGAACGCGCACAATGCCGCCCGACCGCTATGTCGCAGGGGGCGGGCTCGGCGCTGCATTGGCGTGCTCGTGGCGTTTTTCCAGCGCTTCCGCGGTGCGGTCGAACTCGGCATACAGCTCGCCGATTTCGTCCTTCCGTGGATCGCCGATCCGGTAGTCGTACCGCCCGTGCGCCAGCTCGTCCAGCGAATTGCGCAGCACGCGGATCGGACCCGCCATCCGTTGCGCGAGCAGGTAGGTGCCGGCGGCGACCGCGGCAACGGTGACCAGCGTGAGGATGGCGAGCAGGATCAACACGAGGTTCGCGACTTCGGCCAGCGGGGCTTCGTAGATGCCGAGGCGCACCTTGCCGATCTCCTTCCCCTGAAACAGGACGGGCGCCATGAAATCGAGCACCGTCCGGCCATCGGCGAGACGCTCGCTCTGCACAGCGATGCCCGGATCGCGCGACTCCATCGGTTTGGCGTCGGGTGGCGTGTACTTGGCATTCTGCAGCGCCGGGTCGTTGCTGCCGCGCACTACGTTTTGGTAATCGATCACCAGCAGGTGGTTGAAATTCTGGCGCGAAGTCGTCTCCTGGATGAAGACGTCGATCGCGGCCCAGTCTTCGGACAGCAGGGGCACCGCCATTTCGGTGGCGACCAGTTTCGCGAGCGAGCCGCCGTAGCTCTTCACCTGGTCCAGCATCGCCGCGTACTGGCGCTGATAGAGCACGGCCGCGGTCAGCGTCATCGTCACCGCGACGAGTGCGGCCATCATCAACGCCCAGCGCACCGACAGCGATATGCCCCGAGAGCCTTTCTTGCGCTCGTCGTCGCTCAGTTCGCGCGCCACGCCGATCAGCGCCTGCGCGAACTCCTCGCCCGTCTGGTACCGCTTGTCCGGCTGCTTCTTCAGCGCGCGGTCGATCACCCGCCGCAACGACAGCGGCAGATCCGGGCGCAGCTTGTCGATCGATGGCGGATCGGCCTTGGTGATCTTGAAGGCGACGCTGATGAGCGAGTCGCCGTCGAACGGCAGCGCGCCCGTCAGCAGCTGATACAGGACGACGCCGGCGGAAAAGAGGTCGGAGCGCGAGTCCACCTTTTCGCCGAGGACCTGTTCGGGCGACATGTAGTGCGGCGTGCCGAGCACGTCCCCCATCTGCGTCTGCTGCCCCTGCCGCTGCGTGTCCGCTTCGTTGATCCGGCAGATGCCGAAGTCGGCGACCTTCACGGTGAGCGAATCCTTCACCAGCATGATGTTGCCGGGCTTGACGTCGCGATGGACGATGCCCTTCTTGTGCGCGTAGTCGAGCGCGCGGGCGAGCTGGATGCCGATCTCGACGACTTCCTTGGGCGTGAACTTGCGCCCCTGCTTCAGGATGTCGGCGAGCGTCGTGCCCTCCACCCACTCCATCGCGAGGAACGGGTGGTTGTCCTCCTCGCCCACGTCGAACACCGTGACGATGTTCGGATGGGACAGGATGCCCGCGCCCTTGGCCTCGCGGAAGAAGCGGACGCGGTATTCCTCGTCGGTCAGCAGGTGCGTCTTGAGCAGCTTGATTGCCAGGGTGCGGTCGATCTTCGGGTCGTAGGCCTTGTAGACGCGCGCCATGGCGCCTTCGCCGACCATCTGATCGACCTGGTATCGCCCTACCTCTTCCATGGATTCCGGCACCCCCGGCTGAACGACTCGAACCTGGCGCGGCGCGAACGCCCCGGCGCCTCGGGCGGAAGTATGCCAGAAAGACACTCCGCGCCCTGTCCTGCACCGGGGCCTCGAATGGCGAACGCAGCCGCAGCAAAGGACAGTGCCATGACTTATACTCCACCGTTTTTCACGTCGCATCCCGGAGCATGAATCAGACCCCGGTCAACCTTGCGATACTGTTCGCCGACGTCAGCGGCAGCACGCGGCTCTACGAGACCCTGGGCGACGCGCAGGCGCGCACCATCGTGGAGCGCTGTCTGTCGGTCGTCTCCGATGTTTGCAGGGACCACGAGGGCCAAGTCATCAAGACAATCGGCGACGAGATGATGACGACGTTCGTGTCGGCCGACCATGCCGCCCGCGCCGCGTGCGACATCCAGAACCGGATTGCCGCGATGCACACCGGCACCGGCACGTCCGTCTCGATGCACGTCGGGTTTCATTTCGGCCCGGTGATCGCGCACGACGGCGACGTGCACGGCGATGCGGTCAACGTGGCGGCACGGATGACGGAACTGGCGAAAGGGGGCCAGATCATCACGACGTCGCAGACCGTTGCGCTGCTTTCGATTCCGCTGCGCGCGGGAACCCGCGACCTCGATTCGCTGACGATCAAGGGCAAGCAGAAGGACGTCAGTATCTTCGAGCTCCTGTGGCAGGAGACCGCCGACGACCTGACCGCGCTGTCGCCCCGACGCGTCGTGCGCCCGAAACGCGTGCGCCTCATGCACGGCACGCGGATGATCGAGCTCGGCGACTCCACGGCGATTTTCGCACTCGGGCGCGACGCGACCAACGACGTCGTGATCGCCGACCGGCTGGCGTCACGGATGCATGCGCGCATCGAGCGCCGGCGCGACAACTTCATCCTGGTCGACCACAGTTCGAACGGCACCTATGTCCGCGTCGATTCGGAGCCCGAAATCATGCTGCGGCGCGAAGAGTGGCGCCTGCGCGGCCACGGTTTTTGCAGCTTCGGCCACCCGCACGAGCAGGATCCGACGGAGGTGCTGGAATTTCAGTGCTTCGAGTAAGACGGCGGCACGGCCGCGGCCGGCCTTCGTTGCACCCCTGCCCGGTCCCGCGCAGCCGGGCGCGCAACGGTCACACCGGAAGGGTTCGTACGGGGGTCCGGGCGCCCTGCAAGCCGCTGTGGAACCACGTGAACAACTGCGCGGCGCCATACACGGGAATGCCCGTGGCGGCGGCGACGGCGTCGCGATGCGCGGCCATGCTCGCGCATTCGAGCACGATCGCCCCGATGTGCTGATGCGCCCCGACGAGCCGCCGGGCGGCGGCCACCACATCGGCCCTCATCCGTTCCCGATGCTGCCTCGGCGTGTCATCGCCCAGCGTCGCCGTGGCATGGCGGTCGTGCGAAACGCATTCGATCGGCCCGTAAGGGTCGACGCCCGCCATCAGAAGCGTGCCCTCGTCGACTTCGAGCGCCGAGCGAACGACGATGCCAACGCGCTGCCGGCGGGGCAACACCCGCTGCACCAGCGGGACCTGGAATAGCGACGACGTGAGCACCGGTACGGTCAGCGACAATGCGAACTCGGTTTGCCACCGCGCGAGAAAGCTGCAGCCGGTCGCAATGCCATGGCAGCCCTGGTCCACGAGTCCGCCTGCGGCATGGATGAACGTCGCCAGCAGCGCGTCGTCGACGGAATGCGCGATGCGCATGATCGCGATACGGGGCACGACGGCGTAGCGGACCGGGAACGGAAACGTCACGGGGCATCCGATATCGCCGGGTTCCGGCGGAACATCGGATTCGAGCATCAGGATGCCGAGCGGAGCGGCCGTCTCGCTTGTCGGACCCCACGACGGGCGGACCCATTCTTCTGTCGCGAGAGTGTCGAAGTGCGACGGCATGACGGAGCAATTTGTACGCTACTGCGCGCGCAACCTGTTGATGTCGATACGACATTGTCGAAGGCATTGCGCAAGCGGCCGTTGATCTCCGTCAACTTCCCTGCCGACGCCTCGCTTCGCAATGAGGCGACTGCGCACGCTGCGCGCTATCGCGTTGATGGATGCCGACGGCGGGCTCGTGCGGCCGAACGTCGGGAAACTGATCGCGGGTCACATCGACATGCTGCGCGGGTCCGATGCGCGACAGAAGAAGCCGCGCGCGGATTGTGTTACAAATATCGGCCGCGGCTCCTGACGCTCCCGCAAGGCACAACCAACGGAGTATGCAACATGGCCCCATCGACCACGAACACGGCCACGACACCCGTTTGGATGATCACCGGATGCTCCACCGGATTCGGCAGGGAGCTCGCGCGGCAACTGCTCGAGCGCGGGAATCGGGTCGTCCTGACCGCGCGCGATCCAGCGGCGGTGCAGGCACTCGCCGCCGCGCACCCGGCGACCGCGCTGGCGCTGGCGCTGGACGTGACCAGGAAGACGGAGATCGATCGCGCGATGAAGGAAAGTGAGCGCGCATTCGGCGCCGTCGACGTGCTCGTCAACAACGCAGGCTACGGCTACTACGCGCCGATCGAGGAAGGCGACGACGCAGCGGTGCGCACGATGTTCGAGACGAATTTCTACGGCCTCGTCGCGCTGACCCAGGCGGTGCTGCCGTCGATGCGTGCGCGTCGGCGCGGCTTCGTCGTCAATATCTCATCCGTGGGAGGCCTGGTGGCGCATCCGGGGTCCGGCTTCTACGCGGCGAGCAAGTTCGCGGTGGAGGCGGTGTCCGAGGCGCTGTCGAAGGAAGTGGCGCCCCTCGGCATCCGGGTCCTGCTGGTGGAGCCCGGACCGTTCCGGACGCGCTTCCTCGACAACTCGCAGGGCGCCGCCGGCGTGGGCATTGCGGACTACGCCGAGACCGTCGGCGTGCGCCGGGCGGCCGTGAACGCGGGCCGCGGCAAGCAGCCCGGCGATCCCGTGCGCGGGGCCGCGGCGATCATCGCCGCGGTGGAGTCGCCATCGCCGCCGTTGCGCCTCGTGCTGGGCGCGCAGGCGCTCGGTCACATTCGCGGCAAACTCAAGTCGCTGACGCAGGACATCGAAACATGGGAGGCCACGTCCCTGGCCAGCGACTTTCCGGTTTGACGCGACCCGATTCCTGCCTCAATTCGTTCCCCGAGTCCGGGAATCGGGAAACGTCGCGACGCATTGTGCAACGTCGGTTCGCGCGGCGGCCATCACTGGATCGGGCCCAGCGTCGCTTTCGATCCGCGCCGGCAGCTCCACCAGGGCCCCGATCGTGAGCGTGGACATCGCCAGTGCGGCGAGACCAAAGGCCACGCGTGGGGGCCGAAATCGAAATTCGTTCACCTTTCACCTCCTTGTCGTCGTTTACTCGGGCAGGCTCACGCCGGAACCGCCCATTTCCTTCGGCACGTCCGAAAGCTTCGGCAGCCCGTCCGTGATGTGAAGCTTCGTCTCCTGGTAGTTCACGTGCACCGCGGGGCGGTACGGAAAATCCGGAATGATGGCCGCATAGACGTCGATGAGCTCCCAGTGTGGATGCCCGGTCATGAGGTGGCCCCCACACTTCGTGCACCACTGGCGCGCGCTTCGCGGCGTCTTGTTGAAGGTGCCGATATGCTCCGCGCCGCGCGTGACTTTGACTGCCTCCGGTTTCCACAGCGTGAACGCGTTGACCGGGCCCGCCGACCAGTGTCGGCATGAATCGCAATGGCAATACCCCATGGCGACCGGCTCGCCGGTGACCGTCAACTCGACCGAGCCGCAGAAGCAGCTGCCGCTATAAGACTTGGTGGTACTCATCGTGCTCTCTCCTTCCTGGGTGTGGTGCATGCAGGGTCATGACGTCGCCGCAAGACAGCGTCTGGCGAATGCCGCGATGACCGCCGGGCCGTCCGCCACCGGTTCCGACTGGCGCTTGCTGCCCGACGTGACCGACAGCACGTCCATGCCATCTCGCTTGTGCAAGCTGAAACCGACGTCCTGAAGATCGCGCGGCACGGTGATCAGGACGGTCGCGACGTCGCGAAACGCACTGACGTTGAATCGAACGCCGGGCTCGAGCGACACCGTCGTGCCGGCCTCCGCGATGGTGTCCAGGGGTGAGCCTTCAGCGGTGATCCACGCCTGGCCCGCCAGGACCTGGGCGCCGCAGCCGACCGAGTCCTCGATGGCGAGGCAAGGCGCCGAGTGCACGGTGACGGCGAACCCCTGAAGCGATGATTCGACGGCCGAGCGGCGCGGTGCCGCCCAGCGCTTCACGTGCCGCGCAACCTCGAAGGCTACTTTGCTGCCGATGCCATGCCGGATCGACGAAATCGCTTGCATCACGAACCAGTGGCTCGCGCGTTCCATGATCAATGCCTCCCGTGGGTGACGGATTCAATCGGCGCGTGGCGGCGCGGCCCGGGCACACGCTCGCCAACGGACGGCCGCAGGCGCAGCGATACCGCGGCGGGAACGTGTTGCGTTTCCGCCGTCTCGGTCGTCCCGAGTGCCGCCAAGATGAGCAGGGCAGCCGCGAAGGTCGCCCCCAGTGCAATGCGGTCCATGGTGCCGATGGTCATGTGGTGTCCTTCCATTTCCTGCTGTCGTCGTTCAAGTGCGTGATCGAAGTCTAGTGGCACGATGCAGCAGCCGAACTTCACGGCGAAGCCCGTTTTGTTTCGTTTGTTTCACATGGTCCCCGGCGTATTGACTCCACTGCGGATGGATTTATCCTTGGCTCCCAAGAGGACTTTTTCGTTGCCAAGGGTGCGCACCTTGCCCCACGTTCGAGATTGCGAAGTCGAACCCGGTTCGCTTTCGATTGACCCGCTCCGAAAGGGAGGCTCCATGGACTCGCCCCTTCACGACGCGATCGCTGTAAGATTCGCGCTTCGCCCGGCGACGGGTGAAATTGGCCCCTTTCCGACGCAAGCCCGGAACCGTGGAGCAGCGCCCATGGATGCGAAAGCGACGATCCTCATCGTCGACGACGAACAGGACGTGCGCGAGGTGTTGCAGGAATATTTCGTCGCGCACGGCTACGCGGCGATGGGGGCCGAGAACGCCGGCGTTGCGAAGGAGATGGCCGCCGCGCATCCCATCGACCTCGCGCTCGTGGACATCAACATGCCCGGCGAGGACGGGCTCAGCCTCGCACGCCACTTTCGCGAGCGCTATGCGAAGATCGCGATCGTCATGCTGACCTCGGCCGGCACGGTGGTGGACCGCATCGTGGGCCTGGAGATGGGCGCCGACGACTACGTCCCCAAGCCCTTCGACCCCCGGGAGCTGGTCGCCCGCGTCAAGAGCGTGCTGCGGCGAACGTCCGCCGCGGGACGCGCGGACCTGGGTGCGGCGCGCGTGCGCATCGGACGCTGCGTGCTCGATGTCGCCGCGCACCGGCTCACGGACGAGAACGGCGCCGACGTGGCGATGACCCCGCTGGAGTACGACCTGTTGAAGGCGCTGGTCGAACATCCCAATCGGGCACTTTCCCGCGAGCGCATCCTGAATCTCAACGCGCAGCGGGATTGGGATCCGTTCGATCGCAGCGTGGACCTGCGCGTCATGCGGCTGCGCAAGAAGATCGAGCCCGACCCGGAGCATCCCCGGTTCATCAGAACCATTCGCAACGAGGGCTACATCTTCGTTCCAGACGGAAAGTGACCATCGAATGACGAGGCGCCTGCGCATGTGGGTCCTTTTGCTCGCCGCGGCAAGTCTCTCGGTGCTGCTCCCGCTTTCCGGCTGCATGCGGGAACCGGACACCGCGCTCCGGATCGGCACCAACGTCTGGATAGGGAGCGAACCGCTCTACCTGGCGCGCGAGCTGGGCCGCCTGGATCCTGCGACCGTGCAGCTCGTGGAATACCCCTCGGCGAGCGAGGTCCTGCGCGCCTATCGCAACCAGGCGATCGACGGCATGGTGATCAGTCTCGACGAGTTGTTCGGGCTCGCCGTCGACGGGCTTCAACCGCGGGTCATCCTGGTAGTGGATGTGTCCCACGGCGCGGACGTCGTGGTGGGCCGTCGCGGCATGCGCTCGATGCACGACCTCAAAGGCAAGTCGGTCGCCGTGGAAAGCGGCGCGCTCGGCGCCTTCGTGCTGAGCCGGGCCCTCGCGCTCAACGGGATGCAGGCGAGCGACGTGAACGTCGTCCATCTCGAGTCGAACGAGCAACCCGGCGCATTCGAGCGGGGCCAGGTGGACGGCGCCGTCACGTTCGACCCCTATCGCACGCAACTCCTTCACGCCGGCGCGACGACGCTGTTCGACAGCACCCGGATTCCCGGCGAGATCGTCGACCTCCTCGCCGTGCGCGCGAGCGTCGTCGAGAAGCGGCCGAAGGCCCTGCAGGCGCTGCTCGCCGGCTGGTTCGACGCACTCGACTACATGAAGCGCGACCCCAAGGACGCCGCCAGGCGCATGGGCATTCGCCAGCAGACAACCGGCGAGCAATTCCTCGAGGCCCTGGGAGGGCTCCGCATCCCGTCCCGCGACGAGAATCTCAAGATGCTCGGCGGGTCCGCGCCGGAGCTCGCGGTGACCGGACACAAGCTCATGGATCTGATGCTCGAAGCAAAGCTTCTCCAAACCGGCCTGACCATCGAAACCGTGCTGGCGCCGGGACCGCTCGAGAGCGTGCATAAGTGAATCTTCGGCTGCCGGCGTCGCTCAAGTTCACGGTGCCGTTGATCCTGCTCGCCTTTGCCGCGACGCTGAGCGCGGTGAATTTCTTCTATCACGTGCCCGAGGCCGAGCGTTCGGCGGTGGAAGACAGCCGCAAGCGTCTGGCGCAGGAGATGTCGCGGTTGCAGAGCACGCTCGAGTATCTGGTGCTCAAAGGCGATTTCCCGGTCGCGCAACGCGAGATATCCGTCCTCGCGCACAACCACGACGTCATCCTCGCCGCGCTGACCGACGACCGCAAAACCGTCGTGGCGGCTACGAAACTCGCATGGCTGGGACGGCAGCTCGCGGACGTGCTGCCGCAAATCGACCTCGATCAGACCGCGGCCGCCATGCGCGAACGGCGCGCCGTGCTCACGACCGACGAAAAGGGCGACGTGATGCTCGGCTACGCCGGCATCCTGATGGGCGGCGAGCGCGACGAACTTCGCCCCTCCCGCACCGGAACGCTCGTCCTCGCCTACGATCTCCAGCGCTACAAGGCGGAAGCACGCGCGCAGGTGCTCCAGCAATCGCTCTACTGGGCGGGATGGGTGACCGCGCTTGCCCTGGCCATGTGGCTGGTGTTCCATTTCCTGCTGACACGCCGCACGGCGCGGCTGGTGCACGCGGCGGAGCAGCTGGCGGCCGGCAATCTCGGCGCCCGCAGCGGCCTCAAGGGAACCGACGAGCTCGGCCGGCTCGGCCGTGCCTTCGACGCCATGGCGCTCCAGGTGGCCGAGACGCAAACGCGGCTGCGGCAGGACATCGCCGAGCGAACGCGCGTGCAGCGGGAGCTGGAGAACAGCGAAGCCCGCCTGCAACAGATCCTGAACAACGCCACCGCGGTGATCTACGTCAAGGACATCGAAGGTCGGCTGCTGTTCGTCAACCGGCAGTGGGAGCGCCTCTTCCATTCGCGCCTCGCCGACGTGGTGGGAAAAACGGAACGGGATACCCTGCCCGAGAACACGACACAGGCATTTCGCAACAACGATCTCCTCGTCCTGCAGCGCAACGCGGCCATGGAGTTCGAGGAGACCGCGCCGCTCGACGATGGCGACCACACCTATATCTCGATCAAGTTTCCTTTGCACGACGCCAACGGCAAGGCGTACGCCGTGTGCGGGATCTCCACCGACATCACGGAGCGCAAGCGCTCGGACGAGGCGCTGCGCGCGTCGGAGGCGAGCTATCGCGCGATCTTCGACGCCGCCGAGGATGCGTTTTTCGTCAACGACCTGGACACCGGCGCCATCGTGGACGCCAACCCCAGGGCTTGCGCCATGTTCGGCTTTTCGCGCGCGGAACTGAAAGGCATCAACATCGGCACGCTCAGCTCCGGCGAGCACCCCTACACGCAGGCGGACGCGATGAAACATTTCGCGCGCGCGGTCGCCGGGGAGCAGCTGCACCTCGAATGGCACGCCAGGCGCAAGGACGGCAGCCTGCACTGGCTCGAGGTCTTCGCCAAGCGCGTGACCATTCGCGGTCAGGACCGGATCCTCGTGCTGGCGCGCGACATGACCGACCGCATGGCGGCCGAGGCGGCGCTGCGCGCTAGCGAAGAGCAATATCGCGCAATGTTCAATGCGTCGACGGACGGGCTGGCGCTTTGGAATGCCGCCGGCGAGATCGTGGACACCAATCCGGCACTGTGGCGGATGTACGGATACAGCGAAAGCGAGTTCTCCGCGCTTCCGCCCGGCAGCTGGGCCGGCCCCTGTTATCACCTCGACTTCCTGCACGCGGTCGCCGCCGGCGAGTCGCTGCATTCGGAAGTGACGGAGCAGCGCAGGGATGGCTCCCCGCTGGAACTCGAGGTGCACGGGATCCCGATGCAATACCAGGGCGAGCCCCATGTGCTGACCATTGCACGGGACATCACCGAGAAGAAGCGCTCCGCGGAGGAGCTTTCGCGACAACGCGAATCGCTCTATCAACGCGAGAAGCTTGCGGCGCTCGGCTCGCTGCTGGCCGGCGTCGCGCACGAGCTCAACAACCCGCTTTCGGTCGTCGTGGCCCGCGCGGTGCTGCTCGAGGAGAACGGGGATTCGGCCACGAAGACCGCGGCGCTGCGGATTCGTACCGCCGCCGAGCGCTGCGCCCGCATCGTGCGCACGTTCCTGGCCATGGCGCGCCAGCAGCGGCCCCAGCGCGGTCCCGTGGCCGTGAACGACGTCGTGGTGGCCGCGCTCGACATCGCCGCCTATGCCATTCGATCGAGCAACGTCGACGTGACGCTCGAGCTTTCGAGGGACATTCCGCTGATCCAGGCCGACGCCGATCAGCTCCACCAGGTGCTGCTCAACCTCTTCATCAACGCGCAGCAATCGATGCAGGACCAGCCCGGCCCGCGCCGGCTGGAGGTGACCACCTCCTACGACTACATCGCCGATTTGCTGCACATCACCGTGGCGGACAACGGGCCCGGGATACCGGAACACCTGCGCGCGCGGGTATTCGAGCCCTACTTCACCACCAAGCCGACAGGCGTCGGCACGGGCGTCGGTCTGGCGGTAAGCCTCGGCATTGTCGAAGCGCATGGCGGCACGCTCAGCGTCGCCTGCCCGGACGAAGGTGGCGCGACATTCACCATCATGCTGCCCGTCGGCGCCGTGAGCGCCGCCAGCGCAGAAGCGGGGCCCTCCCCGAAACGCAGCACGCGCCGGCGCACCATTCTCGTCGTAGATGACGAGGCGGAAATTCGCGAAACGCTGGCCGAGATCCTGGCCAGCGCAAATCACGTGGTCGTCGCGGTCGGTTCCGGTCGCGAAGCACTGGAACGGATGGCGACGCAGAACTTCGATGTCATCTTCACGGACATGCGCATGCCCGATCTCGATGGACGGGCGCTCTACCGTGAGATCCAGGAGCGCTGGCCCGACCGCGCGCGGCATGTCGTGTTCGTCACCGGGGACACGCTCGCCACCGCGCTCCGGGAATTCGTCAGCGAGACCGGGCGCCACGTCATCGAAAAACCATTCCTCCCCAGCGAAGTGCGCCGCATCGTCGCCGAGCTCGTGACCGACGGCGAAAGCGCCCCGCCCGAACGAGCGTAATTGCGCGCCCTCGCGCCCGCGCCAATGCCAGTGCGCGCGCGAAACATACGAAACAAATCCCCGCCGCCGGTGCAATCCGGATAACACACTGTCCCAATAGACTCCTCCCATGCCCGCCTTGAATGCACTTCAAGTGCGCGGGCGCCTAGAGGAGATGTTGGGTGAATACAGAACACTCCGGCCGCGAGGCCGATTCCAACCGCATCGGGTCCCCGGTCAGGGCGGCGGCGCTGCTGCTCGCGCTCTACGCCGCAATGCACCTGACGGTCGGCGGGTTGCTGCATGTCCTGACCCCGACAGCGGCGATTGCGGCCGTTCCCGCCGACGCCTCGACTGAATGTTCGACAGCCGGCCCGGGCGCAACTCAACCAGCGGTTCCGGACGATTCGTCCGCATCGCAAAGGGATATCTATGCGCACAGCATTTGAATCGAACATTCCTTCGGCAATCGAAGACGACGTGCTCGGAAGCGTCGCCGCGTGCACCGACACTCCGCTGCTCGTCACTCCGCGCCGTGCGTTTGCCGACTACGATGCGGCGAACGATCGTGGCCCGGCTGCTTCCGCCGCGCGCCCCGGGAGTTACGAGCTCCATCTGGCCGCCCGCGCGCAACGCGCAAGCGCAATCGGCGAGATGGTCTTGGCGGCGATCCGCGGAACGGTCGCGTTCGTGCGTCGAGCGCGCGCGCAAGTCCAGGAGCGTCGTCAAGCCAGGCTGAATGAGGACAATCTACGCCGCCTGGGCGACCACGCCTTGCGTGATCTCGGTCTCACCCGGATCGACTTGTCGCATGCATCGTGGGACCCGTTGCAGGACATCCGGACCCGTGTCTGAGGAACCGGCAAGTCATGGACATCGCACAACTGGATGACGGCATGCGTGCCTCGCTCGTGGCGCACTTTCTCGCGCTGCCAGGCAAGGATCTCGCCCTGCGGTTCGGCACGCCGCTTCCGCCACGCAGCATCGCGGCCTACGTCGACCGAATCGACTTCGGGCGCGACGCGGTCTTCGGCACTCACGACGATCAGCGCGTGCTCACGGGTGTCGCCCATGTGGCCTTCGTGGACGATTTCGCCGAAGTGGGGCTCTCGGTCCTTCCGGCGCACCGTTCCCGCGGCCTTGGTCGCGCGATGTTCGAACGCGCCATGGCGCACGCGCGCAACCGCAGCATTCCCCGGCTCATCATGCACTTCCTCTGGAGCAACCTGCCGATCATGCGCATCGCGCGCAGGTTCCGCATGCACATTGTCGCGAATGCCGGCGAAGCCAGGGCAGAGCTCGACCTGCCGCCGCGTTCTTTCCCTATGTCGTCCATCCACGTTCAAGGAGCGATTCCATGCTGACCGTCACGACCAGAACCGATTCGAACCGCTACGCGCAGAGTGTCAAGGCATCCAAGCGCGTCCGCTGGGACATCGACCGCGACGTGATCCGCGGCCGAAGCCTCGATTTCACCAAGGGCTTCCTGCCCAACGGATTGTCGAAGGCCGATCACCTCACCTTCCTCAGCGCGAGCGAGCAGCGCCTGCTGAGCCAGATCCAGGGTCGCACCTACGCCAACATGTTCGGCCTCGTCGAACGATTCATCGCCGCGAAGGTATTGGACATAAGCCGCGAGCATTGGCTGGGCGACCAGGACGCGCTGGAATCGCTGGTGCGCTTCGGCGACGAAGAGATCAAGCACCAGGAGTTGTTCCGCCGCCTCGAGCGGATGTGCGCCGCGGGCATGCCTGCGGGGTACACCTTCGTGCCGGATCCCAACGGCGTCGCATCGGCCGTGCTCGCGAAGTCGACGTGGGCCGTCTTGGCGCTCACCTGTCACATCGAGCTCTTCGTGCTGGCGCACTATCGCACGAGCATCGAGACGGACCCCGACCTTTCGCCGTTGTGGAAGGACGTCTTCCTGTATCACTGCAAGGAGGAGGCGCAGCACGCAATCGTCGACGAGCTCGAATGGAAGCGCGAGGACGGCAAGCTCACGCCGGAGGCACGCGACGCGGCGGTGGACGACCTGATCGCGCTCGTGGGTGCGGTCGACGGGCTCGTGCAAGCGCAGGCAACCGCCGACTCGCACTTTTTTGTCGAGATCTGTGGCCGGCCCCTCACGGCCGACGAGGTCCAGAAGCTGCACGCCGGCGTGCTTGGTGCTTATCGCTGGCAATACATCGTCTCGGGCGTCCAGGAGCCGCGATTTGCCAAGGCACTGGGCAGCCTCATCACTCCCGACCAGGGCGCGCGCATCGGCAAGGCGCTGGCAACGATACTCCCATGACCTCATCCTGCAAGCCCATCCACCTCGATCGGGGCGAATGGCTGCGCATTCATGACGGCCGCGGCACGCGCCTGACGCCGGCTTCGGGCGTGCTCTGGATCACCGAAGAGGGCAGCGCCGTCGATACGGTGCTTCTGCCCGGCGAAGCCCATCGCCTCGAGAACCCGGGCATCGCGCTGGTCCTCGCGCACCGCCCCGCGCGCGTCGTGCTGGAAGTGCCGTCGGGAGAATCTCCGCCACGCCTTGTCGACCACGTGTTCCCCGATGGCACGAGCCGGCGCCGTATTGCCTTCGGCCACCGAACGGCCCTTTCGTTGGGCGCGTGGGCTGCGGCGATCGGAGCCACACGAATTGCAACGCTACTAGGAGCATAACCATGTCTACTGTCATTGCCACCCCCTCCCCCGCCATCGATTTCGCCGCGGTCAAGACGCGTCAACAAGCCGCCTGGTCCACGGGAAATTACGCCGTCGTCGGAACCACGTTGCAGATCGTGGGCGAGACCCTGTGCGAGGCCCTCGATCTGCGTTCCGGCACCCGCGTGCTCGATGTCGCCGCCGGCAACGGCAACGCCTCGCTCGCGGCCGCGCGCCGCTGGTGCGACGTGACTTCCACCGACTATGTGCCGTCGCTGCTCGACGCCGGTCGGGCGCGGGCGCAGGTCGAAGGCCATGCGATCAAGTTCCAGGACGCGGATGCCGAAAATCTGCCGTTTCGCGATGGCTCTTTCGACGCCGTGATGTCCACTTTTGGCGTCATGTTCACGCCGGACCAGGAGAAGTCGGCGAGCGAGCTAACGCGGGTCTGCAAGCCTTGCGGCAAGATCGGCCTCGCGAACTGGACACCCGAAAGCTTCATCGGACAGCTGTTCAAGACCATCGGCAAGTACGTTCCGCCCGCGTCCGGCGTCAAATCACCGGCGCTGTGGGGCACGAAGGCCAGGCTCGACGAACTCTTCGGCAAGGCGGCGCGCGCGATCCACGCTACGCAACGCGAGTTCACGTTCCGCTACCGTTCGCCGGCGCACTGGATCGACGTGTTCCGCACTTACTACGGTCCACTGACCAAGACCTTCGCCGCGCTCGACAGCGACAAGCAGGCAGCCTTCACCCGGGACTTGCTGGCGCTGATGGAAAGCAACAACCGCTCGGGCGACGGCACGCTGGTGCTGCCGAGCGAGTACCTCGAAGTCGTGATCGAGCGGAAGTGAGGCGCCCGCCGCCAGGCGTGGCGGCGGCGCGCTCCTAGTGCGCGCCGGTCGCCGCGTCCCCGGCCGGCGGCGCACCGCTCACCGGCCGCGCGCGCCAGAGGCTCGACACCCAGGCCGACATCAAGGTGCTCGGAAGGAGAGTGATCAAGCAATCGAGCGTGATCGGCAGCTTCGGGCCGGTCGCCGAGCCCAACACGACGCGGGAAGGACAATGGAGCTTCTACGAGTCCCATTGAGCGTGCGAGTACATGGGCCTACGTCTCGGGCAACGTCATTACGCCGGCGCCTCTGGTGACCCC
>Ga0209048_10002510_pt1 | contig 18208 bp, 15 predicted proteins | sample FrelakmetCRP12CR_FD_187146 | JGI IMG/M metagenome (GOLD analysis project Ga0209048, IMG submission 187146) | Freshwater lake sediment microbial communities from the University of Notre Dame, USA, for methane emissions studies - CRP12 CR (SPAdes)... | ecosystem: Environmental > Aquatic >... | reverse complement strand
CCGCTGTGGCGCGCTTTCCGGACGGCCGGCGATAGTGTGCCAAAATGGCCGTCGCCGCCGAGAGGGAAACGGCGGCCCCTACCTTGCCGGAACGATGACGGGTCCCGACTTTGAGCGCTTTGCCCGCGGAATCAGCGCCGCTGCGCTGGCCGCGCTGCTGCCCGTTGCCCCCAACCCGGTGCGCGCCCAGGACGGCTACCCGAGCCGGGCGGTGAAGCTCATCGCGCCGCAGGCGCCCGGAGGCGGCGTCGACCTGGTGGCGAGGATCGTCGCCGAGCGGCTGGGCCGCGCAATGGGCCAGAGCTTCGTCGTCGACAACCAAGCGGGGGCCGGCGGGGCGATCGCCGCCCAGGCGACCGCGCGCGCCAAGCCGGACGGCTACACGCTGATGATCGGCTACGTGGCCACGCACGGGACGAACGCGGCCGTGAGGAAGAGCAATTACGACGCGGTGCAGGATTTCACGCCGATCGCGATGCTGGGAGGAACGCCGAACCTGCTCGTGGTTTCGCGCGCCGTGCCGGTCAGCACGCTGCAGGAGTTTGTCGCCTACGGCAAGGCGAACCCGGGCAAGGTCGACTACGGCACGTCGGGGGTCGGCACGCTCAACCACCTGCTGATGGAGCAGTTCAAGCACGCCTCCGGGGTGCCCAGCTTGATGGTGCCCTACCGCAGCATCGGGCAGGCGTTCACGGATTCGATGGGCGGCCAGATCCAGGTGATTTTCCCGGGGCTTGCCGCTGCGATGCCGCACGTGCGCTCCGGCGCGTTCAAGCCGCTCGCGGTGACCGGCGACGCGCGCAACCCGCTGCTTCCCAACGTGCCCACGTTCAAGGAATCCGGGTACGACGGCTTCGACGGGCTGACGTGGTACGGCATCGTCGGGCCGGCGCACCTGCCCGAGGCCATCACCCGGAAGCTCAACGAGGAAATCAACAAGCTGCTTGCCACGCAGGAGGTGCGCGACACGTTTGCCGCGCAGGCGCTCACCGTGATGCCGATGACGCCGGCGCAATTCGGCAAGTACATCGCCGACGAGACCGCCCACTGGCGCTCAGTCGCCCGCGCCAGCAAGATCGAGGCGGACTGAGACCCGCGACGGTGGCCCTCCCGAAGATATCCGTGTCGGAGCGGATGGCGGCCGCGTTCGCCGGCATGCCAGCGGCGCTGCCCGCCGCCGTGGCGGACATGTGCAATTCCGTGCTGATGGACGTCGCGGGTTTGTGCGTGGCGGCGCGCAATGCGGATTACGTGCAAGCCGCACTGCGGGCGAGCGCGGCACCTGGCGTTTGCACCATGATCGGTCATGCGGGCGGCTTTGACGTTGCCGCGGCAGCGTTGTGCAACGGCACGGCCGCCCATGGCGAGGATTACGACGACACGTTCGAGGGTGGCCCGGTGCACGCGGGCGCGGTGGTCGTGCCGGCGATCCTCGCCACCGCGGAGCAGCATGCGCTCGCCGGTCCCAATGTCGCGCGCGGCGTCGCCGTCGGCTGCGAGGTGATGTGCCGGCTGTGCCTCGTGGCGCCCACGCGCGTGCACAAGGCGGGGTTCCATCCCACGGCGGTATTCGGCGCGCTCGGCGCCGCGGCCGGCGTCGCATCGGCGCTGTCGCTCGGTGCCGCCCAGTGGTTCAACGCGCTGGGCATTGCCGGGAGCATGGCGTCCGGCATCATCGAATACCTGGCCGAAGGATCCTGGACCAAGCGCATGCATCCGGGATGGGCGGCGCAAGCCGGCTATCGCGCGGCGCGCATGGCGCAGGAAGGCTTCATCGGGCCGCGCACGCTGTTCGACGGCGAGCACGGGTTCTTCCACGCGTTTGCCAACGTCGACGGCTGCGACTTCGGCGCCATGCTCGACGGGGTCGGCGAACGCTGGTTGTGCGCCGACATCGCGTTCAAGCCGTACGCGTGCGGCACCATGGCCCATCCGTACATCGACTGCGCGCGCAAGCTCGTGGCGGACGGCGTGCGCCCCGGCGACGTGGCGGCCATCGAATGCAGGACCGCCGAGGGCATCGTGCATCGGCTGTGGGAGCCGCTCGGCGACAAGCGGAATCCTCCCAACGGCTACGCCGCCAAGTTCAGCATTCCCTACGCGATCGCGGTCGGCATGCTGCGCGGCGACGCCGGGCTCGTCGAGTACGAGGACGCGGTCGTGCGCGATTCCGGCGTGCGTGCGCTCGCGTCGAAGGTGAGCTACGTGATCGATCCCGACAACCCGTATCCGCGGCAGTTCACGGGCCACGTCCGCGCGACGATGCACAATGGCGACGTGCGCGAAGCGAGCCAGGATCATTTCCGCGGCGGGCGCGTCGCGCCGCTGTCGGCGGCGGCGCTGGAGGCGAAATTTGCCGCGAATTGCCGCTACGGCGGCTGGACCTCCGGCCGCGCCGACGACGCGCTCGCCACGCTGCGCGCGCTTTGCGCCGCGCCGCGAATCGATCTCAACGTGCTGCGAGGCTGAATGGACACTGCACCGCTCAACGACAAGGTCGCGCTCGTCACCGGCGCCGGGCGCAACATCGGGCGCGCGATCGCGCTCGCGCTGGCGGACGCGGGCGCGAAGGTCGTCGTCAACGTGCGCGCGAGCCGTGACGAGGGTCAGGCGGTCGTCGACGAGATCGCGGCGCGCGGCGGCGAGGCGCTGCTGGTCGCGGCCGACATCACGCGGCGCGCGGACGTCGATGCGATGATCGCGGCCGTGCAGAAGCGCTACGGTCGCCTCGACATCCTGGTCAACAACGCGGCGATTCGGCACGAAGTGGCGTTTGCGGACCTGGCGTACGCCCAGTGGCGGGCGACGTTCGACGTGTGCGTCGACGGCGCGTTTCACTGCACGCAGGCGGCGCTGCCGCTGCTGCGGGAAAGCGGCGCGGGCGCGGTCGTCCAGATCGGCGGCCTGACCGCATCTACCGGCGCGGCACACCGCGCCCATGTCGTCGCCGCGAAGGCCGCGCTGGGCGGCTTCACCCGCGCGCTGGCGCACGATTTGGCCGAATTCGGCATCACCGTCAACTGCGTCGCGCCCGGCCTGATGGACACGGTGCGCAACAGCGCCAGCGCCTCGGTCAATCCCGCGCATCACGCAACGCGGACGAACCTGCTAGGACGCCGCGGCCATCCGGACGAAGTCGCGAGCGCAGTCGTGTGGCTCGCGGGTCCCGGCGGGCGCTTTGTGACCGGGCAGACGCTGCACGTCAACGGCGGGGCTTATCTGGGCGGCTGATCGGGCGGCGAGTAGAATCCGCCGCTTCGGGCGTGGAAGGACCAGCCATGAAGCGCAGCATCGACCGTTTTCTCACGACGCACACGGGCAGCCTTCCGCGGCCCGACGATTTGATCCGGATGATGTACGCCAAGGAGGAGGGCATCCCGGTGGAGGCCGCGCCCCTCGCCCGGCGCGTGGCGGCGGCGGTCGAGGAAGTCGTGCGCAGGCAGGCCGACGCGGGCGTGGACCTCGTCAACGACGGCGAGATGAGCAAGCCGAGCTATGCGACCTACATCAAGGACCGGTTGAGCGGTTTCGGCGGCGAGGGCAACACGTTCGTCTACCAGGACCTGGTCGCTTTCCCCAACCTCTCGAAGCGCGTGTTCGGCGACCCGGGCCGTTCGCGACGGAAGACGCCGGCGTGCAACGCGCCGATCGGCGTGCGCGATCCGGCGGCGGCGCAGGCCGACGTCGACCACCTCAAGGCGGCGTTCGCCAAGGTCAAGGCCGAGGAGATGTTCCTCACGGCAGCGTCGCCGGGCGTCGTGTCGTTGTTCTTCCGCAACGAGCATTATCCGAGCGAGGAGACCTATCTCTACGCGATCGCGGATGCGATGCGGCACGAATACGAGACGATCGCCGGCGCGGGGATCGTGCTGCAGATCGACTGCCCCGACCTCGGCATGGGGCGGCATATCCAGCATGCCGACCTGAGTCTAGCCGAGTGGCGCAAGAAGGCGCAGCTGCATGTCGAGGCGCTGAACCACGCAGTCGCCAACATCCCGTCCGAGCTTCTGCGCATGCACCTGTGCTGGGGCAACTACGAGGGCCCGCACCATTGCGACGTCCCGCTCGCCGACGTGATCGACATCGTCTTTCGCGCGAAACCGATCGCCATCGCCCTCGAGGCCGCCAACCCGCGTCATGCCCACGAATGGGCGCTGTTCGAGAAGGTCAAGCTGCCGGAAGGCAAGCTGCTGATCGCGGGCGTCATCGAATCGAAATCCAATTTCGTCGAGCATCCCGAGCTGATCGCGCAACGGATCGGCCGCTACGCGAAGCTGGTCGGGCGCGAGAACGTGATGGCCGGCAGCGATTGCGGTTTCGGCACCTGGGTGGGGCAGGCCGCGGTGGATCCGGACGTCGTGTGGGCCAAGATGGCGGCCATGGCCGAAGGCGCGCGCATCGCGACGCGCGAGTTCTGGAAGCGCTGATGGGCAAGGGGCGGCTCGAAGCGTTCAGCGACGGCGTTATCGCCGTGATCATCACGATCATGGTACTCGAGATGAAAGTGCCGCACGGCACCAACGTGGCGGCGCTGGCGCCGCTCATTCCCGTGTTCCTGACCTACGTGCTGAGCTTCGTCTTTGTCGGGATCTACTGGAACAATCATCACCACATGCTGCACGCCGTCCAGCACGTCACGGGCGGCGGGCTGTGGGCCAACCTGCATCTGCTGTTCTGGCTCTCGCTGATCCCGTTCGTGACGGGCTGGATGAGCGAGAATCACTTCGAGTCGCTGCCGGTGGCGATCTACGGCGGCGTGCTTTTCATGTGTGGCGTCGCGTACTACATTTTCGAACGCGTCCTGGTGCGCCATCACGGCGCCGATTCGGAGCTTTCACGTGCGCTCGGTTCGGAAACCAAGGAAATCGGTTCCGTCGTGATTTATGCAGTCGCGATTTCACTCGCGTTCTGGTATCCGGTGGCATCGTGCGCCCTGTATGTGCTTGTGGCGATCATGTGGCTGTGCCCCGATCCTCGAATCGAGCGCCTGGTCGCGAAATGACGATTTCCATCGCGCAGAGGGCCCGGAGCTTCGGCACGCCATGAAGCGGCGCAAAATCGATCTGAGCGACTTGAATGGGGCGTTTCGTCGCTTTGCTTCGGACCTGCTCGTACGCATGCGGATGGATCCGGGGTCCTATTGCTACGAGATCGCGTCGCGGGACGAAATGTTCTTCAACGCCATCATGCCGGGCTACGGGAATGAACCGAACATCTCGTACTTCAAGTACATCGAATCGGCGCTGCGAACATTCGATATCTACCGTCAGTTGATCGATTCGTACGCGGGCGGTTTCGCGAACATTCGCGGCGTCCTGGACTTCGGCTCCGGCTACGGGCGGCTTACGCGGTCACTCGTGCAGCATCTGCCGCGAGAGAAGATCTGGGTCGCGGACATCTACGAAAGCGCGATGACGTGGCAGAAGGAGAGGTTCGCCGTCAACACGGTGAATTCGGTCAACGACCCGGATCGATTCGCGCTGAATCAGTCGTTTTCGGTCGTCTTCGCGGGCTCGGTATTCTCGCACTTGCCGGATGCGCTGTTCCAGCGCTGGCTCAACCGGTTGTATGGGCTGACTGCGCCCGACGGAATCTTTGTCTTTTCGGTTCATGGCGAAGCCCTTCTTCCAGCCGGCGAACGTCTGGGTCCGGAGGGTATTCGCTATCTCGCGTTCAGCGAAAGCGCGACGCTCCCTACCGACGTCTATGGGATGACGTATGTGAGCGGTGACTACGTCGCTGCCTCGATTGCCCGCCTCGATCCAACCCGACACGTGCAATTCCGGCGGTTTCCGCGATCGCTGTACGAGAATCAGGACCTTTACGTGGTCGCAGGTGCCAGCGTCGACCTCCGCGAAATAGCGCTGACGATTCCACTGCTGGGTGGCTTCGAACTGGTGTCGGGGCCGGCGGAGGGGGCGATCGAGTTTTACGGCTGGGCGGTCGACTTCAATCGCGGGCACCAGGTCACCCGTTTCGAAGTCTTCTGCGATGAGCAAAGCATTCATGTCGGTGCGCCTACACCCGACGCCGATCGCCTGTGGCATTACTTTCCGGGCGCTCCGAATATTCCTGTCGGATGGCGCTTCTCGTTGCCCGCCGGCCTTCGTCATCCCGAACGCGTGATTCGCGTCGAGTTCTACAGCAGCAGCGGAGCTGTGGGTTATGCGTACGCGTCGATTCCGGACGGCGAGGTGAACCCCACATCGATGAGAGGTCTTCTCACGTAGCGGATTGAAGTCGGCGTGCTCGCGACGGCATCTCCGCGCCGGCGGCGTCAGCCGGCGTCGACCTGCGGGGCGGCAGCTCCCCGGCTGACGTTCTCGCCGTCGCTTGCGCGGAGCGTCCAGAACGACAGCGAAGACACGATCGTAAGGCCGCCCAGCGTCAGGAAGGCGCGGTGGAGCGCGCTCGACACCGCGACGGCGTCCGTTTGCGGCAATCCCGCCAGGTACCAGCCGGTGATCAGCGACCCGCACGCGAGCCCGAAGCCGAGCGACATCTGCTGCAGCGTGCTGGCGATGGTGGCGGCCATGCTCGAATCCCGCGGCTCGATGTCGGCATAGGCCATCGAATTGATGCTGGTGAACTGCAGCGAGTTGAAGAATCCCTGCGCGAGGCCCATGCAGATGATCAGCGCAATCGGCGTGGCCGGCGTAACCAGCGAAAACGCGCAGATCGCGAGTCCGCTCATCACGGTGTTGACGACCAGCACCTGCCGGAATCCGAAGCGCCGCAGCACGCGCACCGAGAAGAATTTCATGCCCATCGCAGCCATCGCCGTGGGCATCATCAGGAGCCCGGATTGCCACGCCGGCAAGCCGAGACCGAGCTGGTAGAGAAGCGGGAGCAGGAAGGGCAACCCGCCGATGCCGAGTCGCGTGATGAAGCCGCCGACCACCGACACGCGGAACGTGCGCACCTTGAACAGCGCCAGCCGGAGCAGCGGATGCGCGCTTTCACGGGCATGCCAGCCGAACGCCGCCAGCAGGCACAGCGAAATGCCGAGCAGAATTGCCGCCGACGTGGGGTCGATCTCGTGCTCGCCGAACACCTCGAGCAGCCAGGACAACAGCGCCGCGCCCGCGCCGAACAGCACGAGACCCACGAGGTCGAGCGGACGCGCCTTTTGATCGCGGTAATCCGGCATGTAGCGGCGGATCAGGACGAGCGCAGCGATTCCGACGGGAACGTTGACGAAGAAGATCACGCGCCACGACAGCCAGTGCACGATGAGCCCGCCGATCGTCGGTCCCAGCATCGGACCGATGAGCGCCGGGATGATGACGAAATTCATCGCCATCAGCAGCTCGGACTTCGCGAACGTGCGGACGATGGTGAGCCGGCCGACCGGCATCATCATCGCGGCGCCGATCCCTTGCAGGATCCTTGTTGCGACCAGCATCGGTGCGTTGATCGCAAGGCCGCAAAGGATCGACGAAATCGTGAAAATTCCGACGGCGACGGAAAACACGCGACGCGTACCGAAGCGGTCGGCCATCCATCCGCTCGCCGGAATGCACACGGCGAGGCTCACGATGTAGCTCGTCACCACCGACTTGAGGCTCAACGGCGTCACGTTGAGGCTTTCCGCCATCGTCGGCACCGCGGTGTTGATGATCGTGGAGTCGAGCTGCTCCATGAAGAGCGCCGACGCGACGACCCACGGCAGGTAGCGCTTGACGGTGGCGATGTCCGGCAGTGCGGCCATGCTCACTCGACCGGTTTACCCCGCGCGGCCTTGATCTGCCCGCGCTTCACCTTGCTGTCGACGCGCCGCCGCTGCGAGCCCTTCGTCGGCTTGGTGGGCCTGCGTGCGCGCGGAACGTGGGCGGCGGCATCGACCAGTTCCTGCAGGCGCAGCATGGCATCCGCGAGGTTGCGCTCCTGCGTCCGGTGGCGCTGCGCCTTGATGATCGCCACGCCAGCGGGCGTGATGCGTTGATCGCCGCTGGCGAGAAGACGCGCCTTCACGGTGTCCGGAAGCGAGGAGGCCGGGATGTCGAAGCGAAGGTGAATCGCGGACGAGACCTTGTTGACGTTCTGTCCGCCGGCGCCTTGCGCGCGAATGGCGGTCCAGGTGACCTCGCTCGCGGCGACCTGAGGGTGGGACGCCGCGTCCGGAGCTCGCGCCATGGCGGAAGTATACGAGCCCGGTCCCTTGTCGCCGCGCCTTGCCGGTGCCCGGACCTCGCGGTCCCCTTGTTCGATCGTGTCCTGCAGCCTCTGGACTTCTCTCTGATTGCAGGGTTACGTCTTCGGGCGAAACGCGCTCTCCAGGAGGCCCTTGTCGACGCCGGGGGTTGCGCCATCGCCGTTGGCATAGCGATACAACGCCGCCGTGTAGATGCCCTGCAGCGCCGATTGCGTGAGCACGAGCACGACGAACATCATGACCGCCGCCGCCACGATCAGGAGGGCGAGCGTCGGGCTGCCGATGACGCCGGCGATGGCTTCCGCGCCCAGCGCGACCGCGATCAGCAGGACCGTCAGCAGCCCGAAGACGAGGCCGATGCCCGCGTTGCCGATCAGCGTCTCGCCCCACGCCTTCTTGATGAGCTGCGTGCTGCGCGAGATCACGTCGAGCGGGCCCACTTCCTCGGCGACCAGCACCGGCACGACCAGGGCCGTCGCGATCGCCCAGGCGAGACCGACCAGCGCAACGACGATCCGGCCGAGGAACCCGATCCGCTCGGCGATGAACCGCAGCACGATGCCGACGGTCGCGGCAATCAACGCATAGGCGAGAATCGTCGGCAGCTTGGACGTGGCTCGGCGCAGGCCATCCGCGATGCCCGCCTCCTTGCCGGCCATGCGCCGCAGCGCGACCTCGACCAGCGCGACGTTGAAATAGATCACGATCGCGAACTGGATCCAGTAGAACACGAAGAGCGCGAGGTAGGACAACACGTCCAGCGAGTGCGGGACGCCGGTGCCCCGCAAGATGCTCCCCACGGCCAGCAAAGGCACCGCGAACGACGCCACGATCAACACCATCGACACGCCCGACATGAGCGGGAAGAGGAGGAGGCTTTTGTCCGCGAGCAGGAGTTTCATGCAGGCGATCGAAAGATTCCGGCTACGTTGGAGGCGAGCGAGCATGGCAGTTACTTTCCGGCCGGCCGGACGAGCGCCGCCTGCACTTCAGGAGGGCATGCGGCCTTGGCGTGATCCATGGCCGTGGATCCGCCCGCCATGGGCTGCTCGGGGTCGGCGCCCAGTGCGACGAGCTGCGTGACGGCGGCGGCGACCTTCGCTGGCGCGACCTGCGGCAAACCGCAATGCTGCAAGACGCCGGCGATCGGCGTCATCGGCGACGCCGTACCGTTCGGCATCATCAACGGCGCGTTCACGTTGCCCGCATTCACGAGGCGTGCGATCGTCGCCCGATCGCCGTCCCGCACCGCGCCGTAGAATTTCGCGAGATCGGCGCCTTTTGCGCCTGGTTGCGGCGAGGCGGGCTTCGGGAGGCTGCCCGCCGCGACCGCGGCAGTGCGTTCGCCCGACTCGCGCCACGACGGCTTGATCGATTCCAGCGCCGTGATCGCGGCCTGGCGGACTTTCGGATCGCTTGCGTTCGCGTAAGGGCGCAGTGCGTCGGCGTACACGCCCCCCGCGCTGTGCGCCTGACCGATGTAATCGAGCAGCTGCACCTGCGCAGTCACGTCGCGGTTCTGCTTCAGCGCCTCGAGATATATCCCCGCGGAGCGGTTGAAATCGCGCTCGGTATAGCGCAGCGCACGCCCCGCCACGTCGAATGGCGGCCCCGCCGGTTCGCGCGCGAGCACCGCCTGAAACGCCTGCACCGCCGAGGGTTTGGCAGCGGCAAGCACCGCGGCGGGCCGGTCGCGCGTCGCATCGCTCGCGTCGGCGAGCGCGCCGAGCGCGATCACGCGCACGGCTTCCGGGGCGCTGCTCTCGGCAAGCTGCGCGAGTTCGGGCATGCCGAGCGAAGTCTTGCCCGCGACGTTCTTCAGCGCCCGCGCGGCAGATTCCTGCCGGCGCGGATCGGCCAGCGCGCGCGCTGCCGCCGGTACCCACACGTTCAGGTTGGCGGGATCGTCGAGCTTCGCCATCAACTCGTAGGCGGCCGCGACCGTTGCGGCGTTGGGTGCTTCGGACTCGGCGATCAGCATGCGGGCGAACTGGTCGGGAGCGGGGGTTGCGCTCGCCATCGCACGCAGCAGGTCGGACACGCCCGGGCGGTCCGGTTGCAACGAGACTTCGAGCACGGAAAGGACATTGCGATCATGCGTCTGCACCAGCCGGAGCAACGCGGCGTTGGCGACCCGGATGTTGTCGCGCGCACCGGAGCTGTCGGAGGAGTCGAGTCGCTTGTATTCCGCAAACAGAAAGTCGAGCACGAAAGTCGCAAGCGCGGGGGCCGGGTCGACGCCGATGAGGCCGCGCGCGGCCTGGAAGCGCTCGTAGGCGAAGTAGGGTCCGGTGGCGCGCAGCGCGTTGCGGCGGGGCTCGGCCAGCGCGGCCGGTGGTTCGCCAAGGCGCTCCAGCGCTTCCGCCGCGTTCATCGCCACGGAAACGCTGGCATCACCGAGTGCGATTCGCAGCGCCGGAATGGCGGCGCGGGCGGCGGGCGCGTCCTCGGGATTTTCGTTGCGCGCGACGGTCCATAAGGCCCGCGCCGCGGCGCGACGCACGGGCTCGCTCGGCTCATTCAGCGCTTCGATGAGGATCGGCACGGCAGCGCGGGGGTAGTAGCGGGCGAGCGATTCGGCCGCTCCGACGCGATCCTTGACGTCCATGCTGCGCGACATCAGGATGCCGGCACTTGCGCGCACGGACGCGTCGTCGGCCGCGCCGAGGATGGCCGGATACGCCAAGGCGAACGCCATGATCGCGGCCAGGACGGCGCGGAGGGGCGTTCGCATCGGCGTTTCCGACCTTTCCCGTCGCATGCCGGAAGCTTATCAACAAATGGGGCCCGCAAGCCGGGCCGGGTATCATTCGCGGAGTGCGCCCCTCCCGGGCGACGACGACAGAATGGCAGACCTCCCGACCGGCACCGTCACACTGCTCTTCACCGACATCGAGGGCAGCACGCGGCTGTGGGAAGCGCACGCCGTGGCGATGCGAGCCGCCCTTGCGCGCCACGACGCCTTGCTGCGCCATTGCATCGACGATCACGACGGCCACGTTTTCAAGACCGGCGGCGATGCCTTCAGCGCGGCATTCCACACGGCGGCCGACGCGGTGGCGGCGGCCCTCGACGCGCAACGCGCGATTCACCGGGAGCCGTGGCCGGAAGGAGCCAAGCTCCGCGTGCGCATGGCGCTCCATTCGGGTGCGGTCGAGCTGCGCGACGGTGATTATTTCGGCGCGCCGTTGAACCGGGTTGCGCGCCTGTTGGCGGCAGGCCACGGCGGCCAGACGCTGCTGTCGGAGGCGACGCACGACCTCTGCCGCGATCACCTGCCGCCGCTGGCAAGCGTCAAGGCGCTCGGCGCGCACGGCTTGAAGGACCTCGGGCGGCCGGAAGCGGTGTTCCAGCTCGGGCATCCGGACCTGCCGCAGAGCTTTCCGCCGCTCAAGTCGCAGGCCGCGCCGGCGGACAAGGAAACGCCGTCGATCGCCGTGCTGCCGTTCGTCAACATGAGTCGCGACGAGGAGAACGAGTACTTCGCCGACGGGCTGTCCGAGGAATTGCTCAATGTGCTCGCGAAGATCCGCGGCCTGCGCGTCGCCTCGCGGACCTCCGCGTTCTCGTTCAAGGGCACGAACGTCGACATCCCGACCGTCGCGCAAAAGCTAAACGTGGCCACGGTGCTCGAAGGCAGCGTGCGCAAATCCGGCAAGCGCGTGCGCATCACCGCGCAACTGATCGAGGTCGCCTCCGATTCGCATCTGTGGTCCGAAACCTACGATCGCGAGCTCGACGACATCTTCGCCGTGCAGGACGACATCGCGCAATCGGTCGTGAAGGAGCTCCGCACGGCGCTGATGGGCGCGACGGCGGAGCCGGCAGCCATCAACGCGGCCGCCGCCGATGTGCGCCGGGCCACGACCGGGCGCGGCGACAATCCCGAGGCTTTCCAGCTCTATCTGCAGGGAAAGTTCTTCGGCGAACGTACGACGCAGGCCGATACGGACAAGGCGATCGGTCTGTTCAAGCAGGCGCTTTCCATCGAGCCCAATTTTGCGCTGGCGTGGGCGGGACTGTCGCGGGTCCACCAAACACAAGCCGGGTTTGGATTTGCGCCGATCGGTGAAGGCTTCGAACACGGCCGCGAGGCCGCGCAGCGCGCGCTGAACCTCGCGCCGGATTCCCCCGAGGGCTATATCGAACTCGGCCACATCCAGGAAGCTAACGACTGGGACTGGCCGGCGGCCGAGGCCTCCTTTCGGCGCGCGCTGGAGCTCGCGCCGGGCGACGCCCACGCGCTGCGCGCTGCGGCCGGCCTGATGCGGATTCTGGGTCGAATCGACGAGGCGCTCGAGCTCATTCGCAAGGCGATCGCGCTCGACCCTCTATCTGCGCGCACGCATCGACAAGCGGCGATGAATTACCTGATGGCGGAGCGCCTGGACGACGCGGCGGCGGCGTTTCAGCTCGCGCTCGACCTCAACCCCAGCGGCGGCTTGCACCATGCATTCCTGGCGATCACGCGGCTTCTTCAGGGGCGTCCGGAGGAGGGGCTCATCCTCGCGCAGGCGGAGTCGCACGACGTGTTTCGAAACGTTGCCTACGCGATGATCCACCATGCGCTGGGGCATCCGGCGGAATCGGAAACGGCGTTGCAGGCGCTGATCGACAGCTTCGGCTGGACCGCGGCGTATCAGGTCGCCGAGGTCTACGCTTACCGGAACGAAGTCGAAAAGGCCTACGAATGGCTCGAGCGTGCGTATGTGCAGCGCGACCCCGGTGTCGTGTACACGTCGAACGACAAGCTCCTGCGGCCGTTGCACGGCGACCCGCGCTGGCGCCCGTTTCTCGATCGAATGCGGCTTCCCTGAGCGCGAAGGCTCGCGAGGTCAAGCGACCCGCGAGACGTGCAACGGCGGCACGCGGTCCGCCCACGGCAGCGCTTCCTCGAGCGCGGCGGCGAGTTGCAGGATGACATGCTCGTCCGCGGGCCTCGTGCCGAGCTGGATGCCGATCGGCAATTTGCTCGCGTGCATCGCCAGCGGCAGCGAGATCGCGGGCGTGCCCATGATGTTGTGCGGCAGCGTGAATTGGCAGACGCCGCGAAAGACCTTCTCCGGGGCCTCCGCAAACGTAACGTCGGTGCGCCCGAGGTTGTAGTTCCCCCACGGCTCCGAGGTCCTCGCCGTCGTCGGCGACAGCCAGACGTCGTGGCGCGTGAAATAGGCGCCGAGCTTGCGACGGGCCGTGTTGAGATATGCCATCGCGTTCAGGAACTGCTCGGGCTTCAGCCGCTTCGCGTGCTCGTAGATCGCGAAGGTGACGGGTTCAAGCGTGTCGGGACCGATCGCGCGACCGGTGCGCTGCGCGTATCCCTCGAGTCGCAGATCGAAGCCGAAGAACCAGACGTCCATCATCGACCGCATCCCGTCGAGGCCGTCGAACTGCGGGCTCTCCTCGGTCACGTCGTGCCCCATGCGGGCAAGGACGCGCGCGACGTCGGCGACCGCGCTCGCGACACCAGGATCGGTTGGCAGGCCCATCAGCGCGGCGGTCGACCAGCCGATCCGCAGGCGCGCGGGCTTGCAGCGGATGAGCGCCGTGTACGTCTCCGCCGGTTTCGGTATGACGAACGGGTCGCCGGGTTGCGGCACGGCGAGGCAATCGAGCATGGCTGCCGCATCGCGCACCGACTTCACCTGCACGAAGTTCTGCGCGAGGCCGTAGCCGACTTCGTCGACGATTGGACCGAAGGAAACGCGCCCGCGCGACGGCTTGAGGCCGACGCCGCCGCAGAAGCTCGCGGGAATGCGCAGCGACCCGCCGATGTCCGACCCGTGCGCGATCGGCACGATGCCGGCGATCACCGCCGCCATTCCGCCGCCCGTCGATCCGCCCGCCGAGTGGCCCGCGCGCCACGGCGTGCAGGTATTGCCGTAAAGCGCACCCTCGGTGGTGCCGGACATCGAGTACTCGGGCGCCGCCGAGCGGCCGAGGATGTTGACGCCCGCCGCGCGGAAGAGCTCGCAAAGATGGGTGTCCTGCGCCGCGACCATGCCGCGGCACAGGCGGCTGCCGAACTCGATCTTCCGGCCGCCCTCGTGGCCGAACACATCCTTCATCAGGAACGGCACGCCGCGAAACGGGCCGTTGCCGAGGCTCCGCTCGTCGAGTGTCCCGATGCGGTCCGGATATGTCTCGACGACGGCGTTGATCGATGGATTGATCGCCGCGATCGCCGCTGCCGCGGTTGCGGCCAGCTCGGTCGGCGTCACTTGCTTGTCGGCGACGAGGGCCGCGAGCCCCAGGGCGTCGTAACCGGCGTATTCGGCGAGGTTCATGGATACAATTCTCGAAATCGGCGTGGCGGGATCGGGTTACGAATTGCAACAATGTTGCGACGTCGACAACTATGCAACGGCCAGCCAGCGGAATACCATGATCGCCATACTGTTGGCCATGACGATGAAGTTTATACGTCTCCTGCCCTGTACCCTTGCGCTGCTGGCTGGCGCGCTGGGCTTGCCGTGCGCGCACGCCGACGTTTACAAATGGGTCGACGAGTCCGGGAGGATGAACGTCAGCAACCTCCCCCCTCCCGAAGGCGCGCAAATCCTGAGCGTGGCGGCAACGATTCCCAAGACGGCGGCGCAGATCGAAGCCGATCGCGAAGCGGCGCGCCGCGCCGAGATCCTGGCTTTGAACGACCGCGTATCGCGGCTTCAGGAGGAGCTCGATCAGTCGCGACGCCAGGCGCCGCCGATGGGCTACGGCGCTCCGCCAGCCATGGCTTACATGCCGCCGCCGGGGCCGCAGTTTTCGAGTTGGGCGCCGCCGCCGGCGCCGTATTACGACGACACCCCGGCGCAAGTCACGATGAGCTGCGAATGGCCATATAACTGCGGCGGCGGGTGGGGCAATTGGAACAGCTGGGGGTACCCGCCCACGGTCGTCGTCATCGGCGGAAACGATTTTCGTCGGGGCAATCCGCACCGCGGCGACCGCCCCGTCCATCCGCGTCCGCCTGGCCGGCCGCGTCCGATGGGCGTGGCGCGCAGACGCTGAACCCGTCCTACATCGACCATCGGAAGACCGTCACGGACGCCGGCGGGAATCGATAGTTCGAGCCGGATCTCGTGTTCCAGGTTGATGTCAGGATCGCGATGTTCGCGTTCGGCTGCACCGTCGATCCCAACGCCGGGCCGTTGATCGCTTCGAGCAACGGGCCCGCCAGGGTCATGACCGCCGCGTCGACGGAGACCGTCCCGGCGATGCGAATGTCGGCGTCGACCGGCTGGTCGCCGCTGCGATTGATGACGGCGAGATAGACGCCTCCCGTGCCGTCCTTCGAGGCGGCGACATCGAGATAGGGCACCGCCTTGCGCGCGGGAACGGTGCCGACCTGGCGCGTTTCGAAATGCGGCCCGTGGACGGTCGCGCCCACCATTTCGGTGCCGAAGTGATTGCGATACAGATCGAAGACATGGTACGTCGGCGTCTTGATGATGCCGTTTTCCGTATCGGTCAGCAGCGCCCCGAACCACTTGCCCGTGGCGATGTTGTAGTTGGCCATCCATACGTCCCGGCGCATGAACTCGTGGAACAGGCTGGCCGTGTACAGCGCCGCGGCGAGCGGGCGCGACTGGTCGAGGATCGCCCGGACCTGCTGCTGATCGCCGCCGGCGCCGAACAACGGAAAGTGCTCGGTGATGGCGATGCGCGTCGTCGCTCCGGCGCGCGCGGCGGTCCATCTCGATTTCATTTCCGCGATGTCCTCTCCGGTCCATAGCACTCGCGCGAACATCGATGCATACGCCGCCCGGCTATTGTCCCTGTCGCCGTAGTCGTAGGGGTCGAGGATGAGCGGGGCGAAGGCGTCGTGCAGCGCGATGAAGTCGATCTCGCCCGCGGTCGTCGCAAGCAGCGTCGGCAGCCAGCCCCGATTCTGCGCGCTGGTGTTTGCGGTGCCGGCGATCGCGCCCGCCAGCGCCGCGGGATCGCGCGCGCGCAGCGCCGCGCGCCAGGCGACATAGAGCCGCGCATAAGCGTCGGGCGTCTTGAAGATCGTGCGGTCGTTGCCGGGGATCGACGGACGATCGTTGTCCTCCGCAAGATAGATCTCGTTGCCGATCTCCCAGTACGGCACAGGAAATTGCTCCGCTGCGAAATGGGCCTGCCAGGCAAGCGCTTCGTCCTGCGTGCCGGTCCCCGCATTCGCCGTGATCAGGGCGGCAGCACCCGTGGCGCGGCACAGCGCGATGAATTCGTCGGTGCCGAACGCATGCACGTGCTCCGTGTCGTCCATCGTGTTGCGCCCGATCGGGCGGCCCTCGGGCGGCCCGACGCCGTCGCGCCAATGGTAGTGATCCGCCAGGATTCCGCCCGGGAAGCGCCAGGCGGGAATCCGCAGCGCCTTCAACGGTTCCACCAGATCGGGCCGGAGAAGCCGGGTCTTCGGATCGAGGATGACGTTGCCGTTGTCGATCCATTCGACGGCGACGCCGTAGAGATAGGGGCTGATCGGCGGGCCCGCCGCGCGCGCATCCACGGTGATGCTGGCGCGCGGCAGGGAGGTTCCCGGCTCGAAGGTCCCGGATTTTCGCAGCGGTCAGAAGACTACTGCCAGAAGCAGCGCGATGCCGATCAGGACGAATCCGACATTGCGCGTCACGCTGCTCACCGTCGCAGCGATTCGACCATGGCCTGGAAGTCGGCGGGCGCATCGCGTTCGAATGACAGGCGTTCCCCAGTGCGGGGATGGACGAATCCGAGCGCGCGCGCGTGCAGCATCGGGCGCGGTGATTCGATCCTCACCCCTGCGAAGTCGCGGACGTACACGCGCTCGCCGACCAGCGGATGGCCGAGTTCCGACAGATGGATCCGGATCTGATGCTGGCGACCGGTTTCGAGGCGGCATTCGACCAGCGTGGCGCCGGCAAGCGCGGCAATCGGCGTCACAAATGTAACCGAACGCTTCGCGTCCACCGGCGGGCCGCCCTTGGGGCGCCGATGGTGCCCGTGCGATCCGCGCAACCCATCGCCGCGATCCAGGATCAGGTGCGATTCGATGCGCGTCGTTACGACGGCTCCGTGCGCGATGGCGTGATAGACGCGATCGATGTCGTGCGCGCGGAACCGGGCGGCCAGATTGCGCTGCGCGACCGCAGTGCGCGTGAACATCATCAAGCCGCTCGTGTCCTTGTCGAGGCGGTGCACGACGCCGAGCGGGACGTCGGCACCGCGGCTGCCCATTCGTCGCAGCAGCGTTCGCGTGTAGTCCGCGAGCGTTTCCCTGTTGCCTTCCTCGTCGGCCACGCTCAGCACTCCGGCGGGCTTGTCGACGACGACGACGTCGCGGTCGAAAAACACGAGCGCGCCTTCGGCCAGCGGACCGGTGCGGAGCCTGCGGCCGTGAGCGTCGACGACGACCGCCGCCTCCGGCGAGATGCGTGTGGCCGGGTCGAGGCAGCGCCTGCCGTCCACCGTCACGCGTCCTTCGGTGCACAGGGCGCGCGCACGCGACCAGGTGGCGCCCGTCTGTTCGCGCACGACCGCCGCGACGGTGGGCTCGGTTGCCGTCATGGCGACAGCGTAGCGCACTCGGCGAGGCGCGCGCCACGTTGGGCTAGAGTGGTCGAGCGGCCGGGCTCCTGGCGGCCGATACAGAAAAAAAGAAGGAGGGGACTCGAATGAATACGTTGCGCGCGGTACGTGTGCTGGCGAGCCTTGTGCTCATCGGCGGCCTTGCGATGGGAGTGGGCACGGCGCCGGCACAGACCACCGCCGCGCCGAAGATCGGCTCTTCGCTGATCGGGAAGCTCGAGGGGCCTGAAATCATCCTCGACGCCAAGGCCTTTCCCAAGACATTCCACGAGGCCCCCGGTCTTGCCGAGCAGGTGAAGGCGGGCAAGCTGCCGGCGGTCGACAAGCGCCTGCCCGAGCCGTCGCAGCTCTTCGTCGTGAAGCCGCTGAAGGAAATCGGCAAATACGGCGGCAACTGGCGCCGGGCATTCACCGGCCCCGCCGACTACGAGAACGGCGGTCGCATCGTTTCTTCCGACAAGATCCTCACGTTCGATTACACGGGCACGAAAATCATTCCAAGCC
>Ga0209048_10002509_pt1 | contig 18210 bp, 22 predicted proteins | sample FrelakmetCRP12CR_FD_187146 | JGI IMG/M metagenome (GOLD analysis project Ga0209048, IMG submission 187146) | Freshwater lake sediment microbial communities from the University of Notre Dame, USA, for methane emissions studies - CRP12 CR (SPAdes)... | ecosystem: Environmental > Aquatic >... | reverse complement strand
TCGGTGTCAGTCAACTCCAACACCTGCTTGGGCCGTCCAGTTCGTGCCATGCCACAGCATACCACACTTAAACAACGAACTTAAGACGCAGGACACTAGTGATACGCGACCAGCGCCAGAGAGCGCCACGTGATCTTCGGTTCCGTCCCGCGTTGGGTTGGCGTGGTCGCCCTCGGCGTTGCCGCCGTCACGACCGGGGGCTGCTCGGGCCATCCTGCGCCGCGCGCGGCGTCATCTCGCTTCCCGCTTGTCGCGTCATCTCGCTTCCCGCTTGTCGTTCCCACGGACCGCGGCGCCGTGCGCCCATCGACGTCGGGCGGCGCGGACCCGCTCTCTTTCATCGGATTCCAAGCGCAACCGCCCTCGGCGGGTGCTCGCGCGGCTGTTGTACGCCGTCGTATCCACGTTCTCACGTAAACGCTCTCCCGGAAGGACCGTGCTGCGGAGCATGACGGCCGTCGCGGCCACGCCCATTGCAAGGCACCGGGTACGGGGGAGTCCCTGAAATCCGTACGAACGCGGCCCCGCGATCCGAATCTCCCGGCACGGCGATCGGCGAAGCCGGTTCCGACGCTGCCACTAGCCGTCTGTCAATGGGTGGGGGAAGCGAGGTTCTCTAGCGCATAGCCGAGCCAGAGCGGTGCCCACCTTTGCCACAAAGATTCGGAGTGCCCGCCCTGGTAGATCTCGAAGAGATGAGGGATGTGGTGCTCGGTGAAGGACACCCTGAGCTGCTCGTGCTCGACGGGCCTACGACCGGGCTTGACCCGCTGATGCAGGAGGAGTTCGTGACCGTGATCGACGAGTACCGCGACCGCGGGGGCACGGTCTTCCTGTCCTCCCACGACCTCGACGAAGTCGAGCGGGTCTGCGACACCGTGGCGATCGTCCGCGACGGCCGGATCGCGGCGGTCGAGAACGTCGCCGAGCTGCGCGGCCGCGCGTACCACCACGTCTCGATCGAATTCGACGCGCCAGTCGACGAACGCGAGTTCGCCAGCCTCCCGGGCGTCACCGAAATCGAGGTCGACCGTAGTCGCGTATCGTTCAAGGCGTTCGGCGATCTGGACGCCGTCGTCAAGGCGCCGGCCCGCCACACGGTCAAGGACCTCGAGGTTGCCGAGCCGACGCTCGAGGAGATCTTCCTCACCTTCTACGGCAGGAACGGCACGTGATGAGCGTCCAGGTGCACCAAGCCCAAGGCCGCGGCACCGTGGCACGCCGGTCGGCGCCCGGCTGGTCGGTGGAACTGTCCCCGGTCGTCCGGCGCGGGCTGCTCGATCGACGGCGGTCCATCGCGATCTGGGGTGGGTCGTTGGGTGCGTTGGGGGCGTTCATGGCTGCGATCTACCCGACCATCCAGAGCTCGGTTGAGCAGATGATCAAGAGCTACCCGTCCGGCTTGAAGGAGGCGTTCGGCGCCGGGGCGATGAACACCGTCGAGGGATACGTCCACGCGGAGCTGTTCAGCCTGATCGTGCCGCTCGCGATCGGCTACTACGCCGTCCGCGCCGTGGCCGCGCCGATCGTCGGGGCCGAGGAGCGCGGTCATCTGGACACGATCCTCTCGCTGCCGCTCCCCAGGACGGTGCTCGTGGCCGGCTCGTGTGTCGTGAGCGCGCTGAGCTCTGCCGCGATCCTGGGTGTGCTCGGTGTTGCGACGTTCGTCGTGGGGCGCCTTGCCGGGACTGGTATCTCGCTTGGGTTGGTGGCCGCCGGCGTCGCGGGCGTGTTCCCGCTGGCGCTGTTCGCTGGCGGTCTTGCGGCGGTCGCATCCGGGGTGCTGCGCAGCTCGATGAGCGCCAGCGGCGTCGCGATGGGAACGCTCGTCGCGATGTACGCGCTCGACCTCGCCGGGCGCCTCGCGCATGCCCTTGACCCGCTCCGCTATGTCTCGGCCTTCCGGTACTACGGCGCGCCGATGCAGGACGGGATCGACCCGGCCGCGTTCATCGGACTCGCCGCCGCCGGCATTGTGCTCATGGTCGTCGGCGCGCTGTTGTTCGAACGTCGCGACGTCCTGCACTAGCGATGAAGCGTCCTGACAGCACGCTCGTCGGACGCCTCGCGGACGCGCGCGGCAACCGGGTCGTGTTCCTGTCGCATTGCCTTCTGGACGAGAACGTCCGCTACCTCGGGGGAGCGTTTCACAGCGGGGCGGCACCCAAAACGCTCGCTGTGATCCAGAGCGGCGTCGGGATCTGCCAGATGCCTCGCCCGGAGATGGGTGCCTGGGGTGGTGTCCAGAAGCAGCGGATGCTGCTCGCCTACGGGCTCCGCGACACCAAGCTGTACACGCTGCGTCGGCCGCTGTTTGGGCTGTTCATCGCAGCTAAGCGCTTGAGCTATTGGCGCCTCGCGCGATCCGTGGCCGACGAGATCGAGCAATACCGAGACGCAGGGGTCACAGTCCTCGGTGTCGTCGGTATTGGGGCCTCGCCCTCCTTCGGGGTCACGACCACGCTCGACCTCGCCCGCTCGTTTGAGACGGTGGCAGGCTGTCCCTTGGCCGCGATCGACCGCACGCTCGTCAACCAGCGCGACGTGGCGGACTGTCGCGTCGGCGGTTCAGGGCTGTTCGTGCGAGCGCTCCGCCGGCAGCTGTCGATGCGCGGGATCGATGATCTGCGGTTCCTTGAGCACGATCTGATCGCCGAGATGCAGGGGATCGAGCAACGGCTCGACCTCGGCGACGCATCAGGGGCACGGCCCGGAGTGTCGACGCTTTGACCCAGCCGCGCGTCCCGGCCGGTCGTCGTCGACGTCGCGATGTTCTACGGGCCCCGCAGCGGCGGAATCCGGACGTATCTCAACGAGAAAGCGCGGGTGGCCAACGCGAGCGGCCTGCTCGGGCACCACGTCATCGTGCCGGGTCGTCGCGAGCTGCACGAGGGCGGTCGCCACGAGGTGCGCTCGCTGCGCGTGATGGCGTCCAACGGCTGCCGGATCCCCCTGGGCGTCGGGGCGCTGAAGGACACGCTCCGCCGGCTGCGACCCGACTTTGTCCTGCTCCTCGACCCGTTCTGGGGACCCCAGGGCTTCACCGAGCTCGCGCACGAGCTCGGCGCCAAGGTGATCGCAGTGCACCACGCCACTCCGGCGCTCGGCGCCGCGGCGATCCCCGGGCCAAACGGGCTGTACAAGCCGGTACTGCGCCGCGTCTACCGCCACGCCTACAAGTCCGTCGACGCCGTGCTGTCAGTCGTCGATCCGCTGCGCGATACGGGGCGCGAGGCGACGATCCCGCTTCGCTTCGGGCTCGACGCGGCGTTCCGGCCCGAGCCGGCAGAGCGCGGCGAGCACCTGCTCTATGTCGGCCGGCTGTCGCTGGAGAAGCGGATCGATGACCTGTTCGCCGTAGCCGCCGCGCTCGACCCGCCCCGCTCCGTACTGGTTGTCGGTGACGGACCGGCCCGGCACGCGCTGATGACCTTTGCCCAGTACAGCGGGCTCGGCTCAAGCGTGTCCCTACTACCGTTCCTTCGGTGAAGAGCGAGGCGAACCAAGCTTCCAACGCGTCGATGATCAGCGACGCGGCGCGTGACGAGGCGCGCGAGCACATCCGCGATCACGCCCTCAAGGAAGCGGCTCGAATCGACCGGCTCTCCCGTGTGCGCGAGTTCGTGCTCGGCGCTCAGGATGGCCTGCTCGTCCCGCTCGGGGTCGTTACCGGCATGGCTGCCGCCAACCCCGGCCGCAGCGCGATCCTGGTCGCCTGAATCGCCGAGGCGGTCGCCGGATGCATCGCGATGGGCGGCGGTTCCTACCTCGCCAGCGAGGCCGAAGAGGGGCTGTACGCCGCGGAGATAGCCGATGAGGGCCGCGAGATCGTCGAGCAGCCGGAGCGGGAGATCGCCGAACTCGCGCTCGTGCTCGAGGACGAGGGACTGCCGCGCGAGGCGGCCGAACGCGTGGCCCACGGCCTCGCTGCGAATCCCACCGTATTCCCGCGCACCCAAGGTCCAGAAGGAGCTCGGACTATCCCCGGATGTCGGCGGCGCGCCCGGGGAGATGCGCTCGTCGTGGGCCTGACCTACATGGGGGCCGCGGTGGTTCCGCTGTGGCCCTACTTTGTGCTGCCGCTGATGGCGCCGGCGCTGATCACGAGCATCCTTTGCACTCTGGTCGCGCTGTTCGCGCTCGGGGTCGCGAAGGGCCGGATCGGTCGCCAGGCATGGCAGCGTGCCGGCGTCCAGGTGATGCTGATCGGGTCCGCAAGTGCAGCGGTCGGCTTTGGGATCGGTCATCTGGTCACCGCGGTCACGGGGTGATGTGAGATGTGGCACGACCATGACATGGGATCGGGCGGGTGGATCGTGATGGCACTATCGTGGTCGTCGCGCTGCCCGTTTGGCTCGTCCTCGGCACGACCGGTGGCAACGCGCGTGAGCGCAGATCTGTCGAAAGCGTCCGTGGCGACGCTCGCGACGAGCCGCCGTTGAAGATCCTCGACCGTCGCTTGGCAGAGGGCAAGATCAGCGTCGAGGACGACGGGCAGCGCAAGAAGATCCTCGCCGGTGGCGGCGAGCGCTCCAGAGACTGACACGCCAAGAGGCGTTACCGCACGCCATCCCGTCGGCGTGACGTCAAGCATCCGGATCGCCGGCGGGGTATGTCTCCGGTGGAGACTCACGCCTCGCGTGAGTGCGGCGCCAGAAATAGAAGGCTGCTGCGCCGACGACGATCACGCCCGCGGCGAGTAGTGCGGCGTTGGCGACGCCGAGGGCGCGCGCCATCTCGGGTCCGATCCAGTAGCCGCCGAGCGCCGTGATGAGGGTCCAGGTGACTGCGGCGATGACGTTCCAAGGCAGGAACGTGCGCCAGGTAACGTGGTAGACACCGGCGATCCACGTCGGCGCGAACAGCACAGCCAGCGGGACGTGGCGCTTGACCAGCTTGGCGCCGCGGGCAAGCTCGTTCTGCCGCATGGCGCGCAGCGGCCCGCGGTCGGAGCGAAGTCCGCTGCCGCTATGGAACCCGATCCAGTAGCCGAGGGCGCCCCCCACCGCGGAGCCGAGGGCTGCCGACACGAGCACCCATTCGATCCTCAGGTCACCGTCACCCGCGAGCACTCCGGCGGCGAGCAGCGCGGCCTGGCCGGCGATCGGAAGACCGGCCCACGCGAGCAGCATCACGACGAACAGCGCGACGTACGCCCCGGCGAAGGCTTCGACGGGCGCAGTCATCTCGTCTCGATCCGGGGTAGCACGAACGGAGCGACCCGCGGGTGCGTGACGCTCAACCCCCCGCGAGCTTGCCGAGGGTTGCGGTTACGGTCGTGCTCTGTCCATCTTGCCGGGTGATCGTCAGCTTCACCGTCCTCCCAGGCTCGAGCGTGGCGAGCAGCGTGGCAAAGTCATCCGCACTCTGAACGGTCTTGCCGTCGATCGCGTCGATCGAATCGCCAGGGACGATGCCGGTCTTGTCGGCTGGTCCGCCGCTCTGCACCGCGACGACCAGCGCGCCCGGTCGATACGAGCTGTCCGCGACGCTAACACCGATCGCCGCGCGGTGCGACTGGACGACCCGGCCGTAGCGGACGATCTGGCCGGCGATGTCGCGTACGAGGTTGCTCGGGATTGCGAATCCGATTCCCGCGGCAGCGCCGCCACTCTGCGGGTTGCCGGCCGCGAGCGTGGGAATTCCGATTACCTGCGCCTGGAGGTCTACGAGCGCTCCTCCGCTGTTGCCGGGGTTGATCGGGGCGCTGGTCTGGATCGCTCCTGGGAGCACGACGCCCTGTCCTTCGCTGACGTTGCGCCCGAGGGCGCTGACGATCCCGTCGGTGATGCTGCTCTGCAGGCCTAGGGGATTGCCCGCGGCCAGCACGATCTCGCCGACCTGTAGCTTCGATGAATCACCGAACCGGGCTGGCTTGAGTGCGTGCCCTGTGCCGACCGAGACGACCGCCAAGTCGTCCGGTGCGTAGGCGCCGACCAATCGCGCCGGAAACCGACGGCCGTCGGCAAGCGTCACCCGAATGCTGCTCGCGCCCGCGAGGACGTGCGCGTTGGTCACGATGTCGCCGTTCGCGTCGAAGATCACGCCCGAACCTAGGCCCTGGTCGGTCTGGATCTGCGCGACTGATGGCTGGGTCTGCCTGACGACGGCGACGAATTGCTGCTCGAGCGATGTTGCAGACGACGGGGAACTGTCCGCGCTGTTGGCCGTCGTGGTGCTCGGTGTCGCGCTTCCGCTGCCACCGCAGCCGGCGACCAGGAGCGTCCCAACCGACAGCGCGGAAGCGATCCGCGCCGTGCGAATCATCGAGTGTCTGAGCATGGTGTAAGGACATGAAGCGTGCCGTGGCGCAGGGATCAGGGCATCCGGGAGGCACCGCGGAGATGCTCGTAGCCGGTACTGATCTCGCGCCGGGTCGCGGGCAGCGAGCGCGGGTACGTAGTCGGTACGGATGGACCCTGTGGTGCGACCTCGTTGCGCGACGGTCGGGATCGGCGATGCTCGCAGGAGCGCATTGTTGATGTAGTCACTGCGAGGAACCCATGCCGAAGACGATCATCTGGGCGTCCGACGGATCGGACAATACAGCTAGAGCGCTGCTCCACGCCATGGCCCTCCTCGACGGCGAGAGGTCGATGCTGATCGCCGTGCACGTCGCGCAGGAGCACTCGACCCAGAACCCCGATAACGCACAGGCTGAAGGGGATGGCCCCGTGTTCCGTGTTGGTTGAAGAGGTGCGCGGCGTGGTCAGCGATGTCACGGAGAGTGCCATCAGGGCGGTTCTTCGCGTGGTGAACTTCCCGGGCATGCAGCCTGCGCAGTGCATCGCAGATCTCGCGAGCGAGGTCGGGGCGGACATGATCGTGGTGGGAACGCGAGGCCACTCGCCGACTGTGGGAGTCTTCGCCGGCTCGGTTGCCCAGCGTCTGCCGCAGGTCGCTCCGTGCCCGGTCCTTGCCGTGCCGCCGGGGGCGGCGGCGCCAGAACCGGGAAGCGGCTCGGCTGCTGCGACCGTGTCGAGCGCTGCAGGGTCTGCGGCTGGGCTGTAGATCGAGAACCGGTCCGGCTGGGGTGCGGGTCATACGGGGCGCTCGGTGGCGTTCGGTAGTTCACGGCAGGTGGCCGCGGGGCCTCCCCGGATGTCGAGTGAACCCGACTACGTCACCCTCCCTCGCGGGAGTTCATCCTCGCTAGATCTCGAACTGGAAGAGGTGAGCCGTCATGGAAGCAGCGCTGTCAAAGCCGGTCGTGTCTTACCCGGCGCGCTTGGAGGGCCATCTCGAGCGGCCGTCGCGGTGGCTGTGGCTGATCAAGTGGTTGCTGGTGATCCCGCACTGCATCGTGCTGGCGTTCCTGTGGCTGGCATTCGGTCTGAGTGCGTTCGCATCGTTCGTCGCGATGCTGTTCACCGGGCGCTACCCCCGGTCGCTGTTCGACCTGAACGTCGGCGTGATCCGCTGGTCCTGGCGGGTGGGGTTCTACGCGTTCGCCGCTAACGGAACCGATCGCTACCCGCCGTTCACGCTGGAGGATGTCGCCGACTATCCGGCGCGCATCCAGATCGACTACCCGGAGCGACAGCGCAAGGGCTTCCCGCTGATCGGCTGGTGGCTGGCCGGGCTTCCGCAGTACGTCGTGGCCGGTGTGTTCATCGGTGGTGGCGGCGCGGCCTGGTGGATGGCCGCGACCCGGTCGTGGGGCGGGGCGACGTGGTTCGGGCTGATCGGTTTGCTCGTGTTCGTCTCGGTGCTGGTAGTGCTGGTCCGGGGTGAGTATCCGCGCTCGATTCTCGACTTCGTGCTCGGCCTGAACCGGTGGGTGCTGCGAGTCGTCGCCTACGCCGCAGTGATGACGCCCGAGTATCCGCCGTTCCGCGTCGACCCGGGTGAGGACGAGCCGGGCGGAACGCTGACCGTGTCGCCGCCCCGCTCGAGCGCCGGCGAGGTCCCCGACGCCGGACCCGCTGCGCGGACTCCGGTCTCGTGGGGGCCGGGTCGGGTCGCGTCGGTCGTGCTCGCGAGTCTCGGAGGCCTGATCGCGTTGGCGGCGATCGCCGCAGGCGCGACCGGGATCGTGCTGGACCAGACGCAGCGCGACGGACTGGCTACCTGATGACGCCTTCGCGGGCGTATTCAACGAACACCTACGCGCTCGTCTCCGCGAGCTACCGCGGCGGTACGTCGAACGACTCGTTCGTGGCGCGCGATCTATTGGGCACGGTCCGGATCCGCGTTACCGCCACGCGGCCGGTATTTGTCGGAGTCGCTCCCGAAAGCGACGTGCGGGCCTATCTCGGGAACGTGGCGCGAGCGGAAGGCAGTCAATTCGACACACAAAGTGCTGACTTCCTGGTTCGCGCGGGTGGCCCGCCGAGCTCCCCACCCGCTGCCGCGCACATCTGGAGCGCGAGCTCGACCGGTACCGGCGGCTGGACTCTGACCTGGACGCCCCAGGCCGGCAACTGGAGAATCGTGGTGATGAACGCCGACGGCACGGCCAGCGTCAGGGCTGAGATCAGCGTCGGTGCTCGCCTGCCGCATCTCCTCACGGTCGCGGTCGCGGTCGCGGTCGCGGTTCTGGGCGTGGGCATCCTGCTGCTGGCGTTGAGCGGCGGCGGCCTGTACCTCGCGGTTCGGCGACGCGGTTGAGCTTTGTAGACGTAGCCCAGCCCAAGTCGGACGCCGCCCGTGCACCGGCCGCTGGGCTGACCGAGGCTGAGGCGTCCCGGCGGCTGGCGCTCGCGGGCCGTCCGCCGCGCCGGACGACGAGCCGGTCTTACGCGAGCATCGTCCGGGCGAACGTCCTGACGGTGTTCAACCTGATCCTGGCCGGGTTCGGCGTCGTCACGCTGATCTTCGGGGACGCCCGAGACGCGCTGTTCCTCGGCATCATCGTTGCCAACTCGACGATCGGGATCAGCCAGGAGGTGCGAGCGAAGCGGGCGCTCGACCGCCTCTCGCTGTTGGTCGCGCCGCACGCGAATGTCAGGCGCGACGGGACGGTCCGCAAGGTTGAGGTCGAGCAGGTCGTCGTTGACGACGTCGTCGAGTTCGCGCCGGGGGATCAGGTGATCGCCGACGGAACCGTCCTGACCGCCGCCGACCTGCGGCTCGACGAGTCGATCCTCACAGGGGAGTCGGTACCCGCCCGCCGCGCCATCGGAGAGGAGGTGCGCTCAGGGGCGTTCGTGGTCGAGGGAACCGGCGCCTACCGGGTCACGGCCGTCGGCGCGGACAGCTTCGCGGCCCGCATCACCGGCGAGGCGCGCACGTTCCGGCATCCGCGCTCCCCGCTCGAGCGGGCGGTCAACCGGCTGCTGTACGCGCTGGTGGCGCTCGTGGTCGTGCTCGGCGCCTTGCTCGGCTACTCGCTCTATCACCGCCACGTGCCGGTCGACACCGCGGTCGCCACAGCTACCGCGGGAGTGGTGACGATGATCCCGGAGGGTCTGATGGTGCTCGTCAGCCTCACGTACGCCGCGGCCGCGGTGCGGATGTCGCGCCGAGGAGTGCTCGCCCAGCAGCTGAACGCGATCGAGTCGCTCGCGTCGGTGGACACGATCTGCGTCGATAAGACGGGCACGCTCACCGAAGCAAGACTGCGCGTCGTCGAGCTGCTGCCGGCGCCCGGCACGGACACGGGCCCTTTCAGCGCGGCGCTCGCGACACTTGCCGCGAGCGCGTCGGCGCGAAATCTGACCTTGCAGGCGATCGCCGACGCCTACCCAGCCGGTACGGAGCCGTTGCTCGGCGAGGTCCCGTTCTCGAGCCGGCGCCGCTGGAGCGCGATCCAGGTCCCCGCTGGCAGCTACTATCTCGGCGCGCCCGGTCGCATTCCGGTCGGCGAGCTCGACGCGATCGCCGAGCAGCGTCAGCGCGAGGGTCGCAGGGTGATCGCCCTCGCCGGCGCGCACGATCCGCTCCCGACGGCGCCCGGCGAGATGCCGCCAGGGGGGCTGGAGCCGCTGGGTCTGGTCGTCCTAGCCGAGGAGCTGCGACCGAACGTGCACGAAACGGTGGCGTTTCTGCTCGAGCAGGGGATCGAGATCAAGGTGCTCTCCGGCGATGCTCCGCAGACCGTTGCCGCGATCGCGCGGGACGTCGGCATCCCAGTCGGCGGCGTCCACGACGGTGCGTTGATCCCGGAGGGTCCCGCTGAGCGGCAACGATTCGCGGTCGACGCGACCGTCGTCGGACGCATCTCACCGGATGGCAAGCAGGCGATCGTGGAGGCACTCCGGGACGAGGGCCGCTACGTCGCGATGGTCGGCGACGGCGTCAACGACGTGCCCGCACTGAAGAGCTCGCGACTGGCGATCGCGCAGGGAAGCGGCACCCAGATGGCACGCAGCGTCTCGGACCTTGTCCTGATCGACGGTGACTTCGCCACCGTCCCGCCGCTGGTAGCCGAGGGCCGACGGGCGCTCCGCAACCTTCAGCGAGTGTCGAAGCTGTACGTCACCAAATCGGCGTTCGCGGCGTTCCTGATCCTCACGATTGGCATGAGCTCGGACGCCTATCCGCTGCTGCCGCGCCACCTGTCGATTGCGGCGAGCCTGACGATCGGGATCCCGACCTTCTTCCTCGCGCTGGCGCCGAGCACCGGTCCCTGGCAGCCCACCGGGTTCGTGCGCGGGGTCGCGAGGTTCGCCGTGCCGGCAGGGGTAATGGTCGGCACTGGCGTCGTCGCCGGTTATCTGTTCGCGCTGCACGACCTCGACCTGTCCGTCGCCGACTCCCGGACCGTCGCGCTGACGACGCTCGTCATGAGCGGCCTGTACCTGGTGCTCGCACTCGAAGCAGGCGGCTCGCGCAAGCGCTCCGCGCTCGTTGGCGGAATGTGCGCGGTCATGGGCGGGCTCTATGTTCTCGCGCTGCTGCTCCCTGCCAGCAGGAGCTTCTTTGCGTTGACCGTGCCGTCCCCGGGCATGGTCGCGACCGCGATCCTCGCCAGTTCGGCGTCGATCGGCGCCCTGGCGCTGTGCGGCTACTCGCTGCGCGCCGGTTCCGCGCCTCCGCCGACTTCGTGAGTCGGGCCGGTGGGAACCGGTCGCTTCGCCTGCGCGATGGTTGCGGAGGACACGCTGCCCGAGCAGCGCGGACTGGGCTTCTTCGACCCGGACGACCAGGCGCCGCGCGTTCGAGTAAGTCCGTTCTGACTGGTTCCTTACTGCGCCCTTGACTGCGTGGGCCAGGCTGCTTGACACAAGCCGCTCTTGCGCCTGCAGTCGGACGGCGCGGGCGTCTCGCAAAGGGGACCCGATGAGCATCCTCAGGATCAAGTCCAAGGTCGCGGCCGGCGGAATTGCCGGACTCGTAGCAGCTACCCCGGCAGTCGCGATTGCCAGCCAGTCGGGCAGTGCGTCTGTGGCGCGATGCGCACGCTAGGGCGAGCTCGACGTTTGTCATGGCCTCGCTAGCCCAGCACGGCCGCCCACTTGATTGAGCCCCCGAGCCCCGCACGACACTCTGGTCCGCCCAGCGCGACCGGATGGATGACTGGAGCACCATCCCCAACCGGAACGCCGACAGCGAACCGGCCCCCAACCCCCCGAGGCCCCTGAACCGACCACCTCGCCCGCCCGCCGCGCGGGACCATCAAGCCAGACTCAGCCAGCCGCGTCAAGCGCCCCCGCACGGCGCCGACCAACCCTGCCCGCCACCGGGCGCTTGACCCGACCGCCCTCGCCCGGCAACACCACAACGAACCCCCGGGGCAAAGCCCCGAAACTCCCTCAGGACCAGACAAATCCGGCCATGACCGCCACCACCCAGCACCCAACGGCAAAAACGGCCAACCCGTCCCTTGACATCACCCGCCCCTTCATGGATGACAGACGTTCCTCCATATGAGTACCGTCACTCCGGCTATCCCGGCGGCAGCCCGACAAGGTAGGAGCAGCGCGACTCACGCGACCGTCACGGGCGCGGGCGGTACAGACAGGACCGGGCACGGCGCGATCTGAATGAGACGCTGCGTCACGCTTCCGATGAGCCCGCCGATGGCCGAGTGGCCGCGCGTGCCCACGACGATCACATCCGCGCCGACCTCTGCGGCGATGTCCGCGATCCCTTGCGCCGGTTGTGGTCCGATGAGGTCCACCAGCTTGAGGATCGCGTTCAACCCATCGTGGGAGAGTCCGTCGACCAACGTGCGCACCGACTCGGCCGCATCCTCACTGCCGGCTCGAGCAGCTGAGCCCCGGTCAGCGCCGTTACTGTCGGCTGTCTCCTGAACGATGTGAACGGCGACGAGCATCGCTCCTTCGCCCGTCGCCAGCGCTTGGGCGTATGGGAGCGCTCGGGCGGCGTTCTCTGACCCGTCCGTCGCCCACACGATTGTGGTGAACATCGCGACCTCGCTTCGGCTGGTTCGCATCCATGGAGCAAGCGTGGACGACTGCGACACGTCCGGCAACCAGGCCACGCCACACGACTGATCCGTAGTAGCTACGAGCGCTCCGATATGGAGCTGGCGTGTTCAGCCGCGGAGCGCGCGCAGCGCGTTGAGGATCACGGCGAGGTCGATGACCTCCTGGAACAGGGCGCCCGCGACCGGCTGGAGGTAGCCGGCGGCTGCGACCGCCATTGCGGCGAGGCTGAAGCCCATGCCGGCGAGCACGCTCTGCCGGGCGATGTGCAGGGACCGCCGTCCGGTGTGCACGGCGTCCGCTACGCGGTCGATCCGGTCGATCGTGATCACTGCGTCGGCGGTCTCGGAGGACACTGTCGCGCCGGCGACGCCCATCGCGATGCCGAGGTCAGCGAGCGCGAGCGCGGGCGCGTCATTGACGCCGTCGCCGACCATGATCACCGGACTCAGCTCCGGGTCTTCGCGGAGGCGGCGGACGACCTCGAGCTTCTGCTCGGGCGACTGCTCGGAGTAGACGCGGTCGACTCCGAGTTCTCGGCCGATCCGCTCGGCCACGGAACGGCGGTCCCCGGAGGCCATCGCGACGTGGCGGATGCCTTCGCCGCGGAGTCGTTCGACGATCCGGTCGGCGTCCGGTCGGAGCTCGTCGGCCATCACGATCACCCCGCCGACGTGGCCGTCGATGCCGACGAGCACGTGCGCCTCGCCGGAGCCGTGGCCGCGCAGGACGGCGGATGAGGCGATCTCGTCCTCGGGGATCCCGACCGAGCGGATGAACGCGCGGCTCCCGACCGCGACCGTGCGACCGTCGATCACTCCCTGGATCCCCTGGCCGGGTTCCTCGCGAACGTGGGTGGGAGTCGTGAGCGGGAGCCCCGCCTCGGTGGCGGCGCGCACCAGGGCTTCGCCGAGCACGTGCGCGGACATGCGGTCGACCGAGGCGGCCAGCGCGAGCAGTTCGGCGGATCGGTGATCACGATAGGGGACGAGGTCGCGAACATCGGGCGTTCCGACGGTGAGCGTGCCGGTCTTGTCGAACAGCACGGTGCGCGCTTCGCCGAGCGTCTCGATCGCGCCGGCACCTTTGACGATGACGCCGTAGCGGGCGGCGCGCGAGAGCCCGGAGACGAGCGCGATCGGCGCGGCGAGGATCAACGGGCAGGGCGTGGCGACCACGACGACGGCCAGCGCGCGGACCGGGTCGCCGCTGATCGCCCAGGCCAGGCCGGCGATGATCAGCGTCGCGGGGAGGAAGAACCCGGCGTAGCGGTCGGCCATCCGCACGAACGGCGCCCGGTGCGCCTGCGCCTGCTCGACCAAGCGAACGAGCGCCGCGTAGGCGCTCTCGGCCGCGGGCTTGTCGGCGCGCACGTCAAACGGGGAACCGGCGTTCGCCGACCCACTCAGGACCGCCATCCCCGGCTCGATCGTCACCGGGAGCGGCTCGCCGCTGAGCGTGCTCGTGTCGACGACCGCCTCCGAGCCGACCACCGTGCCGTCGACCGGCACAACCTCCCCGGTCCTCACGACGACGACGTCGCCCGTCTTCACCTGGGCCACGGGCACCTGCTCGATCTGCTCACCGATCCGCAGTTGCGCGACCTTTGGAGCGCGCTGGATCAGCGCCGTCAGCTCCCGGCGGGCGCGAGCCGAGGCGATGTCCTCGAGCGTCGCCCCCCCGGAGAACATCAGGCCGATGATGATCCCCGCGAACTCCTCCCCCAGCGCCAGCGCCCCGACCATCGCCACCAGCGCGATCGTGTCGACCCCCATGTGATGGTCGACGATCACCGTGCGCACCACCTCGACCGCAAGCTCGGCCGCCAACAGCGCCACCGCAGCCGCCCACACATCCTGACCGGCCGTCTGTTCCCCGGCCAGGTATAAAGCACCTCCGACGAGGATCGAGCCGGCCGCGATCCCCGACAGGAGCCGATAGCGATGCTCGACCAGCCAACCGAGAGCGTCGCGAATCCCGGATCGGCGTCGTGGCCCGCGTGCCACTGCCGCCGGAGCCGACGATGCCTGAGCCGACGTCATGTCCCCAGCATTGCCGCGCACGCGTCTGCGCGCATCCGTAATCGCGCCGACAGCGTCGCGGTAGAACCCCGCAGCCCCCGCGAGTCCCCTCGACTGCGGCGAACTGCTGAGCGGCTACTGGGCAGGCCCCCGATGACCTCTCAGAGAGGCGGCTGTTGACCGGGGTTCTCATGGGGTATCTGGTTCTCGCCGGAGTCGTGTTCGGCGTCAACCTGCTCCCCGCCTTCGGGCCGCCGACGTGGCCCGTCCTCGTCTTCTTCCGCCTCCAATCAGACCTCGCGGCGATCCCCCTCGTGCTCGTCGGCGCAGCGGCAGCCGCGGGCGGACGGCTCGCGCTCGCCTACGGCAGCCGACGATTCCGCAACCGGCTCTCACCGAAACGGATCGCCAACCTCGAGGCCGCGCGCGACGCGATCGCCGGCGGCCCCAAACGCGCAGCCGCAGGGCTCGCTCTGTTCACGCTCTCACCACTCCCCTCAGCGCAACTGTTCGTCGCCGCCGGGCTCGTCGACGCGCCACTCCTGCCACTGACCGCGGCCTTCTTCGCCGGCCGGATCGTGAGCTACACGACCTACGTCACGGCCGCCTCCGCGGCCAAGGAGAGCCTCGGAACGATCCTCAAGGGCGCATTCACCTCCCCGCTCGGCATCGCCCTCCAACTGCTGATGCTCGGCGCGCTCGTTGCGCTGGTCAGGATCGACTGGACCTGCATCCTCACCCGCCGATCAGCCCACGGCGATCCGACCGCGCGTCGCGGCAACTCGAGCCCCCGACTTCCGAGCTAGCTTCCGGCCAGCTCGCCGAGCTTGACCTTGACGGTCGCGCTCGTCCCGTCAGGCCGCGAGATCGCGACCTCGACCGTTTGGCCCGGCTGCAGGCCGGCAAGGGCAGTCGCGAGCGCCTCGGCGTTCGCCACGTCCTTCCCGGCGATCGCGTCGATCGCGTCACCGACCACGATCCCCGCTCGCTCGGCCGGGCCGCCCGGGCTGCACCGCGCCGACCAGGGCACCGGGTCGCTCGAGGCTGTCCGCGAGACTGACGCCGAGCGCCGCGCGATGCGAGTCAACGACCCGACCATGCTGAATGATCTGGCCGACGATATCGCGCACCGTGTTGCTGGGGATCGCGAAGCCGATTCCCGACGCGGCACCCCCGCGCGCCTACGCTGTTGCCGGGATTGATCGCGGCGCTGGTCTGGATCGCGTTCGGGAGCACAATCCCCTGACCCTCGCTGACATTACGACCAAGCGCGCTCACGATCCCATCGGTGATACTGCTCTGCAGCCCCAACGGGTTCCCGGCCGCCAACACGATGTCCCCGACCTCGGCCTTGGACGAGTCCGCAAACCGAGCCGGCTTCAAAGAACGGCCCGGGCCGATCGTGATCACCGCAAGATCATCCGGCGCAACGCTCCAACCACCGTCGCCGGATAACGATGACCGTCGGCCAGCGTCACCACAAGGTTCCCACCGCCCGCGATCACTTGCGCGTTGGTGACGACGTTCCCGCGGGCGTCGAAGATCACTCCCGAGCCCAGGCCCGACCCGGTCCTGATCTGCGCCACCTGCGGCTGAACCTGCTTGACGACGGCTACGTACTGCTGCTCGAGTGAGGCCGGCGGGAGCGTCGTGGCGGGCTGCGTCGAGGTGCCGGCCGACGTGCCGCCGCCGCACCCCACAAGCCACGCCGGCACGATCGCCAGCACAACCAGCCGACCGCGGCGGTTCCTGAGCCACCTGACGGGCATTCGCATTCGCATACCTGCGGTCGAACATACGCCCGGCCCGTCCACACCGTATCCGCACAGCTGGGCTCCACTTCCGTCCCCCTCGGTGAGGGGCTTGGTGGCGTGGCTGGCGAGCATCCACGGGCGGGGATCGAGTACCCGCGTAACTGGCACGAGCTGTTGTCCTGGTTCCCCGATGACGCGGCGTGCCTGCGCTACCTGGAGCGGCTGCGCTGGGGAGATGGGTTCACGTGCCGATTCTGTGGAGCGGTCGATGCTGGGTGGTGGCAGATGGCTGACGGGCTGCGGCGCTGCCGGGAGTGCCGGTCGGAGAGCTCGGTCACCGCGGGAACGATCTTCGCTGGCACTCGCACGCCGCTGGTGAGCTGGTTCGCTGCGGTCTGGTACGTCGTCAACCAGCAGCAGGGGGTCTCTGCGCTCGGGCTGCAAAGCGTGCTCGGCCTGGGGAGCTATCAGACCGCGTGGGCGTGGCTGCACAAGCTCCGCCGGGCGATGGTCCTCCCGGGCCGCGAGCTGCTCTCCGGCGTCGTCGAGGTCGACGAGAGCTATGTAGGCGCGCGCCGTCGCGGGGTTGGCGGCCGGCAGTTGGCGGGCAAGGCGATCGTCGCGATCGCGGTCGAGGGCGACCAAGCGCCCGAGCGGGTCCGGATCAGGCGGATCCCCAACGTCAAGCGGGACACCCTGAGCGACTTTGTGCTCGACCACGTCGCCCGCGGCAGCGAGCTCCGCACCGACGCCTGGCCCTGCCACGACGACGTCGGCCGCTATCGCTTCGCTCACGTTGTCACCAACGTCTCGGCCAGCGGCGACCCGGCGCACGTCGCGCTCCCGCACGTGCATCTCGTCGCCTCTCACTGCTGAAGCGCTGGATCCTCGGCACCCACCAGGGCGCGGTCAGCCATGCCCAACTCGACTACTACCTCGACGAGTTCACCTTCCGCTTCAACCGCCGCCGAGCGCGCCATCGCGGGCTGCTGTTCTACCGCCTGCTCGAAGGCGCCATGGCCACCCAACCGCACCCCTACAACACGCTCACCAGCAAATCGGCCGCATAGCCAGACGCCGCCTGGCATCAGGGGAGCGAAGTGGATACCCAGTTCCGCACAAAGCACGCAAACCCCGGCCGGGGGTTTCACCGATCAGGACACCGCGGTGCGACAGATCACCGGCGCAGGCGTCAGCGCGGGCGGAGTTCCTAGCCTGGGCCCGACCGCAGCAGCGTGGCAACAGTCGGATCGCATCGTTGGAGGTCCTCGAGCGCGAGCTCGATGCTACGACGCGTATCACGTCGCGGATTCAGCGAGTCCGGATTACGAAACAGATAGACCAGCCCGCTCGCATCGGCCCGCAGACGAGCACGAACGCCATCGGTCAGCCGAGCCGCATGCGCAGACACGTCGTGACAGATCACCGCGATGTCCGTTTGCAGCCGGCGGTTATCGAGGTTCTTCGCGGGAGCGGGTCCGCCCGTCCCATCGCACGCCGAGAGCCACCCGGCGAGCACCACGCCGAGCAGCGAGATCGGGAGCCTGAAGCTGGCCGCCGGCTGACGCGTGTGCATCCTCCGACGCCGGCGAGCGCTGACGGTCGCGGGGCTCAGCGCTGCTCCGGCCGCAGGCCGTCGGCCGTCGAGCTCGCCGAGCGCTCGATTTCGGTCCAATCGCGAAAGTCTCCCTCGAGCCACCGGAACACCATCACGCAGCTCGCTGAGCGCGGCGAGGTCCGTGCTCGGAGGCGGCCGTCACGAACACGATCATGGACGTACATCGCGGTAAGCGGGTCGCATGCAGCTCATGATCGGCGCTCATGCATCAGTGCACATCGGGGCCATCCCGAGACGAAGAGACGGATGATTACTGACGAACCCAGGTCTCGCGGAGGTGGCTGCGGGTAGCGGTGCGAGCCGCATGCCCGACTGGTTCCTTGTCAGCCACGGCGATGTACCGACGTGGATCAGGGCTGGCCACCGATGAGTCTCCGGTAGCGCGGGCCCCCAAACGCATCTAGCAGAGCATTCTGAGGCTCAGATTGCGCCACGAGATGCGACGCCTCGCCTTGAAGTTCGGACCGACTGGTCGCAATGCATCG
>Ga0209048_10002508_pt1 | contig 18211 bp, 15 predicted proteins | sample FrelakmetCRP12CR_FD_187146 | JGI IMG/M metagenome (GOLD analysis project Ga0209048, IMG submission 187146) | Freshwater lake sediment microbial communities from the University of Notre Dame, USA, for methane emissions studies - CRP12 CR (SPAdes)... | ecosystem: Environmental > Aquatic >... | reverse complement strand
GTGCCGGGGCGTGTCGTGTCGCATCCGAGCCGGCCGGTGCGCGGCACGCGCTCCGGCGCTCGGCTAGCCTGTGCGCGCGGTGTCCTCCAGCACCCCTCCACGTGAGCTCGCCGACGGCAAGCTGCTGATCGACGAGCCTGCCGGCGGCGTGGCGCGCCTGACGATCTCCAATCCGGCCAAGCGCAACGCCCTGGACCACCCGATCCTCGACGCGATCACCGCAACGCTCACCGAGCTCGCCGGACCGGGGGACCTGTCGGCCCGCTGCGTGGTGATCACCGGCGCGCACGGGATGTTCTCGGCGGGCTACGACATCGGCGAGATCCCCGACGGGGAGTTCGAGGAGCGCGCCGAGCGCCTGATCGCGCACCCGTTCACGGAAGCGATCGATGCGCTCGAGGACTTTCCCTACCCGACGCTCGCCGTCCTGCCGGGACACACGATCGGCGGCGGCCTCGAGCTGGCGCTGGCCTGCGACCTGCGCGTGGCCGAGGAGGACATCAAGCTGGGAATGCCCCCGGCGAAGCTCGGTCTGGTGTACTCGCACACCGGCGTGCGCCGCTTTCTCGACGCGATAGGCGCCGCGCGCACACGGGAGCTGTTCCTGCTCGGCCGCTACATCGACGCGCCGACCGCGCTCGACTGGGGGCTGATCAACCGTGTCGCCAGCGCCGGCGGGCTCGAGACCGCCGGGCTCGAGCTGGCGGCCGAGCTGGCGGGTAACGCGCCGCTCGCCCAGACGGGAAACAAGCGCGTGATCGCCGCCCTTCTCAGCGCCGAGGGGCAGCTTGAGGATGGGGTGGAACGGGAGCTCATGGACCTCCGCCGAGCGTCGTTCGCCTCCCAGGACATGCGCGAGGGCGTGCGCGCATTCGCCGAGAAACGCCCCGCCCGCTGGCGCGGGGAATAGCGCTCGGCCGGACCGGCGGCCGAGCGCCGATGCGCTTCGCGCGCACACTCGACGCGAGCGAGGAAGTACGTCCGCGACGAGCCATATCGTGCTCGTCATGCCGCCGCTGATCACCCGGGAAGAGGCGCTGGGCCTGGGGGAGATCGAGGATCACGAGCAGATCGAGGCACTCGTGCAGCGCGCGTGGGAGGCGCGGGTCGAGCGGTTCGGCGACTCGACCGACATGTGCTCGCTGGTGAACGCCAAGTCCGGCGGATGCGCCGAGGACTGCGGCTTCTGCGCCCAGTCGCGCTTCGCCGAGGCCGAGACGCCGATGCACGCCCTGATGGCGCCCGAGCAGGTCCTCGAACACGCGCGCGCCGCCGAAGCGGCCGGTGCCCATCGCTTCTGCATGGTGACCCAGGGCCAGGGGCTGTCGAAGCGCGACTTCGAGAAGTACCTCGAGGGCGTCCGGCTCGTCGCCGAGCACACCAACCTCAAGCGCTGCGCCTCGATCGGCCACATGTCAGCGGCCCGCGCCGCCGCCCTGCGGGAGGCGGGCATCCAGCGCGTGCACCACAACGTGGAGACCGCTTCCAGCTACTACGACGAGGTCACCACGACGGTGCGCTACGAGGGGCGCATACGCACCATCCAGGCGGTTCGCGAGGCGGGCCTCGAGACCTGCGTCGGGGGGATCCTCAACCTCGGCGAGACCCGCGAGCAGCGGGTCGAGATGGCCTTCGAGCTGGCCGCGATCGACCCCACGAGCGTTCCCATCAACCTGCTGAACCCGCGTCCCGGAACCAAGTTCGGCGACCGCGAGCTGATCGACCCGTGGGAGGCGGTCAAGTGGATCGCGATCTTCCGCCTGATCATGCCCGAGGCGCTCTTCAGGCTGTGCGGCGGGCGCGTCGAGAACCTCGGCGAGCTGCAGCCGCTGGCGGTGAAGGCGGGGCTGAACGGCGTGATGATGGGCAACTTCCTGACGACCCTGGGGGCCGAACCCGAGGAGGACCGCGCGACCTTCCGGGAGCTCGGCCTGAACGTGGCGCGCCAGCCCGACAACGCCTCCAACCCGCGACCCGACAACCGCTCGGGCTGGCTCTCCGGAGAGACGCCGGACGTGGTCTCAGAGGTGTTGCAGGACGGGGCCCCGCAGGAGGCGATCGACCTGCGCGTGCGCATGTGGGATCCCTCGACCCAGCTTCGCTATCGCTCCAAGACCTCGGTTCCCACGAGACCGGACGGGGCGCCCAACCGGGTGCCGGCCGGCCAGCAGGCATGAGCGAGATCTCCGAGCGCCTCTCCGAGCTCGAGCAACTCGGCCTCGACCGGCGCCTGCGCCTGGTCAGCGGCCCCCAGGGGCCGAGGGTGCTGCTCGACGGCAAGCCGGTGCTGCTGCTTTGCTCGAACAACTACCTCGGTCTGGCCGACCACCCGCGCGTGCGCGAGGCCGCCGCCGACGCGGCCATGCGCTGGGGCGTGGGGGCCGGCAGCTCGCGGCTCGTCTCCGGGACGATGACGATCCACCGCCGCCTCGAGGAGCGCCTCGCCGCGTTCGAGCGCACCGAGTCCTGCGTGCTGTTCGGGTCCGGCTACCTCGCGAACGTCGGCGTGATTGGCGCGCTCGCCGGAAGCGGCGGCACGGTGTTCTCCGACGAGCTCAATCACGCATCGATCGTGGACGGATGCCGGCTGTCGCGCGCCGAGGTCGTCGTCTACCGCCACCTCGACGTCGAACACCTGCAGTGGAGCCTGCACCGCCATGGCGGCCGGCGCAACGCCGCCGCCCGGCGGCTGATCGTGACCGACTCGGTGTTCTCGATGGACGGCGAGCTCGCCCCGCTGGAGGAGATCGTCGAGCTGGCGAGCGCGTATCGAGCGCGGGTCGCCGTCGACGAGGCCCACGCCACCGGAGCCCTCGGCCCGGACGGGCGCGGAGCCATCGCGGCCGCCGGCCTCGAGGGCGAGGTCGACGTGATCGTGGGCACGCTCGGAAAGGCGCTCGGCTCCTACGGCGCCTACGTGTGCGCGGATGAGGAGATCGTGCGCTACCTGATCAACACGGCGCGCTCGCTGATCTTCTCGACCGCTCCCGGGCCGCCCGCCATCGCAGGTGCGCTGGCCGCCCTCGAGCTGCTGACCGAGCGCCCGCACCGGGTGCAGCGGCTGCGCTCGAACGCGCGCGCACTGCGCCGGGCGCTCGCCGCTGAGGGCTTCCCGGTGGCCGACGAGGAGATGCACATCGTCCCGCTGATCGTGGGCGAGGAGGACGCGTCGATGCGCCTGTGCCAGGCGGCGGTCGAGCGCGGGGTGTTCGCACAGGCGATCCGCCCGCCGACGGTCCCGCCGGAGACATCCCGCCTGCGCCTCACCGTCATGGCATCGCACACGCCCGCGGAGCTGCGAATCGCAGCGGAGGTGCTCGGCGAGAGCGCCCGCGCCGTCGGGCTTGACCCCGTCACGGTGGGCCCGCCGCTTCTCGAAGAGGATCTCGCGCACACGGACGAGTACGACGAGTATGGGGTGCTGCGGGAGCCGGTCGTCACGGCGCAGAGCGTGCCAGAGCGCCAGCAGGGCGTACCCTTCGACGTCGAGCGCCGGGTCGAGCACCCGGAAGCCGTCCCGGCCCTGCTGGCCGGCGAGCTGGGGTCCTCGCGCGGGCCAGGCCAGCCCTTCGACCTCGAGCGCGAGACCTCGGGCGTCCGCGCCGCGTAGCCGCCGCGAGGGCCGCAGTGCGAGGACTCTTCGTGACGGGCACCGACACGGGTGCCGGAAAGACGATCCTCAGCGCAGCTCTGCTGGCGGCGATGGCGGCGGCGGGCGAACGCGTGTCCGCGCACAAGCCGGTCCTCACGGGCCTTGAAGAGCAATCCGGGATGGATGGGTCCTGGCCGAGCGACGACGTGCTGCTCGGCGGCGCCGCTGGGATGCATCCCGACGAGGTCGCCCCCCTGCGGTACGACCCGCCCGTCTCCCCTCACCTGGCGGCCGAGCTCGCACACGAGCGCATCGACCCGGCACGACTCTTGCACGAGGCTCACGCCGCGAGCGCGAGGGTGGCCCGTCCGCGCGCCGGCGAAGGCGCGGCGCACGGGGAGGCCGATCGCGCCGCGCAGGGCGGAGCGCTCGTCGTGGAGGGCGTGGGCGGGCTGTTGACCCCGCTGGGCGAGGACTTCGCCGTGAGCGACCTCGCGGCGGCGCTCGGGCTGCCGGTGCTCATCGCCGCCCGACCCGGTCTCGGCACGATCAACCACACGCTGCTCACCGTGCGCGCGGCGCGCGCGGCGGGCCTTGCGGTCCGCGCCGTGGTGCTCACGCCGTGGCCCGGCGAGCCGTCGACGATGGAGGTCTCGAACCGCGAGACGATCGCCCGCCTCGGTGCGGTCGAGGTGCACGGGCTCGGCATCGTTGACAGCCCCGATCGCGCCGATCTGTCGCGGGCCGGTGAGGCCCTGCCCTGGCGGGTGTGGATTGAAGAGCCTCAGTCCGGCGACCCGGCGCGCGCGCCCGCCACGACCGCGGCGGCGACGGTGGCGAGCTCATCGGCCTCGATCACATACGGGGGCATCGTGTAGACGAGATCGCGGAACGGGCGCAGCCATACGCCTCGCTGCACCGCCGCCGCGGTCGCGGCCGCCATATCGACATCGCCCTTCAGCTGCACCACGCCGATCGCACCGAGCACCCGCACGTCCGCGACGCCGGGCAGCTCGCGGGCCGGCTCCAACCCGGCGCGCAGCCCGCCCTCGATCGCGCGCACGCGCTCCCGCCATCCGGGTCCGCCAACCTCCGCTGAGCTCCCGGGTCCGCCGGGGTCCGCCGGGCTCCCGGGTCCGCCGGGCCCGGCCAGGTGAGCGCTGTCGAGGAGGACCTCCAGCGACGCCAGCGCCACCGAGCACGCCAGGGGATTCGCCATGAACGTCGGGCCGTGCATCAGCCCTCCGCCCTCCCCGCCGGAGACCGCCTCGGCCACCGCTCGCGTGCAGAGCGTCGCGGCGAGGGTGAGATAGCCGCCGGTGAGCGCCTTTCCCACGCACATCACGTCCGGGGCGATGCTCGCGTGCTCGCTCGCGAACAGGGCGCCGGTACGACCGAAGCCGGTCGCGATCTCATCGAGGACCAGCAGCAGATCGTGCTCGTCGCACAGCCTTCTCAGCAGAGCGACGCACTCCGGCGAGTGAAAGCGCATGCCCCCTGCGCCCTGAACCACGGGCTCAACCACGATCCCGGCGAGCTCATCGGAGTGCTCGGCGACGAGCTCGGCCACGTGCGCGGCCCACCGCTCGTCGAGGGGCGCGTCGAACCCGTCGGGCGGGCGCTCGGCGAACACGTGTTTCGCGAGCACGCCCGCGAACAGGCTGTGCATTCCCCCCACCGGATCGCACACGGCCATTGCCCCGAAGGTGTCCCCGTGGTAGCCGCCCTTCACGGTCAACAGTCGGGTTCGCGCCGGCCGTCGGCGCGCGCGCTGGAACTGCAGGCACATCTTGATGGCGACCTCGACGGACACCGAGCCGGAGTCCGCGAAGAAGACGGCCTCCAACCCTTCGGGGGTGAGCTCGACCAGACGCTCAGCCAGGCGCACGGCCGGCTCGTGCGTGAGACCGCCGAACATCACGTGCGCCATCTGCTCGAGCTGCTCGCGCAGCGCCCTGTCGAGTGCGTCGTGGCGGTAGCCGTGGATCGCGCACCACCACGAGGCCATGCCGTCGATGAGCTCCCGCCCGTCCGCGAGCTTCAGCCGCACGCCCTGCGCCGAGACGACGGGCAGCGGCGGGAGCGCCGCGGGCAGCGCACCGTACGGATGCCAGACGCGCTCGCGGTCGGCCGCGAGCAGCCCGTCCCAGGCCGGGCGGCCGCGCCCTGACACCGGCCCGCCGCGGCGGCTAGTCCGCGTACAGGACGAAATCGCGCTTGCGCGCGCCGCACACCGGGCAGAACCAGGTGTCGGGGATGTCCTCGAACGCGGTCCCGGCGGGGATGCCGCCGTCGGGGTCGCCGTCCTCGGGGTCGTAGATGTAGCCGCAGGATTCGCAGATCCAGCGCTGAAGGATCTTCGTCGTGGCGCTCATGCGTGGAAGAGTACCGACCGGTAGGGTCAGCCGATGCCCCCCCGCGCAGACGCCTCCGGTGAGGAGTTCAACCCGGGCCCGGCCACCCACGCCCGCCAGGCCGCGACCGTGATCCTGCTGCGCGGCGGCGACGCGCTGCTCGAGGTGCTGCTGGTCAGGCGGACGCCCAAGGCGCGGTTCATGGGCGGCGTGTGGGTGTTCCCTGGCGGCGCCATCGACGAGGGCGACATCCCGGGCGGCGACGGGGCTCCTCCCGAGGAAGGAAGCGCGATCGAGGCGCAGGCGCTGCGAGCGGCCGCCGCGCGGGAGCTCCGCGAGGAGGCGGCGATCGCGCTGGCCGACCCGGGCGAGCTGGTGGAGTTCTCGCGCTGGATCACCCCCGCGGTGGTGCGCACGCGCTTCGACACCCACTTCTTCCTGGCCACCCTCCCCGGCGGGCAGGAGGCGCGCGTGGACGGACAGGAGTGCATCGACCTCGGCTGGTTCACCCCGCAGGGCGCACTCGACGCCCACGGCGCCGGCGAGATCGTGCTGGTCTTCCCGACGATCAAGCACCTCGAGCAGCTGAGCGGATTCTCGAGCAGCGAGGCCCTGCTGGCGCACGCCCGCGGCCGCGAGGTGCTACCGGTCGAGCCGCGGGTGGTCCTCGAGGGGGAGGTCGCCCGCGTGCTGCTCCCGGGCGACCCCGGCTACTGATTCAGCTCTGCTGGGCAGAGATGACGTGGGTCACCGCGTTGATGAGAGCCAGGTGGGTGAACGCCTGGGGGTAGTTGCCGAGGTGGCGGCCGGACGAGGCCTCGAGCTCCTCGGCGTAGAGCCCCATCGGCGAGGCGTATGCCAGCAGCCTCTCGCACAGCTGCTCGGCGGCGCGGCGCTCGCCGCACTCCGACAGAGCGGAGACGAGCCAGAAGGAGCAGATCAGGAACGTTCCCTCCTCTCCCTGCTGGCCGTCGTCGGTCTCCTCGGTTCGGTAGCGCATGACGAGGCCGTTCTCGGTGAGCTCGTCGCGGATCGCGGCGACCGTCGCGCGCACCCGCTCGTCATCCGGTGAGAGGAAGCGCAGCAGCAACACGAGCAGGTTGGAGGCATCGAGCGCGTCGGTTTCGTAGTGCTGGCGAAAGACGCCCCGTCCGTCGACCCCGCGGTCGAGAATCTCCGCGCGGATCTCCTCCGCGACCGACTGCCATCGATCGCGCAGCTCCTCATCGCCGCGCCGTTCGGCAAGCCGCGCCCCGCGATCCATCGCCACCCAGCACATGAGCTTGGAGGAGACGTAGTGGTGAGGCTCTCCGCGAGCCTCCCAGATCCCCTGGTCGGGCTCCCGCCAGACCCGTGCCGCGCACTCGACCTGGGCGCACAGCACCGGCCACAGGCGCTCGGGGATGTGGTCGCGCGCCTTGGAGTGCAGATAGACCGAGTCGAGCACCGCTCCATAGACGTCGTTCTGGCGCTGGTCGTACGCGCCGTTTCCGATACGCACCGGGCGCGCTCCCTCGTATCCCTTCAGGTGGTCGAGTATCGACTCCTCAAGGTCCATCTCGCCGTTGATCCCGTACATGATCTGCAGCGAGCCGTCCTCGTTGCGGCGCATGTCGGCGACGTACTGGACGAAGTCGTCCGCCTCCCAGTCGAGCCCCAGGGCGTGCAGGCCCCACAGCGTGAATGAGGCGTCGCGCATCCAGCAGTAGCGGTAGTCCCAGTTGCGTTCGCCCCGGTGCGTCTCGGGCAACGAGGTGGTGGGCGCCGCGACGAGCGCCCCGGTGGGCATGAACGTGAGGCCCTTCAGCGCGAGGGCCGAGCGTTGCAGGTGAAAGCGCCACGGGTGGTCGGGATAGGTCCCTTCGGCCAGCCAGGTGCGCCAGAAGTGGCTCGTGCGCTCGAGGTGCTGCTCGGCCTGCTCGACCGTGCGCGGGCCGCCGAGCTGCTCGGTCCAGGAGAGCGCGCAGTAGCACTTCTCGCCTTCGGCCATCGTGTGGCGGCCGTGCACCCGGTTTCCCTCGATCCCCAGGCGAATGTCGCTGTACAGGCGAAAGCCCTGTGTGCCGTCTGTCGCATCCAGTGCGTGGCCGCCCTCCGCGCCGGTTTCCACGACGCTCCAGTCGGCGGGCACGAGCCCGTAGTTGAGCATCGGCTCGCAGACCAGCTCGACCGGCACCTGGCCCTGGACGCACTCGACCACCCGAACCAGCAGGTGGTCGGCGTCGAAGTCGGTGGGCGGGCGGGTGTGGCTCGAGCCCTCCTTGTTGTCGTGCCAGTCGCCGATCGTTAGCCCGTCGAGCACCCGCAGCCAGCCCTGCGGGGTCATCCAGGTCGTCTCGATCAGGTTCGTCCCCGGGATGTAGCGTCGCCCCGCCGGCACGTACACGGCATAGGGGCCCACACGGAAGCTCCCCGCGCCACGGTCGAGCATCGCGCCGAATACCGACGGCGAGTCGAAATGGGGCACGCACATCCACTCGATCGACCCGTCGGAGGCGAGCAGCGCGCCGGTGTGGCAGTCCGACAGGAAGCCGTAGTCGGCGATCGGCGGGAAGGGAGAGTCCTTCGGAGAGCTGCCCGCGCCGGTGCCTGCGCCGGTGCGCACGGGCGGCGCGCGGCGCGCGGGCGCGCCGTCGGAGGAGCTCATCACTCGGTGCGCTCGAACTTCGGGCGCTCGACGTCGGCGGGCAGGGCGTCCTCCTCGGCGAGCTTGTCGAGATGGGCGGCGAGAGTGACGGCCGCCAGCGGACGCAGCCCGTCGGAGACCTCCGGCCACACGGCGTCGAGCAGCTCCTGCACCGAGCGGCGACCCTCTCCGAGCGCGGTCAGGAGCGAGTCCTCCCGGGCCGTGCGGTGACGCACGTACTCGTCGAGCTTGGCATGCGAATCCCACACCGCGGGTCCGTGCCCGGGACAGAGGACGTCGAAGTCCTCGCGCAGCCCAAGTCGCGTGAGGCCCAGCAGGTACCCGGACATGGCACCCGGATAGGGGCTGATGAAGACGCTGCCCTCTCCAAGCACGGCGTCGCCCGTGAAGCACGCTCCGCCGGCCACCAGCGCGAAGTGATCCGGGGCGTGCCCGGGGGTGGCCACGGCCTGGAAAGGGCCGAAGCGCACATCCTCGGCGAGCGTGATGTCCACGTCGCCGCGCCCGGCCGCCAGCGGCGCCGGGCGCTCGTCGAGCAGCCTGCCCACGGCCTCGGAGTGGTCGGAGTGGTCATGCGTGAGCACCACCCCGCCGAGCCCGCCACGAGCGTCGATAGCCGCCAGCACGCGTTCGACGTGCTCGCCGAGCAGCGGCCCGGGATCAACGACCCAGGTGGGCGCGCGGCCGACCAGCCAGGTGTTCGTCCCGGACAGGGTGAGCGGCCCGGGATTGGGCGCGCGCAGGCAGAGGATGTCGTAGCGCTCGAGCTCCTGCACATCCGAGCGCGCGCCGGCCGGCTCGGCCTCGCTGTCGGGACGCGCCCGAGGCGAACCACTCATCTGCGCGACGTTAGCTGAGACCGCGGAGCAACCGGCTTGCGGCGAGTCTCACCTCGAGCTCCCGGGCGCCCTGCGCCCCCGCTGCGAGCCCTTGCGCGAGGGGTCGGCCGGCCGCCGGCCGGTGGCGCTTGACACCGCGACACGGCGCCCGCGGCCGCGGCCGCCCGTGGAGGCCGCGCGGCGGGGAGATCCCGCTCGTCCGTTCGTGGCGTCCCTGGGGAAGCCCCCGAGCTCCAGCTCGCGATGCAGGCCGAGGCCTCGGACCATGCCGGCCAGCTCGTGGGCCTGCTCGTGGGCGACGAGGGTGACCCCTACGCCGCTTGCACCCGCGCGGGCGGTGCGCCCGATGCGGTGCACGTAGTCGTCGCGCGAGGCGGGAATGTCGAAGTTGATGACGTGCGTGATCCCGGCGACGTCAATCCCGCGCGCGGCGACGTCGGTGGCCACGAGCGTGTCCACCACCCCGGCCTCGAAGTTCGCGAGGGCTCGCTCGCGCTGACCCTGGGACTTGTCGCCGTGCATCGCCACGGCCTGCACCCTGCTGGCGGCCAGGCGCTTGACGAGCCGGTCGGCACCGCGCTTGGTGCGCACGAACACGAGCGTCAGCCCGCGCTCCTGCTCGTTCAGCTCACGGACCAGCCGTGCGACCTTGTCCTCGTGGGAGACCGTCACGAAGCGGTGCTCGACGTCCCCCTTGCGCTCGGCCGAGTGTGCGTGCTCGTGGCGGCGCGGGTTGGTCGTGTAGGCCTTCGCGATACGCCCGACCTCGCCCTCGAGCGTCGCGGAGAACAGGAGCGTCTGGCGATCATGCGCGGTCATCTTCACGATTCGATCGACGACCGGGCGGAAGCCCATGTCGAGCATCCGGTCGGCCTCGTCGAGAACGAGCAGCCGGATGCGGCCCAGCGAGACCTCCCGGCGCTCGATCAGGTCGAGCAGGCGTCCCGGCGTCGCGACCAGGATGTGGGCGCGAGCGGCGAGTCGCGCCTGCTTGACGATCCCGGCCCCGCCATACACGGCGGCTATCGAGAGAGCGCGCGCGTGGGCGATCGGGCGCAGATCGTCGACTATCTGGATCGCCAGCTCCCGGGTGGGGGCGAGCACGAGCGCGGAGGGCCGCGCGTCGCGGTCGTTCAGGCGCTCGACCATCGGCACCCCGAACGCGAGCGTCTTGCCCGATCCGGTGGGCGACTGCGCGAGGACGTCGTGGCCGGCGAGCACATCGGGGATGACGAGCTGCTGCACGGCGAACGGCGCTGCTATGCCGCGCGAGGCGAGCTCGTCCACGACGACCTCGGACACGCCGAGATCGGCGAAAGTTTCATGCTTCATGTGTTGGTGCTCCTTCCGGCGACCCTCTGGCCGCCGCTGCGGATGGAGATTCGACTGACCCCATCCGCGCTCAGAGGCGCCAACAAAGACAAAGAACCTCGCGGACGACTTCGCCGCCCGCACAGCAACCGTAGCAGCCGGCTACTGCAGACTCGCCATCACGTGCTTGACGACGGTGTAGTCCTCCAGCGAGTACACGCTCAGATCCTTGCCGTATCCGGACTCCTTGAAGCCACCGTGGGGCATCTCCGAGACGAGCGGGATGTGATCGTTGATCCACACGCACCCGAACCGCAGCGCCCGGCTGACGCGCAGCGCGCGGCCGACATCGCGCGTCCACACCGAGGAGGCCAGGCCGTAGCGGGTGGCATTCGCCCACTCGATCGCCTGCTGCTCGTCGGTGAATCGCTGCACGGTGATCACCGGGCCGAAGATCTCACGCTGGACCATCTCGTCGTCCTGCTGCAGGCCGGCGACGACGGTCGGCTCCAGATAGAAGCCCGGACGGGCGGGCGCGCGCCCGCCCGTGACGATCTCCGCGCCCTCGGGCCGGCGCTCGAGGAAGCCCTCGACGCGCTCGCGCTGACGCGCAGAGTTGACCGGTCCGAGCGTCGTCTCCGGCGCGAGCGTGTCGCCGATCACGAGCCCCTTCGCCTGCTCGGCAAGGCCGGAGACCACGTCGTCGTAGACCTTGCTCCCAGCCAGCACGCGGGTGGCGGCCGTGCAGTCCTGCCCGGCGTTGTAGTAGCCGGTTCCGGCGATCGTCTCGAGCGCGCTCTGCAGGCTCACATCGTCGAAGACCACCACGGGAGCCTTGCCCCCCAGCTCGAGGTGGACGCGCTTCAGGCTGTCCGCCGCGGTGCGCGCGATGTGCTTGCCGGTGTCCACCGATCCGGTGAGCGACACCATGTCCACCTCCGGGTGGCTGATCAGCGCCTGCCCGGTGGGCTCGCCGTGGCCGGTGATCACGTTGAGCACGCCCTTCGGAAGGATGCCGGCCGCGCGCTCGGCGAATCTGACCGTGGTGACGGGGGTGGTCTCGGCGGGCTTCAGGACGATCGTGTTCCCCGCCGCCAGAGCCGGCCCGATCTTCCAAACCGCCATCATCAGGGGGTAGTTCCACGGCGTGATCTGCCCGATCACCCCGACGGCTTCGCGACGCGTGAACGACGTGTAGCCGTCCATGTACTCGCCCGCCGCGCGCCCCTCCATGCAGCGCGCCGCGCCGGCGAAGAAGCGCAGGTTGTCGGCCATCACGGGGATCTCGTCACCGATCACGTTGGCCAGCGGCTTGCCCGCGTTGAGCGCCTCTTCCCGCGCGATCTCCTCTCCGTTCTGCTCGACCATGTCGGCAAGCGCCAGCAACGCCAGCGCGCGCTCGGCGGGCGTGGTCTGCGACCAGCCTCCGAACGCCCGCCGCGCGGCCTGCACGGCGCGATCGACGTCCTCGGCGCTCGACAGGGGGGCACGCGTCAGCTCCTCGCCGGTCGCGGGGTTGAGGATCGGCTCGGTATCCCCGCTCGCCGGGACCTGCTCGCCGTCGATGAAGTTCTGGAGGGTCCCTGTCGCAATTGCCATCGTCTATCTCCTTCAGGGATCGATCGTTTGGATCGTCAGTGGGTTTCGCGGATCCTAAGCGGGTTGTTGGGAGACCGGCCCCATGCCCAGCGCCTCGGCCACGGCGGGATGGGTGATCCGGCCGGCGGACACGTTCAGGCCCATGCGCAGTCCCGGGTCGCGCGCGAGCGCCTGCTCGATCCCGTGCTCGGCCAGCTCGAGCACGTAGGGCAGCGTCGCGTTCGTGAGCGCATACGTGGAGGTGATCGGCACCGCGCCGGGCATGTTCGTCACGCAGTAGTGGGTGATCTCGTCCACCTCGTACGTCGGGTCAGAATGGGTTGTCGGCCGTGAGGTCTCAAAGCACCCGCCCTGGTCGATCGAGACGTCCACGAGCACCGCGTGGCGCTTCATCAGCTTCAGCTGCTCCCGCGTCACGACGCGCGGCGCGCGCCCGCCGTGGACGAGCACCGCGCCGATCACGAGGTCGGCCAGCGGCAGCATCTCCTCGATCGCCAGCGTGGAGGAGTACACGGTCGAGGCGCGCCCCGCGAAGGCCACTTCCAGCTCGCGCAGCCTGTCGATCGAGCGGTCGAACACGAACACGTCGGCCTGCATGCCGATCGCTATGAAGGCGGCGTTCATGCCGACGACCCCTCCCCCGATCACGAGCACCGTTGCCGCTGCCACGCCGGGCACCCCGCCCAACAGTATGCCCCGGCCCCCGAGCGGCTTCTCGAGCATGAAGGCGCCCGCCTGCGTCGCGATCTTGCCCGCCACCTCGCTCATGGGCGCGAGCAGCGGGAGGCGCCCCTCGGGGTCCTCCACCGTCTCATAGGCGATGCACGTGGCTCCCGATCCCTGCAGCCCCCGCGCCAGCTCCGGCTCGGCCGCGAGGTGCAGATAGGTGAACAGGGTCTGCCCGTCGCGCAGCCTGCCCACCTCCTCGGGCTGGGGCTCCTTGACCTTCAGCACGAGCTCGGCCTCCCCGAAGACCGAGTCGGCGTCGGCCACGATGCGCGCACCCTGCGCCCGGAACTGCTCGTCGGGCATCGCGCTGCCCTCGCCTGCGCCAGCCTGCAGCAGCACCTCGTGGCCGCGCGCGGTCAGCTCCCGCACGCCGGCGGGGGTGATCGCGACGCGGTACTCGTCGGGCTTGATCTCGCTGGGAACCCCGATTCTCATCTCCGGCGCGCCCCCCATCTGGAGAGCGCTCCTCGGGCCAGCGCGCGAGGCCCATGTCCGCCGGCGTCGGCTTTCCTCATCAGCGTGCCAGTTCCCTTCCGCGCAGCGCCAGCCAAACCTCGATCCGATCGCGGGCGTTGCCGAAGTCCCGGCCGGTGAGCTGCTCGACACGGCGGATGCGGTAGCGCAGCGTGTGACGGTGGCAGTAGAGGGCGTTCGCGGCCTTCTCCCAGTGGCCGTTGTGCTCGATGAACACGTCGAGCGAGCGCAGGAGCTCGTCGCCGTAGTCGCCCTCCCCCTGCTCGATCGGCCCGAGCACGCCGCGGCAGTAGGAGATCAGCGCATCATCGTCCTGCAGCGAGAGCAGGAGCTGGAAGGCGCCGAGGTCCTTGTATGAGGCCACGTCGGGCGCGTTCCCGTTCTGCAGCCGCACGGCCTCGAGCGCACAGCGCGCCTCGTGGAAGCTCAGCCGCAGGGAATGCGTCGGGGCCGCTCGGCTCGCCGCCGCGCGCACCTCGCCGAAACGCGCGAGCAGCTCCCGGCGGACTCCCGTGGCGAGCTCGATCGGATCGACCCCCGAGGAGTCGATGACCGCGCAGACGAGTCCTGCGCGGATCGCCACCAGGTTGTGGACGTGCTCGCGCTCGAGGATCCGTTCGAGCAGCGCCGCGGCCGCGCTCGGGTCGCTGAGCTTGAACGCGAGCACCGCCACATGCTCCCCGATGCCGAACGGGCGCAGGCGCGCCGCCAGCTCGTCCGGATAGAGGTGGCCGGTGAGCGCCTCGGCCAGCACGTCGCCGATCATGTTGCGCTGCAGCAGTTCGTAGCGCTCGTTGACGAGCTGGGCGAAGGCCCGCTCGGTGATAGCGATGAACGGCAGCTCGTAGGGAACCTCGAAGAGGGGAAACGAGCGCTTGCGCGCGGCCGCCAGCAGGGCCGCAGGCAGCCGCTTGTGGGTGAAGCCGGTGCCGAAGCCGAGCCCGGCGATCTCGTGATCGGCCAGCCGGTCGATCAACTCACGCTGCACCTTCGGCCGGTCGAGCTGCACGCCCGTGGTGAGCAACAGCTCGCCGCCCCGCAGCCAGGGAGTCGGGTCGGGGAGCTCGGTGCTGTGCACCCAGCGGACGTGGGCCTGCGCCGATTCCTGGCCGCTCGCGAGCTCCAGGCCGAGCTCGGCGATCAGGCTCTCGACAGTGAGCTCCAACTCTCCACCCGCTCTGAGGCCTCGGTCAGCACCGGGCGCAGAACCGCCTCGATCTCCTGGAACTGCTCCTCCCCCGCGATCAGCGGCGGGGAGAGCTGGACGATCGGATCGCCGCGATCATCGGTCCGGCAGATCAGGCCGCGCTTGTAGAGCTCGCCGGAGAGGAAGCCCCGCAACAGCTCCTCGGCCTCCTCGTGGTCGAACGTCTGCTTGGTGTCCTGGTCCTTCACCAGCTCGATCGCCTGGAAGTAGCCCGCGCCCCGCACGTCGCCGACGATCGGCAGGTCGCGCAGGCTCTCGAGCATCGCCCGCAGGCGCCCCTCGTTCTGCAGCACGTGCTCGTTGAGGCCCTCCCGCTCGATCACGTCGATGTTCGCCAGCGCCACGGCGCACGCGAGTGGGTGCCCGCCGAAGGTGAAGCCGTGATTGAAGCTCGCCTTGCCGTGCAGGAAAGGCTCGGCGATGTGGTCGCCCGCGATCACGGCGCCCATGGGGGCGTAGGCGGAGGTGATGCCCTTCGCGGTGGTGATCATGTCCGGCTCATAGCCGAACCGCTCCGAGCCGAACCAGTGGCCGAGGCGACCCCACGAGCAGATCACCTCGTCGGAGATCAGGAGCACCCCGTAGCGATCGCAGATCTCCCGGACGCGCTGGAAGTAGCCGTCCTGCGGCACGAAGCAGCCGCCGCCGTTCTGCACCGGCTCGAGGATCACCGCGGCCACGGTCGCAGGGCCCTCGAACAGGATCGCCTCCTCGATCGAGTCGGCCGCCCACAGGTGATCGCGGTCCTCGCTCCAGCGGTAGGAGTTGGTGTTCGCGACGTGCCGGCCCCCGGGGGTCAGCGGCTCGAACGGTTCGCGCAGGGCCGGCAGGCCGGTCGCGGTGAGCGCGCCCATCGACGTGCCGTGGTAGGCGAGGTAGCGGGAGATGATCTTGTGCCGGCGCTCCTCGCCGCGCGCGAGGAAGTAGGACTTCGCGAGCTTCCACGCGGACTCGACGGACTCCGAGCCGCCGGAGGTGAAGAACACGCGGTTCAGGTTCCCCGGCGTGAGCTCGGCGATTCGCGCCGCGAGCTCGATCGAGCGCGGATGCGCGTAGCTCCAGTTGGTGTAGAAGCCGAGCTCCTTTGCCTGCCGCGCCGCGGCTTCGCCGAGCTCGGCGCGACCGTGGCCGATGTTCACGCAGTACAGCGCCGAGAGGCCGTCCAGATAGCGCTTGCCGTGCTCGTCGTAGACGTAGCAACCCTCGCCTCGCACGATCACCGGCACCTCGGCGTACTCGTAGGAGCCCATCCGCGTGAAGTGCATCCACAGATGACGCTTGGCCTGCTGTTGAAGATCACTCGGCATTTGCACCACCCCGCTCCGAAGGCCGACTAGACACTAAGGACAACGGTACCGGCTACGGACCGCCAGCTCAATGCGCCACCTGGTGAACAACTTCGGACCCGATTGTACGGGATGTACAACCCGTCGGCCGCGTTTTGGGAATTGCGCCCCTTGCGCGTCTGCCGGTGCAGGACGTAACTTTTGCAACGACGGGGCCGCAGCTGCCGGCAAAGCGAACTAGCCTCGTGTCAATACCCACCGAGAGGAGCCGCTGATGGCCACCGAGAGCGTCGCCCAATCCGGAGCTCCTGCATCTTCCGAGGTCGTTGACAAGGGTCTGAAAAAAGGCGCGATCGGGTACGTCTCGAACATCGTCATCGGCGTCGCCTCGACCGCGCCCGCATACTCGCTGGCCGCAACGCTCGGGGCAATCGTCGCGGTCAAAGGCGTCGGAGTGCATGCGCCCGCGGTGATGCTCGTGGCCTTCATCCCGATGCTCCTAGTTGCCTCCGCTTACAAATACTTCAACCGCGCAGATCCCGACGCGGGCACGACGTTCGCGTGGACGACGCGCACGTTCGGGCCCATGACGGGATGGATGAACGGCTGGGCGATCTTTCTTGCGGACCTGATCGTGATGGCCTCGCTGTCGGACATCGCTGCCATCTACACGTTCAAGCTCTTCGGCTTCACCGAACTGGGCAACTCCAAAGCGGCGATCATCATCGGCGCGGTCGTGTGGATCGCGATCATGACCTGGATCTGCTTCCGCGGCATCGAGCTCTCGGCACGCATCCAGCAGGTGCTGCTGGGCGCCGAGGTATTCATCCTCGGGCTCTTCTCGGTGGTCGCGTTCGTGAAGGTCTACGGCAGCAGTCCCCCGGCCCACTCGATCAAGCCGTCGCTGTCGTGGCTCAATCCCTTCGCGATGAGCTTCGGCGACCTGGTCGTCGCGCTCCTGCTCGCGGTGTTCATCTATTGGGGCTGGGATTCGGGCGTCGCGGTCAACGAGGAGTCCGAGGACCCGGCCGAGGGTCCAGGAAAGGCCGCGGTCATGTCCACGATCCTGCTCGTGCTGATCTACGTCGTGGTCGCGGCGGCCGCGCAGTCCTTCCACGGCACCGCGTTCCTCACCGCCGAAGGAAACAAGGAAGACATCCTCAACGCGCTCGGCGCCGGGGTGCTCGGGGGCACGCTGAACAAGCTCCTGATAATCGCCGTGCTGACCTCGGCGTCGGCGTCGACCCAGACCACGATCCTGCCGACCGCCCGGACCACGCTCTCGATGGCCCATTGGAAAGCGGTCACAAGCCTGCTCTCGCGCGTCCACAAACGCTACCTGACCCCGACCGTCTCGACTCTCGGCTTCGGCGCGCTGTCGATCATCATCACGGTCGTCCTGCTGCTGCTCTCCGAAAGCGTGCTGGAAGACGCGATCGTTGCGATCGGCTTCCCGATCTGCTTCTACTACGGCTTCACGGGCGTCGCCTGCGGGTGGTACTACCGCAACGATCTGAAAGAAAGCGCTCGCAACTTCCTGCTGCTGGGCCTCGGCCCGCTGCTCGGCGGCCTGATGCTGTTCGGGATAGGGATAAAGGCGGCGATCTACTACGGCCACACGGAAAACGTCTCATCCAAGCCGATCCTCGGCATCACCCTGCCGCTGTGGATGGGCATCGGCGGGATGATCCTCGGCTTCATAATCATGCTCGTCTCGCGTCCTTACTTTCGCGACTTCTTCTCGCGCAAGACGGAAACCGCGCCCCCGGGCCTGCTCGATCAGCCACCGCCGACCGGGCCCGTGCCGGCCGTCGTCGACTTCTAGACCCCTGACGCGTCAGCGACCGGTGCGAGGTACACGGCTGGGTGCTATGCGGGCAGCTCCTGCTGGCCGTGAGGCGATCCGTACTGCTCGAGCAGCTCGAGGAACGGCCCGGGGGGGAACGCCTCGGGACCCAGCACGCCGGTGCCCTTCCACGTGCCGTCGTTCAGCAGCTCCAGGGCGACCACCGGGTTGATCGCCGTCTGCCACACGACCGCCTGGCTGCCGTACTCGCGCATCGTGTGCTCGTTGTCGACCACGTGGTAGAGGTACGTCGAGCGCGGTTTCCCGTCGGTGCCGGTCCCCCTCACCCACGTGCCCGCGCACGTGCGGCCCGTCATCCGCTCCCCG
>Ga0209048_10002507_pt1 | contig 18212 bp, 10 predicted proteins | sample FrelakmetCRP12CR_FD_187146 | JGI IMG/M metagenome (GOLD analysis project Ga0209048, IMG submission 187146) | Freshwater lake sediment microbial communities from the University of Notre Dame, USA, for methane emissions studies - CRP12 CR (SPAdes)... | ecosystem: Environmental > Aquatic >... | reverse complement strand
CCGGCGGCTCCGACACTCCCAACGACTATTGTGGTCATGCATTCACGCATCCGATTTACCATGGAGATGAGATAACTGTATCCTTTATTTATTAAATTATCAGTAGGTCAAACAGTGGAATTAATTCCGGATCCACAGGATACACCTTGCGTGGATTACCCATTCGACGACGTTCGGATGCAGTGGATACCGAGACGATGCGTATCAGAAACGCATTTTCCAGATATCCAAGGTATTCGTGGAGCGTATCTTTCGCCACGGGAATACCTTGAGACTTCAGATCACCATAGAATTTATTGACGCTAAAATATCCAGCTGCATTGGATAGCAGATGGCGCACCATCCATCGTAATGCAATAGGATGTGAGACTTCATGTCGTTCTATAACATCACGAAGTAATGTTGTATCTACATATCCCCTGAGGAGATCAAAGTGATCACGAGGAGCAGCACCGACCGCATCGGGGAATCCCCCCAGAGCAAGGTACTCACGTAGGTCTTTCTCCAATGCCGAAAGCGCAGCCTTAGGTAGACGCCTAACTTCAACCTCGGGCTCCCTCCCAACATGCCGCAAGTATTCCCGGAAACTGAAAGGATGTACAAGCGCCTCCATCGCCCTACCACGCATGCTTGTGGCTACTTCGCGAGACAGGAGGCGAGCAGATGATTCAGAAAGAAAGAGTTCAATCTTTTCAGTTTCCAATAAGCGGCGAGCAAAATTTTCCCAACCCGATACTACCTGTATTTCGTCAAGGAAGAATACTGTTTGACCACTATCCCTCAATCGGAGATGCACACGGTAATATTCCTCAACTAGAAGCTGAAGCTCTGTTGCTTTCATACCCGCCAGACGTTCATCCTCGAAACCGAAATAAAGCAAGCTCTCGCGGCTGATCCCCCGAGAAAGTCGGTCACTCAGGATTTGCCAGAGGAACGTCGACTTCCCGGTACGGCGCATTCCAATGACAGCCACAGCTTTCCCACGGAGAGCAGGTAAACGCACATCCCGGCGGGTGAATTCCGGAATTGCTGATGCCAGCGAATCCACGATTTTTTAGCGCGTTAGGTCTCTCATTTATCCTTTTTTTGAGGATAATACATAAAAAATTTGTCCTTATGTAAAGGACAAATGTAAATATCAGTATTCGTTTCATTATGACGCATTTGGCGTGTTTGTGACGGGTTAGAAAAGCACACCCATAGCCAGAGCCACTAGAAGTGATATTTGGGAGAAAGAGAAAAGTTATTATATTTGGGGAAAGTAAGCAGACCAAAATTGAAGTAACAAATCAAAGGAGACAAATCGACAAGGATTTTAAGGGGAATCAGCCCGGCTATTATTTCAGGGGAAACGACCTACCTCAACAGGTTCTAGTCCTCACGGGCAGATCTTCAGAAGGATAAATCAGAAAGACATTGTAAAACCATATGAAAATCACGGAACTTCTCATAGCAGAAATATCGGACCCGATGATAATACAACGAGGCCGGCGCTATTTTAATGAAGGCCGCGTCAGGCTGGAACAAGTCGAAGAAGACTATGTGCGCGCCAGCGTAAGAGGTTCACGCCTCTACGAGGTCGAAATAACCAAAAATGACCGAGGTGAGATCGATACCGATTGCACCTGTTTCTACGACTGGAACGGAGCGTGTAAGCATGTTGTAGCCACGCTGCTGGCAGCGATGGCCATAGTTCCGAGCGCACAGGATCAAAAATCCGCGAATTCGCCCGGCTGGCTTAGATCGATCTCTTCCATACTGTCGAGAGAACCCGCCGAGGTTTCCCGCCCGGCAAGCAATTCATCCTGGCGGCATGCCTATGCTTTGGAAATCACGGGCCCGTTGCGACGAATGTCTGCCCTCCGCATAAAGATCCTTAAAAACGGAAGAGACGGCAGCGCTTCCAAAATGCTCCGGTACGATCCCTATGACTCATCCAGGTTCGATTTTACCGACCGGATCATTCTGTCAAAGATCTCGCAGGGATTTACCAACCAGATCGAGACCTACCCGCATGACCCTTACCGCGGATCCTATGCCGGTACTATGTACTGGAATCACGACCGCACCATGAACGATCTTCTCACACTCCTGAAGGAGAAGGAGACCTACGTGATCGGAGATACAGCGGAACCCCGGCGCCGGGTCTTTCTCCGAGAAGAGTCCGCGCAACTCAGGATGTCTATCACGAAGGAGAGCGACAGCTTCATCCTTACGCCGGAACTGTCACGCGGCAGGGCTTATATGCCCATCCCACCCGGTATAGTCGTGCTGTGTAAAAAACCTCTTTGGATCCTCATGGGCGAGGAGATTCTGCGCGTTGAGGGGGCGACCGGCGACCAGTTTCTCTCACTGCAAGCGTTGAAGGGGCCGCTCGTCGTACCGGCCGGTGACCGGGACCGGTTCGTACGGGATGCGCTTCCGGCGATCGCCTTGCAGTACAAAATACAGACCGACCTGGACATCATGCCGACTGTCGACGCCGATCCAATTATGCATCTATACTTGAGCGAAGCCGACGGAAAACTTGTCGTCCGGATGAGGTTCAAGTACGGCCAGTTCGAGATCTGGGACCGTCCCGGCTCAGAAAAACACCCTGCGGGGCAACGAGCCGGGGTGAACTATCTAACCACCGGCAAAGAGTTAGTAAAACTCATCCTGCGGCCGGAGATGGAAGAGCGGGCAGTCTCCCTCCTCCGTGCCTCTCCCCTAAAGGCGATGGGGGAATTTGAGACCACAGAGCCCGGTGGAAATACTGTCCATAAAGAATCCGCGTATACTCCCTCGATACCAGCTCTCAAGTGGCTACTCACAGAACTGCCTAAGTTCCGGGATGCCGGATTTGAGATATATGGTGAAAAATCCCTGATGAATTTCCGCCTGAACCAGTCTGCCGCGAAAATAGCCGCTTCGGTCAGTTCGGGCATCGACTGGTTCGATGTGGCCCTAGACGTCAGGTTCGGGGGGACGGAGGCCTCATTCGAGGCCTTCCTTCAGGCGATCGAAAGAGACGAGGAGTTTGTCCTGCTTGCGGATGGAAGTTACGGCGTGCTTCCACAGGAAGGACTTAAGAAATTCCGGCGCGCTTTTGAGCTCAATGGGCGGCTGAAAAACCCCGACAACTCAAAGGGGTTAAAGATATCCCGGGCGCAGATCGGCCTTGTGGACGAGCTGCTGGAAGAGGCGGAAACGGTGAGTACCGACGTGGAATTCGAGCGCACACGGGATCTCATAAAATCCTTCACGAAAATCACTCCAAAACCTTTGCCGAAAGGTTTTCACGGCAAGCTCCGTCCGTATCAGAAGGCCGGGTATGACTGGCTTCATTTCCTGCTTGAATTCCGGTTTGGCGGCATCCTGGCGGATGACATGGGGCTGGGAAAGACTGTCCAGACGCTGGCATTCCTCAAGAAGCTCTACGAAAAAGGCGAGAAACTTCCGACCCTGATCGTGGTTCCCACCTCCGTGATATTCAATTGGGAGGAGGAGGCGCGGAGGTTCACGCCCGGGCTCGCCGTTCATTGTCACAGGGGCCTCGATAGGCCGAGGGAACCGGAATTGCTCAACGGTTCGCAGCTAATCGTGATAAGTTACGGCACCCTGCGGCGGGATATCGGTATGCTGAAGGATCTCGAATTCCTGTACGTCATTCTGGACGAATCTCAGAACATCAAAAACCCCTCGTCGGTCAACGCAAAGGCCGTCCGGGTCCTGAAGGCCAGGCAGCGGCTCGCACTCACGGGAACTCCGATAGAGAACAACCTAATGGAGCTCTGGTCGCAGATGACGTTCCTTAACCCGGGAATTCTCGGCAACGCTGATTCATTCGCGTCCAGCTACGCCTGGCCCGTAGAGCGGAAGGGAGACGAAGCAGCAGCGGCTTCGCTGAGACGGCTGGTCTATCCGTTTATTCTGCGGCGCACAAAGGAGCTTGTCGCGAAGGATCTGCCTCCCAAGCAGGAATCAGTTGTTTACTGCGAGATGAACACGGAGCAGCGGACCGTCTATGACCACTGGCGCGAATACTACCGCCGATCCGTGCTCAAAAGCATCGAGGAACTCGGGATCCGTAGGAGTAAGTTCAAGGTGCTTCAGGGACTGATGAAGCTGCGCCAGGTGTGCTGCCATCCGGCACTTGTGGATGTAAAGTACCGGGGCTTATCCGGCAAGCTGGAGTCCTTTATGGAAATGCTGGAGGATATACTTTCGGAGGGCCACAAGGTACTCGTGTTCTCGCAGTTTGTGAGGATGCTGAAGCTGCTGAGGGGCGAGCTCGACTCCCGGAAGATATCCTATGAATACCTCGATGGCCATACGGTGAACCGCCGGGAATGCGTGGAGCGTTTTCAGGCGGACAGTAAGCTCCGCGTGTTCCTGATCAGCCTGAGGGCGGGCGGAACTGGGTTGAACCTGACCGCGGCGGACTACGTGATCCATTACGATCCCTGGTGGAATCCGGCTGTTGAGATGCAGGCAACCGACCGCACGCACCGGATAGGGCAGAAGAAGCACGTGTTCGCTTACAAACTGATCACGAAGGATACAATAGAAGAGAAGGTGCTACTGCTCCAGGAGAAGAAGAAGCACTTGGTCTCCAGCGTCATCACAACCGACAGCGGATTCATGAAGGCATTGACAAAGGAAGATGTGGAGACACTATTCAGCTGACAATAACAGGGGCGGCCGGTAGAAAACCGGCCGGTGAACGATGGCACCTATAACTCATTCAGACGCAATAGAGGAACTCCGGAAAAAAGCTGGACTTGGATTCAAAGGCTATCCAGTTGCAACGATTGCCTACTACGGACCCGACGAGACGCGTGCCACGAAAGTGGCCGTTGGGATCGTGGACAAAGGGGATAAGGTTCTCCAGCTGGAGACCTGGTTCTCGGAAACCGAGGACGTGCGCCGTGATCAGACGGTCGGCCGGGCAATCCTCGAGTACACACGATCCCATAAGGTGCGAAGCCTTGCCATGACCGAGCGGATCATCGGCTGCCCCCATGAGGAGGGAATCGATTATCCCGCGGGCTCCGCCTGCCCCCGCTGTCCCTTCTGGTCGAACAGGGACCGCTGGACCGGCAAAGTCATACGATAATTAATGTCCGGTGCAAAATTGTTGTTTGAAATTTGGTATTTGTGACTGGTGTAATAATCGATTGGGCATATTCGAACCTTAGGTCATGAGCATCACGTGATCGAGTGACGGGCCACCAAGATGGCATGAATGCCCTCACACTCATACGTACGCATCGCATTAAGCCCTCTTTTCCACCATACTGACACCGTCTCTATTCAAATCGCCGTTTCAGAAGACTGATCATTGATTCAATGCCGACTCTGAACCGGCGCAAACGTTTGAACCAACGTTTATGAATAGAAGTCGACGGTTCAATCATGCTGACGAGTTTCTCCTCGGCAGGAACGGATTCTCCGTGCACACCGCGAGGGGCGTGTCTGCCTGATCACCGACTCAACAAGTGGGACTATTATTACAAGTTTCTCGACGAGCTTCACGGTTGCTTCAGATGCGGTCTGGCACTGTGTGTTTTTTCCTTGGTTGCTGCGTTGACAGCCCGGCGGGTTGTTTCACAAATTCGCCGAGATGCCCGTTTTACGCCTCTTTTCGTTTCGCCACTCTTCCCTTTGCTGACCGTTTGGATCGTGATTACCTGGCGTTTGACTCTGCTGCTGAAATCATGCACGAGCGATCCGGAAAGTTTTGGTATCAGTTTTAGGGGGGTCTTCATTTTTCAGGTAATGACACGCACTCCGTCCTGCAACAGCATGCTGTCTGTCAGATAATGAACATTAATTTCAACAACCGTGTCACTCGTGAGCCGGGACCGAGCCCAGGACTTCGGGTAAGCCAGTATGTGCGACCCATGTCCCTCTCATCGACGGTGCCACCCGCCTGGATGATATCCGTCTGTTTGAGAACGATGAATTCTGCATTTAATTGACACTCATTTTTGAAATAGGTAAATTTCAGTGATTTGATTCTGATTGAGGTTAAGGCGGGATTCAGATAACAAAAGAATTTGACGATTATACGGAGGGCAGAGGATAGTTAATGTTTACGAAGTTGCTCGATACATTATAGCGGAATATTATCATAATGTGATGCCGGCTCGGATTGTGTGGCCCTGAATGGCAAGCCAGCCACCAGACGCGGCACACCTTAGTCCGAAAGACCCAGAATGAGTTAGGGGATAACTGGATACATACAAAGAGTTGAAAGGTCAAACATTGTTATGGCCAATAAGAAGATAAACAATAAGCTTCAAATCTGGATCGAGGCTCGTAAGAGATTCCATCTTAGTCACGCCCAAATCCAGATGGCGCGCGAGCTTGGACTGAATCCGAAAGGCTTCGGAAAAATCGCCAACTGCAAACAGGAAAAATGGAAGCTTCCACTGCCTCAGTTTATAGAGGAAATCTATTTCAAGCGTTTCGGGAGAGCAAAACCTGGGCGAATAACTTCAATCGAAGAAAAGGCATTGGCAATTCGTCGGAAAAAAGAGGAGAGGAAAAATAGGAAGCGCCCAAATCAGGGATCCGAAATCGAGCCAACTCCAGAACAGCTGCCAACTGGAAGTGACCCAGGACAATACGGGGGGTGAGGTGACAATCGGGTCTCAAGCCCATCGCCAGCGTGAATCATGAGACAAAAGAGGCTGTCGGAGACTGGCACTACTGGATCCGGCAGGGCTATGAGTTATAGGTGGCGCCACATCGAGCGCATCTTCGAGCATATTGAGATTTTAGTGAATTGAGAGGATCGCCTTCCTACTCCCGGAGCTCGGCGAGAATACTTTTGGCTAAGAGAGGACCTAAGAGGGATTTCCGTACTAAAGGACGGAATCTGTCAATTCTCGGATCATCCGGCAGCATCTTTTCCCACATTTCGAGCCATTCCTGCGCGGCTTCGCGACCTCCATGATGGACCAGCGAGAAGCAAATCTGCGCCTTGCAGTACGCGACGAATTCATCGTAGTGATAGTGTTCCAGGCTGCCTGCGCTCTTTAAGAGATTCTTTGCTTCGTCCACTCGGTTGTTTGCAGTCTCAATCATGGCAAGCTGGGTCAGAGCGAACGGGTACTTAGGGTGCTCTTGCGTGATTGCCTGCAGCATGCTTCGTGCATTCGTGGTATTGCCGCGCTGGATTTCAAGGATGGCCAAGTTATACTTAATTGCGGCTGAATTCGGCGCTTCTCGCAAACCTTGCAGCAGAAACTGATCAGCCAGATCGAGATTCCCCTGTTTCAGTGCTTCGGTGCCTCGAGTATAATGATCCCTTGCCTTCGGAGGAAGACCTTCGTACGGTATGTCGTCGACATTGAAGTTCATTATTTCCATTTCGATTTGTTTTCCCCGGTCCCAAAATTGGATACGCTGACCCCTCTGAATAATTCCGGCTTCCTCTAAAACTTGAATACATTCGAAGCGGGACTTGTCCGGCCCGTTCGGGCTCTGAACGAATTCTTTCAAGTATGCCAAAGTCTCCGGTTTGTTTACGAGCTGTGCCAGCCACCGGGCAAATTGACGGCCGAAAGGATCGCCTCGTTCAAGCAACACAGGGATGAGAGCTGTTACAAAGGGGTAATTGCGGACGAAGCGGTCGGCAGCTGCCTGAAAATGCCTGATGCTATCCGTTTTGTCTATCACTTTCACGTCTCCCACCATTTTTTTAAACGTCTCAACGAGATGTGGTGAGATCCATTCCGCAAGTTCAAACGGCCATGCACCGTCGCGCTCGCCTTCGGCCTTATCGAGATTATGAAAATGTTCGCGGATATGGGAGAAATACGGAAAGCGCTTGATCGCTTCCTGCCACAGACGCTGCGCTTTCCTCTCATCGCCCATACGCGCTGCTGCCACCGCGGTCAGATCAAACAGGAGTGGATCTGCATGGGGATCTGACATGGCGCCGGCTTTTTCAGCCTGATCCGCAATCTGCAGAAGGCTGGTATCGTCCGCTAAAAAAGCGAACGCTTCCACCTTCTTCGCCCATACATCGGGAGCGGTCGAATCGATTGCTTTCAGGCGATCAGCAAATTCCCGGGCTTCAGCCAGACGATTGGTGAGACGCAAAAAGCGAGTGAGGTTACTCAATGCGTGGGCGTTAGTCGGATCGATCTCCAGAGCCCGGCCCTCGTCGGCGATGGCTTCGTCGAACCGTCCTATCGAATAATACGACAGACTGCGGTTGTTGTACGCAGGAGTGAAATTCGGTGCCAGCGATATCAGTTGGGTTGCTAACCGGCAGGATTCTTCGTGCCGATTCAGGAGTTGAGCGACCTGTACTCTTTCGTGTAGCAAGAGAATCTCCAACCAAGAGCCTTCCGGCAATCGCCATCGTCGAGCACTCACCTCCAGGTAACTCTGCAACTGATCCGCTTGCTGACGGAATTCCCCCTTGAGGTCGAGGTCAGGCCACCGATTGAGCAATATGCGCACAGTTTCTACTGCGAGCGCCGGGAAAACAGCCTGCTTGTAGGCTCCAACAAGATTGAAGACGTGTGCGGGAATGGAAGGCTCCAATTCGGACAACCGGACGGCAGCAATCAATAACTCTCTCGAATCGTTTAATTTCAGAGCGACTAAAAACAACGACTCAAAGACGTCTACGCGATACCGTGCTCGCTGAGCAAGTTCCCTGAGCTTCTCCAACGCCAGGGTCAACTCGCCGTTCTCGATAAGGCTGTCGATTTGGTTCAGTTCTTGAGTAACGCCAGATTGAAAAGATTGGGCTCCGCGTTTCCCTTTTTGCTCGCGATGTCGCTTTTTAGACATATAAAATGGGCAATGAATACGTCATTGGACACTCAAATCGTAAAATTACTAAAATTTGTTGTAAGTATCAAACGATATATTTTTCAGTTTCCCCATCAAAGTTTCAGAACTTTGAAGATTTTTAAAATATTATGAATCTGATGAAATATGATTACTTATCGCGCTGATCAAAAGGGCTCAATTTATCCTTAAGGAAGTCAAGGAGCACGCGATTGAAGATCTTTGGCTTTTCCATATTGATCATATGGGCGGCATCTGGAATGATCCTTCTCTTCGCATGGGGAATTCTGTTTAGAGCGATCGCTGACAGGCCCTGGAAGAACGGGACGTCTTTATCACCGATCATTATTAAGGTCGGTACTTCAATATCCTCAAGGCGATTGATGGCTCGAGGTTCAAGGGGAACACTCTCTGCACCAACTGGCGAAGGGATCGCATAATTATGCAGTTGCATCTCCTTTATTTTTTGCCGGATAGATGATGAGACTTCACTTGGCTGACGATATGGACCGACCACCCATGTCCGGACATTGAACTCGGTAGCGCTTTCGGCATTGTCCGTCTTCAGAAGTGCCCCCTCTGTGGAATCAATAGCAAGCATCTCAGCGGATGGTATCGCCCCGGAAATCGCAGGTGCACATAAGATGAGCGTGCGTACCCGGTGAGGATATGCCAAGGCAAAATCGATTGCCACCCTTCCTCCAAAAGAGGCTCCCACGACATGAATTTTAACGATACCAAGTGAATCCAGCAGCGTTGCTATATCGCGATAGTGCGAAAAGCGGATTGATCCTCTGGGAGTTTTGCCAAAGCCGCGCATATCGCATCGGATAACCAAATACTTTAGAGACAACGGACCGACCTGGTCATCCCACATCCTGCAATCTGCCACACCGGCATGAATGAGAAGAACGGGCTGTCCCGCGCCGGACGTTTCATAGTACATCATTGTTCCGCCAATGTCTATTGCCCCGCCGCGCGATGACTTGGGCACCGGAGAACTGTCCTTTTGGACGGCAGCACAACCGATTACACAAAGAAACACCGAAACTATGAAAGGTGTGCGCATTTTCGTTTAATCAGGGAAACACGCGAGACAAGATCATCATAACAAGGCCCGCATGCAGGCGGAGATCGATAAAATATAATCTCGTGAACTTCATTCAATGACTTAAACCCACCCTTTTTAAAAATCATTTCGAATGATCTGAATTTAAATTAAGAGATTTTTTACATATATTCAATATGATCTTACCCTGGTTTGCGTTGCGAGAATCTGATCTTTTCTTTTCCAAGAAGCCGTTATTGACTTTATCGAAAATCATCAGCCATAACGGTGTATCTAAAAGTATGATTTCAAATGATGGTGTCCATGCGAAATATTCTATCACTAATTGTTGTGTTCGGCCTAATTCTTTCAGCAAACTCAACATCGTTCATAGGCGGAAAATGGAGAATGTGCGGAACGTTCGGCAACGTATACAGCTGCAGTGCTCCCTGTGTATGCGATCTGATCGGCCAGCTTGCAAAAGGGTGCCAGGGCTTTGGTGTTCTCGTGTTGGCCAAAGGGAGTTCTTACCGGGGAGTCGACCTTTCGGGTGCCAAGATTGTCTATATTGCCACAGTTACGCGAAGTCCATGCTGAGCTGCACGCACATATTCTTCAACATTCTCATCCTTCGAAAAATAAAAGCTCACAAATAGACTTTTGGCAAAATATTTTACAGGAGAATCTCAAATGCAAATACGCTCTCTTGTTGTTTGTAAGAACCCGGGCTGTATCTTAGAACTGTTAAAACACACTAACGATAATATATCTGAGAATATCAAACATAAATTACTGACCGCGTGAATTCGGTCAATTTGAGTAATATAACATGCTTACAGTTATCATACGGTTATAAAATTCTCCGAGAATATTATCATCAAAAATATTGGATTTTGAATTTATCGTTTCCGATCAATATATTATTGATGCACAAAATATAAAATGTCGGATAACTGCAAGCCGTATTGACTGAATCTGATAACCGAAGTAGAAAAGTGGCGCACATTATTCACGGTATGTCATATAGATCTATCGGTATATCTAGTCGCAATCGGCAGGCATTAATATTTTATTTCTTCCCATCTGCTCCTCATGCGAAAATCTTTTTACGCCTTGATGCAAAAAGCTTATTTGGGAAATAGTTTTATGGAAAGAACGTAGAATAATTTGACTGCGGAGGGTCAATAGCAATATATAATATATATTTCCCGGGAATCATCCTGCGATTATTGATTCTGGCTTTTCTGATATCGGGTAGCTTATATTCCCAAATCCTGCCATTTAAAAATTATAAGATGAAAGATGGATTGATCTCGAATTATGTCCAATCTATCTTGCAGGACTCCCGTAGTTACTTATGGATCGGAACCTCCGCCGGCATCAGTGTCTTCGATGGTTATTCTTTCAAGAGCTACTCCAGCTCAGATGGCTTGCCAGAAGGATCAATTCGATGTTTCTGTGAAAGTGTGAAACGTCCGGGCTTGCTGTGGATCGGTACTATGCGTGATGGTATTTACCAATATGACGGCAAATCTTTTAAAAAAGTTACAGCGGCCGCCAATAATCCATGTGCCGTTTACGCGATGGTTGAAGATTGTCGCGGGGTTTTATGGTGTGCCACGAGCTCGGGATTATTTACCATCCAGAATGACCATCTCTCGGAGGTTAAATTGACGGAGGGAAGCGGTGACCCGTTTAGCCTAATTGAACTCAACGATTCGACTATTATCATCGGCACTCATAACAAACTCTTGCAGTATTCACAAATCACACAAAAGATAGCCGAACTTTATTTCGGATACTATGCTGACCCAAAGACAGACCGTCTCATTCTTCTTGCAAAGGAAAATGAAGCAACTTTCTGGGTTCTGACAAACTCGGGCCTCCTTGTCCGATATTCCAACGGGTCGGCACGGCTGATTCATTCCTTCCCTTGGGATTATGCTACCTTTATCCACCGGGACAATGCGGGCAACATGTGGGTTGGGAGGGATGCGGGGGGACTGTATAAATTCCAAATCAATGCCCAGCACCCCGTACCGATCAGCATCGGGATCGAAAACGGCCTGCCGGAAAACAGCATCTGGACAATGATTGTCGACCGGGAGGATAATCTCTGGTTTGGGACACATGCAAATGGTATCGTCAGATTAAGCCAGCAATACATCACTCGCTTTCCGTTCGACAAATGGGCCCTGAAATTGAACGATCGGAGCGTAGTCCTTGATACTGCGAAGCATTTTTGGGTGGCGACGTCGTATGGCCTGCGAGAGGTTTGGAAGGATCCTGATGAAACATGGCATAGCGTCCTTCACGCAGTCTCACACATCCCGTTAGTACAGGATGTGATTGCAATTCAATATGATTCATTGAAAACACTCTGGCTCGTTTACCGCAATAGCATTCTGGAGGGGCACAAAATAATATCTATTCCGGGAAAACCCTCCCGGCTCTCTTTTGTGAGAAGATTGGATTTAGGTCGGATGTATCCCGGCAGGCCACCGGTGGATTTGTATGTCGACAGACAAAACTATCTCTGGTATAGCATGAACGGCCTCGGGGTTGCGGTGCTCGATCCCTCACTCGGCAATCCCGTAGTGCGCGTTTTCACCATGGCAGATGGCTTGCCCGATCAATCTGTCGGATTCATCTGCGAGGACGATAGCGGGAACATCTGGTTTGCCACAACTCTCAGCGGTGTCGTCAAGGTCGAAGGCGGGTTGTCAAGCAGACATATCGTTCAGCTGTACACGACTGCCAATGGGCTGCATTCTGATAATGTTGCGTGTATTTACAGGGACCGTGCGGGCAGGATCTGGGCAGGCACGAACGGAGGCGGCGCAACGGTAATTGAGAACAGCTCATGCCGGACTATTTCACGCAAAGACGGTCTTCCGAGCAACACCGTTGGTGCGATCGAGGAGGATGACTTTGGGAATATCTGGTTAGGAGCGAGTGGTGGTCCCGCCTACGTTTCACCTCGGGACAACTGGAAGGTACATGTTGTGCACGATATGCTGGGTGAGACCGTGCAAGCGATTACCAAGGGCCCGGAGGGTCTGGTCAGCATCCAATCCGACATCATGTTCAACATCATAGATATGAATGTGCCGAGACGTCCGTCGACACCGCCCCCGATCTACCTGACCGACTTCGATGTGGACGGGGAACACATGGTAATCGATAGCACGCATGAGCTTTCGCATACTCAGAAGTACTTAAGAGTAGGATTTCTAGGGATCAGTCTAAAAAACGAGAACCAGCTCACGTATCAGTATAAGCTCCAGAATTTCGATACCGATTGGCGGCCTCCGATCACCGAGCGGAGCGTGATACTGGCTGCTCCTAAACCGGGTAAATACATTTTTATGGTCAGAGCGGTGACTCCAGACGGCATCGCGAGCACGATGCCGGCGGTTTTGCGCTTCAATATCAATCCTCCCTTCTACCAGCAATTATGGTTTATCGGCATGGCGGCCGTTCTTCTGAGTGCTATTATCTACGGCGTCGTCAGGGGGAGGATCCAGAAAGCACTGCGGGAGCAACGAGAACAACAGGAATTCTCCCGCCGACTTATCGACTCCCAGGAACAGGAGCGAAAACGCATTGCAGCCGAGCTGCACGACAGCATAGGCCAGGAATTATTAATCATCAAGAACCGGGCGTTGCTCGGGCTTGAAGCATGTCCGGAAGACAATCCCGCCAAAAAGGAACTGGAGAGGATCTCAAATATCTCGTCACAGACGATCGGGGAGATCAGAGAAATTTCCTATAACCTCAGACCATACCAACTCGACAGATTAGGTTTGACAAAAGCGATCCAATCAATAATAACCCGGGTCGAGGGAGCATCCCATATACGGTTTGAATCGGATATCGCTCCGATAGACAATCTTTTTCCGAAAGAACATGAGATAAATATTTACCGGATTGTCCAAGAAGGAATCAATAACGCATTGAAACATGCTCAAGCCTCCAAGATATATGTCAAAGTTGAAAAAGGAAATGACACCGTAACGATATCTATCAAGGATGACGGCAGGGGTTTTGATGCCGCGAAAACGTTCTCCAATGTTGAAACCCAAGGTTTCGGTCTCCGCGGGATTTCAGAGCGTGTCCGCATACTTGGCGGTAAATTCTCCATAGCCTCCTCTGTCAAGAGCGGGACAATCCTTTTAATAACACTTCAATGTTAAAGGTACTCTTATGGAAGATAAAATATCCATACTTATCGCAGACGACCATCCGGTCTTCAGGAATGGATTGAAGGAAGTGATCGAATCCCATAACCGCTTCCATATTGTGGCAGAGGCGGAAAACGGTGAAATGGCTTTAAAACAAATAGAAAAATTAAATCCAGGCATTGCAATTCTCGACATAGATATGCCGCTGATGAACGGATTTGATGTTATTAGGGCAATCCGCGGCAAGAACCTGTCCACTGATGTGATAATTCTGACAATGTACAAGGAAGAAGACATGTTCAACGGAGCCATGGAACTGGGAGTGAAGGGATATCTCCTGAAAGAGAGCGCAGTGCAGGATATTATCGAGTGCATCCATGCGGTCGCCTCAGGCAACTTTTATATCAGCCCTTTCGTTTCATCCTATTTAATAAACCGAAATGAGCGTATGAAATCTTTCCTGCATAAACATCCTTCGCTGGTGAATCTCACCCCCACCGAGAAGCTGATTTTGAAACTTATTGGCGAAAATAAAACAAGCAGAGAAATTGCCGATCAGTTATGCGTAAGCTCCAAAACCGTTGAAAACCACCGGACTAACATTGCTAACAAGCTCGAAATTCACGGGAGCCACAATCTATTGAAGTTTGCGATCGAGAACAAGCAGTATCTTTAAACATTCCTTCCCCCCGTTCAATAGGTATTCACCCCTAGAAAAATAAGCATTTTTTGCCGATAAAAAGGGATAGTTCCCTATTTATCATCTCCTTTTCATACTGTAGATTACCCTCCGACAACCCCTCGGATTTATGAAAATAATGATCGCAGATGATAACGTAGACATACGTGAGACTATCAAATGTGTTCTCATGTCGATCGGTGCAACCTTCTACCAGTACAGCAACGGCAGAGAGGTCGTAGATGAGTACAGCAAGGTCTGCCCAGACTGGGTACTGATGGATATCCAGATGCCGGAGATGGATGGTCTCCGCGCAACCGAGGTTATCAAGATTATTGATCCTGAAGCCAAGGTCATCATCGTAACGAATCACGACGATCCGGAGTTCCGTGCGGAAGCCGAGAGGCTGGGCACGAGGGGGTACGTGCTGAAGGAACATTTAACAGATATTAGAAAAATGCTTACGTAATGCAATCGTTTAATTTTCCATTCTTTCACTAATCATAACAGAAGGGAGTCCACTTATGAACCGCTGCAATACGGTGTTGCTCGCCATGGGGGGGTTCTGTTTCCTGCTCGGATTGACCGCGACAATTGCATTGTCACAGGAGCCCGTTGTGGATGAAAATTTGTGGGTCACCAACTATGGTGGCACCATCAACACAATCGCCCGCGACGGGGACAGAATCTTCCTCGGCGGGAGTTTCAGCTGGATCGGTCCGAATACCGGCATGGGTGCAGCATTTAACCTTAATGATCACGGGAAACGCATAAAGAGCATGCCGCGGGTCTATGGTCAAATCAATACTGTGATCTCCGATAACGCCGGAGGCTTTTTTATCGGCGGTGATTTTAGCCGGGTTGGAGGTTTCGATCAGTATGCGCTTGCCCACATCCGCTCCGATAGCACTTTTGACCAAAACTGGCGACCCGTTGTACAGGAAGGTGGCGTCCGATCACTGTATCTTGATGCTAATGTGAACCCTCCGATACTTTATGTTGGCGGAGAATTTCGTGTCATGAACGGTGTTGCAAGTCAGAGTTTTGTCGGATTGGACCCGGCGACGGCCCAGGTAGTAAAATCCCAGCCCACCCCTTTTGCGGTCGGTTCACATGTGTTGGGAATTGCGGTGGAGGGGGACAAAATATTCGTGGGAGGCGATGTTATTTACATCGCTCAGGGTGTGCCGCGTTCTCTCGTTGTAATGGATCGGGCGACATTGGCACGGGCATTTGTAATTGATGTGGGAGGGGCCGTTAACGCTCTTGCGTCATCCAACGGCTATGTATACATCGGGGGCAGCTTCTCATCCATCGGAGGCAAAGCGATATCAAATATGGCAATTTCTGACCTGAGCGGCGTCATTCAGGAATCAAATTTTGGTCTGCCGATTGTCAACACAATTAAAATCCGGAATTCATACATGTACATAGGTGGGTGGCAGATTTATGTCGGCGGACACGTCTCAAGATGGAATCTTTCTAATATGGCGCTCTCTTGGTACAAAGTTAGTTATTACTCAAGCATCAGAGGGCTTGATTTGTCCTCGACCGGTGACACATTGTTCGTAGTTGGTTCGGGAATCCAATTGGGGGGCGCGTCGAACTATGGATTTGCTATGATGGATGTCTTTACGGGGACGGTTCTCTCGAGCTGGCATCCATATTCGGACGCAACTGTGAATTCGGTAGCATTGTCCGGTTCTACGCTCTATGGCGGGGGATCTTTCCGATCTGTTGATTTTGCATCCAGGAGTTATCTGGCGGCACTAGATGCGACGACCGGTGAGGCTCTGCCCTGGAATCCAACCGTGTACAGATATCCCGTTCAAATTTGGATATCAGCTTTGAAAGTCCACCAGGGTCAGCTATATGCCGGAGGCCAGTTCAGTCAGGTCAACGGCCAAGCTCGGAATAACGTCGCTGCGTTTAACCTTAGTGATCCTTCCCCGACACTCACCAGTTGGAATCCCAATGCAAATGCTGCCGTCGGTTCTTTTGAACCGGTCGGTGGAACGATCTACATGTCCGGGAACTTCTCGACTATGGGAGCGCAATCAAGAAACTGCTTTGCTGCGGTTGATGCCGTTAACTCGGCAGATGTGAAAAATTGGGATCCAAACGCGGGCCCGAGCGCCAGTGGGGGTGACATGCTTGCGACAGCTTCGGGGATCTACATCAGCGGCAGATTCTCGACCATAAAGGGGGAAGCGCATTCTCATCTCGCTTTTGTAGATCTGGTGAACGGAAATCCAATTGCAGGCTGGGACCCCGTAATTACGGCGCCCGGGACCGATTGGGGAAACCAGGGGGTTTATACACTGGGTCTTGCAAACGGGCGGCTATTCATCGGCGGGTATTTCGGGTATGTAGATGGTGTCAGACGTTCATGTCTGGCGGCCCTCAATGCTTCCACAGGGGAATTGATCACTGATTGGAACCCCAATCCGACGTCGAGCCTGACGGGTGCGGGTGTGAACACGATGGAGATCGTTGGCTCGACAATGTATCTGGGCGGACGTTTTAAGAATATCTGCGGACAGGCGCGTTCCAATTTCGCCTCAATAAAAGTGGATGATGCCTCCTTGAACAATTTTGCGCCGACTTCAAACAGCGTTGCAGCAGGAGGAGTGTTCACAATGGATGTCCGGCAAAATTCACTGACGCTGGGGGGGAACTTTGAAGAGGTTTATTATAACGGACATTACCAGTTTCACCCGAACCTCATCACGCTGACGGATCCTTCCATGCAGTTCAGGATTATCGTCTCGCAAGAGGGGATAGGGACTGTCACACCCTCGGGCAATGCGCAAGGATACGTCTACGTGACCTACGGCCAGGATCAGTCCTTTACATTCACACCTGACCGGAGATATTTCGTTGACCACCTCGAAGTCGACGGTGTATATCATGCCGGTGCAAGCGGATATACATTCTCCAGTATCGGGGCGAATCATGACCTCAAGGTGTATTTCGCAAGAATCCCGAACACCCCTCCCACGCTCACCGGTGTTCCAGCCTCTGCCACGGCTGATGAGCTCGTGGCATTTACATTTGATGCCGATGCCACAGATCCCGAGTCGCCGCCTCAGACATTGCTGTTTTCGCTGGTAAATGCACCTCAACTTGCGAATATTGATCAAAACACGGGGGTGTTCACCTGGACCCCAACGGAACTACAAGGAGGCAATACATACAATTTCAAGGTGCGGGTCGATGACGGGCTCGATTTCACAGAGGCGGATGTTTCAATCTTCGTGAATGAAGTAAACGTCTTACCTACACTCACAGGAGTTCCACCCAATATAACAGCAAATGAGCAGACACTGATCAGATTCGACGCCGATGCGACCGATCCCGACATGCCGGTACAAACACTGGTCTTCTCGCTGGTAGACCAACCGGTAGGTGCAAATATTGATGCTGCTACCGGTGTGTTCTCGTGGACACCCGGCGAAGAACAGGGACCGGGATCATACACAGTAAAAGTCCGGGTATCGGACGG
>Ga0209048_10002506_pt1 | contig 18214 bp, 19 predicted proteins | sample FrelakmetCRP12CR_FD_187146 | JGI IMG/M metagenome (GOLD analysis project Ga0209048, IMG submission 187146) | Freshwater lake sediment microbial communities from the University of Notre Dame, USA, for methane emissions studies - CRP12 CR (SPAdes)... | ecosystem: Environmental > Aquatic >... | reverse complement strand
CCTCCTAAACCCATGCTGGTCGCCGCCAATTCAAGATAGGTCAGGGCAATAATACAGGTAGAAGGGGCCATGCGATTTTGTTCTTCAGCATGAGTGATGATCACAACCGGCGCGTCACGAAGAATGACATCGTTGCCTTCTTCCCACCGCTGCAAAGTTTTATCCATATGCAAGGCCAAAGCCAATTCCGGCATATTGCCGATCATCCAGCGCATCCACTCGGCAACAATCCCTGCAAGTTTTCGTAATTCAGCTTTGTTATCCACAACCAGCCAGTCTGCACACTGGGAATTGTGCCCGGATGGAGCGTAGCGGGCAATTTCGATGAGCCTGGCAAGATCAGCACGGGGAACCGCTTTGTCTTTGTAGACCCGGATTGAACGGCGACTGCGCAAGAAATGCTCACAATGCTCGGCGCTTAACTGAAGACTCTCCTGAATGGGGGGGCACTGATCGACGGGCATCTCGCGATGGGAGAGGCTCCCCGTTGGACAGGCTGCTACACAGTGTCCACACCGGATACACAGTTCCTCCGCTTCGCCGATGGGGGATGGATACCCGCCTTCTTCAAAAGCGATGATTCCTACGGGACAGACTGCAGCGCAGATTCCGTCTTGCTTACACGATTGTTGATCGACTTCGAATAACTCCACCGTTGACCTCCTCTCGATGAATGGGTTTGTGCAATCCATAGATTCAGGCTCTTACCCTCGCGTAGGGCACTCACATACAACTGGATACCTGCTTCTGTCAGAAATCGCATCACTGACTCGACTATTCCCGTCCAGGGTCCCTTTTCCGGTTGTGGACGACGAAAGGCAGCACGGACTCCTTTCGGATATGCGTGCACTCACGAGCCCCAATCCTCGCTGAATTCGGCTCCTAAAGCAAGAAGCAGATTCTTAATTTCCGTCTATTGAAGATCAGAGCTGACCCATTCTTCAAAGACGTCCCGCAGTGTTTTGATGTGTTTGCTGCTCATTTTCATATCAGAGTTGCTAGGAGTTTCTGATGAGTGCTACATTATCCAAAGGCCTCTTCCCTCAGCCATTGGGTTATTAGCCGCGGCATCGACCCTGCTCTTGTACAAAATGCTGGCGAACACCAGAAACACCTCTTTCCAATAAGGAGGCAGAACAATGACAACCCGAAAAAGAAATCGATTTGGCGAGGTCCTGATTATTGTTCTCGTCGTTATTGGTTTCCTCTTTCCTGCGGTTGCTTACTCGGGGTCAAGGCCCGAGACCGACGAAGGGTACGCTCCACCAACGGAGAAAACCCGCCAGGTTGAGTTCTTATACAATGATTACGCTCAGTTTATCGCAGGGGTGCATAATGGACCGAGCGCACTGGCCGCCTATGAGGACAGGCCTGCATGGGTCCAGCATGCCAAATTCTTTGACCAAAGCTGGCAAAAGTACCGGCAGACGCAGCTTGCTCCCATGAGAAAGTGGGCCGCAGATGAACTCAACGCTGCGGCATCCTCCCGTCACACCGTATTCTATCCATTCAGCGGGGCGGATTTCATCAGCATCACCACGCTTTTCCCCTACGCGAAGACCTATGTCATGATGGCTCTGGAACCTGTTGGGAAGATCCCCGGATTGTCTGCTCTGGGCGGAAAGCACTTTGATTCCTTTTTTGGGGACTTGCAGCACTCACTTCATGATCTGCTCAGTTTTCAGTACTTCGTCAGTGCACATATGAAGGCGGACCTGGCACAGAAAGAGCTTTCGGGGGTCCTTCCCCTCCTCCTGTTCTTTATGGCGAGGGAAAAGGCTCGGGTCCTCGACGTCCAATATTGGTTCATGAAGGCGGACGGCGCCGTTAGAGAAACCCCGGCCCTGGCTCCAGGCGGAGGCGACTCGACTGATATTCCGGCCGTAAGGATCGTCTTTGAAAGTGCAGGCTTACAAGAACCCCAGACCCTCTACTATTTTCGTTTTAACGTCTATCATTTGGGACAAAACAAGCATTTCGTCTCGTTTTTGAAAAACCTCGGGCCTTTGACTACTTTCATGAAATCGGCTTCCTACGTGATGTTCGATCCCGGCGTTTTGGCTGCAAGACAGTTTGTTCTCGATCAAAGCCCTTATGTTCTTCAGGAAGATTCCGGAATTCCGTTGAAGTATTTCGACCCTGCGGTCTGGGACCTCCGGTTTTTCGGCGCCTATACGGGGTCCCCGTCGTTTTTCAAGAACCGGTACCAGGAGGATCTCGCAAAGATCTATCAAACGGGTAAGGGCATCAAACCTCTGCCCTTTGGGATTGGCTATCATTTCCAGGTGAACACATCCAATCTGATGTTTGCAGAGAGGAAGGAACAGGTAGGACTTGGTTTTTCCGCGACGGGTCAGGCCCAGGCTGCCCCTGTGCGATAGGCTGTAGGATCGCCCGAGAACAAGCCTCGGCTATACGACCCGATATACGAGAATGCAAGTTCACCACGTTCCACTCAGACCGCCCTCGGCTATTGGATTCTCTTGAAAAACATCATCTTGGCGCCTGGAAGGCTGATGTGAATGGTATCCTTTTCAATGGCGCCGACAATGACGCCCCCGCCCTTAGTGTTCACCCTGAGCTCGCTCCCCTTGATATACCAGGCGAAAGGGATTTCTTCGTCGCTCACTCTCCAGATTCCAGCTCCATTGGCTTTAAGCTCTATCACCATTTCGGCCTGCTTTGGCGAGTCGCCCGCAGTTGCCTTGTAGGTTCCGGTAAACTGTTCCTTTGACCCGCATGAAACGATGAGGATCAAGAGCAGGCAGAGTGGAAGCAGCCGCCAATGAATATCAAATCCTGATTTGGTAAGCATAGAACAACTGTCCTCAAGCCGCGGGGGAGGCAACTTTAATTCTTGCAGGATCTGTCAGGCCTCCCCTGCGGAAGATCAAAAGTCGGTCATAAAAGTAGATCTGGATGATAAAGATCAGCATGACCGCGTTTTCAATGATTTTCCTCCAACCAATGGGTTCACCCACGGTATCGTAACATCCGCAGGTGATCGGCGCGCCCCAGTACATATTGATCAGGACCATGAGATCGAACATGATAAGCATAAGCCCGATGAGGATTGCACTGGCTCTTGACATGAACCCGATGATCAGGAACAGCCCGCTGAGAAGCTCGATCCAGGGCAAAATGACTGCTCCCAGATTAAGAATGCTGTATGGTACCAGACTGTAGTTGGCGACGGCTTCGGCAAATTGAGCGGGGTAGGGAATCTTGCTCATACTCGCGTACACAAAAAAACCACCCACGAAAACCCTGAGTACAAGAGCCACATACTCGCTCGTGGCGATTCGTCTAAGATATGACCAAATCATTTCTTTGCCTTCTCCTCGACGGGATAATCCTTCTCTTCCCAAGCCGCCAGTCCTCCTTCCAGAAGCCTCACGTTCTGATAGCCGCGAAGGAGCAGTTTGTTGGCCAGCTCCAGATCATAGTGCTTACTGATCGTTCCGCCGTATATTATGATCTTCTTCTCCTTGTCTTCATCGGCAAAGGTCATCATGTAAACGATATCGAACAACGGAAGGGGCATGTTGACAGCCCCTTTGATGTGGCTCTTTTGATAGAAGTTCTCCGGCCTGGCATCCAGGATGAGCGTATCGCCGCCTTGAACTTCCGCCGCTGCAGCTGAAGGGCTGATCGAGGGAATGCTGCTGCTGTCGGGTAAATCAGGGAAAAGGGGTATTGCGTTGGGATTGGAGTAGTTGAAAATCACCGCAAGCATAACACTGATTCCGATGACCATCAAAAAATCAAGCCAGGAGACCCGAGAGGCTTGGTATGCCTCACGGACTTCCACCTCCAGCCGTTTTTCATCTCTAATAAGCCAGCGGCGCATCTCCTTAAAGAACACCTTGGAGGTATCGGGGAAGTCCCTCAAAACGCGATCAAAATCCTCTTTTGAGAGGACCAGCAGATGGGCCTCCTCTACTGCCTCTACGTCGGCTGACCTCGGCTCGCCGGTGAGGAGCGCCATTTCGCCGAAAGCTTCACCTGGCCCCGGGAAGGCAAGGTCGATCTCCATTTGATTCTCGCCTTTTCTGAAGATCCGCACCCTGCCTGAACTGATGATGTACAGGCTATCACCCGGGTCTCCTTCCCTGAAGATGGTCGTATGCTGCGGCACTACCAGAGGCCGAACCGCTTGAGAAATCGCATCCAGCGCACCCTTGGGCAGGTCCCGAAAAATCGGGCTCCTTGCGAGGAGTTCCATTATGTTGTCGTTGTCGCTCATGGTCATCGCTGCGTCTTGAGGACTTCTCTCAGTTCTTTCAGGTAGGCATCGAAATCCTTGATCGGCCCACGATGGCAGGAAAGCATCTTGCCGCTGTTCGATACCATGATCGTGCTAGGCGTCTCCGGCACTTCCACGGCTGCGGCTATGGCAAGTGTGTCATCCGGAAAGATCGGAAAAGCTACCTTGACGCCCTTCCTGAAGCCGTCTATTTGCGTTTTTTCGTTTCCGATGGCTATCCCGATCATCTTCACGTCCTTGGACAAGGCGGCATCTTCTTGGATCACTTTGTAGAGCCTGTTAACTACAGGCGCATTCGCAATGCACTGAGGTCACGTGGCACTCAGAAATTCAACAATGAGAACCTTTGAACGCACATCAGAAATGCTGAAGGGTCCCATCGCCTTCAGGCCGAGATAATTCTGTGTTTGCGGGGAGTCAGGGGCGGACAGGGTGAACTGGGGAAGCTGCGACCCAGGGGCAAACCCTTCCGCCAGAGAGCCCGATACGGAGCAGCATAACAAAGTGAAGAAAATACAAATCAGTTGAAAAGATCTCAAAAAGCACTTCCACTTCATGTAACATTCCTCCTTGGAATCAGGTGAACCCCATCATCATGACCTACAACGCAGATGTATGGGAGAGCTGCTTAAAAGATAGTGTCCATCCGGAAAGGCACTCAACCATGAAACCGGTTCCCGCCCTGGCCGAAGCAAGAGGAATGTGCCTCCGGAAAAAAAATAGTAGGCCTTCTCATAAGCACAAAACAGCCAATCAATCAACCATTTCGTGCGCCCTTTCCTTTGGTGGCTCTCAAGTAATCTATTTGATTGTGGAGGTGGAGCATTCAGCTGAAGTGAGTCCGTAGAGGGTGTTCCAAAAGTCCTCACAGTGTCGTTTCGAATGCAGAACAGCGAAGTGAGAAATCTTTTAGATCCACCATTACTTGATTTTGGCCATTTCAGGTCAAGAGCCCCAGGGAGCGTTTTGAAAACTCACGTTTTCCACCACAAGGGCCGGCGTTAAACCAATCTGGAGGCGAATGTCGCCCCCAATGGTCAGCTCGCGCCCCGTGGCATCTCTTACCGTCTGAGCGATTTGTGGTTTGAAGCGATTAAAGTCATAACCGGACAGGATGACATAGACCGTCACGAACAACGCGATCATCAGTCCGGCAACAATCGCGAGAACCCATTCCCACCGCATTGCTAATCCTCCACTCCATACAGATCATCATCCACGAGCTGCACCCCTTAACCATGAAAATCGACTCCCGCATCTATTGTTGCCTGTTATAATTTCACTGGCCAGGGGCCAGAACTTCTTCGTAATATAAGGTTGCCGAAGCCTTGGTGCACATTCGTCTGTGGTTGGGATGCGAGATGCGAGATACGGGATACGAGATAGGGGATACGGGATACGAGATAGGGGATACGGGATACGAGATAGGATGGGCGATGAGCTACAGGAAACTCGAAATATGGCAATTGGCCAGGGACGTCTCGATCGGCGTTCATCGTATGACCATTGAGTTGCTACCTAAATTCGAGATGTACGAAGAGGGGTCTCAAATTCGGCGTTCCGCAAAGTCCGTCAGGTCGAACATTGTCGAGGGTTATGGTCGCCGTCGCTACAAGCAGGAATTCATTCGGTTCTTAACGTATGCGCATGCTTCCTGCAATGAAACCATCGACCATCTCGAGACATTGTTCGAAACAGGTTCGCTGAAAGACAGCGCGGTCTTTAGGCATCTCCATGATCAACTGAACCGGCTGGGCGGCAAGCTCAATCTGTTCATATCAGAGCGTCGAATCACAGCACCTGTCCGTCCGAGAAGGAACCGCTCAATATTACACGGGAGGAGAACACGCATGAAGCTCGCATCTCACATCTCACATCCGGTATCTCCTATCCCGTATCCCGCATCTCATATCCCCTATCCCAATTCCGTTTGATGGAGGTCGCCTATGAGCAAATACATGCAACTGACGGTCACTGTACGTCCTTACTATCCAAGAGACCTGGAAGGGACTTACCCCAAATTGGAGCGCCATTTGAGACGTCTGGATGCGGAGCTGGTGAAGCGGGACCCCTCCCTCTACGAATTAGCGGGGCAGCTCGATCAGCTTCTCTTTCGTTCGGAGGGGACTGAGCTCAGAGAAGTGCTTCTGCGCCATAGCGAGAAGCTCCGGAACCTCCACAAGAGCATCCAGGCGAATCTAACCGACTGGAAGCTCGCCCAGGCGGACCGACTTCTGTATAACATCGAGGATATATTTGATGAAATGGAATCGGAATTGGGCTAGTGGTTGGCGATTCCAGGGGGTTTTTTGAGGTTCAGCCGTTTAGCACCTCCAGAGCTTCCCAGCGTTGGTAAGCCTCATCCAATTCCCGCTCAAGGGATTCCAGCCTGGCTTTGGCCTGGGCGATCTCGCTGCCTCTCTGCTGGTAGAATGATGGGGTGGACATGGCTTGATACAACGCCGCCTGCTCTGCTTCGAGGGTTTCAATGCGCGGCGGCAGGGCTTCAAGCTCGTGCCGCTCCTGGTAGCTCAACGTTGGACGGCGTTCGCGCTGGGGTTGTGACTTTTTCGATCGTATGGGGGCTTTTCCCGTCTTTGCCGTGGGTTCAGGCTTTCTTTGGCGCAGCCAGTCATCATAGCCCCCTGCATACTCACCGACGCGACCATCACCTTCAAGCACCAGAGTGCTGGTAACCACATTGTTGAGAAAGGTCCGGTCATGACTGACCAGGAGCAGGGTGCCCGGATAGTCGAGGAGCAGTTCCTCCAGCAACTCCAGGGTCTCAGTATCGAGGTCATTGGTCGGTTCATCCATGATCAGCATGTTGGATGGTTTGTTAAAGAGCCGTGCCAGCAGCAGGCGGTTGCGTTCTCCGCCGGAGAGGATACGGACCGGGGACCGGGCGCGTTCCGGCGAAAAAAGGAAATCCTGCAGGTAGCCGAAAATGTGTCGAGGCCGACCATTGAACAGGATGGTATCATTCCCGTCGCCGACATTTTCAAGCACAGACTTATCCTCTTCCAGTTGCTCTCGAAGCTGGTCAAAATAAGCCACTTCCAGGTGGACTCCGTGACGAAGCCTTCCTTTCTGCGGCTGCAGCTCCCCTCGCAGGAGGCGCAGCAACGTGGTCTTCCCGGAACCGTTGGGACCGATGATCCCGATTTTGTCACCGCGTAGGACGAGGGTGGAGAGATCGCGAATAACATGGGTCTGACTGTTGTAGCCATAAGTCACATCTTCCGCTTCGATGACGAGCTTTCCTGAACGCCGGGCTTCCTGAGCACGCATACGCACCGATCCCTGGCGCTCGCGCCGGGCTCGCCGAGCCTCCCGCATCTCCTCAAGGGCGTGCACTCTTCCCTCATTGCGAGTGCGCCTGGCCTTGACGCCCTGTCGGATCCAGACCTCTTCCCGAGCCAGTTTCTTGTCGAACTGAACCCACTGTTCGGTTTCTGCCTCGAGGGCCGCCTGTTTGCGCATTTGGAAGGTTGTATAATCGCAGTACCAGTCGATGAGGCTTCCTCGGTCCAGCTCAACAATGCGTGTCGCAAGCCTTTGCAGAAACATGCGGTCATGCGTTACAAAGAGCAGCGTACCACCGTAGCGCAGCAGGAACTCTTCCATCGCGCCGATAGCTTCAATGTCGAGGTGATTGGTGGGCTCATCCAGCAGCAGGAGATCCGGATCACGCACCAGACCTCGAGCGAGCATAACACGGCGCTTGAGCCCCGCGGAGAGAGCATCGAACCGGGCATGGGGATCCAGATTCATGCGCGAGAGTGTCTTCTCCACCTGCCGGTGCTTGCGCCATTCGGTATCGTCATGCAAAGATTGCAAAGCAAGGTCCGTATCATCCAGTGCGGCGGCGACAATGTCAAAGGTTGTGCCCTCCAGTTCCTGCGGTACTTCCTGGGGGAGCAGGGCGATGCGCATGCCCTGCTGCCGTACGAGCTCGCCCTCGTCCGGTGTGATGTCTCCGTAGATCAGTCGCATCAAGGTAGACTTGCCGACCCCATTTCGGCCGAGAAGGCCCACCCGTTCCCCTCGCTCGATTTGAAGATTCACATGGTCGAGCAACGGCGGTTCTCCAAAGGCCACCCACAGGTCTCTTATACTTATCAATGCCATATTGACTCAACTATTCAGGGGCTGTTGCAGAACTCGCCCTGATGTGCGCAATCGTCATCCCCGCGGAGGTTGCCTTCCACTGCGGCCTTTTGCCTATCCCCTGGGTTCCTGCCCATTCTTCTTTTATGGCAAGGCAGTCTGCATCAGCTCCCACCTCGCCGAAGCTGCATAATTTTACCAGATTAGCTCGATTCCGGGGAGATCAAACATCGGCCATGTCTCCACGATTTTCGATGGAGGCAGAGTAAGTGTCTTCAAGAGTTCTCCTTTTCTGCATGCGAATTTTGAAGTAAACTTCTGTCAAGGTGCTGAAGCCTGTGCTCGGAGATGCTTCACCACTGTACTGCGTAGTGCTGTGCACCCTGCGGGGCCATAAGGGCTACTATGAAGTTACAGACGTTCGATCATGAAGAGACAATTCTTCGCAACATAAAGGACGGGACGGCTGTTTCGCTCGAAAGGGCATTGTTGGTTCTCTCGGGTCTAAAAACAGAGGAAGAGATTCGATCCTATCAACATAAGATTGATACTATTTATAGCCGCCTCCTGAAAAAATTTAACAGTAGGAGCCTTTCTGACCGGTCAGAACCACCCTTATACTTGCATCGTCCGATCGCGAAATGCCTCTTTGAATATCTTTGGATCAGTAAGCCAAAACGCTTTGGTGAATACTTTCTTCTTGCCGATGTAATTGACGCTCAGCTTACCCCTGATGTGAACCATTTGGTCGGAACATGTGTTGGTCTGACATCTCTGTATTCCGTACTGGGGGTGAGGGCAGGTTTGAATCTGTCTTTGTTGGTGGCTTCAGATCATTTACTGAGCAGACTTAGGGTGGGACAGCAAACCATAGACATCGATCACACCGATCCACAAGGTTTTGATTGCCATAAGAGTGAAGGCTTCTACGAATTTTCCCTTCTGGCACTCACTGCAAACATACTCAACAGCCGGGGCTTGAGGAACGAAAGCAATGGCAAATTCACGGCTGCCAAGGCAGATTATCAAAAAGCCATTTTGGTCAACCCAGAGTATGCTAATGCCTGCAACAACAGAGGAAATATGAGATTCCGGGATAAGGATATCGAGGGGGCGATAGCAGACTACACTCAGGCAATCCGGCTCAATCCATGTTTCTGTGAGGCCTACTGCAATCGAGGAATGGCCAAACAATGGCTTGGGCTTTACGATGAGGCACGGCAGGACTACCAAATGGCAATGAACTCGAACTCAGAGTATAGCGATGCCCGCAAGTGTCTGCTAGTATTGGATGGGATCGAGTACAACTGACCTTTGGCAGGAAAGGTTGGAATCTTTCTTTTACACCGCAGTCATTCATGTTCCTCCGGGACACCCGAAGACTCATGAAAAGGAACTTTTCGTAGCAGAGTCGCGGAGGACGGAGAAATTCAAATCGATGAGCTTTCTCTGAGGCTCTGCGCTAAATCTAACTTAGGAAGCGATACACGTATTGAGGACAGATCATATCGAAAATCAGTCTCGGATAATCCTCGACAGCATTGCCGACGGCGTTTTTACCGTCGATTCGGACTGGAAGATTACCTTTTTTAACCGCGCCGCTGAAAAGATAACCGGCATCAAAAAAGACGAGGCAATTGGTCGATATTGCTGGGAAGTATTCAAAGCTGGTATCTGCGAGCGGCGATGTCCCTTGCGCCAGACTATTGAGTCAGGTAAGCCAGTTATAAATCAGTCCATTCATATAGTTAATTCAAAAGGTAATCAGGTTACCGTAAGCATTTCTACTGCTACTTTGAGAGATCAAAGCGGCAAAGTGATCGGAGGAGTGGAGACCTTCCGAGATTTAGGTATCGTTGAACAAATGCGCAAAGAACTGGTAGGTCAGCATTCCTTTATGCACATCATCAGTAAGAGCCTGGAGATGTATCGTCTATTTAATATACTGGAGCTGGTGTCTAAAGATGATACAACTATCCTCTTAGAAGGGGAAAGCGGTACGGGAAAAGAACTCTTTGCAAGAGCCATTCACTCCCTCAGTCATAGAAAAAAGGGACCAATGATTACCGTAAACTGCGGTGCCTTACCTGATACGCTCCTTGAATCCGAACTCTTTGGATATAAAGCCGGTGCGTTTACCGATGCAAAAAAGGATAAACCGGGGAGACTGGCCCGGGCCCAAAATGGAAGCCTTTTTTTGGACGAAATCGGAGACATCTCGCCGCTGCTTCAGGTTAAGCTTCTACGTGTGATCGAGGACAAAGTCTATGAACCGCTCGGCAGCACGAAATCGGAAAAGGCAGATGTCCGCATTGTGGTGTCTACAAACAAAAACCTTGGACAGCTCGTTCAAAAAGGTTTGTTTAGAGAAGATCTCTATTATCGGATCAATATCGTTAAAATTATTCTCCCTCCCTTGAGAAAGCGTAGAGAAGATATTCCTCTACTAGTAGAGCATTTTATCCAAAAATTTTACAATATGAGAGGTAAGGAAATTCATAGTATATCGCCTGAAGCAATGGATATTTTAATGTCGTATGATTTTCCAGGTAACATTAGGGAATTGGAGAATATCATCGAATATGCCACGCTGGTTTGTAAGAACCATCTGGTCGGAATAGAGCATCTCCCCGAAAGCTTCCGCCAAGAATCAGACCGCAGGATGATACCGGCATCTGAAGGGATCATTGCAAATGAGTCTTCACTAGATAACCTGGAAAAGGATTTTATTTATGAGACTCTGAGGAAAAACAACTGGAAGCGGAAGTTAACTGCCGCCCAAATGGGTATTCACCCTACAACTCTCTGGCGCAAAATGAAGCGCCATAATGTTCAAATTCCAGAACGGTATGGCCATTCCATCAGGAATGATTCATAGAGATTGCATATCTGCACGTATGCATCGTTTGATATTGCAGGCATGCAATGTTTTGCGGCATTCCAAACCATTTAGAAACCACTCTTCTCCAGATGTTTCGCTATAATTCAATATGTTACTCCTGCTAATACAGTATTTCAAAATCTGGCATAGAGAATGCTAAAATGTAAATGTAGAGGTGTATTGGTGGATCTGCCCAGGAAATCTGCGTTAGGGGAGAGAACTACATTAGTTAACCCTAAATGGATCAAAGGAGGTGCTCGCCATGCTGGATTCAACCATCTACCCCCAAATTGATCTGAACACGTATCAAAGAGAAACTCAACTCAAGGATGGGACCAAGATTCTTTTGCGTCCTATGGTGGCAAAAGACAAGGACGCGCTGTATGAGTTTTTCAAAGAGGTTCCAAGAGAAGATGCACAGTTTTTGCGCGATGATGTCTCAAGCATTCTCCTTATTGAAAAATGGGTGAAGAACCTTGATTACAGTAGGACGCTGCCCATCTTGGCAATAAGGGCTGGTAAGATTGTTGCCGATGCCACGATCAATCGACGCCGATCCGGCTGGAAATGGCACCTGGGCACCGTGCGGGTTTTTGTGCACAAAGGCTACCGCAATGTTGGTCTGGGGCTTCTGATGGTTGAGGAGCTCGCGGACATTGCTTACAAACTGGGGATTGAAAAACTAGTCGCCGAAGTTCCGGACCTTAACACTTCGGCAATCAATGCTTTCACCAAAGCGGGGTTCTATCGTGCTGCCTTGATTCCCAACATGGTCAAGGATAGGGATAACATGCCTGTGGATGTTGTGGTTATGATGAAAGATATCAAACCAGCTCACGACGAGGTCTATGATTATGATTTTTGACGCCGCTTTGGAGAAGGAACTTAAGTTGCAGGTGAGAAAGCTTCGACTCCCCTAACAGCATTGATTTTTCGAACCGGGACAGACCTTACTTTCTCCTCTCTAACCTCCGGTGGGGAAAAGGATTGAGCACCCTCGGCCCACTATGCCTCGATTTCCCATCGGAGGTCGAGATCTCAAGTGCAGAGAAAGCTCATGGTATAAATCTCAGTGTCCTCCGCGTCCCTGCGGTGAAGCAGCCTCAAGCATTGAGTATCCATTTGCTGATACTTCTGGCGAACCATCCCACCCACGCCTGCAATAGCGGCCAGCGCATAAGGTTTTCCAGGAGGACCATTGCGGTGATTAGCAGAGCACCCGTGCGTTCAAGCAGCTTCCGATGGCGATCTGCATCCTTGAAGGAAGAGAAAAGTGCCCGTCCAAGGCCCAGGGGCGGGATGGGGACAATGAGATTTGCCAGCGCCATGAGGATGCTGCACTGGACAGCTACTTTTATAGCAGGCAAGGGGATGAACATATCGATGCTTGCAAGTATTCCTGCCAAGAAGATGCTGGCTAACGCCCCCGAGAGCGGAATCATGCTGCGGCAGATCAAGGAGTCAGGGAAATATGGCGGCTCGATGATTATTTTCCTGCCCCAGCCCCAGCCAGCGAGGATCAGTACAGGAGTCGCCAGAAAATCAAAATGGTGAAGGGGATTCAGGTCGTAGACCACCCGCTTACGCTCAGAGAGAGGCTGAAACAAGAGCACAAAAAACTCCTGCCCTTCTCCCTGCACCACCAAAGCAAGCATGATACCGAAAACAAAGCCGATCCATTGATCGAAACCTTCAAATGCCAATGGCGTGATCATTATGAGAACCCCTTTTACCGAAGAAGCCTAACATGATCCATTTCCGCAGGTGTCAACACCGTAAGTACGAAACTCTCCCGAGGTGGAAGATACTAAACCACCATGAACAGTTCAAGGCTTGTTATTTTGTAGCAAGGCAGTCTGCCTTTTCTCACGCATCAACCTTGAGCCTGTGAGCCTGCGGCTGGAGCAGCGTTTCGATCAGATGGTCTTTCTCAGTCCAAAGCGTATTCAGCCACTTGTTGAAGTGTCGGCGGAATTCCCGGTCCGTGAGAAAATCCCCGAGCAGTTCCTCAGTGACCGGCAACTGTCTTACGCGCACCTTAACGGTCATGGATTTGCTGCACAAGAAAGCCCATATACCTTGAACGCCTTGCGGGTATGCGATGGTCACATCCAGTATGGAGTGAAGTTGTTTGCCCATGGTGCCTAGCACCAGAGCAATGCCGCCGGCCTTGGGTTTCAGCAGATGGTTAAAGGGCGAATTCTGCTTTTGCCGTTTTTCGATGGTGAATCGCGTTCCTTCTATGAAGTTCATAACGGATACGGGAACTAACTTGAATTTCTCACAGGCCTTGCGGGCAGTCTCAAAATCTTTGTGAACCGAGGATGAACGCCTCATAAAAGGGAAATCCAAAGCCCACCATGCGATTCCCAAAACCGGCACCCAAATCAATTCTTTCTTGAGAAAAAACTTCAGCATTGGGGCTTTGCGATGGAAGATTTTCTGCAAAACCACAATATCGACCCAGGTCTGATGGTTAGCCACTACCAGGTACCATGCGTTCGGTTTCAGATCGTCGGCGCCCTCAACATCCCAGCGGATCTCTTTGGTGAGCTGCAAACCCATGTTATTGCACCAGATCCAGTTCTGACCGATGGCATTCAACACTCCATCGCAGGCAATGCGCCAACGGTTGATAGGAATAGCCAGTTTAAGCACTGCCACCAAAAGCAACAGCAGCGTCCAAAAGATGGTATTCAGGGTGAGCACAACCAGTGAGAAAGAACCGAGAACTGGACCCGACAAAGACTCCAACATGGCCTTGATGAACTCCCTTGAAGAGGTGAACGAATTCTATATCCGCCGTGCTGACGGCAATTCCATACAGCTTGTATTCCAAAACTCAAAATGTCCTTCCTGTCAAGGTTCCAGCCGGCAAAACTTGCGGCATTGTAACTTCTCAATAAGGCAGGGCGAAAACAAAATTTCGTGCCCGCGCTCGTGCCCGATAGCACTTGAGATTCGGGCACTCTCAGTGGAGAGGAAAGTTGCTTTTCGAGGATGCAAAAGACTCGCACTCTCCTTAACTTCCTAGTTGATAGGGCTGGATAGCGGAAGAAGACTGTTTGGTAGGAGAGTAGGGGATCCGGAAATGGACGAGATGGCTGCGGAAATAATTCAGTGTCCGAATTGCGGAGCGCGGAATCGAATCCCACGGGAGCGCATCGATGGTCAGGCGAATTGTGGGCGGTGTCATGGGCCGCTGCCCAGGGGAAACCATGACCATCCTGGCGCTACCCATGTTATTCGCTGCAGCGAATGTGCGGTTAAAAACCGCGTGCCTTCAAACAAATTGAGCGATCGGCCCAAATGTGGGAAATGTGGCGCCATGCTGCGGACCCATGACCTGCTCGAACCGCAACCCATAATGATCTCGGACCATAATTTCCCCGACAAAGTCCTTAAATCGCCCCTTCCAGTAATGGTTTTCGCCATGTCTCCCACCTGCCCCTACTGTGACATGGTCGCACCGCATGTCCAGGCGATCGCCAGGGAATACACAGGCAAAATCAAAGTGGGCAAGCTTAACATCCAATTCAACCCTGATCTTGCCACAAAGTTCGATATTCTGAGCGTTCCCAGTTTTCTCATCTTCGACAAAGGTCATTTGGTAGAGTCTATACCTGGAGCCCTCGACAGGGGACAAATCAACTCTCTGGTATCGCGCTATCTGTATTAGCGAAGAAGACAGAAGTCCGTAGACAGAATACAGAATGAAAAGCAAGCCTCTCTTCTGTCTCATGACTCCTGAATTCTGTCTCCTCCTATAGAACCAGCATGCCGTTTCACGGCACAGCCATTGGCCGGCAACCAAACGAGGCATTCACCGCAGAGACGCATAGAAAACAACAACTTAGAGCTAGATCAGGGGTTTCCCTAATGCCGCTTCAAATGGATTGTTAAATGCGTTTTTTCCTGCAGATGGTTTCTTTTGCTCTGGTCGCGTTTTTGTCGACGATGGCTTTGCGCTGCTGATTGGTTCTTCTTTAGGGGCCAAAGATGATTTCATGGAAAGGGAGATGCGGCCCCTCTCCATATCCACATCGAGCACAGTCACGGTGACTTGCTGGTGAACGTGAACCACCTGCCGGGGGTCCTTTACGAAGTTGTCCGAAAGCTCGCTCACGTGAACCAGACCGTCCCGGTGCACTCCAATGTCCACAAAAGCGCCAAAGGCGGTGACATTGGTCACCATTCCCGGCAGTTTCATGCCCGCCTTGACGTCCGCTAATTTCTCTATACCCGGTGCAAAGGAAAAGGGCTCAAAGGCATCTCGTGGATCCCGGCCCGGCCTGGCAAGTTCTTCAAGGATATCCATGAGGGTCGGCATCCCGGCTTTGGCGGTAATGTACCGAGAGGGATCAATTGCCTTTCTGAGGGTGGCATTACGCATCAGGTCGACGACCGAGCAGCCCAGGTCCCGGGCCATTTCCTCGACAGTGCGGTACGATTCCGGATGAACGGCGCTCGCGTCAAGAGGATTCACCCCATTTCTTATGCGCAAAAATCCAGCCGCCTGCTGGAACCCTTTGGGACCCAGGCGAGTGACCTTCTTCAGCTCTTCCCGTGAACGAAAGGGGCCATTCGCATCCCGATACGCTACGATATTCCTGGCAAGCTGAGCCCCAAGCCCCGAGACGTAGGCAAGGAGATGGGGACTTGCGGTATTGGCTTCAACGCCCACGGAGTTCACACAGCTCATGACCGTATCATCCAGGCTCCTTTTCAGTTCGTTCTGATCCACATCATGTTGGTACTGGCCAACCCCAATGGACTTCGGGTCGATCTTTACCAACTCCGCAAGAGGATCCATCAGGCGTCTTCCGATGGAGATGGCGCCCCGAACCGTGACATCATGATCGGGAAATTCCTCACGGGCAAGGTTGGAAGCGGAATAGACGGATGCCCCGCTTTCATCCACCATAATCATTTGAACACCTTCCGGAAGTTTTGAGTTGCGCACAAAGGATTCTGTTTCTCTCCCGGCGGTGCCATTGCCTATGGCAATCGCTTCAGTGCCGAACTCAGCGACCAGCACCCGGAGCCGTTCGGCCGCCTTGGCTGACGCCTGCGCTCCCGAATGAGGGTAGATCGTCTCGTTGTGGACGAGCTTCCCCTGAGGATTCAGACAGACCAATTTGCATCCTGTGCGGAAGCCTGGGTCTAAGGCCATAATCGTCTTGGAACCCAAGGGGGCGGCCATCAAGAGATGGCGGAGGTTGTCCGCAAAAACCTGAATCGCATCCTGGTCGGCTCGTACCTTCGACCATTGCTTCGCCTCTGTTTCAAGAGAGGGGGCTAGAAGCCTCTTGTAGCTGTCATGGAGAGCGGCCTTGACCTGTTGAGAAGCGGGCGAATCGCCCTTTAAGAAGAGGGATTCAAGAACGGATAGGGCTTCCTCCTCCGGTGGTGTGCCGTGGATGGTGAGAAATCCCTCGTTCTCCCCGCGGCGTGCCGCCAGAACCCTGTGGGATGGGGCTTTGCCGATCGATTCTTCCCAGTCGTAATAGTCGCGGAACTGGATGCCCTCGGTCTCTTTCCCGGCAATCACCCTGGAGCGGAGGACTCCCTTATCGGTAAAGAGCGTTCGGAGCTTCGCCCGGCCCCCGGTGTTCTCGTTCACCCATTCGGCGATAATATCGCGAGCACCCGCAAGGGCTTCCTCTGCAGTGTAGACTTCCTTTTCAGGATTGATGAAGCGATCAGCATCGGCAAGCGGGTCCGCTGCTCGCTCCTGGGCGAAAAGCAGAGAAGCCAGGGCTTCCAGTCCCCTTTCCCTGGCAATCGTGGCCCTTGTCCGGCGCTTCGGTCTGAACGGAAGATAGAGATCCTCCAACACCGCCATGGTTTCAGCCCGAACAATCTTTGCGTGCAGTTCGTCGCTCAACTTCCCCTGGTCTTCAAGGGACTTTAGGACAGCGGCTCGGCGTTTGTCGAGCACCTCGAGTTGAGCCAGGCGCTCGCGAATAGCCGTTATAACGAACTCATCCAGAGAGCCTGTAGCTTCCTTTCGGTATCGCGCAATGAAAGGGATAGTTGCCCCATCCTCCAGGAGTTGCGCTGTCGCCTGGACCTGATGGGGCGTGACTTGAAGTTCGTTGGATATTAATGCCAAGTGTTGTTCGTTCATGTGAACTTAGGTGTCCCTATTCGATTCATCCTGTTTGGCTTCCATCAGGAGCTTTTGACGATTCTCGTGTTGCTGCAAGCCGTTTGCGTTTCTTCCAGCCCGTCACCGCCGCATAGTTCTATCAAATGAGCTCGACTTTGTGGAAGCGAAATATTGGCCACATGCCCCTCAATCTTCCATGTTGGCGGAGTAGACCCTACGCCAATGCCTTCGATTCCACAGCGAAGGACCAATACGGGTTGGACTTTCCCAAAGGTTGGAAGGAACTTGAAACTTGGATTAAAATGTTGAATTATCCCCTACCGATAGGGGATGATGAATGTGGGGTGATATCTGCTTATAAGCATCTTCCCCTTCGGCTTGTTCTAAACCGAATGATTGGAAGGAGCGCATATGGGGCCGAAAATGACGAGAACAGAGATCGAGAAGACATATCGGGAGCGGGCGCTCAAGGTTCTCCCGTGGATCTGTGCACGGTGCGGACGCGAATTCACGGGTAAAAGACTTCGTGAACTTACGGTCCATCACAAAGACCACAACCACCGCAACAATCCCCCTGACGGCAGCAACTGGGAACTGCTTTGCCTCTACTGCCACGATAATGAGCACTCACGGAATATGGATGGGGAATGGTATGACGAGGTGACGCCGGGCGGCGAGCAGGAGCCGGCTTCTACCTACAAGCCGTTCGAGGGTCTGGCGGCCCTGCTGAAGGACAAGAAGTAGCCGGTCTTATTCTCCTTCAAGGCCCAAGATTGAGGCAGGAGAGGTAGATTGGTATCGCAGAATTGCGGGGTAGAGCAATCCTGCCGCGAAATGTTCAGGA
>Ga0209048_10002505_pt1 | contig 18220 bp, 19 predicted proteins | sample FrelakmetCRP12CR_FD_187146 | JGI IMG/M metagenome (GOLD analysis project Ga0209048, IMG submission 187146) | Freshwater lake sediment microbial communities from the University of Notre Dame, USA, for methane emissions studies - CRP12 CR (SPAdes)... | ecosystem: Environmental > Aquatic >... | reverse complement strand
TGTTTGAGCGAACTTTACCACATCACCATATGGCAATACCTCCGGCAGCGGAGTTGAAACTACAGGCACACCGGCTGCAAGGTATTCACGCAGCTTGAGAGGATTCATATTTAATGATAACTCCGTCATATTTTTAGGTAGTAGTGCGACGTCAAAATATGCTGCATACTGTGGCAATATGGAAAATTTCTTTTGACCCAGCAAATAAATATTAGACAGATTTTTAATCACTGTTAATTTTTTACTACCGGCAAGATTTGCACTCCCTATAAGAACAATAGACCATTCGGGTTTTGATTCGGCAACATTTCTCAATAGTTCATAGTCTAATGATTCATTTAGTTCTCCCCAGAAACCTATAATCGGTTTATTCAGATTTGCGATATCAGTTGGTATATTTTGTGTTTGACTCCAGCTTTCACTGAAATGTGCGTAATCCACACCGTGTCGCATAAGATAAATATTTTGAGACTTAGCTTTTCTCTTATCGAAAAGACGCTGTGAAACGCAAAAATTTAAATCTGCTATTCTGATTAAATTATTTTCTTTTTCAACTAATTGCTCAGCAGCATAGTTTTCGAATTCACTAAAATCGTCTGTACAATAGTAAATTACCAATTTTTCCTTGAAAGCTCCTATAACATCGACCATGTTAGGTAAAAAAGTCCAAAGTATAGGATCATCGAGATTTATTTTTTTCTGGTAATAACGCACCTGAGTTTTAAGCAGAAATCGGTTTATTATATTTACGGCTCTGTTATCGTGAAATGGTATTACAAGAGGCGTCATAACAAAGAGATTATTCTGTGGCCTCTGAAGACTCCTGAAAAAAGATTTCAGCTTGGACCCTATTTTTGTCAGATCCTGCTTGCTCAGCGTAGGGTTTCGCATGCCGATGGAGTTTATCCAGAGAACACGGTTATGTCTTGCAAGGCGGCTCATGATATGGTGTTTGGAAAGAGGGTCCTGATTCCAATCATTGGAAAAGCAGATGATATTATGACCTTGTAGCATTAAAAATTTCCAATATCTGTTGATAACTCCGATCCACCCATTCAAAATCTCGGATAATTCCGTCCTTCAGTGCACCTTCCGGATATAATTGAACAAATTGCTGCAATTCACCCCAGGTAAAAACTGGCGTAAGATTTTCTTTAAAGAGATAATCGTACAAATCAGTAACTTTTGAAGCAATGTAGAATGATTTAATATTGTGTCGCACATGATATTCATAAGAGAAAGGCTTTGAAAAATATCCTATCAATTCATCTTTACTGCATCCCCATTCAAGAGCTTTACAAATACTTGAGCCTCTAAATCCACCAATTCCAACTGAACGCTTTTGTTGATCCGGCAAGTTAACCTTGTATCCCCTCTTCAAAAGCTGTTCATTCATATAATCAGCAGTATCGTACATCCTGTTATTATAAGGGTTAATGATATCCGGACTTTTAAATAACTGCTTTTCTTGCATGATTATGGCCCTATTAATGATTAAACAATAGGAACCCATTGGTCGATAATTTTTCTCAGCAACGGTTAGCCACCAATCCGGTCTCGGGAAAAAACTATGGACAGCTATTTTTCCATCATTAATCATGTTCCTAATAGCTTCAACAGTTACACTTGAATCCAGAACAAAACAATCATCATCAGAAACAAAAACCAGTTTTGATTTAATGTATCTTTTAAAAAAGAAATCCAGTTTTCGGGGATGCGTATCATTTATATATTTCTCGACAACAGCCGAAGGGAATTTAATAGGATTTAACTTTCCTGAACAGTCTACAATTAATATCTTTGCAGTAAACCCTTCTCTATTCAAAACCGTAATCGTCTTTTCCATAAAATAGTACCAGAGCTGTGTTAACTCCGGGAATATTGAAAAGGTTATAATTGTTATTAGAGGTTCTTTAGGGCACTTTCTAAAACTCCCTAAAAATGTTTTGACTGTGCCTGCCCCACAACTAAAAATAGTTGAAAAACAATATAATTTATATATTTTCCTGTAATCATTAAAACTTCTTAGTTTCATCCTAATCATCGTGGAATTTATCCTTCTTATCTCTCATTTAGAAAGAACTATTTGCACATATATAAAAAGCTTAGTGGCAAGACCCGGGAATAATTTTAGAAATGCTCCTTTAAGTAAATACTTTGGCAATCCTTTCCAGCCTGATAAATATTTGTAAATCCGCAAAGAAGAATTGCAAATCTGGGACTCTACAATTTCCAATCCAGCATGTTTTAGAAGCATAGAAAATAACCATGGATTATAGTAGTTAATATGCCCATATTTAAGCGCCTGATCACTATCCATTATCCCCTGAAAATTATATTCCAACGGAACTTCTATGAAAATGTATTTTGCAACCCTCTTTAATTCCTTAAGCAATAATATAGGATGTTCTGCATGTTCAAGAACATGTGTGGCTATTGCTATATCGAACTGCTTGTCTCCATAAGGCACAGAATATCCATCAAAAGTTCCGCATTCGATAAGTGATGATATATTCCTGCTGCGGATAACTTCAACTGCACTCTCAGCAATTTCTAATGCATATAGTTGGTTAGCAAAGCCAACCTGATCTAATCCAGCCAATATTGCACCGTCACCAGCACCAATTTCGATGACATTTTCATGCTCGATATTTTGGCATATTGCAAGAATATGATCGATTTTATCAATTGCAGCAACCTCTCTCCATTCTGATATACCAGCTTGGTGATATTCGTCATATATTTTTTTTAGATTCTCACTTACTGTAATTTTTTTCATTTGGGATTCTTTATTCCAATCTTTTAAGTCTAACTATTAAGCTTTATTTATAAATTGGAACTTTTACACGGCAAAAATTAATCACCAAAAGTTTTTAAAAAGTGCGGATAATTACAGACTGCAGCTGCAAAAAGTTTAAATCGATACCTTCCATAATGGCTGAAAGTAAACAAAAGGGAGCCTATACAGTATGTGCAGAGGGCCAGAAAGTAACTCCAGATCATAAGCTTCTTATGAATGCCTATAAAATGTTGCGTAAAGAATATAATTTGACTTTTTTGCAACTCCAGAAACATTTTCAAAGCCATGTGTTTGGTGCTCTGTTCACCGTAATGAATTACTTCGCAGGAGGTTATGAAATAAGCCTTCCAACCTTTCTTCTTTAACCTCAACGCCAAATCTTTCTCTTCTGCGTACATAAAGAATTCGGGCTTCAGTAAAGGCATATCTACAAGTGCATTTCTCCTCACCATCATGAAAGCACCCTTGCAATAGTCTATCTCAAATGGCGAAGCCCTGGAATATATTCTTCTTCTGTGCTCAGAGAAAATGAGCCTGTCAATGAAAAAAGCCCTAGCGATATGCTCATGAACTGAAGGAAAACGACCGATCGATTTCTGTAATGTACCATCCTGATTAAGCAACCTGCAACCGGCTATTCCGGCATCCGGAGTTTTTATCATAAATTCAAGAACAGACTTAATAGCGCCAGGTTTTATCAGAGTATCAGGGTTCAATAATAACAGAAATTCACCTTTACTTATTGCATAACCTTGATTGTTTGCTGAAGCAAAGCCGACATTCTGTCTGTTGGCAATAACCTTTACCTTCGGGAATGCTTCCTTTACAGCCAGCGCACTATCATCATTCGATGCATTGTCCACGACAATAATCTCATAATCCATATTGGCAGCCGTTTCAATGATTGATTTAATGCATTCAAGCAGCAACTGCCGGCCATTATAGCTGACAATAACGATAGAAAGCTCAGGATTGTTTTGCATCAGTTTCAGGCCCTTTATAACCTAGTCCCAAAGCCAATAACGCAGCAAGAGCAAAAGTTGCCCATCGTGTTTGATAGACAGGAGTAGATAAGCCTATTAAAAGAGAATTAAAAAGCATTAAAATGGCAAAAGTTGCCCAAGCAGATTGGAGGCTGTCAGGCTTTTCTTTTTTGCGCTCGAAAAGTTTTATTACGAATCCATACAGCATTAAACCGAATAAAATTAGTCCTATAATTCCTCCTTTAGATGCTATATACATTATATCGTTGTGAGTAAAATTAGAACTCAATATTCCCGGCCCTATTCCCGTAATAAAAGGTCTCCAAAAACTATAATGGTAACCAAACCCCACGCCATACACAGGAGAAGACTTGAAGAGTTCTTTAGCCTGCTTGATTTCTTCAATGCGGTTTTCAAATGAGAGATTATGCTGCAATTCTATTAACCCCTGGAATCGATCTCTTTGGGACGCTACGTAAGTGTCGGAACCCGTTTGAAAAAATATAAGCCAGCCTACTACTGCCACTAAAATAACCAGGCACATTACAGTCCAACGTCTTCTGTGGGAACCGAATGCGATTATGAGGAGAACCATAGTCACTGTAGTAATCCATACAGTACGCGTAGGCGTCAGGAAAGCCAACATCAGACTCAGGGCACTGAGAATGAGCCAGAGCCGTCTGCGAGGTGCCTTTTGCAGATACATGAGGAGCCCCAGTCCCAAACCAAAACTCGGATGAATTGAGGGTATAGGTAAAGTTGTCACAAAAGACAAAATTTCAAAAGAAATCCCGTAGTTCTCAAGCAGCACCAATATATCATGTACTATGCCTAAACCAATTGGAATAAATATTAAATACAATAGCCATTGGTTTTGTTTCTTTTCGAAATAATCTATCATTATCGGAACCAGGAGGAGATTAGAAAGCGGGGCAATATCTCTTGCCCAGTCAAGTATGCTGAAACCGTTTTCTATGCCCAATAAAGGAGAAAAACACAAAAAGAAGAAAAATGCATATAACCAGCGGTACTCCGGTTTTGTGAAAACTCTGGTTTTGAGCAAGCTCTTCTGTATCACCCAGACAGTCAGTATTAATGCAATAAGTCCGAACATGACAATTTTCAAAATAGAAATCGACTCTTCGGCCGGCACCATGGGATAAATCAATATATACGCAGCCAGGCCTAAGACAGGTCGCAATACGATAGAAATAGCTCCGAGTGCTCCCCCAAAAAGCAGAACAAGTTGGGAGTCTGGATAAATAACAATCCACGATGCCAAGACGATGGCAGAAAAGAATATCACAGAAATTATTATCTGATCGAATGCTATTCTTGATTTAATATTCATGGTCTATTTTTTGGGCAATTAGAAAAAAACGGTTTGTATAGGGTCCATAATCTGTCTTTAGAAACTTATCTTCATGCCAAAACATATCAATTAAAATATTCCTTATCGTTTGAACAAACAAACCTAAATAGGCAATGGTTCTGCTCTTATTGCTTTCCAGTTCACGAAAATGGCCCTGATAAACTACTTGAGCGGAAAACTGTCTGACCATCTCAAATACTTCTGCTGGATCAGGCAAGCCATATTCCACATGCTCAACTAAATATTTATAAGAGTCGCCTGAAAGTATCCCGGAAGCCAAAATCTTTTCCTCATGTATTAAATGCTCCGGAGTTCCGAGAGGCGCACACAGGATGAACCCTTTTTTTGAGACTCTGTATAATTCCCGAAGGAAATCTGTTCGTTTATATTTAGACAGATGCTCTATTGTGTCCAGACTCACAACAATATCAAAGCTATTATCCCCTAAAGGCAGGTTTTCGCCAGCGTAGCAGATATCCGCGCTCTTCACATTGGCAGTGGTAATCTCAGCTTGCGGGAGAAACAACTTGAGCATGCCCTCGCCACCTACATCAAGAATTGTTTGAGGGTTGAATTTAGACGCCATTGCCGCGACAATCCGGTGGCGGATGAAAGTATCAAAACCCGCAATAAATTTCCTTCCCGGCAGGTTTTTAAATTTCAAGCTGCTGACACCTTTGTACTATTTTACAAAACGTGATCTATTTTCTCCAATACCATTTCCACTGTAATTGAACTCATACATTCAGTCTTGCAATTCGGCGCTTGATCTGGAAATGAAGCACAATAATCACGGCAGTCAATATCAACAAAAATAGGCACCCAATTTTGAGCGCCGATTGGTCTAGCACGTTCCGGCCATTCCGGTCCGTAAATAGCCACAACCGGACAACCCACTGCAGCAGCCACAAATATTGGCGATGAATCGTTGCTCACCAGCATCCTGCACCTCTTCAAAATAGGGCCCATTTGCGCAAAGTTTGTCTTCCCTACTAAATTAATCACCTTATTCTGAGGCAAATTACTTTTTATATTCTGAGTGCTTTCCAATTCCTGGGCAGTACCTAACAACACAATCTTAATATCAGAATAGTTTTTAATAATCTTTTGTGTCAGTTCTATCCAATTCCTAATATCCCAACGCCGGTTGGCCCATGGTCTGAATCTCATGGGGCCTGAACCACAAAAAATCGCAACCAAATTACCTTTCTCCTTTCCTAAAAGTTCCTCCACCTTTGCTGTATCATCCTTTATCCAGAATATTTGAATGTGTTCCTCTCCGACTGGGACTTCAATATCTAATTGTTTTATTAGCTCTAAGTATCGTCGTTGACGACTCACCCTGTCACCCAATGGAGTCTTTATCCATTTATGTAAAAAAACCGCTTTATCTTTATTTACTATAAGACCAATCCTGTACCTAACTCCACTTAACCAGGCTAAAAGCCCATAGAAAGGATCAGATCCTAAACATACAGCCAGATCATAGTGTTTTTTCCTTAAGAAGAGAGCGTAACGTAAAATTGGCAATGGCTTTTTAATATTAAGCTGACCGAATAGATCAGCATCAAGAATATCTGAAACGTATGTATTATTTGCTAAAGCTGGAGCAGCGGTTCGGGAAACCCAGTAATCAATTTTGGCCTTAGGCCACTTTTTATGCAAAGCATTTAATATTGGCGTAGTTTGAAGCACATCCCCAAGAAAACCATAGCGCATGACCAATATTCTTTTAGGATTGGTTACATTAACCTCATTAAGAAACCCTATTTTGAATGTATTTATTAGCTTCCAGAAAATTCTATTCAACATTTAAAGCTTCTTTTAAGCCGAAGGCATAATAAGCATTTGCCAATTTTTGCAGCAACAGATAACAAAGTTTCACCTGTCCTATTATTGCCAGAATCTGACAAACTCGCTTCCCTATATACAAAAAAGGGGGTTTTAGAATTAATTGATAACGTTTCTTACCTGTAGTTAACAAGCCCGCAATAGACAATTCTCTTGCAAGTTCTGGATATTTTCGGACAAGAACCAGTGCTGACTGCCCCCAGAGTTCCCTCTTCCTTAAAATAGAATCTAATGTTTCCTGATTGAAATGTTCAGCCCGAGCCTCGGATTCATGAACCATCTTAATATTCGCTTTACTAAGTCTGTATCCAAGTTCAGTATCTTCACAACTGTATGCTTTGAATGTTTCATCAAACGGCCCGACTTTCTCCAAAATAATTTTAGGTATTGATACATTTCCTGTAAATAAAAACCGATAGGGTAAAGCATCTTTATGCTTTTTCATCTGTTCATGTAAGTTCAATATCCAAGATCGATAAAAATTATTCCAGATATCATTCTTTACTTCTGAAGATATCAGCATACTACCTACAACAACACCACCACTTATCCTTTTTTGAGCCTCGCAATGAGCCTGTAAAAGGCCGCATGTAGCCCATATATCATCATCTATCATTAAAATATATTCGCTTTTTGCTTCTCTTATCCCCCTGTTACGCGTTGCTGCCCGCCCTAAGTTTTTTTCATTACGGAGGAGCTTCCAGTGCGTTCTTTTTCCTTTTCCGAATCCGAGATCCGGAAGCGGCATTGTCGAGCAATCGTCTACCACAATTACTTCGAAGTCGATATCCGTATCCTGATGTTCCAGACATGCCAGGGTCTTCTTCAGCACATCCGGCCTGTTGTATGTAGGAATGATTACGGAAAAACGACACATAGGAACACTATCACCGCGTGATATCGCTTTCTGCAGCTTCCAGAAATACATCTATTCTATCGTTAAGGAGCATGGGAAGGTATTTTTCTATCTTTACATCATCCCAATTCCACCATTTAAGCTCTAATAAACGGGATATAACTACATTATCAAACCGCTTTTTTACAATACGCGTTGGGTTTCCAGCTGCTATGGAGTAAGGTGGCACATCCTTTGTTACCACGGATCTGGCTCCAATAACCGCCCCATCTCCAATATGTACACCAGACATGATAACAGCCTCAGTTCCAATCCATACATCATTGCCAATTATTACGTTGCCTTTAGTTGTCGGATGACCTTTAATTTGTTGCCCAGCTTTCCAAAGTTTGCTAAATGGATAGGTTGTCACCCAGTCGGTTCTATGTTCACCGCCGAGGAAAATCTGGACACCACTAGCAATTGAGCAAAAAGCTCCTATCTCAAGGGCAGCTCCTCCTTCCCAAATGTGAACTTTAGGGTTTCCATACGTGCCCCTACCAATCTGGTATTGTGGGTACCGTTCATAGATGCTTTTACGGAATTTTCGTTTGAGAATGTTCTTCAGCTTGCCAAGCATAACGCCTCTCTCCTTACCTTAATAGGCTTACGTAAAGCGCAGACGCGCACCAGCGCGGCCGAGATTCCTCTCATTCCAGACAAGCTTCCAGTGGACTTTTTCCCCTTTCCCGAAGCCCAGTTCCGGCATGAGGATAGTCGAGCCATCATCTCACTATGACTTCATAAAGAAAAACAACTTCCTGTTTTTCTAAATAATCCAAAGTCTTTAATAAAATCTCGGGTTTATTAAAGGTAAGGATTATGATTGAAAATAACATTTGAATAGGCATTTCTCAGATTTTATATTTTGGTGATCCATAGAGACCAATCACACGCAAAATATCCCAAAAATCTTTCCGAGGAAGCAATGTTTGCAATCATTTTATTAATACCCAGCAAAGTAACTGCTCTTATAATGACTTTGATTAATTTATTGTTAACTTTTTCATAATTACACCATTTTTCTTTAATCAATTGTTTGTCGGGCATATCCATCTGAATTGCTAAGTTATTTGCTTTAGTCCATTTCTTGAGAAGTTTAAAAGATGGAATAACCGAGACAGAATATTTATCTTCCAGGCTAAATACCTTGCACACAATGAATGCAGCTACTTTGCGAGGCAATATGACAACCAATGGTAAACGATAATGTTCGTCTCTAAGTATTTGTGATATTGAATACCGGTTGGGAGCTGTCAACTGGATTGCGCCATTTGGTTTTAAAATACGAGCCATTTCTTTTATCAATTGTTTCGGGTTATTTACATGTTCTATTACACTTCTACATAGAATCAAATCAAAAGTTTCATCCGGGAAAGTGGTTTCTTCGGCATCTCCCAGATATAAATCAAGATTTATCCCCTTCTCCAATGCCTTTTTTCTAACTACCTCAATTCTCTCCATGCTTAGATCAAGCGCTATTACAGATGCGCCTGCCTTGGCAAGTTCTATACTGAAGTCCCCTGTTCCACAGCCAATTTCCAGGACTCTTGCGGTACTTATATTTACTCTGGTCTTATACAAAGAGAGCGCTTTTACCGCCATACTCTCCCTTGCAAGAGCACTTGCCTGCCAAAAAGTTTTAACTTTTTCTCTGAAAGAATTATTTAGAGTCATTCTTAATGGTATAGTAAATATTTAAAAGCTGATTAACATGCTTTCCCCATGTAAAATTTTGTTCGACATGTTCTCTCGCGCAGCCTTTCCCATCTCCATGCTTAAATCTGGATTATTTAAAATGCTTTCAATCGCAGCAGACAATGCCTGCGGATTATTTGGCTTAACAAGAAACCCCATCTTTCCATCTACTGCAACTTCGGGTATCCCACCAACATTTGAAGCGATAACCGGCAATCCGCAGGCAATGTATTCCAACCTAACAATGCCGAAAGGTTCAGGATAGATAGATGGAACAGCACCAAAATCCATGTCATCTTACCTCAAGTTTCTACAGTCGTTTTAGTAAGCTTCGAATCGGTCTTCGTAACAGATTCTGAACTGGTTCTGGAATTGTCTTGTTAAGCCATCTTAAAAATATGTTTTCCGCAACTTTTTTTTCAAGATATTCCTGTGTAGATAATCGACTACGAAAAACATTTAACCGTCGCTTAATTTCTTTTTCATCAAAGTCATCAGTAATGATGCTGACGTAATCACCCAAGATAAGAGTGCTGTCCAGATTTTTATCTACAAGCCATCCTTTCTCTTGGCAAATCTTCCCAAGCTTTGTACCCGGATAAGCTTTGGTAATAGCTACACCATAACGTTCCAGCCCCATCTTTTTCAGTTTTTCGGCAAAAGCTAATGTTTTTTCAAAGCTTTCCCTGGTTTCACCAGGATAGCCCAGCATAAAAAAGGCAAAGGTAGGGATACCAATTTCATTACACCAACCCACGACCTCCTCTACCCTCTCTAAACTCAACCTTTTATTCATCGCTTTTAATATTGTAGGATCTCCACTTTCCACTGCCAGAGTAAGCAAGGAACATCCGGAGTCTTTCATCTTTTTAAGAAGAGAATAAGTTAAGGTATCTAAACGGACACCATTGGGTGTAGACCATGTAATATTTCCATCCATTTCAGATAATCCCTCGAATATTTTCTCGGCTCTCTCCGGGTTTAGCGTGAGATTGTCGTCCTCAAATTCTATATGTTCTACTCCATATTCATGAATGAGTTGTTTAATTTCAGATAAGACGTTTTCCGGAGAACGACCCCGCCATTTATACCCAATCATTGCATGAACGGAACAAAAGTTGCAGTCGAAGGGACAGCCACGTGAAGTAACTATAGAAGCAGTCCTCTTATTTGTCTTACCCCGGGGAGACCACTTGACATAATCTTCCATAGGTAAAAGATGACGCGCAGGGAAGGGCAGTGAATCTAAATCCGTGACGATTTCTGATCGCCCGCTTCCTATAAGTTGACCGTTTTTCTTAAAAAACAGCCCTTTAATTTCTTCTGGGGGAACATCTGCAGCAAATTCGGTTAATGGTATCTCACCTTCGCCAACAACTGCGTAATCAATGCCTTCAAAAAGAGCTTTCTCTGGCAGAGTGGATGGATAAACGCCTCCGGCAATCACTGGAATCCCGGGAAAGTATCTTTTAATCTCTAGAGAAAGTTCTCTGGCAATAGTAGCCATGGTTGTAAAGGGAACAGTTATGCCGATCAAATCAGTTTTTGCATCAATACGTTCAATAATATCTTTATAACTTAATCCCTTTCTGTAGATTTTTCTCCCCCTGACCACAAGCGGAACTGTACAATTAATACCTTCTGATAGTGCATCAATAATCTTGACCTTATGACCCGCTGTTTCCAATACAGCGCCTAAATAACCCAACCCTATAGTTTGTGATAATCCTTGATCTCCGGGTAAGCTAGGATATTCAGAATGCCAGGGAGGGTTAATTAAAGTTACATTTTTGCTGAACCCATTTCGAATTATTTCAGGTTTCATTTCTCGCCTCTTTTCTTGTGTTTGGAGAAAATAAAGATGCTTTTCTATACATGGCCAATAATTCTTATAATGATGTTGTACCTTCCAGAATCTCTAATCGCACTATTATTTGTTAACTATCAGGTTGTAGATATCTAATAACTTATTCATATGTTTTTCCCAAGTTAAGTTTTTTTCTACATATTCTCTTGCAGCCTTACCCATTTTCTCAATCTCTTTACGGTTATCAAGATAATATTCTATTTTTTCTGCCAACTTCTTCGGCTGATTTTCTACTAAAAATCCGGTGTTAGCATCAATTATTGATTCTTTAAGTCCTCCGGCACTATATGCAATAACCGGTAGCCCCGCTGACATCATTTCCAAGGGAACCAGTGGGAAAGGATCATTATAGGTGGAAGGTACCAGTCCTATGTCCATTTTTTTTAAAAAAATAGGCAGTTCAGATCTCTTAATCTCTCCCACCAACTCAATAGACTTTAGTCTGCCGGCCCACTCTCTGACTTTTAGGTCAACTTCTTTTGAATTACTCCACCCTCCATACCAGATTTTAAAATCCGTTCGCCCTTTAGATTCTAATATTTCCGCAGCTCTAAGAACATCATAAATACCTTTTTCCTGAATCCATCTGGCATAGAAGCATATATTGACAACATTGCCTATGTGTTTATTATTAGGCGGTCTGATATTGTCTACATCTACGCCATTATAAACAACATGTAATTGACTTTCAGGAATATCGGGATACATTTTCTGAAATTCTTCCTTGACACACTCAGCACAAAAAATATAATTAGCCTTATGGTATCTTTTTGTAAAAAACCGATACCGGTATAGTATCAACTCGGAAATTGAAAGACCATGAAAATGAACTATGCTTTTTTGAGGATACATTAAAGCGAGAATTGGCGTATAGTGGCCATGAAAAATATCAGCCTTGCAATTTCTCAACCCAAAATTTATATAATAGTAAAATTTAAGGACACGATTTTGCCAACCTAAATCTCTAATCTTGAAAACGTTTGCACTCCGTCCAATTAATTTTGAAACGTAAAGTTTAACATCATGCCCATTTTTACTCAGCAAATCAAGTTCGTAAAGAGCAACTCTCTCCAGCCCGCCGTGAACTTCGACATTCAATGGTGTAGCTGGTGTCTGAAGTATAGCCACCCTCATTCAATCGCCAACTTATCCTGTTTTTTCGCACTGGTTATTGAATCGATTCTCATCAATTGGTCCCACTTGGGAGGATGCAAAACTTCTTTCACCAACCTTGTCGGCCCCTCCCAACCTCCCTCACTCCATCCCTCAGAATTGTCTTTTTTATTAGAATCATGAAAAGCGATTATACCGCCGACCTTTAAAAAAGGCTCCCATTGTTGATAATCTTGTTTCACTGCTTCATAATCATGATTGCCATCAATCCATAAAAGGTCTATGGGCTTATTCCATTTTTTTACTACCTCAAAACTAAGCCCCTGTATTAGTTCAAAGTTTTTCAAACCAAATATTTTGAGTTTTGTTTCTACCTCTGCCATATTCGGTTTTTTATTAGCCGGCATCAAATTACTTTCATCTCTAACTTGATATTCTAAATCAGAATCGAAGGGATCAATAGAATATAATAAAGCGCGGTTATTTTTAGAGCCTTCTAAAAGATAAGCCGAGCTCAATCCACCAAAACAACCTATTTCAACCATCAATGTATTTTCGGATAAACTTCGAGACAGTTTAAATAGAGTTATTCCTTCTTTATATGAAAGCAGCCCGGAGAAATACCCTCTAGGATCATTTAATCCTAACGATTTGGCTTGTATTTTGTAGCTCAACCATCTCCATTCCCGGATAAATCTTTCCAATATTTTTATCATCTTTTCTAATATTTATCTTAAGTTTTTTGTAGCAATAGTCTAAGAGATGAATAATCGAATGCACGGCTGATATGTGTCCCCAATAAGTAAAGAAGTAACAATAGAAAAACCTCTATCCCCCAATAGAATCTAATTAAACTTCCTAATAAAATCAGGATAGCAGCAGTTAAAATCATCTTGATCCCGGAAGTCAACTTTGCAGTAAATTTCTCTTTTCTGTAAAGTGCTTCCGCGCTTAACAAACAAAATATTATCTCGGACATCATAGTGGTAAAGGCTGCTCCTATTACTCCGTAACGGGGAATAGCCCAAAAGTTCACGGCAATATTTAAGCTTGCAGAAATCGCCATAAAAATAAATACCTCATTCTGCCTTCCCATAGAAATTAAATAGTTCGAAAATAACATATTAGGGAACATGAAGAGAAAATTTACACAAAATATCGTAAGTGGAATTGCACTCGGCAAATATTCCGCATTGAAAAGTAACATAATTATATTTTGACTATAAAGGATGCCAAGTAGGGCAAGGAATACAGCCACTAAAAAAACTGCGTCGAAGGTATATTGAAAATATTTTTGAGCTTTCTGTTTATCCGACTGATTTAACATTGAGAAAATAGGGAACAAGGTGACCAGCATTGCCTGAGGTATCAACTGTCCTAAAAATACAAACTTATATGCTACTCCATAATAACCCACAATATTCATGGTGGTCATTTTGGAAAGCATAATTGTGTCGACATAGTTATAAATATATAGAGCTATTCCGCTCAAGCCCAATGGCAAACTTGCCAGGAGCATTCTTTTGTATCGGTTCAGATCAAATAAAAACTTTGGCAACACCAACCGATAACCTGCAATCTGGGTATAAATTATGACGGCTATAGTTGCTATCACTGATGACCATACATAAGCAATAAACCCTGCATTTATGTGGCTTAAATATAAGGCTAATGACAGAAGCACAATGTCTCTAATTAGGTTTCCAATCATCGTATGCTCCATTTTAAGTTTGGCATTAAAGATAATCTGGGGTGCCATAAATATAGAAAAAACCATATTAATAACCGCAATTTTGATGCCCAGCAAGATATCTTTTTCATAATTAAATATATAAGAGATAGCAATACACAAAAGTCCCGCCACCACGGAAAATACACCGCTAAAAACCATTACATCCCCCAAAATGATTGGCGCTTCCTCAGGTTTTTTGGCGACCTCCCTGATTGCAATGGTATGTATTCCAAAAGATGACAATAGGGTAAAAAAAGAAAGGAAGGTAAACACTAAATTATATTTACCGAATTGCTCACTTCCCAAACTCCGAGTGACAACTAATACGAAAACCAAACCAATTATATTGGAAAATGCGCCGCCAATCCATTGGACCGCAGTATTTCTTAAAAAAAGGTGCATAATACTTTCACAATTCTCTCAGCTGTCTTCCCATCCCAGTATTTTGGAACCTTTCCCTCTTTACGTTCCCCGTTCTTAAACTTCTTGAATGCTATAAGTATCCCTTCCCCTGTTGTTCCTACGAGCGCATTTGTTCCCTGTTCAACTGTTATCGGCCTTTCTGTATTCTCTCTTATGGTAAAACACGGAATTCCAAGAACAGTTGTCTCCTCTTAAATACCACCGCTGTCTGTAAGAACAAATGCAGCTTCTTTCCACAAAGCAAGAAATCCAAGATATGACATGGGAGGAGTAATTTTGATATTTGAACCTTTTAATAAAATATTAAGTCTAAATATAATTATATTTTTATCTGTCCTTGGGTGCATAGGAAAGTAAATATGCATATCCTTTGCTATCTCTCTCAACGCAAGAAGTATGTTCGTGAGCTTTTCCTTATTATCCACATTTGAAGGTCTGTGCAATGTTACAACCGCCTAAGGCTTTTTAGCCTTAGGCTCAACCTCTTTTTTAGCAATTTTTCTCAAACCATAAAAAAGTGTGCCTATCATGATATTTCCTGTAAAGAATATCCGGCCCTTTTCTCTTCCTTCTTTTCTCAGGTTCTGAATACCGCTATTTTCTGTTACAAAAAGGTAATCCGAAATCGAATCGGTCACTATCCGATTTATCTCTTCAGGCATGTTCATATCACCACTTCTGAGCCCTGCCTCAACATGAGCTACTATTATGTTTAATTTCTTTGCTGTAACTGAACATGCAAGGGTGGAGTTCACATCTCCAACAACCACAACAATATCAGGCTTTTCTTTAAGACAGACCTTTTCTTCTTTCCCGATCCACTCTGCGCTTATCCATTTCATGCACAAGCGGAGCAATCTTCATAAAATTCGGGTCAGAGCACTTCATACCATTCATCTTCAAATAGCGTAATTAACTTTACTGCAAACTCTTTCACTACACCTTGTGAGGTTCGGAAATATACATACACTATCGTTTCTCTATTTATTTCTTGGAAGTATTCTCTATCCATTAATATTATTCTTTAAATAAAAAAATTTGGGGGACGTTGTGTCTTACGTCCATAGCTCTCGCATAGCGCAAAACCGGAAAGATCAGTCTCCAGATTAAAATCGCTAATCGCGTCTTCCCTTTCGTAATATGCCCTCCAGTCTATGCCCATAGAGCGCTTCTCTATCTTTTCTACTTCGGTGCTTCCTGTTCCATTGTTTTCCCCACGGGATAAATTAGCGTTTCAGCCTCTCCGCCATCTATTTCAATATCCCTCTTCCACACATTCCACTTGCCGGTAACGGGCAGGGCGGCAACGGCGACACCCTTACCGGGCACATCAGTGGCACCCTCGGCAAAAACCTCCCCGCCCTTATCTTTTGGATTACGCAGCCGCACCTTGATATTCTTTGCCGCTTCGTCGCCAAGGTTCATAAGCAGCACTCTCATCGTTTTCGGCTCCACAAGCTTGCCGGGGTCATCGCGGCTCCTGTCGGGTCCGGACCAGAACCCGCTCGTTACTATGAGAGGTTTTTTCTGTGGCGTGTAGAATTTCTTGTAGAGATCAAGGACCTCTTTCGGAAGCCCGGCCCCATCCGTGGCTATTTGCAGGAATTTCCCTGCCAGCCCATCTGCATACTCCAGCAGACCGGACTCTCCTTTCATGACCCCGGCTGCGAAGAAAGCGATCCCGGGCGAATCAGGCGCTATAAGACGCAGGAAACGGACCTGTTGTTCCAGCTCCTTCTTTGTCGAAGCCCAGTTCTCCCCAGCATTTCCGCCGATACCCAGGCCAAGGCCCATGACCGTCTTGCCTATGAGTCCCTGTAATTGCGCTGCCCGCGCCTGCGTGATTATCTGCCAGTAATCAGCCGCGCCTGCCACATATGCCTCGGGCAGGACCAAGTCTACATATTGCTTGTAGGCTTCAGCCAGTAAGGGGGAGATCGGACCGCGCATGTGCCAGACGACTATGCGCAGTTCGGGTTTTCTGAGTTTTGTCTCCTGAAGGATTTCCGCTGTTTTCCGGTCCGTCTGTCCGCCGAAATCAAAACCGAACTCATCAATGCAGACCACTGGTGCGGGATTGCCGCCGTAATCAAGCGTCACAAGGATGTCCACGGCCTTCCTGACCGGATTCCGCAAAAGATCGAACCATGTCTTTCCCTGGCACACAACAACTCCCCTGTCCGCCCAGTATTTCCACGTGTCAGGTTTGTCCTGGATAAGGTTTGCCGAATGGAGAACTTCAGGAGAAGCCTCTTTCGGCAGATAAAGAAACCCGGCAATGTGGTCTTTGCCAAGCACTTTAGACTTATCGGCTGCAACACCTGGAAGGACCAGCCAGACAAGCAATAAAACCGTACATAACAGAATCTTCCGAAACTTATGAGTGAGAGTCTTACTTGAGATATTTTTCATTACGCCCTCTTTTATTGAATATTTTATCGCAGCAGCATGTAGAAAACGATGAACCCGGCGGCAAGCGCTGCTACGGCAGTTGCAATAAGCTCCACGCGGCCTTTGTGGGATTGTCTGCTCCAGAAATCCCGGAATGAATCGTCCGGCATAGATATGTGGTAGTTATCTTTGTCAACCAATCGTTTGACCGTTTTTGCGATCCGCTCTTTCCTGTCTTTGATTCTTCCCATCATGCTTTTATGATCTTCCTGCTCTTTATACTCTTTGCGGCATTTCTGGTATCCACTATCAGTTTGCTGTTTTTCACAAGCCATGCATAATCGTACATGGAATGATCGGTTATAATCACTGCGCAGTCATAGCGCTTCAATGAATTTTCCGTCAGCGGGATGCTTCGCATGGACAGGCCGGGATAGTGCCGCATGTCTGAGAATGAAGGGATATGCGGGTCGTGATAATCAACCTTTGCGCCCTTGTCCTTTAACATGCTGATTATTTCAACAGCCGGAGACTCGCGGATATCGTCCGTGTCCTTCTTATAGGCAACTCCCAGGACGAGTATTTTTGAGATCTTCAGGCATCTACCGTTCGTGTTCAACCCGTCGATAATCCTCGCAACTATATAGTCCGGGATACCTGTATTAATTTGGCCTGCCAGTTCTATGAACCGTGTGCTGAAATCATATTCTTTCGCCTTCCATGAGAGATGGAAGGGGTCTATGGGTATGCAGTGTCCGCCGAGTCCGGGTCCCCGGATAAAACGGCATAAAACCGAAGGGCTTGGTCGAGGACGCTTCTATTACTTCCCAGATATCTATGCCCATTCTGTCGCCCAACATTTTCAGTTCATTTACAAGGGCTATATTGACGCCGCGGAATATATTCTCGAGCAGTTTTGTAAATTCCGCCACCTCGGTAGACTGCACGGTTATGACCCTGTCGATGATCTGCTCATATAGCGTTCTGCCTGCCTCCGTGCATTGAGGGGTTATGCCGCCGACTACCTTAGGGATATTTCTTGTATTATATTTCGGGTTGCCGGGATCTTCGCGCTCCGGTGAAAAGACAAGAAAA
>Ga0209048_10002504_pt1 | contig 18221 bp, 21 predicted proteins | sample FrelakmetCRP12CR_FD_187146 | JGI IMG/M metagenome (GOLD analysis project Ga0209048, IMG submission 187146) | Freshwater lake sediment microbial communities from the University of Notre Dame, USA, for methane emissions studies - CRP12 CR (SPAdes)... | ecosystem: Environmental > Aquatic >... | reverse complement strand
GATGATCTCCTCTTGAGAGTATTATTCGACTTGTCACTTCTCCGCCTGCGATATCAATGACGATGATTTCGTCCTCTCCGGAAATTGCCACATAGACCTTTCTCAACCTCTGATCAAGAGCCATCCCTGCCGGGCCCTTCCCGGTCGCAATCATTCCTGCAACCTGTCCCAGCTTCTTATCAAAAACCGCAATATTATTAGAGATTGTGTTGCTCACATACCCTGCAAGGCTGACGATGGGTCTCGTTGGAATAAACGGCGAGAACACCGGGCTGAAACTGAAGCCGCCCGAAATCGATTCCCGGTATTTGAAAGAAAGCGAAATGACGTAAGCCCTCTTCCTGCTGATATTAATCGTAAAATCTGTCCGAGCGGGTGCTTCGGGAACGAGGAGGTCAGCTACTCCGTCTTCGACTTTCAAAACCGCTTTCTTTACCTTGAATGATAACCCGGTATAAGAGCCGGCAGGGACCCTGCCGGAAGCAAGAAGTCTCTGCCTTCTCACATCACTGGCTTTTATGTCGCGGAGAGAGATTTCAAAGGGGTATTCCCTTCCGTCCGCCCTCACGGCAGATATTCCTTCAATACTGAACCTGAGCCGCTCTGCTTCTTGAGGGTATGGCTGAAGGTAAAGATAGATTTCTCCCTCCTCTTCGAGGGGAGGCCTTAGCCGGGACAGGGCGGCCTGACAGCCAAATATGGAAAAAAGCAGCATAGCGCATAGGGCATAGCGCATAGCAAAAACAAAGGCAGGCAATCTAAAGACGCATAGGGCGTAGGGCATAGAGCATAGAGTCTTCTTAGGTAGCATTATACCAACGTCTCCATCCATGCTATAGGCTCCTATAAATAGAACCAGAGGTATTCGGCAAGAAATAGAAGGTCAGTTAGTGTCTTTGTTTATAGATTGCTCCCTTAATCAGAATCGTCATTTCCCGCCAAGACGGGGAATCCAGTGCTTTCAAGACTTTCTGGATGCCGGATCAAGTCCGGCATAACGGAACATACTGTTTAGGGAGAGACACTATTTAGGTACTATTAAATCTTATAATTTTCAAAAATTCAACTATAAAGGAGGGGGGGGGCCGGTACTTCCGGCCCCCCCCTCCTTCTTTCATTCACCTAAGTCCCTTCAGAATCAAAGGGAGAAAAGGGTAAGATTAGTCTTTTGCGTGGCACTTGTTGCAAAGCACGCGCTGATACGTAGCGAACTGGGTGACCGGCCTGTCATAATAGGCACCATATGTCTCTGCAGATGTGCGGCCTCTTGCGAACTGAGGTTGGGTAGGCGTGGTGTCGGTTCCAGGCCAGAGACCGTTATATGTCATGAACTCGCCTTCCATGTTGAATCTCAGCATCTCCGGGAATCCAGCCGCATGAGCTCTGTGGCAGGACATGCAGGCCACCTGATCGGACGTAGCCGGACCATTCAAGTAAGTGTTGTTATTCTTAGCGTGCGTTTTGAGAGTCGCAATATCACCCGTACCCTCTATAAAGGGAACAAGCGAAGTGAAGGAGGTGGCCGATGTTCCGGTCAGGTCGCCCGACTTGACATAGGCGTTGTAATTGTTGGCGATAGCACTGCCGAGGTTTGTATCAACCGGGTGAACATAGTTACCAGTGGAATGCATTTTGTTATGGCAGGTTGCACACCAGTTCCCCCAGGTATTTGTGCTAGCGGCACCATAGGCAACGCGGACCTGGTTGGTTGTTTCCGTCTGGTTATATGTGCTGGGGGCAACGGCGATCGCAAGACCATTGAATGTAGCGCCACTATAGACGTCGCCCAATCCGCGGAGGAGGCGGTACACACCAACCGCCTGTCCGGCCGCCGGAGTCACGCTGGTGTCGTAGGAACCGGACCCGATGATCGGTGCAGTGGCCTGGCCTATGGTACCACCCCTGACGTAAGTGCCATCGGAGAGGCGGCGATTCGCGCTATGCGGATCATGGCAGCTCTGGCATCCGAGCTGAGCTGACGAGTACGTGCCTCCTGGAGCTGTCGTATTTGTAGGATCAGCCGCCATCCCAAAATCAGTAGCAACAACATTGTGGCCATGGGTCGCGCCATCCTCAGTAGTTGTGGTGCCCCGGACGGTAAAGGTATAGGTTTTCCTCAACCAGCCGAAATCTCCACCGGGGGTTCTCTGCTTGGGCGGAACACCAGCGGGCGCATCAGCATCAGCGGTCATAACGTGATAGCTGGACGGGCCAGTATCACCCGCGTGCATGTGGCAAGATAAGCAGGTTGAACTCTGGTCGCCACCAATCAAAAGGAAGCTACCGCCTGCCTTTGGGGTGTGCATGGCGTGGCAGCCGCCGCATTCCGCGACACCGCCCGAATGGAAGGCATATGCCATTCCGCTCAATCCAACGGCTAACATAGTAGCCGTTAACACCACTAAACTTACCTTCAGTCCTTTCATTTTATCCTCCTAATAGATTTTTTTTACTGCTTACTGTTTACTGTTTTCTGCTTACTGCCTACTGCTTACTCTTCCTTATTATCTGCTCTCAACCACCCCCTTTACATCTTGAAGTAACGTGACCGTGCCACGTGTCCGCCAAAGCCTCTTCAGGCTCAGTTAATAGGTTAGCTTGAACACGCTGACCCCTTTTCTTGCAGTCTGGGTCACATAAATCCGGTCCCGATTGTCAATGGCAATATCGTCAGGTGCTACCAGGTACCCCGGCTTGTAGCCTCGCTCGCTGAATTGGGTTATGAACTTAAAGTTCTGGTCAAATACCATTACGGCGCACTTCAGTTTGTCAACGACCAGATAATTCCCTTTGCTATCCCTCGCAATGCCTGTAACAATGTTGAATCTCCCTGACGCACTCCCCGGCTTGCCGAACCAGTTCAACTTCCCATCAGGAGATAGAATACAGGCTTTAAATAGAGTGGGAACGGTAAACAGTATATTTCCTTCCCTGTCCACACTAAAACCCCATATCTCAACATTCCCTCTATCCTTCTCTTCGAGTTCGAGAAGCGAAAAAAGATCGTACCCTTTTTTAAAGTTTCCTTGATGGTCAGCGACGACGACATTCAACCCCATTAAAGATACCAGATAGAGGTCTCCATCCTGATAAACCATCCGGTTGGGAAAGAAATTTGAAAATTGACTGGGCACGCTCCTCAATTCTATGTTCGATTTTGGTTCGCCCCTGTAATTGCACTGGATGATCTCACCTACCGGCTGCCCCTGTAACTGTTTGTAGGTGAGCAAGAGGATGTCACCGTTTTTATCCACCGCGACATCCACAATCTGGCCGAGATCAAGGTCATCGCCAAACCGGTAGATCTCCATCCCAGATTCATTGAACACCCTTATCGTGTTCTGAAATAAGACATAGACTTCGTTTCTCTCCTTGTCCGCAACAACCCTCGACCAGCTATAAGGAATGGTCCCCGTGAAATTCGAGAGATTATAAATGAAGCTCCCTTTTACCGCGGCCTGGGCAGAAAATGAATATGCCATCATCATCAGGATTACCAAGATCAGAAATTTGATTTTTGAAAGTTCAATTTTCATGGCTTGTATGTCTATGAATGAATTTGATATTCTATAGAGCAATCGCTATGCCAAAATCGCTTTTCTTACTGATAAGAATTCATTTTAGAATTGACAGGAAAAACTAATCAATTTCAATATGTTAATTAATGCATGGAGAAGTATACTCTCTTAATCTCGTAGAAAGCTTGTGAAGAAGAGTGCTTATTAGCGGGATATTTCACACCCCTGTGGATTCTCACCCAACCTAAATAAAGGAGATGGGGAGATAGGGAGACACGGGGAGGGGAGATGGAGAGATGGAGAGATGGAGAGATCGGGAGATAAGAGATAGAGAGACGGGGAGACAAGGATCAGGGGATGAGGAAATCGGGCGATCAAGAGATCAGGAGATCACGAAGAGGCCAGGACATCAAGGTTTAGGATTGTTGGAGTACGGTAAATTAACAATTTTCGCACGGTGAATAGCATATTAGGGCGAAAAGTTCAGGCCGCTGAATTATTAAAATAATTGAAAATGATTTATGAAACTGGTAAATTATAATAAGAAAACCTGGGCATGAGTTTTCGACCAGCAGAGGAGGTTTAATTTATCATGAAAGCAAAAGCATCCACAAAGAAAGTTACTGAGTTGACCGTTGATGAGCTCAAGTCTGTAATTCACGAAGTGATAACCGAGGATATGGAATCGTGGCGAGAGACATTTGAGATTCTTTCTGATAAGAAATTAATGAGGCAGATTAGACTGGCCGATTCTGACTGGGCAAAAAGCGCCAAGAGTTCTTATGTCTCATGGGATGATTTGAAAAATGTATAATGTGATTCTTCATAAGAATGCTGCAAAGTTTTATAAGAATGCTGATAACAAATTGAAAGGAAGAATAAAAGAGGCCATTAATAACATTTCGGGCAATCCTCGTCTCCATGTGCATATCAAGAAATTGGAAGGTGAACTTAAACATTCGGGTGCAATTCACCAAATAATCGTTACTTCATATTTCCCAATCTCTTGATCAGCGGAGAGAACTGGCAAATCTTCCATTTGAGCCTGGGCTATCAATATGCGATCAAAAGGATCTTGGTGGTAAGTGGGCAGCGTTGAAATGTGGAGGGCATGTCTCATTTCAATTGGTAAACTTTTCATACCATTTATTTTTAATTGTTCGAGAATAAAACGTTGGGGTTCATCGGGCAATCTTAGTCTCCCGATTTGAGACTTAATTGCAATCTCCCACCCCGTGGCAGCGCTGATGAAGATTTCATTTTCTCCATCGCTTATAATTCCACGGACGCGCAAAGACAATTTCGGATCATCCGTAATCCACCAGAGAAAAGTATGGGTGTCTAATAGTACCTTCATTGTTCAAAGGCATTCAAAATAGATTGGGGCAGAGGTGCATCAAAATTCTCAGCGATGATCACCTTTCCCTTAGCATTTCCTGGAATTCGATTCACCGTTTTTTCTTCGATGGCACGCAAACAGGCAACAGGCTTGCCGGATTTGCAAATAATAATCTCTTCTCCTTTTTCAACCCGGGCCAAAAGACTCGAAAAATGAGTTTTTGCTTCGTGGACATTAACCTTTGCACCCATTCTGATTTCCTCCACTCAAATAATAGACTAAGTCCTGGACTAAGTCAAGTAAAATTACTGTAAAATTTACGACAATAAACACTTCATGGTCTCGTAAAAAGTCCGAATCTGTCACCCTGAACTCGTTTCATGGTCTCATAAGTAATTGATTTTATTATCTGTATAACGCAGGCAGGGATACTGAATCAATATTAGCACGCCATTTTTTCTTATCTTGACTTTTGAAGGATCAAGAAGTGGAACAGTTCTCCGCTGGGGCTGTAGAGGACAATGGGTATCTGAGGATCTGGGTTTTGTTTTTTCCATATGGAGACATTCGGTTCCCTGTTTTTGATTTATATAAAAGATGGTGGTTAAATCCTATGGAGACTTCCCTTCCATATGCTTCTTGAAGATCTCCCAGTCCCCGCTGATCAAATCAAAAGATTTGATGGCTACATCGCTAAGCTGGAGGACCTTGTTCGGCGAGATAAGATAGGTGTAAATCCTGCGGAGTCTATGTCGATAAGCCCTCAACATATTGAGCAGATTGAAGGTTTCCTCAGAGATAATCCTTGGTCTTACATTCGGGATTTCATAAGTAGCTCTTTTCAGCAACGCAGAATGGTACTCTAAGGCCGTTGGAACATCGCCATCAATCCCCTTTACAAGAATTTCTAAGATCTTCTCATATCCCGTGTAGATAGAATGCAATGTAAGGGCGATGGCTTTATTATGAGAATCAATGTTTTCGGGATCTCTCTCGTTCTTGATCTTATCTTTCTTCTTTTTGAGGATTTCGATTTCCCTTGAGATAAATTTCAGTTCACTTTCTACGTCAACAATCAGGGGTTCCACAGGACAGCCTCCTCCTCTATCCTCTTTAAAATTTCCTTTCTTAAATACTTTTCTTCTTCGAGAAAAAGGATGTCGTAATCCATATCGCCAAAAATATCTTCTAATTTTCCTTCAACTTCGAGACGCTTCTCTTCCGGGATACCTCTAACGGCAAGATCGATGTCAGAATGTTCTGTGAATCTTTCCGGGCTTGTAACGGAACCAAAAAGACGGACTTCCTTTGCACCCTCCCGATATAAATAATTTACAGCGAGTCCGAGTTTTTTGCAGGCCTCATCATACCGCTTGCTACGGAGGGCCAACCTCCTTCTTTTGAGTGATGTTTCCATGGTTTCATTTAACTTCAATCCAGGGGAAATGTCAATGATGTTGATTCAAAATGAGGTTGACTCAAATCGTTAGGCCGGGGCCTGCCCGGAACGATCCTTCCCAAGATATATGATTTGCAATGAATTTTAATCTGGTGAGTTACGTAGATTGGAGCTTGGATTTATAATATCTTGTTTGACCCTATGCCTGCCCACCATACAAGGTTTTTGGCAGGCGGGCGCCAAACTTTCTGCTCATTGCGGTTTGGGAGAAAGTTTAGGATTCAAGGAGTCCGAATTTCTGCATTCGGTATCGGAGGGCGTCTCGACTGATATCCAACAGTTTGGCTGCCTTGGTTTGATTGCGGTTGGTCATCTTAAGGGCTTGCTTCACCAGGGCTTCTTCCACTTTTTCCATCGAAATTCCTCCAGGTGGAATCCGGATCCCTTCAATGACCCCTCCCTGTTTCGATGCCTGACCAAGAATCTCTATGGGCAGATGCTCCATGAGGAGAGTCTCTTCTTCAACAAGGATCATGGCCCTTTCGATCACGTTTTTCAACTCCCGAACGTTACCAGGCCAGTTATAATTCCCGAGGAAATCCTCCACGCCTTTTGAAATTTTTTGGACTTTCTTATGGAATTCCTCGTTATACTTTTGCATGAAGTATTTCGTCAGCGGGAGGATATCACTCGGCCTCTCACGAAGGGGAGGAAGTTTTATCGAGGCAACATTGATTCTGTAGAAAAGATCCTCTCTGAATTTGCCTTCCTCCTTCAACTTGAGAAGGTCCTTATTCGTCGCTGTAATGATTCTGACATCCACTTGGATATCTTTTAACCCGCCTATTCTTCGAAAAGTTTTCTGCTCGACCAGTCTCAAAATTTTCCCTTGGAGGTTCAGGCTCATGTCCCCGATCTCATCCAAAAACAATGTCCCCTTATCTGCTACTTCAAGAAGTCCCTTTTTCACCTCCTTGGCATCGGTGAAGGCTCCTCTCTCGTGACCACAAAGTTCATTCTCCAGCATCTGTTCCGGGAAGTTGGCACAATTGACGGTAACAAAGGACATATTCTGCCTTTTACTCCGCTCATGGATGAGATGAGCTATCACCTCTTTTCCTGTACCACTGTCCCCTTGAATCAGCACGGTTGCCGCCTCGCTTTGCGCAATCTTCTCAGAAATCTGGAGAACTCTTCCCATCTCCGGACTAACGGCCACGATGTTATCAAGACCATACCAATTTCTCTTTTCCCTTCTGAGATGCCTGACCTCCCTCTTGAGTTGCGAAGCTTCCAATGCCTTCTGGATGGATAAGTAAACCTTACCAATATCAAAAGGTTTGGTGATATAATCAAAGGCTCCCAACTTCATTGCCTTGACAACCTTGTCAACGTCATCAAAGGCAGTGATCATGATAGGAATAATGCCCTCATCAATCTTCAGGGCCCTCTCGAGGACTTCATAGCCGTCCATCCCGGGCAGTTTAATATCGAGAAGAGCCAAATCCGGTGCTTCATCCTTCACTTTTTCCAGTGCCTCCTCACCCGTTTGCGCAAGGATCACTTTGTAACCTCCCTTCTCCAGGTTTTGTTGAAGGGTCCACCGGATGAGATACTCATCGTCAACCACTAAGATTCGAGCTTCAGACAACGTTTTTACCCCGCAAAGCGCATGGCAATATTATCATCAAATTCCAAATACCAAATCACAAATCCCAAATAAATCCCAAACTCCAATGACCAAATGACCCAAACTATCCTGATCTTACAAGAATGGAAGAAAATATCTTCTTTAACTCAATCGCTTCATTAAGCAAGTTCCTCGCGTCTTGCTTGTATTTCTCATCATTTGTTTCCAAGATTAATCTTAACCAATAAGCTGTCTCTTTTGCCTCCTTGCGGGAAATCTTTATTCTCATTATAAAATCTTTTTTGCTTAAAGCCTCGTTAGCCTCTATGTAGTTTGCTCCCACAGAGCCCGATGAATCCACCACCTGCCTACTGTATTCGAGGTTTGAAATGCTTCTAGGCAATTGTTTTACGTAAAGAGCCACACTCTTTGAAAACTGAAACGTTCTTTCTTCCAAATCATATCGTTTGGAATTTTGATTCTCGCTCATTGGAGCTTATTTGTTATTTGGTGCTTGGAATTTGATGCTTTTTCCCTATCGTATGACCTCTCTTCTAAATCAAATTGTTTGGAATTTTGAATTTTGGTCATTGGAGCTTATTTGTTATTTGGTGCTTGGAATTTGGTGCTTGCTGTCTTTTGTCATGCGCTCTGCGCTATGCTGTTAGTTAAGGGCCGGGAGGGTAATGATAAATTTTGTTCCGAGGTTGACTTGGCTCTTCACCTCTATCTTGCCCCCGTTTTGCTCCACAATATTTTTCGTGATGGATAACCCCAAACCGGTCCCGTCCGGACGGGTTGAGAAGAAGGGGTTGAAAATCTTAGGCAAGTTCTCACGTGGGATCCCTACGCCCGTATCCTCGAATATGATCTGGACTTCACGGGCCTCTTTCCCATCGTCTATCCTCTGGGGAAACGCAAGGGTTGAGACAGTAAAAGTTCCCCCCTCGGGCATTGCCTTCTGAGCATTGAGGATGATATTTAAGAAAGCCTGCTCCATGGAATTTGGATCGATCATCGTCTTGGGAAGGGAAGAAAAAAAACTCTTTTCAATTTTAAAATCCTCTGACCTTCCCCGTTGTGTGATGAAGAAAGAGAGGACTTTGTCGACCAATTGATTGATATCCGTGGGCAGGTAATTCGCTGGGACAGGCTTGGCATAGTTTAAGAGTTCCTTCACCAATCGCTCCAATTTATAGATTTGTTTCTGAATCTCATCCGTCACTTGTGTCCGGGGATCCTCTCTCGGGAATCCCTCTGCCAGGATTTGAATCGCTCCTTGAATACCTGCCAATGGATTTCTAATCTCATGGGCAATCCCGGAAGCCAACTCTCCGATGGAGGCCATCCGATCCGCTCTCTGGATCAGTTCTTGATGATATTGTTCTGCGTCTTGCTTCGCCAAATCGAGCTTCTCGATCATGATGTTGAGATTTTGAGCCAGACTTCCCATTTCATCTCTGCCCTTCACATTTGCTCTTACGGTGAAGTCGCCCTCCTCCGCTTTTTTCATCGTCTCAGTTAACTTCCTGATTGGGATGTTGATAAATCTCAAAAACAGGAAGCCTAACACAAAGGATAGAAATGCAATGGTTATGATGGCAAGGATGATCGAGTGGATCTCAATCTTCCAAATCATCGTTTCCATTTCTTTCAAGGAGTTGGCTACCGTCAGGCCTCCAATGATCTTCTTTTCTTTATCATGGCATTGAAAACATTCTGGCCTGTTCAAAATGGGGGTGTTGTAGTAATAGACCCTTTCTCTTTCTTTCCCTCCATTCTTAAGCTGGACCATCTCCTCTCGAACAAAATTATGTTCTTTCAGATAGAGCTTAACATCCCCGACCTTTTTATTTAATTCGTCATCTTGGGTTGAAGCCCTGATGATTCCATCCATGTTGAAGAGAAAAATTTTCCGAACATCCTTATAGACGACGTAATTTTTCAAAATACGGTGCATATCAAAATGTCTTCCCTTCTCCATTGCCCGGATGACATTTTCTTCGATGAATTCCGCAATAATCTTTGTTTTTTCGTGAGTTAACTTTTCTATGCTGGCTCCGTGAAGAATCGTGTTCCACCAGACATTAAAGGAAATGGCAAGAATCAGGATCAGGCTGGTGACAAAGATGACCTTAAAGAATAAAGAAGTGTGTCTAAGGACGAAACGCATTAACTACCTCAAACATCCTTAACAATTCTTGAAAAATACTCGAACATTTAGAGAGGGGAAGGAAATTGGTAATTTATACCCTTTTGCTCTCCAAAAATCAATAATAGTATTTCACTTGAGTTATCTTGCGAGAGCATACTCTAACGTATTGAAACTTAAGAAAGGAGGTGGGTATTCTATGAAGAGTCTTCCGTTGAGGAAATTTCTGAATTAAGATCAGTTTTGGAAGAAGAATAAAGCTTGAAAATCTTGCAACTTTTGCAATCCCTTTTGATGCCAAGCAGGATCTCACACTTCGTATAAGCGATTTCCCAACAAGGCCTCTCTCGGTAAAGATAAGCAGGACAATCTACATACACATATTTCGAACAATCCAAAATTTTCCAGCAAGGATCTTTCCCTTCCCAGAAATCTGCCAATTTCTCCCCCGCGTACGAACTGATCTCATTCTAATTCAATCTCTAAAAAAAGCAATAAAAAAGATTAGGCCTTTTGATCCGTGCAGTACTTTTCAAGGAGATAAAGAAGTCAAAGGATAATAGAGGATAGTATATGACAAGGGGGCAAACGAATTTTCGGAACCACTAAATAGTGCAGTGTCTCTAACACTTCTTCACAATGATCTGAGAGTTTTCATTCCCGCCCCGATTTCGATCGGGATAAACTCCAGCGGAAATCCAAGTTGAAAAGACTGGATTCCCCCGTATCGAGTACGGGGCAGGCTTATCAAGTCCGGAATGACAAAATTGTAAAGCCATTTCTGATACATTACACTATTATTTTTAGGGATAGCTTCTTTTGTCTTCTTCGATAATTGCAGTGACTTCACGGACAGCCTCGTATTTCCCTGGAGAGCCCTCTCTCGTTCGCTCCCTGCTCAAATAAGGCCGTTGAATCTTGATCCAGTGCTTCGAAGTCATGATGTCGGCTGCGTTGTCGAAGATAAAATAGGCCTCCTTAAGCTCCTGTCCTGAAGAGAGTTTCGTAGGCTTCCCACTGCTGCCAGGCATCCTGTATTCTCTCCCGGTCCCACGATAAAAAGCAACAACGTTCTCAAAGAAATCATTTGTGGTAAAAATGATTACTTTCGGAGCCTTCGACATTTTAGTTCCAGCCTCTGATTGTTTTGTTTCATAAACATCCTCCACCTTGGCTCCCGGGTAAACCTTAAATGATGCTGAAAAACCAAGTGCTGGCAAGGTAAAGAACATGACGAAGGTTAGGATAAAGGCTCCTCTCTTCATTTCTTCTCTCCTTTGACACTCTTCCGGTTACCTAAGACTTTGATACGGTATCTCGCCCAATATTCGTCTCTCTGAAACTACGGTTATTAGCCCTAAAGTTTTATTGACCAGAATCTTCTTCCTCGTAGCCTTAGTATATCCTGGCCATGTACCCTCCTTCAAGCTTTTCGCATTTTATTGCAAGGGAGAAAATTCCAGGAGGTTAACCCGGGCTATTAAAGAAACTTTGAAGAGTGCGTAAATTTACTCACTCAGCTGTGTGAAATAACATAATTTGGATAAACAAAATCTTCTATTTGATTTCAAATAACAGAAAAAAAAATAAAACAATAATTTGTTCAATAGGTTAGCCTATTCTTGAAGATCTATAAAGAGGTGCTTGTTTAAGGTATACATTTTGCTTGTAATAAAATAGCGTCAATCCCGTCGAAAAGGAAAATGTTTGGGCAATTATCTGAGGCTGCCCGCTATACTTTTGTCGCGTCCGGAAAGGAGAATATCGATATTGGATAAAACCCTAAGGTATTCTGTTGCCATTATCCTTCTATCTTTGGCCCTCGGCGGTCCGGCCCTTGCTGCCAGTTCGACCCCAGTCAAAGGCGGAAAACTCCCCGCCATTTATCTTCGCATCCCCAGAGATTCAGACGAAAAAATTTACTTGGGGCTTTTAGGAGAGGGATTTTTTGAAATCCCTCAAATCAAGGCTGAAGGTGTGCTGATCAAGATTTTTAACCTGTATTGCCCCGTATGCCAAAGTTCCGCATTAGCTATGGCGAAATTATATCGTCAAATTGAAAACAGTCCAGATCTCAAGAATAAGATAAAATTGATCGGTATTGGGGCAGGGAACACCGTCATGGAAGTAGAGGTTTTTAGGCAAACAAATAATATCCCCTTCCCTATCTTTCCGGATGAAGATCTTACGATCCATAATTTGTTGGGAGAGGTCAGAATCCCATCTTTTATCGCTATTAGAATGGAAAAAGATGGTTCCCATCAAATTGTTCACACCCATTTTGGTGGACTCACGGATGCCACACTATTATTAGCTTCAATGGTTGAAGCTTATGGGATTAAACAGGAGGATTGGCGGGCAAAAGAAGCGGTCTCGCCACCCAAAGAGTCTCGATCAGGGGGTGTATTGGAATAACAGGGATTCAACGGAGGACAGCCATTCAATCCGGCAAGATCTTAATTGCAGATGATGAATTCTTGATCCGATGGTCCCTTACTCAGGCCCTTTCCCAGGAAGGGTATGAGGTCATTTCAGTTGAGGATGGGAGGAAAGCCATCGAGGCAGCCAGGATACAGCATTTTGACTTCATCATCACCGACTTGATCATGCCAGAAATGGATGGATGGGAAGTATTGAAAATGGCGACACAGACTCAGCCGCAGCCTCGGGTGATCATCATCACAGCAAGGGGAAATGAAGAGACTCGGAGGATCGCTAAAGAGAAAGGGGCCTGGGCCTATGTGGAGAAGCCCTATATCATTGACAAGATCAAAGAGATATTAAATTCTTCCACCTTTTGACCATCTCCTAGAATTTTTCTATCCACTTCTGCAGAAAACCTAAATCCTTACAGGATGGGTCGGGGCATCTTCCAATTTGATTAATCCTTTTGTTTCAGATAGAATTTTAAATAAAAAGGAGAAATTTAGATGAAAAAAGAGACTGTGATCCTGATCGTTGTAATTGCATTTCTTGTTGGATTTATCTCAGGCGCAACCGTTGCAATCCTTAGAGGGACAAAAGGGGCAGAAAAGACTGCCATGGTCCAAAAACCCCAAATGGCTCTGCCGGGCGCTCCGGCACCTGCTGCTCCTCCTCCTCGTGATTCCATCGAAGCGGCTTCTCAGATCCAAACTTTGAAGGAGATCGTTAAGAAAGACATGAAAAACCTTCCGGCCTGGGAGGAATTGGGAAACCTTTATTTCGATGCGGACCAACCCAAAGAAGCCATTGAGGCCTATAGTCGTTACCTCGCCGTAAAACCCGATAACCCAGATGTCAGGACAGATATGGGGATCATGTATAGAAAGCTAGGACAATTTGATAGGGCTCTCGAAGAGTTCAGAAAGGCAGCCCGGAGCGATCCAAAGCACGTCAACAGCCGATATAATATTGGCCTTGTCCTTCTTCATGACAAACAAGATATTCAGGGAGCGATCAAGGCATGGGAAGAATACCTGAAAGTAGATACGAATAGCGAAAGGGCGCAACGAATAAGAGCCCAAATCGAGAAGATGAAGACGATGGCCGTTCCCGCTAAATAAGATTTCGGAATGCGGATTGCGGAATGTTAATTTCTGTAAAATGAGAAAACACAAAAGATTTTGCGCTATGCCGTTTACAGAGATGATGGAAGACGAGAAAGAAGACGAATTCGAAGAAGCAAAAGAATTGTTTAAGGATGGTTTAAGAAAGATCTTCCAGGCTACCCAAAAGGTTTCTGAGAAAGTTTTCGAAGGTTTCCGAGAAGGCTACGCCAAAGACTTCACAAAAAAAAGAAATAAAGTAGATATTGCGAGGAGTGTAGTGAAGCGCCTGGGCGCTGACCTTCCTACGCCCTGCAAGGCGGGGCTTCGCCAAGACACGAGCGTTTCGGCGGGCAGGCGTGGGAATCTCATGGGATTGTTTCATTTCAATGATCGGGGGAGATTTAGGGCGATTTTAGAACCGGATCGATTGCAGCCTTAGGGAATCGCGCCTTGGGTCTAATAAACTATTACTATTACGAAGTTGAATAGATTCTTGAATATCAAAACAATTCATGCCAATATTAATAACCTGACATTCGAAGATGTCGCCCCAAGTGCATCTTCACACGAGGAAGAGGTCCACTGTGAACGAAAAGACGGTAGAAACGGATGTTTTGTGTGTCGGTGGAGGAATCGCGGGCCTCATGGCAGCCATACGAGCCAGAGAAGTGGGAGCGAGAGTTGTCCTCGCTGATAAGGCGAATACGCTGCGCAGCGGTTCTGCGGGAACCGGCTGCGACCACTTTCGCGCTTACATTCCGGAATTTCATGGCCCGGATATGGAACCTGTCGTTCAAGAGGTTCACCATTCGCAGGCAGGCTGGACGCGGACCAGGGAATTTGTACGCACCTGGATGGAGAGGTCTTTTGAAATTGTCAAATTGTGGGATGGTTGGGGAATTCCCATGAAGTACAAAGGAAGATGGGAATTTGCGGGGCACACCTTCCCCGGACGGCCTTTCACCGCCTTAAAGTATTCCGGACAGAATCTAAAGCCGATTCTTACCCGGGAGGCCCGAAAAAGAGGCGTGGAGATTATCAATCGAATGATGGTTTTTGATCTCCTTCGGGAGGGGGGGATCATCGGAGCGATCGGCGTGGATACCCGCGCTGATCGTTTGATCACCTTTCTGGCGAAGAGCGTCGTTCTGGGAACAGGCGGGTGCGTGAGACTCTATCCAGCAACAACGCCGGGTTGGATGTTCAATCGAGCAGATTCTCCCCATACGACCGGAGATGGCAGGGCGATGGCCTACCGGGCAGGAGCGGAGCTGGTCAATATGGAAATCCCCATGCGGTGGGCCGGTCCTAAATACTTCGCCAGATGTGGGAAAGGGACGTGGGTGGGTGTTCTTAGAGATCCACAAGACAGACCCGTGGGCCCCTTCGGGAAAAAACCGAATCGGCGATATGGGGATCCCATTTCGGATTCGTACAAGTCTCTTTTTGAGGATTACACCCGATCGGGCAAAGGTCCCGTCTACATGGACTGCAGGTCCATTTCGCCCGAAGATTATCAATATATGATGTATTGGATGAGCCATGAGGGGAATACAGGCCTATTGGGTCACTTGAAGGAGCAAGGAATTGACCTCCGCAAGAACCCGGTTGAATTTATGACATACGAAATGACCACCCGGGGAGGAATCTACTTCAACCATCAGGCAGAAACCTCTTTAAAGGGGCTTTATGCCGCGGGGGATGAGTATTTTGGGGGTGCCTCTTGTGCAGCCACGTTCGGCTGGATTGCAGGCGAGAACGCTGCCCATCACGCGAAAAATATCAAAAGGCGGACGATTCGCCAATGGAAGAGTGTGGAAAAGAAGAAAGCCTTTCTGGATGAGATCCGAGAGCGTGAGACAGGAGAAACCTGGGAAGAGGTGAATATTGCCCTCAATCAGACCATGGCTGATTATGCGGGGTCGACCCGGTATGAGAGCCTGCTGGAGGCCGGCACCCGTCACTTGCAGAGACTGAAGAAGAAGGCCCGCGGAAACCTGATGGCAAAAAACCAGCACGAGCTGATGCATTGTTTGGAAGTCTTGAACCTGCTCGACATCGGTGAAGTCATCTTTGCGGCTGTTCGCGAGAGGGAAGAGACACGGGACAAGGTCGCCCGTCTGGATTATCCCTTTACAAACCCCATGCTCGATGGGAAAATCCTCATCTTTAAGAAAAAGGGGAACAAGCCGGTCACCGAGTGGAGAGAGGTAAAGGGATAGAAGGGGAAAGCGATGCCTCCGATCATTGATAAGAATCAATGCATTGCCTGTGGGATCTGTGTTAACATCTGTCCTCAGGATGTATTTTTTGGTTCGAAGAGGAAGAAGGTGCCAAAGATCACCTATCCCGAAGAGTGCTGGCACTGCAATGCCTGTGTCCTGGATTGTCCCCAAGAAGGTGCGATCCGGTTAAGGATTCCCTCACCGATGTTGATTTGCCATAAATAACTGCCGAGATTTACGGAGGTTAGAGAGCATGGCTGACTATAAGGTTGTCGATACCCATCATCATTTTCTTCCTTCACAGGCTGTTAAGTACGCAAGAAAGACAGCGGATGGAGATTACACATTCATTCTCGGACGATTTTCCACAGCTTCCAGGTTGATGCAAGACGTCGAGAAGACATTAGCTTATATGGAAGCCTGCGGTATCCACAGGGTCCTTCTGAGCATGGGCGCCTGGATCCCTAATGGCCTGGAAACGTGCAAGGCGATTAACGACGGCTACGCTAAGATTCAGAAGGAGTACCCCGGTAAGTTCATTACCTGTGCACATGTACCTGTCCACCAGGGGTCTGAGGCCATGGATGAGTTGAAAAGATCGATGGAGATTCTGGGGCTCCGGGGTATTGCGCTCATCACCTCTTACTCTCACATGACGATTGACTCTGACGAAATGATGCCGTTTTATGAGAGAATCAGTGCTTACCAGGTTCCTATAGTGGTTCATCCGACCTTAAGACGGCCTCTCTGGGGAGGTGTGAAATATGACCTATCGACCACTCTATCGAGAGAATATGATATTGCAAAGTGCGTGGTGGAGATCCTTTATGGAGTATTTTCCCGGTACCCCGATCTGAAATTCCTGGTCTCCCACTTCGGAGGAGGAATGCCTTTTCTAAAATGGAGGCTCCTGTCCTCCCATCAGCCCGAGGGATGGAATCTTCCTGAAGGGGTGAAAGGCCACGGCCTCACTCCAAGAGAGTTGAAGGAATGGGGACTGTGGGATGACTTTCATAACCGATTTGATAAGATCTATTTTGATTCGGCAGGCTTCGGAGGCTCCATGGTAGTAATGCGAGCCTCCGTTGACGGGATCAGACGAGACCGCGTCACCTTTGGCACCGACTACCCCTATGAATTTCGTGATATCGGGGACACCCGGGAATACATCGCCAGTATCAAATCGCTGAATATTTCGGAGGAGGACAAAAGGAGTTTCCTGGGTGAGAATGTGTTGAGACTTTTCAAGATGGAGGATTGATTTCCGGAAAAGGATTAAAGCAAGGAGGAGGATGTATGAAAAAGATGACCGCATGTTTATTGGCTGGATTTATTGTCCTTGGTTTTTCAACGTCCATCATTTGCCCATCTTATGCTCAGACTTATCCCAGTCAGCCCATTCAGATGGTCATCACCTTGGCTCCTGGAGACACACTCGACCTAACGGGCAGGGCGATCGGCGCGGAGATGGCCAAGTTCCTGAACACCCCGGTCCTTCCAATCAATAAGACCGGCGGAGCGGGGATGGTAGGCGCCGATTTTGTCGCAAAAGGGAAGAAGGACGGTCATACCCTTCTTTACATCAATTCCAACATCATTTATTCTTATGCCGCGACTCCAGAGAATGTTCCGTACAACCCCTTTCAGGATTTGGAACCTCTATGTTTAGCAATCTCCGTTCCCTTGCTCATTGCCGTACAGCCTGAGTCTCCCTGGAAATCTTTTCAGGAGTTGGTAAGTTATATGAAGCAAAACCCGGGAAAGATCCGGGGCAGTTCAACAGGGGTGGGCTCCGTGGGCCATTTCGGCTACGAGGTCATTCGTACGGAAACAGGGGCAGAGATCAACATGATTCCTTACAAGGGAGCCTCTCCAGGGTTGACAGCCCTTTTGGGCGGACACGTGGAGGTTGCCATTCCTTCCTTCGGATTGGTTCAACCTCAGTTGCAGGCCGGCAAAGTTCGTATTCTTCTGACCTCCAAAAAAATTCCCGAGTATCCCCAGATTCCAACACTGACCCAATTAGGATATAAACGTGACATGTCCTCAGTCTGGTTCGGATTCTTTATTCCGGCCGGGGTTCCTGATCCTGTAAAGAAGGTTCTGGCCTCTGCTTTGGAGAAATCGATTAAATCGGCTGATGTGGCCAAAACCGTCCAGACTCTTGGAGCCCTGGAGGATTATAAACCGGCTGGGGAGTTCAAGAAGGCGATGATGGAAGAGTACGAAATAGTTAAGAATCTTTTTAAGACCGCCAGCCCTCCCTCGAAGTAGAGGATGAGGAGGGACATGACTCGAAACTTTTAAACTTGGGCGGTATTATTTCATCACTCCCACTTGCACATTACGAAACCTCGCGGGTGCTGCACCGTGCCCCACATGAGCCACCTGCCCAGGCTCACCTTTACCGCAATTGGGTGTCCCCCAC
>Ga0209048_10002503_pt1 | contig 18222 bp, 10 predicted proteins | sample FrelakmetCRP12CR_FD_187146 | JGI IMG/M metagenome (GOLD analysis project Ga0209048, IMG submission 187146) | Freshwater lake sediment microbial communities from the University of Notre Dame, USA, for methane emissions studies - CRP12 CR (SPAdes)... | ecosystem: Environmental > Aquatic >... | reverse complement strand
TTAGAGAAGGATTGACAACCGACATTACGTACAAGTGACGTTCACAGTATGGACATTTCAATATGCCGCTAAAGGGATGAATGCGCCCCTGTTTATGAACTGTACCCAACCGACTACCGCCACGACGCGGTTTCTGGTCAAGTATTTGTCGGTTTTCCCGCAGGATGTCCCTTTCGGTTCTTTCCTCATGGCGCTCCCGCTGTCTAAACTTTGCCAGCACTTGATAATATTCATCTGGTTTGATAATTGCCAAATCTCCAGTGAATACCAATGACGGAATCAATTCTTTGAGGGTGTTGTGCATCAAACCGGCATACCATGGTCGCAGTAGAACTTTTCGTACCGTCAAGGCAGACCATTTATTCCCTTTGAAGGAGGGGATATGTTTAGTGTCGTTTAGAGTACGAGCGATCTCGTGGAGGTTCCGGTCAGCAAGATATTCGTTGAAGATCAATCGCACGGTTTTGAGTTCTTTTGGTACAGCATCAACCTTCTGTGGTTCTCCTTTTCTGGATCGGTAGCCAAGGCAATTTACCCCACATGCCAATTTGCCATCATTCTTTTTGGCGTGGAGGGATCGTGTGGATGCTGCTACTTCTTCCCGTTTGGCTTGATCTGCGATTTGCAGTTTCAAATTGGTCAGCATCAAGTCCTCAAACTTATTGGAGTCAATCACCCCATCAGTGCAGGAATGAACCTTGATGTTGTGCTTGGTGAGAAATTGCCAAATATGATTTCCGAGATGAGACTGAAACGCCGGCCGGAAAACCCTGTAAATATCTCGGACAATGATTACGTCTATGCCCTTGGTGTCCAGCAGCGCACCCAAACCAGGCCGCGTCCGTTTGTTGAGCTTCTTGATGTGGGAGGTAAAATAATTGTCGAACGCCGGGTCAGGGATTTCATGCCCTTTCGGATACGTGCGGCCGGAAAAGTTGGGGTCCTGAAAATCCCCAGCAACCGTGTACCCTTGTTGCTTGCATAATTCTTCACCCTGTCTGATTTGTTCCTCGATGGATTGACTGTGGGCGTCACGATTTGATGCTCCGTTTTCCATCTTGGCTTTGATGCTGCCTAAATCATTATCGTCACCGGAAGTCCGAGCATAAATGGCTGCACGGACTGGTTTTATTTGCTTGTTCTCCATACCCTTCTCCCTTTAACTGACAACAATTATATTGGACCGCGAAGGGTAAATCAAGGGATTAATTTATCATTACCAAGCCGGCCGGATAGTGAATTGTGAGGGTCGCCTCCGCCGGGTGGAGATGCGCCTGGCTGATCTTCTGGGGTGCGCGGTTGACCCGCCCCCGTCCTGCGGTATAGTGCCGGGCGATGAAATCAACCCCGAACCAGGACCGGGACGACATATTGCGGCTGCTGCAGACGGCGGCTGCGGACCGTCCGGCGCTGTTCCAGCGGGCGGACGCCCTGCGCCGCGAGCGCCTGGGCGACGCGGTCCCCTTGCGCGGCATCGTCGAATTCTCCAACATCTGCGCCAACAACTGCCTCTACTGCGGCATCCGCGCCGCCAACACCCGCGTCCGCCGCTACCGGCTCAGCCCGGATGAGATCCTTGCCATCGCCCGGCGCATGGCGGACTGGCAGCAGATGACCATCGTGCTGCAATCCGGCGAGGCGCCCTCGGCGGACGGCGACCGCACCCTCGGCGAACTCATCCGGCGCATCAAAAAGGAAACCCCACTGGCGGTCACGCTGTCCGTCGGCAACCGGCCGCGCGACGTGTATGCGCACTGGCGCGACTGCGGCATGGATCGCTACCTGCTGCGCTTCGAGACCAGCGACGCCTGGTTCTTTGCGCAATTGCATCCTGACGGCACGCTGGTCGAGCGGCTCGATTGCCTCCGCGCGCTGCGCGCGCTGGGCGTGCAGACCGGCAGCGGCTTCATGCTCGGGGTGCCGGGTGAAACCTTGGCCGTACTGGCCGACAACATCCTGCTGTGCCGCGAACTCGATCTCGACATGATCGGCATGGGGCCGTTCATCCCCCACCCCGATACGCCGCTCGCCGCCGCGCCCAACGCCTATGCCGCCGATCCGGAGATGTTCTTCGTCGCGCTGGCGACACTGCGCCTCTTCAATTCCGACGCGCACATTCCGGCCACCACAGCCTTCGACGCCGTCGTGTCCGGCGGCCGCGATCTGGCCCTGCAGCGCGGCGCCAACGTCTTCATGCCCAACAGCACGCCGGGCGAGTACCGCAAGGATTACCTGCTCTACCCGAACAAGCCCTGCGTGGACGAGGACGCCGGCCAATGCGCGCAATGCGTGGTGCTGCGTCTGAACGCGCTCGGCCGCACCGTCGGTCAAGGACCGGGCCACTCGATCAAGCGGCCGGTCAGGGCCCAGGCCTGAACGCTGGCCGGGGGTTACGGCGGTAAGCGAGGACATCCTCGGATTCGATTTATCCCCCGAGGTAAAATCGGGATAGGGGGGCGCCTCGCGGCGCCGCCCCTCCCACACCACCGGGCGTACGGGTCACGTACCCGGCGATTCCGTTAGCGAACCTCCTGCAACAAGGGTAACCCCAACTTGACGAAATACCGTGTAGGCAGGGCAATCCCCAACGCCGGGCTCATACTCAACCGCCAAGCCCGGTGGGCCGATTTACACGTATTCCACGCCAGATCCCGGCTCACGCCGCGGCGTCGCAGTTCTCGGTAGCCCCGCGCACCCCACTGCTTCCATTGGTAGCTGCGCAGACGCCTTTGAATCCAGGCGCTTAACTCCCGGAGCCGGCTTCGGCCCGAGGCCAGGCCGAAGTATTCGCGCCACCCGCGCAGATAGCTACGCAGTTCCGCGATGATTTGCCGCAGACTGCGTCCCCGTGTCCGTTGCGTCATGGCCCGGATTCGTTCCTTGAACCGCTTGATCGCCTTGTCACTCACGTGGATACTTCCGCCCTTGCCGATGCTGAAGCCCAGAAACGAGCGTTCGCGGGGTTTAGCCACCGCACTCTTCTGCTCGTTGACTATGAGCTTCAACTTCTCCCGCAGATACCGGCTCATCGAGTCCATCACCCGCACACCCGCGCGCCGACTGCGAACATACACGTTCGCGTCGTCGGCGTAACGCACAAAGCGATGTCCCCGCTTTTCCAGTTCCTTGTCCAACCCGTCCAGCAGCAGGTTCGCCAGCAGCGGGGATAACGGCCCGCCTTGTGGCGTGCCCTCCTCCCGTGCCGTCAAAATCCCACCGCTGAACATCCCCGCTTTCAGGTAACGTCGGATCAGCCGCCGCACGCGCCAGTCGGTGATGCGCTCCCCGACCAGCGCCATCAGCTTATCGTGGTTCACCCGGTCGAAAAACTTCTCCAGGTCCACGTCCACGACCCACCGATACCCTTCGCGGTAATACCTCTGCGCCCGTTCCACCGCCTGATGGGCTGACCGTCCCTGCCGAAAGCCATAGCTCGCGTCCGAAAACGTCGGGTCCCATTCCGGTTGCAGCACTTGCAGCAGGGCTTGCTGGAGGAACCGGTCCAGTACCGTCGGTATACCCAGCACACGCATTCCGCCGCCCGGCTTGGGCAACTCATGCCCGCGCACGGCCGTCGGTTGGTACTCTCCCGCCAGCAGTTGCTCGCGGATCGCGGTCCAGTTGGCCCGCAAGTACCCCGCCAGTTCGCCGACGGTCATCCCGTCAACGCCCGGCGCTCCCTTGTTCGCTCGCACGCGCCGATAGGCCGCGCGCAGGTTCTCCGGGGCCAAGACTCGTTCCATGAGTCCCGTTCCCGGCTGCGGGTTTTCCGCCGACAGGTCGCACGTGCCTAGTTCACCCTCCACCAGCAAGGGCAGCCACATTTGTTTGACCGGCTTACTATGCACGTCTTCCTCGCGTACTATCCCGTTCTATCGGTTCAGGCCTTCGGTGGTGGCTTTCCGGCTCGGCATATCCGTTGCTCCGCCTTTCGGCTTTGGAGTGCCTCACTAGCCTCGCCTGACCATTCACCTACTATGCCCTCGGCTGACTCCTGCCGTCCGTTCAGCACCGGTTCCCCGGTGCTCAGTCCGGCCCTCGCCGGACCGGCGCGACAGGTCTCCCGGGGTAAGCTGCGTAACTGTCAGCACGTAAACGCCGGATTTATAAAGCACATCCCATGCAGCAGAATTGCCCGCCTACGCGGGTGTTGGACTTCGCGGTCACGTGCCCGCTCGTCCGGGATGTACCACACCTCCTATCCGGTTCCTGTTCGTCGCCCCGTGCCTTTGCGGTGGGCTTCCTTCAGACGGTCCCTCACGGTCCCGCCCTTGCCCTTTCGCTAGCCCTTCGGCTCTGCGCTATTTTACCTGGGCAGAGGTCTTTCACCTCCTAGTTACACAGCATGCCCGGCGCACACGTCACTCCTCATGCGCGGCGGGTACGCCGTCGCGTGAAGGAGTTGGTTGGGGCACTTTCCATCTTCGCCGCATTGCCACGGCAACAAGCTGATTTAGTCCAGCAAGAATCACGGCGACACTTATATATCTTGCGATGTCATCCGGAATGAGCATCAACATCGCATCACGTGCCGCTCCGTAGGCCCTTCCTTGCACATCGCTCAATATTTGATGGACGTGCCAGAAGCACGCAGCTACGGCAACCACCATGACGAGAAGTCCTGTCAGAGAGTTTACATTGGAAACAAGGAGCCGTTTCTGGCGCATTCGGGTCGACATAATCAGCCCGAATGCAGTCCAGAGAAGTACAATAATGGCAAGTGCCCAGCAGACCCATTGACAATACGCCCAGGCATAATCCCACCATGTCATCCATCGCTCAGGATAGATTGAATGATTTGGCATAATAATTCAACGCCCCAACAGTATTATTGAACGAACCTTTTGCCCATCTATGCATGGATATTACATACAGCTTCCATGACGATAAACGTAGGCGTTCATCTGATGGATCGCAAGATCAAAACGTGTGCGTAGCGGGGTTTATGGGATCGGCGTCTGTGCTGGAGCGAGGCTGCCGTTGTCTTGAAGCAGGCGTGTGTGCGCCTGCATAAAGACAATTTGTACAAAGACAAATTCGCACGGGTTACCCGGAAATTTAGAGGTCTACGCCGGATTTTTCAGTAGAGCGAACCGTCACCGGTGAGCCGCTCCCCCACGCCGAACAATCCTTTACCCAACCCACATTCGCGGCTCTGCAAGATGCGTGCACACTTCGGAAAGTGTGCACATCGTTCTATCTGAACGGCTCACCCAGAGGGTTCGCTCTACCCATCACAGGGCACCCTTCTTCAAAACGCGACGGCACTTGGGGCGGCGTCGCGGGATCGGGCCCCGCGCGGGCCGGCGGGCGCCTTCGGCGCAGGCGGGGCGGGCTCGGCTTTCTTGAGCAGTTCGGCGGCTTCGTCGGCGGTGAGCTTCTTCAGGCTCACCAGGGGCCGTTCGGGGAACTTGGAACCGTCGCGCGTCACATAGTCGTGGTTCCAGGTCAACGCCACCCAGTCGCCGGGCTTGAGGGTCATCATCGTCGCGCGCCAGGCCGGATCGCCCACCGGCTGCCTGTTGAAGTCGCTGATCCGCACCAGGAATTGGCCCTGCTTCGGATCGCCGTACTGGCCGGGCTTTTCATATTTCAGGTAGCCGCGGATCTCGAAGGTGGCGAATTCGCCCGAGCCGTCGCAATGCTCCGGGCACTGCATGGTCCGGCCCAGGCATTTCCGGTAGGGCGCGCCGGAAAACACCGCCACGGTCGCGTGGCGCGCCAGCAGTTCGCGCTGCTCGAGGGCCGATGCCAGTGTGGTCATGCAGACCAACGACAGTAGACCAAGGCCCAGTGTTTTCATACGTCCTCCTGCAGATGCATGACCGATTATTTTTAACTACGAAACACGCGAAAAGCGAGAAAAATAAACTCCGCCCTATTAATTGCGGCATCAGCGTCCGGCAAGATGCCGGACGCGGCGAGCCCTGTAGTGAAGCGCAGCGCATACTACAGGGCGGGCTAGAAGCCCACGCTCCCCTACAGAGGATCGGGACACGCTCCCATCCGAGTAAATCTGCGTCTAAAGCCTCCTTTTTCGCGTCTTTTCGCGTGTTTCGTAGTTTCCGCCTTTGCGGATTAACGCTCGTATCTGATTGGCTTCACTTCAGCATCGCGAGGTGCTGCGCCAGTTTCATACGCTTCTCGGTCAGGCTGACCAGCAGCCCGCGCTGCTGGTCGACCACGGCGGCGGGGGCGCGCTCCACAAAGCTGGCGTTGCCCAGCTTCGCCTGCACGCCGCCCAGATTGCGGTCAATCTCGGCGAGCTGCTTGGTCAGCTTCTCGCGCTCCGCGGCCACGTCCACCGCGCCGAGCGACAGAAAGAGCGTCCCCAGCGGCGTGAGGGTGCTGGGCATCGCCTGCGCCGGCGTAAACGCCGCGTCCACCGTGAAGGTACCGGCTTTGAGCAGGCTCATCACGTTCGCGCGGTCGGCTTCCAGCCGCGCCGCGGCCTCCGCCGCCACGGGCTTGAGGATGAAGTCCACCCTCTGGCCCGGCGCCACGCCGTTTTCGGCGCGCAGCGTGCGGCCCAGGCCGATCAGCTCGTGCCGCGCCTCGACGTGGGCGACGGTCACCGCATCCCACGCCGCCGTCGCAATCGCCGTGGGCCACGGCGCCGTCAGGATCGTCTCGCTCACCGTGTTGTAGCCCAGGCCCCGCCAGAGCTCCTCGGTCAGGAACGGCATCAGCGGATGCAGCAGGCGCAGGGCCGTGGCCAGGCAGTGGTGCATGACGCCCAGCACAACGGCCTTGCGCGCGGCGTCGTCGCCGTAGAAGACCTGCTTGGAATATTCCACGTACCAGTCGCAGAACTGGTGCCAGGTGAATTCGTAGACGGCCTTGGCGTAGTCGTTGAAGCGGAATTTCGCCAGGTTGTCGTCGCAGGCCACGATGCACTCGTTGAGCTTCGCGAGAATGTGCTGGTCGTCGGCGCTCAACCGGGCGGCGGCGAAGTCCGGCGCGTGCACGTCCGCCGGCGGCAGCGCGCCCGGCGCCTGCATTTGCAGGAAGCGCGCCGCGTTCCAGATCTTGGTGCCGAAGTTGCGGCCGATTTCGAATTTCTCCTCGCTGACGTACACGTCCTGCCCCGTCGCCGTCAGCATGATCAGGCTGAAGCGCAGCGCGTCCGCGCTGTATTTTTCGATGATCATGACCGGGTCGATCGAATTGCCGAGGCTCTTGGACATCTTGCGGCCGATATCGTCGCGGACGGTGCCGTGGATATAGACCTCGCGGAACGGGATGTCGCCCATGAACTCGCAGCCGGCCATGATCATGCGCGCGACCCAGAAGAACAGGATCTCCGACGCCGTGACCAGCGTGTGGGTGGGATAATAGAACTGCAGATCGGCGTTGGGCTGCGGCCAGCCGAAGACGCTGAACGGCCAGAGCCACGACGAGAACCAGGTATCGAGCACGTCCTCGTCCTGCCGGATGTTCGCCGCGCCGCATTTTTCGCAGGCGGGCGGCTGGCCCTTCGCGGCCCATTGGTGGCCGCAGGCGTCGCAGTAGAATACCGGAATGCGGTGGCCCCACCAGATCTGTCGCGAGATGCACCAGTCGCGGATGTTCTCCATCCAGTCGGTATAGACCTTGGTCCAGCGGTCGGGCGTGAACGTGATGCGGCCTTCCCTGACCGCCGCCAGCGCCGGCTCGGCCAGCGGTTTCATCTTCACGAACCACTGGGGCGAGAGCCGCGGTTCCACGACCGTGTGGCAGCGGTAGCAATGGCCCACCGCGTGCTGGTGGTCCTCGATCTTCTCGATCAGCCCGGCAGCCTTCAGATCTTCTAAAATCTTCTGGCGGCAGGCCAGGCGGTCCAGGCCGGCGTACGGCCCGGCAGCGGCGTTCATGGTGCCGTCATCGTTCATCACGTCCACCGCCGGCAGGTTGTGCCGCTGGCCCATCGCGAAGTCGTTCGGATCGTGCGCGGGCGTGACCTTGACGACGCCGGTGCCGAACTTCGGGTCCACGTAGTCGTCGGCGATTACCCGCAGCGCGCGGTTCAGGATCGGCAGCGTTACCCGGCCGCCAGCGCGCAGATCGCCGTAACGTTCATCGTTCGGATGGACCGCCACGGCGGTGTCGCCCAGCATCGTCTCCGGCCGCGTCGTGGCCACGATCACATGCGTCCGCCCCGGCACGCCGCTGACCGGATAGCGCAGGTGATAAAGCTTGCCGGCGGTGTCCCGGTGCTCGCTCTCCTCGTCGGAGAGCGCCGTCTGGCAGCGCGGGCACCAGTTGATGATGTACTTGCCGCGGTAAATCAGGCCCTTGTTGTATAGCCGGATGAAGACCTCGGTGACGGCTGCGCTCAAGCCCGCGTCCATGGTGAAGCGCTCACGCTCCCAGTCGCACGAGCAACCCAGCCGCTTGAGCTGGCGGATGATCGTCCCGCCGTATTCCCGGCGCCACTGCCACACGCGCGCGACGAATGGCTCGCGGCCGAGCGCGTGCCGCCCCTGCCCTTCCTTTTTCAGCGCGCGCTCGACGACGTTCTGCGTGGCGATGCCCGCGTGGTCCGTGCCCGGCACCCAGACCGTGTTGCGTCCGCGCATCCGCTGCCAGCGCGTCAGCACGTCCTGGATCGTGTTATTCAGCGCGTGGCCCATGTGCAGGATGCCGGTGACGTTCGGCGGCGGGATGACGATGCAATACGGCTCGCCGCCTTCGATCGCAGCGCCGTGGAACGCGTGGTGTTCCAGCCACCAGCCGTACCAGTGCTCCTCGATCGCCTTCGGATCGTAATGCTTGGGCAACTCCGCCATAAATTCGTCCTGTATAATTGCTCGTGAAACGCGCAAAAGTGTAGGGATTACCGGCCGAAAAGCAAGGCTGGCGGCAGATAAGAAAAAAGCGAGCGCCCCCGCATGGGGACGCTCGCCCATAGGTCATGGAGACCAAACCGGCTTAATACCGGCTGCCGCCGCCACCGCCGAAATTACGCTGCCCGCCGCCACCGCCGCCGCCAAAGCCGCCACGGGGGCGTTCTTCGCGGGGCTTGGCTTCGTTGACCGTCAGGGCGCGGCCATCCAGATCCTTGCCGTTGAAGTCGGCAATGGCCTTGGTGGCTTCTTCCTGCGAGGACATTTCCACGAACCCGAAGCCACGGGATTTGCTGGTGAATTTGTCCAGAATCACGTCACAGCTGACCACCGTACCGGCCTGCTGGAACAGAGTCTTGATGTCGGCGTCCGTCGTATTGAATGACAGGTTGCCGACGAATAGTTTCGTACCCATTTGTTTCGCTTTCCGCTAGAGGAGGATACTCAGAGGCCGTTCCCGACTTGTTCAGGTTTCTGATCGTCACCAAGCCTAAGGCCAGCGACAATCTACCAAACCAACTGCGTTTATCTTCTTGGCTAGCGGGGGGACTATAGCCGATAATGCCCGGATTGCAAACATAATTATCGATTCCTGGGGGTGCGGTTGTTCATGCTGGGGTGGCGCTGGCGACGCCCGGTATCGGGCGCCGCCCATAACGGCAAAGCGCGCATGCCATCAGGCAGATTTCAGGAAGAGTGAATAAGGATATCAGGAAATGATGAACAGACGGGATTTCCTCAAGACCACGGGCCTGGGCCTGGCCGCGATGACCTGTCCGCCCTGGCGCAGTCCGGCGGCGGAAACCACCGCGACGAACGCCATCGCTAGCACGTCCGCCGGGGCGGGCAAGCCGAACATCATCTTCATCCTCTCCGATGACGTCGGCCTCGGCGACATCGGCTGCTGCGGCAGCGACCATTTCAAGACCCCGCACATTGACGCGCTGGCCCAGAGCGGCCTACGCTTCGAATACAACTATGCCATGCCGCTCTGCGGCCCGTCGCGCTGCCTGGCCCTGACCGGCCGCTATCCGTTCCGCACGGGCCTCATCAACAACCAGAGCCACAACGCGATCAGTCCGAGCCGCGAAATCATGATGCCGACCGTGATGAAAAAAGCCGGCTACATCACCGCGCAGGCGGGCAAATGGGGCCAGATGTGTCTTGGCCCCGGCGAATGGGGCTTCGACGAATACCTGGTGTTCCCCGGCAGCGGCCGGTACTGGCGCGACCAGACCGCGCACTATACCCTCAACGGGGAGCGCAAGCCGCTGCCGGAGGGCAAATATCTGCCCGACCTCATGCACCACTTCGTGGTCAACTTCATCGAGCGCCATCAAGCCCGGCCCTTTTACCTCTACTACGCCATGTCGCACATCCACGGCCCGATTGTGCGCACGCCCGACAGCCAGCCGGGCAGCGACCTCTACGCCGACAACATCGCTTACATGGACAAGCTCGTGGGCCAACTGGTGGGCGCACTCGACCGCCTCAAGCTGCGCGAAAAGACGCTGATCGTCTTCGCCGGCGACAACGGCACCGCGCGTTTTGGTGCGAACCGATCGTCCCTCGGCGGCCGGAAAATCCACGGCATGAAGGCGACCATACTGGAGGGCGGCAGCCGCGTGCCACTGATCGCCAACTGGCCGGGCACGACGCCCGCCGGCAAGGTCAACCGTGACCTCACCGACTTCAGCGATTTCTTCACGACGTTTGCCGCGTTGGGCGGCGCCAAACTGCCGGAGGGCGTAAAACTCGACGGCCACAGCTTCGTCCCGCAGCTCAAGGGCCTGAAGGGCGACCCGCGCGAATGGGTGTACGTGGAGCTCAACGGCAAGTCCTACGTCCGCAACGCCCGGTTCAAACTGACCAACGGCGGCGAACTCTTCGACATGCAAGAGGCGCCGTTCAACGAAATCCTCATCCCGCGCGACACGACCGACGCCGACGCCCTCGCCGCGCGCCGCCGGCTCCAGGAAATCCTCGACCAGCACCCCGCCGCCCCCGCCGGCGCGGACGCGCGCGGCAAACGGAAACAGGCGAAGAAGAAACAACAGCAGACGCCGTGACGAAAACAGTCGCACATCTCAGAGTTCAACCACGGATGGCAGGGATGCTTCGGCGGGGGGAAGAAGTTGTTGGGTATCATTCATAAACGTAATACCGTTTACACATGAGCCAACCTCATAGAAGCTTTGCATGGTGCCGCGATACTCCAGCATGAGAAACATCGGCCTGTGGCTGGCCCTCCTGGCCGCCGGCGGCGCGGCGGCCGGCGCGCCGGTGCGCGTGGACGTGGAACGGGATTACCAGGGCCAGTTCGAGGAACTCAGGCAACAGTTGGCCGCCCGGCCGGAGGCCAAAGTCATCGCGACCGTGTATCGGCCGGAGGCGCTCGTCGGCCCGGCCGACCGGGATCCGGTCGACGTGGTGCTGCGGCGCACCGCCGCGTTGCTCAGGCATCTGCACCTCGACCGCGCCGCCGACCGGCTGGCCGCGCTCAAGCAGCGCAACGCCGCCGTGCCGCTGACCGCGACCGCGGACCGCCACGCGCTCTACCTCGATGCCTGCCGGCTGCGCCGCGAGATCGCGCTGGCGAATCCGTTGCTGGATTTCGACCGGATCCTGTTCGTGAAGCGCCAGCGCGCGAAATACAACCACATGTGCGACCAGTTCTTCGGCTTCAACGCGGTCCCCGGCGGCGGCCTCTGCGTGCTGTCCAGCGCGTTCGGACCCAGCCCCATGCTGCACGACGTGCTGGCGGAAGCGAAAGTCGAATCCGGTCGGCTGCAGGGGCAGGCGCTCGCCGGCGGCGCGTTCCTGTCGCCTGACCTCTCTTTTGACGGCCGGCAAATCCTCTTCGCCTACACCGAATGCAAACCGGGACGGTGGGACCCCCAGACCAGTTGGCACCTGTTCAAGGTCAATGCCGACGGCACCGGCCTCACGCAGCTCACCGACGGCCCGTGGAACGATTTCGATCCGTGCTGGCTGCCGAACGGGCGCGTCGCGTTCGTCTCCGAACGCCGCGGCGGGTTCGGCCGGTGCCACGGGCGGCCGGTACCGACGTACACGTTACACGGCATGCCAGCCGACGGCAGCGACATCGCCACGCTCAGCTTCCACGAAACCAACGAGTGGCAGCCGAGCGTCGCCAACGACGGCCGGCTCGTGTACACCCGCTGGGACTATGTGGACCGCGACAGCGACATCGCGCATCACCCATGGGTGACCACGCCCGACGGCTGCGACGCGCGATCCATCCACGGCAACTTCCCGCCCAACGGCGGCCGGCAGCTGCGGCCCTGGATGGAAATGGACCTGCACGCCATCTCCGGCTCGACCAAATTCGTCGCCACCGCCGCGCCGCATCACGGGCAGGCTTACGGCTCGTTCGTCCTGCTGGATCCCGGAGTGAAAGACGACGACGGCATGGCCCAGCTCAAGCGCATCACGCCCGAGGTCCGCTTCCCCGAATCGGAAGGCGGCGCCCAGGCCTACGGCACAGCGTGGCCGCTGAGCGAAGATTTCTATCTCTGCGTGTACGCCGGCAATACGGCCAAGGCGAAAGGTCCGCCAAAGAAGAAGAAACAGGATGTCAACGCCGCCACCCCGCCCCGGCCCGCCGATCTCGAAGCCGGTACCGTCGAAACGCCCGACCTCGGCCAACAGACGTACGGCATCTACCTGCTCGACGGCTTCGGCAACCGCGAACTGCTCTATCGCGACGACACCATCGGCTGCCGCGATCCGATCCCCTTGCGCGCGCGGCCGACGCCGCCGGTGCTCGCGCCGCAGACCCACGGCACGCTCCTGGCCAACGCCAAAACCGACCGTGCGCCGGAACCCGGCATCGTCACCGTGATCAACGTGTACGACAGCAAACTGCCCTGGCCCAAGAATACCCGGATCGCCGCGCTACGCATCATCCAGTTGTTCCCCAAGGCCACGCCGCAGGTCGACAACCCGCGCATCGGGATTGCCGCGCAGTCGCTCTGCCGCGGCGTGCTCGGCACCGTGCCCGTCGAGCAGGACGGCAGCGCCCGGTTCTACTGTCCGCCGGGCAAGGCGCTCTATTTCCAGGCGTTGGATGGGGATGGACTCGCCGTACAATCCATGCGGTCCGACACCTACGTCCAGCCCGGCCAGCAGCTCACCTGCCTGGGCTGCCACGACGAGCGCCATGCCGCCCCGCGCCCGCCGACCGCCCCGGTCCTCGCACTGCGCCGCCCGCCGTCCGCGATCCAGCCCGACGTGACGGGCTCCCTGCCGGTCGCATTTCCGCAACTCGTGCAACCGGTCCTCGACCGCCACTGCGTCGCCTGCCACGCCCGGAACAAAAAAGCGCCGGCGCTCACAACCGACATGGCGAAGAAGAACGGCTGGACCCAGGCCTATGCCGCGCTCGCGCCGCTCGGCTACTGGCTCGACGGCGGCAACGGCGTCATCCGCGACCCCCTCCACGGCGGCGCCCGCAGCATCCCCGGCCAGACCGGCGCCCGCGTCACCAAGCTCTACCAACTCCTCCACGCCGGCCACCACGAGGTCAAACTCAGCCCCGAGGATCTCCACCGGATCACGTTATGGCTCGACTGCAACTCCAACTTCTACGGCGCCTATCTGGCCACCGCGCAACAGGCCCATGGTCAAGCTGTGCCGCCCGAGATCGAATGAACCGTACGTTGAGATAAGCAGCGGAGTTGGATCCACAGATTTCACAAATTACGCAGATATTCAGCATGTTCCTGATTTTCAATGAGGAACTCAGGAATACAGGAATGGACGTAGGCTCCGCTTAAGCGCGCTTCCCATTGCACGGCGTTTCTTCGCCCCAAACTCCCCCTCCCGCAATCTGCCCGCCCCGCCCGTCGCGGCGGATAAGCAGGAGGGGGCTTGGCCAGGACGCATCGGCAATGTGGCCCACCGCTTTAGCACGCAAAGTACGTCGGGCATTCCTGCCCGACGTGGTCAGGCAAGAAGGCCTGACCTACTGACATGCACACGCCGATCGTGCAATAATCGGAGATGCGCCCGCTTGCCCACCATGCAAAAAACAGCAAGAAACGGCGCTTGACTCAGGGGGCGTGGTTTTTTATCTTTATTAACAGTGCGGGTGCACAGCGGGGTGCTGTGGACAGGGATGGGCGGCGTGGCCAAGGAAACCTAACAGGGAGAAAAGGTCATGAATTCTATTCAAATCGTCGGGCTGAGCGGTGCGTTCGGGTTGGGCATGTGTTTTGCGGTGCTGGGGTCCATCGCGGTGAAGATGATGCCGCGCATGGGCATTGACCAGGCCAAGTTCGGCACAATGATCTCGGCGTTCATGTTCGCCTGCCTCATCGCCTCGTTGGTGGTGGGCGTGATGATGGATGCGCTCGGCTACCAGAAGGTCGCGATCGTCGGCTTTGCGGCAGCGGCGGTGGCCATCCTGCTGCTCGCCAACGCCAAGAGCTTCGGCGCGGGCGTGATCGCCTGTATCCTGCTGGGCGTGGGCGCGATGGCGTGTAATACGACCGGCAATGTGCTTGGCACAGCCGAGGTGAGCAAGCTGTTCAACGGAAACATGGCGTCGGCCAACAACTTGGTCAACGTCTTCTTCGGTCTCGGCCTGTTCCTGACCCCGCTCGTGGTCAGCTTCCTCTTCCAGAAGGTCTCCTATGAAAAAGCCGTCTCGGCGCTCGGCGTGATCGTGCTGCTGCCGCTGATCGGTGTCTTCATGACGACATTCCCGGATGCGAAGGCCTTCAAGCTGATGGACGCGGTTGCGCTCCTGAAGGAACCGGCTACTATCGTAGCGGCATTCGTGCTCTTCTGCTACATCGCGCTCGAATCCAGCTTCTGCAACTGGCTGGCGCCGTTCGGCAAGGAAGTGCTCTCGAAGGAGAAACCGGACATGCCCGCCGACAAGGTGGATGCTTCCGCCGCGCGCCTGCTCTCGGCCTTCGCCATCGCGATGATGGCCGGCCGCTTGATCACGAGCTTGACCGGTATCGGAGATGTGTTGGGTGGCTGGCTGATCGCCGGCGCTGCGGTGGTGGCCGCGGTCGTCATCATCATCATGACGGGTACGAAGAGCTCCGCCGCGGCCTATGCGCTGGCGCTGGCTTCTGGTTTCGTTTTCGGCCCGGCGTTTCCGACTACCTTGGGCGTGGTATTCCCGAAATTTGGAGGACCTAGTGGCAGCCTCTTCGGCATCATTTTTGCCGTCGGTCTGGCCGGCGCGGTGATTGTGCCGAAGGCCATCGGCAACATGGCCAAGGGTGCTTCGATTCAAAAGGCGTTGAAGCTCCTGCTGCCGGCGTGCGTGGTGCTCGCGTTGCTGGCCGTGGGTTTGCAGTATGTGAAGGGGCCGGCCGACAACAAGACGGAGCCCGCCCCGGCCGCCGCCGTGACGCCGGACAAATAAGCAGCCGCTTTACGCGGATGCAGCGCGACCGGGCCAAACGCCCGGTCGCGTATGTGATAATGTTGGCTTGCGCACGTCCTGCTGCGCTGTTTGAGGTATCCCTTTGCCCGCTATTGCATCCGGCAGGGATAGCGGTAGGTTACTCCACTTTCGTCGACGGCAACAGGATCGTGTCATTTGAGTGGCTATAATGTCCAAAGGCCCGAATTTGAGTTCACGGGGTGGAGCAAGCTGGCGATTCTGGTTGCTTTCGGCGCCACTCTCCTGGCTGGCGGCGCGGGCGGGGCGGCGCCGGAGCATCCCGCCACCGCGTACGTCGAAGGCGAGGCCATTGTAACCTTCAAGGAAGCGGTGGGGCTGCAAGCCGCGCAACAGGCGCTCGCCGGCCATGCGCTGACAATGGCCAAACATTTTGCCCCGCTGTCCGCGCACCAACGCCGCCACATGGGCCTGGTACGCAACACGCAGCGGTCCACGGCGGCCTTGCTGGCCGAGTTGCAACGCGACCCGGCGGTGGAGACGGCCGAGCCGAACTACCTGCGCTGGGTCACTACCAATGCGCCCCCCAACGATCCGCTCTTTTCCAGCTTGTGGGCCCTGCAGAACACCGGGCAATCGGTCAATGGCAGCGCGGGCACGGCCGGCGCCGACATCCAGTTTCTGGCGGCGTGGAGCCTGGCGCGCTCATCCACCGGCTCCGTGGTCGTCGCCGTGCTGGATACCGGCGTGGACTACACCCACCCCGATCTCGCCAGCAACATGTGGGTCAACACCGGTGAGATTCCCGGCAACGGTCTGGACGACGATGGCAACGGTTATGTGGATGATTATTATGGGTATGATTTCATCGACGGCATGTCCAATCCCGCGGACTCCGGCTATCACGGGACCCATGTCGCCGGCACGATTGCAGCCCTCGGCAATAATCTGACGGGCGTGATCGGCGTCAACTACCGGGCCAAGATCATGGCACTCCGGGCGTCCAACGATGGCAGCACCCTGACCGACGCCGCGGTGATCGAAGCGCTCGATTACGCGACCATGATGAAAAACCGGGGGGTGAATATCGTGGCCGTCAACGAGTCGTTCGGCGGCGGCGGCTACAGCAGTGCCGAGCGGACGGCCATGCAAGCGGCCGGCGATGCCGGCATCGTGATCTGCGCGGCCGCCGGGAACAGCAGCGCCAATAACGATACGACACCCACCTACCCGGCGTCGTATCGCCTGCCGAACATGATCGTCGTGGCCGCCTCCGACCAGAACGATGCCCTGGCCAGTTTTTCCAACTATGGCGCGACCACCGTGGATCTGGCGGCCCCCGGCGTGAACATCCTCTCCACCAAGCCGGTCGCACTGGCCAGTACCACAGCCTGGGTACAGCGGGACTCCACGACCTACGCCGCCAATTCATTGGAATATTCCGGGATCACGACCGGCTTCACGGCGGCGGTGGTTGACTGCGGCCTGGGCTACACCACCAACTTCCCCGCCGCGGTCAGCAATAACATCGCACTCATCCAACGCGGGGCGCTGAGCGGCATACTGACCTTCGCCATCAAGGTGGCCAATGCCATGGCGGCGGGCGCGCAGGCGGCGATCATATACAACAACGTCAGCGGGAACTTTCCGGGCACGCTCGGGTCTGCCAGCAACTGGATACCGGCCGTGTCCCTGTCCCAGGAGGACGGCGCCGCGTTGTGCGCGACGCTCCCCACCTCAGGCACGGTCGTGAACCAGCTTGTGGATTCGAACCAAGTCTACCAATATCTGAACGGCACCTCGATGGCCACGCCGCACGTCGTCGGGGCGGTGGCGTTCGCCGCACTGAATTTCCCCGGCGATAATGCGACCCAGCGCGTGCAACGGATCCTGGCCAACGTGGACTATGTGACCGGATTGCAGGGCAAGGTCGCCACCGGCGGTCGGCTGAACCTGCTGCGCATTGTGGACAGTAACGGGGATGGCTTGCCCGATTGGTGGGCCATCGACGCACTCACTCGACAGCCGGACGGCAGCGGCTTCACCATCTCCTGGCCCGCGGTGCCGGGCAAGACCTACCAGGTTGAATACTGCGATGCGCTGACCGGCGCTTGGTCCACCAATTTGCCGGGCTCGCAACTGACGAACGGCACGGACCAGACCACGCTGATCTATACAGATACCACGGCGAATTCGGCCGTCCGGCGCTTCTATCGCGTCAAACTGCTTCCATGACCGAAGAAGTCATCCACAGATTTCAGGATTACACCGATCTTAATCTGCGAAATCTGCAGAATCTGTGGATCGTTTCTTACCTCTGCGCTCCCGCCATGAGCTTGTTGAGGGGCCTGCCCGGAGCAGGTTTCCCGGGCTTACCGGCCGCCGGCGCGCGCCGGCGGCGGCGTCAGGGGCTGGTACGTCTGGAGCAGGGCCAGCAAGGCGGACTGATACTGGTCAAATAATTCCGTGGGTGTTTCGCACAGGATATGATGCGCCACATGGTCCGCCACAAAGTCAATCGCCATGACTTTCGACTTCAGCAACTTGACCACCCGCCGCGTGGCAGGCCGCTGCTGGAAGATAATCGCCTCCACCTCGGCGTGTATGCCGAATTCGCGCTCGCGCCGGTCAATGTCGGCGTAGAGCGACGGCAAGTCGTCGTAGGGCACAGGAGTCGTCATCAGGCTGACGCTAACGTCGTTGGGGCTGCGGAACACCACGTCGTAGGGCGCGCTGTCTTCACCGGTGAACTGCTGCCAGCCGGGCGGCGCCACCAGGCGAAACCGGCCGCGGCTGTCCGTGTACACCGGCCCGCGCAAACCGGCGCGCAGGCGCCGAATCTCCGTGGGCACGTCGGGGGACAACGCGGCCGAACGCCCCCGGCGGCCGGCCAGGGCCAGATCGGCGATGAACGCGATGACGAAAAGCCCGCCGAGCAGCGGCAGCGCGAGTTGGAGCCAGCGGTTCGCCGGCAGCGGCCGGCCGGCCGCCACCGGACGCCCGGCGGCCGGC
>Ga0209048_10002502_pt1 | contig 18226 bp, 16 predicted proteins | sample FrelakmetCRP12CR_FD_187146 | JGI IMG/M metagenome (GOLD analysis project Ga0209048, IMG submission 187146) | Freshwater lake sediment microbial communities from the University of Notre Dame, USA, for methane emissions studies - CRP12 CR (SPAdes)... | ecosystem: Environmental > Aquatic >... | reverse complement strand
TAAGATATGATTATTGATAAATCCCTACAACGGATAACTCTCCTTCTGGTAGCCCTTGCTGCCTTTCTTATACCATTCATGGGCTCCTCTCTAAACCTGGCCCTGCCGATAATCCAAAAGGAACTGGCGGTAAATATTATACTTCTGGGATGGATTCCCACAGCATTTGTCCTGGCCAACGCAGCATTTGTCCTCCCCTTCGGGAGACTAGCTGATATATATGGTAGGAGAAAAATCTTCACCTACGGAGTGTTAATTTATACTGCAGCTTCCTTTTTAGCTGCGTTTTCTATCTCTGGGGAAATGTTGGTGTTCTTCAGCTTTCTGCAGGGATTAGGATGTTCAATGCTATTCGCCACTATGGTAGCTCTTTTAAGTTCAGTTTTTCCCATGGAAAGAAGGGGAGAAGCCCTGGGACTGTACGTTACTGCAGTATTCATAGGACTTTTCATGGGACCTATTCTTGGCGGGGTGCTTATACAGTACCTAGGTTGGAGAAGTATTTTCCTATTCAACATTCCAATAGGCGTCATTCTTATGATTCTATTATTATGGAAGTTTAAAATGGAATGGGCAGAATCAAGCGGAGATAAATTCGATTTAAAAGGTGCTGCAGTTTATACGGTTTCAATTGCAGCGATTTTGTATGGATTCTCCTCTCTTTTGGATAATTTGGGGAAAATTATTCTCATAGCTGGAATTTTGGGAATATCCCTTTTTATTTACATTGACAATAGATCTGATAGTCCCTTAATCAGTTTAAGTATATTTAAGAGCAGGCAACCCTCTTTTACGGCTCTTTCTATGCTGCTTTTGAATACAGCTATATCCGCCACTTCCACTCTCCTCAGCCTGTACCTACAATTCCTAAGAGGATTGGAACCCTCTAGCGCGGCTTTTATCCTGGCAGTTCAGCCATTAATGGTGGCTGTTTTATCTCCTATTGTAGGGCGAGCAGCAGACCGGATGGATAATCGATTTTTACCAGTAATTGGCTTGGTTCTGATTACTCTAGGCTTGGCAGTGTTGGCATTCCTTGGACAAAAAACTCCTTTATTGGTGCCTATTCTTGCGCTCTTGGTAATAGGTGCCGGGCAGGCTATGTTCTCTTCTCCTACCACCAGGACTTTCATGGGTTCTGTGGACAGTAAAATATATGGGGCGGCTTCATCAGTATTCTCAACTACCATTTACCTGGGTCAAACTCTCAGTCTGGGAATTTTACTCTTAATATTCGCCCTATACTTGGGTAAAGTGAACATCAACCCTTCCAATTATTCGATCTTCTTGGAAAGCCTGCAAACTGCATTCTTAATTTTCACAGTTATATCTGGGGTTAGTATTTTTTCCTCGCTTTTGGTGGGGAAACCAAAAACGCAGTAATGAATATCAATTATAAAAAAATAGCTGGTTTAATTCAGGCTTAAAACCTGGTTGACTTTATATTCTACTTCCAACTTCAGAGCTTTCAACAGCTCCTCAAGAGGTTCGTCTTCCCAAGGCTCAGAAATTTCCATATAAATCTGGAAATATATTACATCTCCCTTAAGATCAACTTGGAAATCTTCAATTTTCCCCAGGGATCTTCGATCTAATCTTGAAAGTTCTTCTTCATCCAGTTCTACCCTGAGAAAGATGTTCCATCCTTTCCCGGTTTTTTCTAGATTTTCTATAACTAAATCCAATCTAATCTCCTAAGCTACGGATTTATTAATGAACAAGCACCAAGCAAGAGTTGAGGCACTCTTATTTTATCTATTACCAAATGAACTTCTGAAACCACTGAAAACGTCTCTTGCTGACTGTAAAAGTGGATTTTTAACATCAACTGGTGTCTTCATTCTTTCCAGACGGTCGATGCGGAAATAGATGGGGGGGTGAGGATCATAGGTAATCCAGGAAGGAAATCGAGTTGGAGAAGCTCTCTCCGCTTGAAGACGCTGATATCCTATTTTACGAAGGGCTTCTGCAAGTACCTCCGGTTTACCAATTTTGATGGCCGATAACAGATCTGCTCGAGTCTCGAAGAACTTGGCAATGAAAAATATGACTCCTAAAACAACAATGATGTATAAAAAAGGATTTAATAAAACTATGGGCATGAAAAGTGTGAATCTAAGAATGAATTCAAGAGAAATGATACTTAAAAGTATAATGGGATCCCTCCCTGCAAGGTGTCCCATTTCATGCCCAAGCACGGCCAATATTTCATCCTCTTCCAATTGGACAAGAAGTCCAGTAGTGATAAGTACTAAACCCCTGCTGGGACTAGGCCCAGTCGCCGCTGCGTTGGGGATCATAGTGTTGCTAATGGCTACACGGGGCATAGGAAGATCGAACTTCTCCGCAGCGGTTTTAACAATGCTGTAAACATCAATAACCTTAGAAACTTTCTCTTGAGCGTTACAATGGAATCCATACTTCTGAAAAACACCCTCGCCAAGTTCACAACTGGGTTCCCGACCCTCAGCCAAACTATTTTGATATATCTCTCTCTTCATCTTTATTATCATATCTTTACCAAATTTTTCCTGGAACATTTTAAACTCTTCCAGAGGCAGCTGATACTCTAAGATATGAACTCGAGGGTGATCAGGAGTGATTTTCCAGTCACTGGTCCGTGATAAGATACGGTCTGAAAATAGCACGATAACAAGTTGTAAAAGTAGGATAGCGATGATAGCCGCCCTGAGTCCAAGTAAAAGAAAAAGAATGATGTTAACTCCAAAAAACAGGATATAAACAAAGATCAAGTTGGTACCAAACATACGGATGGAAAATTTTCTCCGTTTATTGGGAGCTTTTTCTGGTATTATATCTTTTCCTTCCACCCAAGCGAAATAAAGGGTAGCCTGACGAATTGTGTCTTCAAAGAGCTGAACAACAATAAAAAGTTCCTCTTTCAAATTCTTTAATACACCCGGAATATCATCATTGCTAGTCATTCGCACTTGGAAAGGATTAACCGCTTCCATATCTACCTCAACTTCCCAATTCTCATCTTTATCAATAGCAGTGTAGCTTAAGATGCTAAGTCCCTTCCTAGAAGTCATAATCACATTTTTAAAGGCATCAGGTTGGGGTCGAAGATAATATTCCCTAATGAAATCCAAAGCATCCTCCAAGTGTCCGGAAGATAGTTCTGTATCTATGGTGAAGTAATTTTCAGACATATAAATCCTAAAAATTATATATCAAATTAGCATTTGATTCTTTAAATCAAATATAATAAGTCTATTATGTGGTTTAAATTTAATAAAATTAGGGCATACTTAAAATCATAGTAGTTATATTAAATCTCAGTTTATTATATTTATTAATGTTAAAGACTTTTACACATCTCATTGTCATCAAATCTTTTCTTTATACACTCACTTTGCCTCATAATTCATATGAAATTTCAGAAAGCCTAAAAGACAGATTACGAAGCTAACAGGGGGGGGATGAAGGAATGGGTGGAATACTCCCTACGATCTAGAAAAAGGGGAAAATACCTTTATTTATTCTAATTTAATGTCACTACCCTATTAAAAGAATTTATTTTGTCAATCAAATCTTTAAATGATTTCAATTCATATTGTATTAATTCCTCCTTATTAGTAAGATGTCCTTTATCAGAATAAGGGTAAGTTAAGATATAGGGGCCTCTCAAAATTTTTCTATGCTTATAATCTTTGCTTAAAAGTTTTTCAGCCTGCTTAATGTGGACAAGTGCTCCACTGGGTAGTATTACATTCCTTTTCACTTCAGTGAGATTAATACTCTCCAAATCTTCATTTGTTATTAGATCGGCTATTTCCTTATCCACACTGACTATATTCACCAGATTAAATTTGTCAATTATTCTGAATATTTTTTTTAAGAAAGGCGCAGCTAATGTACCAGTTATAATAGTGGCTTCGGACTTTACCTGAGGTAATTTTTCCAGATAACGCCTGTTTTCAGCTTTAGAAAGGGTAAAGGGACTTTCATTTTTGGGATCATAAAAAGGATAACCTAAAACCTTGAATGAGAATTCATCAGCTATTTTTTGGACAAACTCCTTGAATTCTTCATATGAATGGGGAATTATTCCATCTAATATTGGCTTTTTGCTTAGTATCAACCCTTGATGTTTAAAATTAGCGAATCTCCTTAAAGTGAATGATTTCACCCCCCATTCTTCCAGATTAACACAAGTTTGAAAAAGTTCGTCTCCATCGTTTACACCAGGAATGACAACAGCTGAGGCATTGAGATCAATATTTTCACAAAATATTTTTAAACCATTAACAGAATCCTCTGGAGTTTCATCATTCATCCATTTTCTTCTCATTTCGGGATTGGTGGAGAAAACTGAAAAGCTCACCTCATCAACTCCTAATAAAATGAGCTTTTGTACCATACTTACATTTTTAATTGGTTTACCACTTGTATAACCTAAATGCAGAGATAGTTGGGATTCTTTTAATTTTGAAACAAGTTCATACAGTTGAGGGTAGTTTAATATGTCCGCCGCTCCAGCAACGATTATCTGGAGATCTTTAGGGGTTAGTGAACTACATCCCATTTCATTAAATTTTTCATTCAAATCTGCATAAACTTGATAAAGAGGTTTAAATTCAGTAGAGATTCTATCAATAAAATTTTGACAATAAGCGCATCCAATATTGTCGGGAGGGCAATTTATACATCCTGTGGGTTTTAAATTATTAAAATCAACATTTTTATAAAAACAAAACTCACAGAAACCACCGCAATCTTTACCAGTTCTTCCTCTAACATCGGTGTATATTTCCATAATCATCTCTATTATTAAATAATCTTAAATAAATTTAGTAAAAAATTTATTTCTAGATTTAATAAGTTAATTCAAAAGTTGCATATCTTCTTTGGGGATTTCAATTTCATTTATAAATTGCTCTTTGGTTATTTCTCTTCTAGCAAATTTTTTACGGGCAGCATCATATTCTGAAATCATTTTCATTTCGTTTTCATACCTTTCCAGATAATATTCAGAACCATTTTTAGTAGCTCGATTACCATTCCCAAAATTTTTATTTACTACGTTAGATTGAAAACGTCTTTGGGCGTTTTTTATTAGTTTTTCAGTTTCTTTATCTATTTGGGGAATCAACTTCTCAGAAGGCACACAATTATCCACCTGTACAATTAACCGTTGATCAAAATCAGAGTGATTGTAAAAAATAATTGCCAAAATAATTCCAAAAACTAGTAAGCTACCAGTAATTGCTAGAAGTATCCCTCTATCCAATATTTAACCCCATATAATGTTAACAAAGTGTTTTATTATATCTAAAAAGCATTATAATAATTTGCTGATTATTGGAATTAATTTAGTTAATAAATAAAAATAAAAAAATACTAATACTAATTATTACCATTGTCGTCAAATAAGATGGTTTCATCCGGTTGCCGATATTTTTCGAGTTCTTGAAGCAGTTCTTCCATAGAGGAGTATCGATTGTCTTTATTTTTATTTAGACATTTCATGATGATTTCGTGAACTGGTTTGGCGTTGGGATTTATCTCTGCAGGATCTAGGGGTTGAGTGGTGAGTATGGAACTGTAAATTTGTGATATATCGCCTTCAAAGGGTAATCTGCCCGTTAAAAGTTCATAAAATACATTTCCAAGTTGATAAATGTCAGTTCTCTCGTCAGCTTTACCGAATTCTTGGGATATCTGTTCAGGAGCTGCATATGAAGGTGTGGCACCTGACAATGTAACAGAATCTCCTAATTTCAGTTTACTTAATCCCCAATCAGATATTTTAAACACTCCATTTTTTACCAGGATATTGGAGAGTTTTACATCTCCATGGATTATATTTTTACTGTGAGCATATGCCAATCCTTTGGCCGTGTCGTAGACAATGGAAACAGCTTCCTGGAGAGTTTTCATTCCCTTTTCCACACTCCCTTCTTCACAGAACTCAGTTTCAAGATAGGGAATGGGCAGAATTTTATAATCATAAAGTTTTACAATGTTGGGATGATCCAGATGGCTCCAATTAGACACCTCTGTTATGAAAGTCCTCTCAGATTTTTTATCAAAGCTTTTTGGGATCTTGATAGCTACTTCTGTTCCTTGTAGATTTATTGCCTTAAATACCCGGCCAAATCCTCCCTCCCCAATATAAGCAGAATCAGTATAAAATGGTTGAAGTTCATAAGGCAATGATTTGGCAGATAATTTTTTAAGCCGGTCAAATTCTTTACCTTCAATGATCAGATCTGTTCCATAACTTCTATAGAACCATAAATTATTAGCCATTGGTATTAGCAGGATTAGGCTGCCAAAGGTGAATATCTGCATAAGGGGGAAACCAAATATGTCTCCCAAAATAACGGTTAAACCAGCAAACAATAGAATGATAACAATATTGAAGTAAGAATAATTTACTAGCATTCTCTGTCGTGCAATAAGGTTGAATAATATCACTCCCATAAAGAACAAAAAGAAAGCTCCGGTTATTATCAATGTGTAGCCCAATGTAGGATCATAAATGTTGGATAAAGTTATGTCATACAGATAAAAATTAATAGGAATAAAGAGAATCCCAGCTAGAACAGCGAAAAACGCATTTATTACTATTAAAGCTTTAAATTTCCAATTTTTAATTGTTTTAATTGATGATATCTTAGACTTTTTATCTCTTCTAATTTTAAAAGCTAATCCTGAAAATACAATTGCAGTAAAAAGAATCATTCCCAAAATCTCAAATGCAATTAAATTAAAAGAGATCAAACTAGCAGGTTTATAATTAGTTGGTACGGGTTGATTTGACAACCAGTTTACACTATTTAATCCAAGTTTCCAAGTATTGGATCTATAAATCATTGCATTGATGAAGGATGCAGCAGCACCTATGAAAACCACTTTTCCTTTACCATACCCCATATAAGAAACTACTGGAAGTGGGCCACTTCTTTCATTGGCATCTTTTTTCAAATTACTCTCAGTTGCTCCTTCTGCAGTGGTATGGCCTATGTCACCCCAAGTATATGAGTCTGTATAGGCAATGATATTAGAAGGCCCCGGATTTTTTATATAAGTTCCCATCATATAATAGAAATTTTGAACGTTAGCAGTTACGGGACTTGGTCTTAGATCATTTATCTCCACAATATTCGAAAAAAAGATGAAATTTTGATCATTCGTGACTATTTCATTATTGGCGAAACTGACTCCAAAGCTCCTTGCAACTTTATTATCTGCAAAGTTTTGATCTCCATCCACATCACCCCAGTTATCCCCTACTAATAATAGTCCGCCACCGTTATTAACGAAACCCTTTATTGCGTTAACTTCGTCATCGGTGTAATTACGATACTGTGCCATAATTACTAAAACGTTATATCCTTTAAGTTTATCAGAAGTAATTGGCCTATCTGTTAACTTAGATACACTGTAACCATTTTCTTTCAGTAAAGTGGCAAAGCCGGATGATCCATAGGTTCCCATATTATAAATAGTGTAAAATTTTCCTTGCCATGGTCCAGTTTCATCAAATAAGACCTTAGTATTATTATCTTGAGCAAAAATAACATTTATTGATAAAAATATAGGAAATATTAACAGAAAAAATAACAATATAATATTCAATTTATTTAAACTAAAAATGAATATACCCTTCATTAACCCACGCCTATATTTATAATAGAAATTATGAATTGAAAGGTAATTTAATAAACTTATTTTCTTGTTATTAGATTAATTTATTCTTGATTTGTTCAGTCTGAAATTTTTATTGTTGTAATATCCACCACCGATTAATTATTCATAATTAATTGTATTATTATTCACCAACCAAATGGCCACTTATATTGAGCACCCTCTTCCATCATCTTTTGCTTCATTTCTGGTGTCATTTGGCCTATCATAACATTATTTATAACTTCCATTGCGGCTTGATAACCGTCACGATAACCCCTTTTATATCCATCTACATAGAAGTCTATACATTGTTCTTTATTTAATTTCTTTTGACAGTCATCTTTGGCATCCTGATATCCCTCGTTGTATTTTTGTCCTCGAGATTTTTCCTCTTCCATAAAATTCCCCCTTATTTATGATAACTAATTTAATAGTTATTATGGTTATATTTTTCTATTATTTTTCTAAGAAGATGGATAATAATAGTTAATTCTTTCAATTAATTAGTATTATTGAAAAAAACTTAAATAATAAATAGGTTATATAATAATTGTGAAATATGATTTAATAGGGTGTTGGTGATTTGTTTTTGAAAGATTCAGGTTTAAGTTCTCTGGAAAGACATCTTCATCCTTCCATTTATAAAAGGATAAGAAAAACCAAAAAATTGCTCCAGACAGGGATAGATCCAGAGGAATTTCGTTCCAGAGGAGGATTGGATCTTGAAACCTTTTACGCCCTTCAGCAAAGGTGGCAGGATCAAGAACTAAGAATGGATAAACTTAAACAAGAAATCCGTTCAACTTATGGAACTTTAAAAAATTTGCCATCATCCGTTGGCCCCTGCAAAAAGATAGATCCGGTTATTGGCACTAAAAATGTTCTGGTACTCTTAACTGAATTTAAAGATAAAAATCATACCAAAGAACCTGAGTTTTTTAAAGATTTGCTTTTCAGTAAAGGCTCCAATCGCAGTATGAGAGATTATTATTTGGAGGCTTCCTGGAATCAACTGGATATCAATGGAGAAGTAAATGATGAATGGTACACTTCATCAAATAATAGGTCTGAATATGTTGATAAGTATCCAGTGGATGGTCATAATCCTAAGGCTCAAAAATTAGTTGAGGAAACTATTCTACATTCTAAAAATAGTGGTAAATTCGATTTTACTACGTATTCTAAGGATGGAAAGATCGAAATATTGATAGTGGTGTATGCTGGTTCAGGAATGGATACAAAGCTGGATATACAATATATTCGGCCTCATCATGATCATTTGGAACGGCCTATTGAAGTGCAGGACGGTGTATGGGCCACTGAATACTGTATCATCCCGGAACTTCCAAGTTATGATCTGGGATGTTACTGTCATGAAGTTGGTCACTTCTTAGGATTACCAGATCTGTATAAGGAGGGTTATTCTCCTGTGGTGGGAAGCTGGTGCTTGATGGGTATGGGTTGTAGTATAAACGATGGTAGAACCCCATCCCATCCCAGCGCCTGGTGCAAGGTGCATTTGGGTTGGGCAGAACCAAAATCGCTGAATCATGAACCCCAGAACTATGAAATACCTGCTGTAATTGATGATAAAAATATTTATAGATTGAATATCGAAGGTTCAGGTGGAAGGGAGTATTTTCTTTTGGAAAACCGCCAGCAGAAAGGATTTGATAAAAATTTACCTGGCAGTGGTTTGTTGATTTGGCATATAGATGAGACTGCATGTATAGTTCAAGATCCGAACGATGATCCACAACACTTTTTCCTTACCCTGAAACAATCCGATGGTAAAGAAGATCTTCAGAGGGATAGGACAGATTTGAATTGGGAAGGAGAAATACCAAAAGAAGTGACAGGTGATCTTGGAGATCCTTTCCCTGGTATAACTGCCAATAGAACCTTTGATGATGAATCCAATCCCAATAGTCGTTCTTATAAGGGTTATAAATCATTTGTCAATGTGATTTCCATTAGTGATACTAAGGATTTGATGAATGCTGAAATGGGAATTAAACTGATTTCAAATGAAACACAAATTCAATTTACCCCTAAGGATACGGCTATTGAATCTAAAAATATGACTTCAATTATATTAAACCCACTTAAGTTTCTGACATTTATTTATCCACCAAAGTCTCCTAAAGATCCTTATGAAGAGGGATGGGATGATTATTATGAAGATCTAAAAGAAAAACTCGGTCTTAAGGAATTCCAGGATGGTTATAGCCTTGGATATCGTTTAGGTTTCAAAAAGGCCATTAAAAAGCTTAAAAAGTAATAATATCTTGGAATCATAGCTATTTCAAATTCAATAATAAGATTCGTGATGAAAGACTTCTATACATTTTATTGAACTTCAAATCTTCTTTTTATATATTTATTTTCTTATTCAACGGAATAAAGAATAGTTGATTATTAATAATAGCCCAAAAATTATGATTATGATCAGTTATTAGTGTAATAATGTCAGAAAAATGATTACTATGAAGTTGGTGGCAGAGCAGGAACCTGAAATGGGGATAGTATTGGATATTATAAATGAAGGTTTGTCCAAAAAGTCTTCAATTACCATTATTGCATCATGTCGCGTTTTTTACGATGGAAGGGCAATCAGCAGACTCGAATTAGGTGATCGAACCATCTTAATCAAGTCAGATGGATCTTTCATCATTCACCAGGACCGTAACCTTGAACCGGTAAACTGGCAGCCACCAAAAACCAAAATCACTGCCTTTGAATACCAGGGAATGGTTAAACTACGTGGCGTGCGAAGATCACCCCAAGAAACCCTTGAAGTGGAAATTTATCACACTCACTTTGCCTCATACTTCGTTGGAGAAGATTCAGAAAGCCAGAAACTTGCAGGATACGAAGCTGACATGGGTGACCTCATCTTTACAGACCCTGAAGTCATAGAAAAAGGTTTTAGACCCAAAAAGAGGGAATATCACACTTCACAGGGGTACATCGACATTTTAGGTAAAGACCAGGAAGGTAACCTTACTATACTTGAACTAAAAAGTAGAAAGGCAGGGACTAATGCTGTAAAACAGCTTAGAAGATATGTGGATTGTTTTGCTGATTATAAAGCTAGAGTTAGGGGAATTTTAGTGGCCCCCTCAACCACTGATGATGCTCTAGAACTATTAAATCAACAGGGTATGGAATTTAAGGAACTGGAGCCACCCAGGGAACTAGGAACTGATAAAATATTCACTCTTGAGGATTTTTAGGGGATTATAGGCATCAGGTAGGAAAATAGTGAGATATATCTCTTCTATTCATCAAAGTATTTGATATTCAGAGTCTGTGCAATGAGAATATTATCTTCATTTTTTAATTTTCTTTTTCCCTTACCTTTTATTTCTTCTCCGTTTATTTCGGTTCCATTTTTGGTATTCAAATCCTCAATGTAGTAGCCATCATTTTGTTTAGTAATTTTAAAATGTTCTTTTCCCACGTAGAGGAGGTCATCTGGCACTGATACTCCTATGAAGTCTTCTCTCCCGAAAACGCGTTCATATTCTTTAATTATGAATTGTTGGTTTTCCTTTAAAACAAGTTTAGCCAATGAATGGTGCGTATTAGTTGGCGGAGTAATAGTGGTCTTCATCATTTTCGATGTGGAATACTTTTTATACGTATAATTGAGTACCAGTCCCACAAAGATGGCTAAAATAACAGCTAAAAGCAGATCAAACCACTGTGCATTTAACCAGATTATGAATTGATCTCTCCAAAAAATCACAAAATACAAAATAATTAAAACAAAAGCAATTATAATACCAATTAATGCCCTTGATGACATTTTATAGGTTCTCCCTATGTTATTTAGATTTTTATTGTGATTAGTTATTAATATATTATTTTTCCATAAAAATTTTATGCAATACAATTTCAATGATAAACTACTTTAAATCCCTTGAAAATTTAATTATTTTATTACTAATTAATATTTACTATTTTAAAAGTAAAATTTGGACTAAAGAACCTTTTTAAGAATTCTTTTCGTTGTATAATATTTTTAAGGTCTTTGCAACAGAAATTTGGTCCCCATCCTTTAATAATATATTTCCTTTTCCCTTTATTTCTTCTCCGTTTATTTGGGTCCCATTTTTGGAGTTCAAATCAGCAATATAGAAACCATCATCATTCAGGGTGAGTTTAAAATGCTTCTTCCCTACCAATAATAGTTTTTCAGAAATAATTAACCCTAAAAAATCTTCCCTTCCAAAAATTCTATCATGTTGAGTGATTGTAAGTTGTTCCCCATTTGGTAAAATTAATTTGCCCAGCAACTCTTTTGGTCTCAATAACTTAGTGTTTTTGGATAATTTCGATTTATGAGAATATTTACGATAAATGTTTTCGATTATAATTCCAGCTATTATAGCCAGCACTGCTGCATAAATGATCTGCAGGAATTGAGAACTAAACAAGTTTAAAACTTCCTCTTTTCCTGAAAATAAGAAATATTATAATCAGGACGATTATACACAATGATGGTAACAAGAGTTCGATTAGACATTTTTATTTAAATAATTTTAATAATATTCTGAAATTCGGATGATTCAGGTAATTTTTAGCTTGACATATCCGTCTGAAATTTTTCATTAAATTGATTTCTAAGCTATTCTAGTTTATAAATTGCCTTTATAGATATAATTACTTTTATAAAAATCAAAGTTGTTGATTGAAGCGATGCCCTGGTTTTGACTAAATACATGGATCCTTTACATGAGATTCTAATCTTTTTTTAGCAATTAATTCTTATTTCCACGTTTACTCCAATTCCTGGGAATACTTCTCTCCTGTACCCCCACATCCAGAATTTATTATTTGAGTATTAAATCTGAATTAATGAAGAATATAACTAACTAATGATAACAAAAACGATAAAACCTTCTAGAATTCCCAGCAAATTTAGTTTTATCCAACGATTCAACCCCCCCACTTAAATAGTATTCTTTATATCATTTTAGAGCCATGTAAAAAAATTTTTTCTATCAGATCACTTAAATACTAAAAAAAAAGTAAATAGGGAATATGCATAAGAAAGTTGACCTCATTCGCTTACCCCGTCATGGTAAGGCAATTATTGTTACGGATCTGCATGGAAATTGGAAGGATTTTGAGAAGGTCATGGAATTATGGGAGAACATTTTCCATAAGGAGCAGCATCTAATTATAACTGGCGATTTTATCCATGCTATGGGCAGGGAAAATGACCGTTCTGTTGATATTTTGGATGCGGTTATGTATGAATGGGGAAGGCACGAAAATTTTCATTTACTCCTTGGAAATCATGAGTGGGCTACTCTTACTCGATTGTCTGTTTATAAGGGTGGTATAAATGTGACTCTAAACTTTGAAGAGCTTCTTAAGGAAAAGTTTCAAGATGATTGGGAGTCAAAACTAAATAAATACACTGAGTTCTTAAAAAAACTCCCTATTGCAGTTATAACAGCCAATAAGGTGTTCATAAGCCACGCGGGCCCACCAAAAAATATAATGAGTTTGGATGAATTGGTCAACCTTACTAAGAAGGGTTATATGGATAATAAATCCTTATTTGAAATTTTATGGTGTCGTCATGGAGATTATACAAAAAAGGATGTAAATCGATTTTTGGATGCAGTGGAATGCCGAGCCATGATCGTGGGTCATACTCCTGTTAACGGTTGTAAGCAAATTGGGAATCAGTTAGTGGTATCATCCAGCTATAGCCGAGGGAGAAAGGCTTATGTAGAGCTAGACCTAGAGAAAGAGATTCATGGAGCAGGTGATCTTAAGAAAATGGTTAAATACTTCAAAGAGTAAGGAAATTCTTTTTTGAATAATTAATATCAAAGGTATGTTATAAGTTGGGCTAGTTGAGAGAGGTTTCGCACTTCATGGATCTCTGCTCCAGCCTCTTTATAGTCTGATACACAGCTATCCACCACATCCCATTTTAATTTGGACTCAGGGTTGAATACCATGACCTTACGGGACTTATGGGCCATATCATGAACTATTTCAGCGCTGAGAGGCTTTCCTTCTGCTTTGGGGCCTGCCCAATCTCTGCAGTCAGTCAGGATGATGAGAGTTGATCTACGGGCGAGCTTTACCTTCTCTTGGAAGGCGTGAAAGGCGTCGTACATATTGCTCGTGCCGTGGATCATCAAATTCTTCTGCCTGACATCTCTAACCTTGATAAAAGCATCCATTAAGTTCTGTTCTTCCAGGGCCATGGTTGTTTCAACTGTTTTATGGTCGAAATCAAATACTCTTACCCTGCGGAAAGAATTTTGAGCCGCGTAGACCAGGCAAAAGAACCAGTTGCTGATCCAGTCACAGGAACCGCTCACATCGTTGAGGAAAAAATGATGGTTTTTTTTTAGTTTTGGTCTGCTTTTCACCAGTTCTATGAGTGCACCTCCGTATTGCATGTTCTTACGGATAGTTCGTCTCATATCAGGCCTCATAACATTGGATCTGCGAAGTCTCCTATTTCTCACAGTTGCTATTTTTCGTCCTAATTTTTGGCAGAGTTGGAATAACTCTGGTTCGAAGGAATTCAATGTATTTATATCTTTGTGGAGCAATTCAGATTCATCCATTTTTTTACGATATTCATCAAGTGGAGGATGGTAATTTATCTCCTCAGTTTTTATTTCAGCTGCTTTCCTTTCACTATCCGAATCTTCTTGAAAGGCAATCGTCCATTTTTGATTAGTTTTAGTGGACCATGAGTTTTTACGTGAAGATTCAGTTGATTTTTCCTCTTCAGCATCTTGATCCTTCTTCTTAGAACCTTTTCCGAAGTGTTCTTCAAACAGGTTTTCAAAATTCTCAAGTTGTCTCTGTTCTTTAACATAAACCGATGTCAAAGCCTCTTTAAAAGGTGGATCATCAATACCAACTAATTTAAGAACTTGGCAGGCATTTTGGGTGCTCCTAATACTAGCTGGTATTCCATTTGACCTCAACAGATTTGAAAAATTTATTATTTGTTCCATGATAATAATTCCAAAGGTTTTTTTCGGAACGCTCAGCATCTTATAACATTCATCTTAACTTATGGAGATAATCAAGATAGATTAATCTCTATCATCATTTCACTTAAAAAATTTGGCTTCCACCTTCTCCCGATCTTCTTCGGTCTTAAGTACAACATCAAATGTTTTTTTCAGGGACTCTTCATCAGCTTCTATACCTCCTGTGGCCATAAGGGTTCTTATCCAGTCCACTGTGGCCCGGATGGATGGTTTTTTTAAAAGTTCCAGCTTTCTAATGTTCTGAATGAGCCCCACAACTTTTTCCACTAATATAGATGGAGCTTCTGGTATTTGGGATTTAACGATTTCTATCTCTCTTTCTGGGCTGGGATAATTGATATATAGATAAAGGCAGCGATCCCGGGTCTCGTCCAACAGAATGCGCTGGGAGTTGGAAGTGATAATTACCAAAATATTATTTTTCAGTTGGAAGGTTCCAAGATCATTCACGGTGATTTCACTTTCTCCCAAGGCCTGTAGGAGAAAGCTTTCCACCTCCTCATCAGCCTTGTCCAATTCGTCGATGAGCATTACAGAAGATTTGTTGTTTATAAAGGCCCGTAGGAGTGGTCTTTTAATGAAGAACTCTTCTCCAAAAACATCATCTTCTGTTTCATGGAGTCGGGACATTTCCAAGTGAAGTAGTTGCTTCTGGTAGTTCCATTCCCCTACCATCTGTTCGAAAGTTATGCCCTCATAGCACTGCACCCGGAAAAAATCCCTCTCCAGTGAACGAGAAACTGCCTTGGCAAGTTCAGTCTTACCAGTGCCTGGAGGACCTTCCACAAGGATTGGTTTCCCAAGTTCCAGGGCCAAAAAGAGGGTTGTGACTATTTTATTCTCTGGAATGTAATGAGATTCAACTAATGATTTTTTTAAATGCTTCATTTTTGAATCTTGGTTGTAATTAATGTTAGAAATCTTTGAATTAATTTCAATTCCTCCGCAATTTTTTTTACATCCATCTAGGCATAATTACTCTTTCAGGAGATAAAAGTGAGGCATAAATGAAGTTTTTTTTATTCTTTAGATATGTGTATAACTTACACTATTATATTTGATTCTAGCATAAAAAATTAATTTAAAATTACTAGTTTTCAAACAGACATAGGTTTTTTTCGGATATCACTCGGAAATAGGCATATAATGGGGGAAAAACTTAAATCTTAGTGTTTCATTAAATTTATTAAATGAGTTACCTTATTTGCCGTAGATGTGGGGGCTATTACGAGCTGAAGTGGGATGAATCTATCCATGACTTCGTGAGTTGTGAGTGTGGTGGAGAATTAGAATACACTGAAAACATAATTTATCGACCAAATTCTAATAATAAGAGATCTATACTGATTTTAACCTTACTAATGGTGATTATAGTTCTTGGGGCAGGTTTTTTAGCTACTTTCATCCCAAATTCGGGTGGAACTTCCGCTTCCAGCCCAACCTTATTAGCTTCAGATAGCAAAGGTTTAGTGACTAAAGAGGTTTATTCTGTCTCCAATACTACTGGAAATAAAAAATCCATAGCGATCATAACCGGAATGCATCCCAGAGAAAAACTAGTCCATATTTCAATGGCTGATGTAATTAAAGCCTATAGGCTATCAACAAACCAGGAGATAGTTCACTACGACATTAATGTCACTGATCAACCCAATGATTTTAATATAGGGAGAAATAATGGGGAAGAGCTAGCTGCTAGCTACATACTCCAAGATATACTAAAATCCCATGTTGACCTGGTAATCATCTGTCATGACCATGCACCTTGGTATGGTCAGGGATACTTCATTGCCACCCCAGAAATGGATCCAGTATCTGTTCAACTTGCTGAATCCCTGAATCAAACCCTATCTGGGTTTAATTATTACAAGGTTACTTCTAACAGTGAACACTCCTCATCAGCCATCAGACTCTCTGATCCGTTAGCATCCGCAGGATTCCGCACTTTGGTATATGAAATTCCAGAATCGGCAACTTACACCGAAGCTTCTCAGGAGTCACAAAATCTTATAAAAGCATGTTTCAGCATGATTTGAGTAGTAGAAGCTATAAAACTATTCTGTAATAGTTTATTTACAAAATAAATATAATTTTATGACACAAATTATATTTATAAAGATTCTGGGGGTATAAATATTTCAAAAGATATCATTATTTCAACATACAGTGATGAAAAACTTCATTTTGCAGTAGCTGTTCAAAATGGAAAGATAATAAAAACAGTTTTACCAAAATCAGATGAAAAAAGCGTAGTTAATGAAATCTCAAATTCATACACTTCTTTTTACCTATCTAATAAATACCATAATCTTGCAAAAAAAGTTTGCACCGCTTATTATGGTAAAGATTACATTTTCGATTTTGATATACCTGATAAAAGCAGTTTTGGGGGGAAAGTGCTTCAAGAAGTTGCAAAAATTCCATATGGAGAAGTTAGAACTTATAAACAGATCGCACAAATCCTCAATACAAAAGCTTACAGGGCTGTTGGAACTGCTATTGGCAAAAATCCACTTCCAATAATAATTCCTTGTCATAGAGTTGTAAAATCAGATTTAAGTGTCGGAGAGTTCCTTAGGGGTACTGAAATGAAAACAGGAATGTTAAAAAATGAGGCTGTGCGAATTTTAGATGGTAAAGTTAAAAAAAAATAAAAATTGAGACAATATGAAATAATAATTCTATAAATCTTATTGGAGTCCAAATTAAAACTGGAAGTGTTTTAGCAGGTTTCAGCACCATTGCAAATTTTCCAGTATTTGAAAATATTATGGATGGTTGTATAGGAGCACCAGAGAAGAAGAAACTGAGAAAAAGGAATAGATAGATTAAAAAATTTAAAAGTAAAATCGCTGTTTATCAATTTTTCATGTACAATTTTGTTAATTATTGTTATAGTTCACTTATCCTATATTTTTATCCTTTTAGTCACCCAACTCACTAGTTTAGGTCTAGATAGTGGAATGCAAAACCAGAAGCCCAAGAAAAGTTACCAACCTCCCCTACATTTTATTTTATTACTAATTTATGATTTTTATGGACACAATTTCTTTATAATTTACCTGCCATATTATCAAGACAGACCCAATTAATGCGATTATTTCGGAGGCATAATAAATGTTATCTGCCCATATTATTGTTGACGTCAGGAAACAACTCTAACTTCTAATAGCAAGTAATTTATGTTATAAAATTTAAATATATAGCTTGATAAATGAATTTTGGGGAGGTGAGAAAATGGAAGATGTCAAAGAAGTAGAATCTTTACCAGTAGTCGAATTTGCCTTAATCATATCAGTGATCACTTTGATTCTAACATTCCTAGCTGGAATCATTTGGTTTATTGTAGGATATTCAGCAATACACAGTTTGAGTACCATTATTATCAGTTTAAACAGTAACTCTACAGCTGTTGTTAATTCAGTGGCTGGTTCGATTACTGCTATGGGAGCCCTATATCTAATTATTGTATGGCCTATAATGGCATTTATAGGGACATTCATAATAGCAGCAATAATAGCCCT
>Ga0209048_10002501_pt1 | contig 18228 bp, 13 predicted proteins | sample FrelakmetCRP12CR_FD_187146 | JGI IMG/M metagenome (GOLD analysis project Ga0209048, IMG submission 187146) | Freshwater lake sediment microbial communities from the University of Notre Dame, USA, for methane emissions studies - CRP12 CR (SPAdes)... | ecosystem: Environmental > Aquatic >... | reverse complement strand
CGGCTCGTGCCGCGGCCGCCTCGCCGCGCACGCTGGCCACGGTCCGGATGCCGACGCGCGCGTCGCTCTCCAGGTCGCTGAGGTCGTTCACGATGTTGCGCCCGCCGATCTCCCAGCAGGCGAGGAAGACGAACACGCTCAGGGCGCTCCAGCGCAGCGGCGCCACCGCCGTCCAGCCGGCGAGGCCGCCGAAACCCACCATCACGCCCGACAGCACGGTCTTCCAGTAGGTGACGGAACGCAGCGCGCAGTACACGACCTGCGTCGCCACGGCGGCGGCGAAGAACAGCAGCGCGAGCGGGTCGAGGAGAGCCGTGCCCACGACGGCCACGACGATCAGGCCTGCGACCCAGGCGACCGAGACGCGCAGGCTGAGGACCCCGCTGGCCAGGGGGTGGCGCACGAAGGCCGTGTCGACGTCGTGCGCGGGCACCGAGGACTTGCCCACGGCAAGCGCGCGCGCGTCGACCTTGCGGTCGAGCAGGTCGTTGAGGGCGTAGAGGGCAAACGAAGCCGCGCAAGCCGCCGGCAGGCCGATGGCGATCACCCGCAAGGAGGGCAGGCCGGCGAGCGCGAGCACGGCGCCGAGGGCCGGCTGAGCGATCGTGAGCAGGGCCTGTTTGCCGCGCGAGAAGTCGAAGATGGCCGCCGGCAGTCCCGGGCCCGACGGGGTTGTCGCGGCGTGGCGATGCGCCCTGACGCTCACGGCATCTCGACGTCGCCGCGTGGTGGGAACCTGCTGGATCTCCCGACCATCAGACCTCCCTGGCCCCGGTGCCACGTCCACTGACCTTCGGTGTTCCCTGTGGGGTCCTACCTTTGTCCTGGACAAGCCTACTCCTGACAGATCCAGAGCGTACTGCCGAACTCCCCCGCAGAACGGGCGCTCAATAGTCAGAGCCACGCGATCCCTCGCGGCGGGTCCTGAGGAGACCAGCGCACGGTGAGCTGCCCGCTTGGTGGATAGTCAGACGGAGCGCGGGCCCTGCGTTTGTCATCGGCGTCCGCCGGTGACAAGACGATATGGCAAGCGATTCGACGCCCGTGGCACCGGCTGGGGAGCGTATCCGTCTCGAGATGTTCGACGAAGGCCGCCGCTTGGTCGACGCGGCGCGCTCCGCGGGCCTCACCTTGCGCCTGCTCGGCGGTCTCGCCGTGCGCGAGCACTGCCGTACCGCCGAGCTCTGCGAACGTGACTACTCCGACCTCGACATGGTCGCCCTCGCCAGGCAGGCTCGGCGCCTGGTGACGCTGTTTGCCGGCTTCGGCTACGTCGAGAACTACGAGGTGAGCACGGCGACGGCCAACGCCGAGCTGCAGTTCGTGCGGCCCTGCGTGCACGGCGGCGGGCCGGGAGCGGGGGCCGCCCACGCCGACGACCACGTCGACGTCTTCCTCGACACCTTCCGCATGGACCACCGTATCGCCCTCGCCCGGCGCCTCGAGATCGAGCCCTACACCGTCTCGCTCTCCGACCTGCTGCTCAGCAAGCTGCAGATCTTCCGCCTGGAGGAGAAGGATCTGCGCGACATCATCACCTTGCTCGGTGACGCCGAGGTGGGTGAGGAGGACGCCCCCGGGCTGATCAACGGCCGCTACATCGGCCAGCTCTGCGCCGACGACTGGGGCCTCTTCTACGACGTCGCCACCAACCTGACGCACGTCGATGAGGGCGCTGCCACGTTCGACTTGAGTGACGTGCAGATCGCGCGCGTCCGCAGCGGCGTTGTACGCCTGATCGCCGCCATCGACGGCGCGCCGAAGAGCGTGCGCTGGCGTCTGCGGGCGCGCGTCGGCACGCGCAAGACGTGGCACAACCCGATCGACGACCAGGAGTGACCCCAGTCGGTGCAGTCGTCACGCTCGGCGTGAGCGTCGGCCTGACGGTCGCGCTGCTCTCGCCGGCGCTCATCAGCGCTCGCCGCAAGGGGCCAAGCGTGACGGCGGTACGGCCCGCTTCAGTCGTCCCGGACGTCGCACCCCGGGACGCAGCGGACGCCGGCCAGGCACGCAAGGCCGCCTGACGACACTACCCCGCGCAGCGCGCGCAACGAGAGTCGCGGCGCGGCGCCAGTCGGCGGGACGCGGCCGACAGTGGGGGAGTGGTCGCTGACCTACTCAGTGAGCCGGAGGGCGTCGCTCGGGGGAGTCCCTTGGAGACTCACCCCGATCTGACCCATGCCTTCGCCTCACAGGAACCCGCGGAGCCTCTGGGCGGCGGCGTTGGCGAGTCTCAGCTCGACCGGGAAGCCGAAGAAGCGGTGCCGCCAGCGGTATCTCGCGGCGCCGTTCATCAGCCTGTATGCGGACTTGAACGCCGGCCCGTGCTCGTCGATCCGCGAGCGCGGGTAAAACGCGTAGCGGGTGACGGCCGAGATCGAGCGCAGCTTCTCGACGTAGGCCTTGGTGTGCCAGGGCGGCAGGAAGTGGAACACCTCGATGCCGCCCCACTCTTCGAGCGACGCCGGCGGCGTGAACTCCGGCGGCAGCGACTCCAGCAGTGGGCTCGGGAACGGCGTGTACATGAAGATGCCGTAGTGCTGCGTGCGCGGGTTAGCCCGCTCCATGGCGTCCATGAGGTCGAACGTCTTCTCCATGTCCGCGTAGGTCTCTCCCGGCAGGCCGCTCAGCCACGAGACGAAGGGGTCGATCGACGGCGCCCAGCGGCGCAGGTTCTCCACGGACGTGAGGATCTCCTCGGCCGTGACGTCCTTGCAGACGAACTGTTGCATCGGCTCAGAACCGCTCTCGCCGCCGAAGTCGAGCTCCATGCAGCCCGCGCGCTCGACGAGGCCCAGGAAGTCCGCGTCGTACTTGGCGAGATAGTCGAAACGGCAGTTGGCGCGCCAGGCGACCTTCAGATCGCGCTCAAGAAGCTCCGTACAGATCTCCTCGACGCGCCGCCGGTTGACGAAGAGGTTGTCGTCGACGGGGTCGATGATCTTCACCTGCGGGAAGCGCCGCTGCAGGTACTGCATCTCGTCGACGACGCGCTGCGGGCTCTTGCCGCGCCACTGGCGCTTGTTGAAACCGCTGTTGTAGCAGAAGCCGCAGCGGCTGGGGCAGCCGCGGCTGGTCTGCATGTGCACGCGTCCCGCCTGCAGCGTGGGGTACTTCTCGAGATCGAGCAGGTCGTAGGGCAGCTCGATGGGGATCGTGTCGAGGTCGATGAGATCCGCGTCGGGCGTGCTCGTGATCGCCCCGTCGGCCTTGTACGTCAGGCCGTTCACGGCGTCGAGCGGCCCGCCCGCCGCCAGCGCGTCGGCGAGCGGTCCGACCACGAGCTCGGCTTCGCCGCGGACGACAACGTCCACGCAGTCGCCGGCCGCGGTCTGCTCGGGAAGCAGCGTGGGATGCACGCCGCCCCAGACCAGGGGCACGTTCGGCCGGGCCGCCTTGACCCAACGCGCGAACTCCAGCCCGTAGCGGATCTGCGGTCCGCTCATGGCGGTGATGCCGACGAACACGGGGTCGCCGATCTGCAGGCCGTGGTAGTCGTGCAGCCGCATGTCGAAGATGCCCGGGCGATAGCCGGCGCGCCGGAGCGCGCCGGCGACGTGGAGCAGCTGCAGTGGGACCTGCGGGTCGGGCGCCTCGTGCCTACCCGGGAAGACGAGCAGCACATCGCCGGCGAACGAGTCGGCGTCAGGGCTTGCGGTGTGGTCAGACGGCATCGCGAGACTCCTCGTCATGGGCCGCGTGTGCACGTAGTGTATGACAGGCGCAGTGACGCCCGGGCATGAGCGCCGCGAGCCGACGTCGTGCGCCCCTCACCTCAGGAGCCTGAACAGCGCGTCCGTGGGTCGCTCGAAGAGCCACCGGGCTACCGGCGCCCACTTGCCGAGCCGGCGGCGCATCTCGAACTGCACGCGGCCCTTGTAGAGCGCGAAGCGCATCTTGGCCGCGGAGAAGTCGCCGTCGTAGGTGAGCACGTGGTTCACGAACAGCGCCTCCTGCGGGCGCCACGCATGCGTGATCCGGTCGCCGACGCGGTCGAAGAGGGCCGTGCCCGGAAGCGGGTACGGCATGGTCAGGCCGAGGTAGTCCAGAGGTAGCGAGGTGGCGAAGCGCAGCGTGTCGAGCACTGTGTCGTCGGTCTCGCCGGGGTAGCAGACGATGAAGAAGGCGCCGACCTCCAGAGCGGCCTGACGAGCGACGCGCACAGCATTCTCGGCCTGCGCCGTCGTGATGCGCTTGTCCATGAGCCGCAGGATCCGGTCGTTGCCGGACTCGATGCCGAAGAAGACGCGAAAGCAGCCGGCGGTCTTCATCGCTCGCGCGGTCTCGAGGTCGAAGGCGTCGACGCGGCCGAGGCACTCCCACGAGAAGCGCAGCCCGCGGCGCCCGATCTGCGCGCAGATCTCCAGCACTCGGCGGCGGTTCAGAGTGAACACGTCGTCGGCGAACGAGATGCGCTCGTAGCCCAGCGCAAGGACCTCTTCGATCTCGTCGACGACGTTCTGCGGCGAGCGCTCGCGGTACGAATCCCCGAACACGACGTTGCTGCAGAACTCGCAGCGAAAAGGGCAGCCGCGAGTGCTCAGGACCGTGGTGATCGAGGCACCGTAGGCCTTTCTGCCGAACTCGATGTACTGCTGGTTCGGCAGTAAGTCGCGCGCCGGGAACGGGATGCGGTCCAGGTCGCTCGCGAAAGGCCGCGGAGGCGCGTACGCGGCCGCGCCGCTCTCGGGGGCGGCCGCGTGGCCCGCCGGCGCGTCCCCCTTTCGCCGGCAGACGACGCCCGGCACGGAGGCCAGGTCGGCGCCGGCCTTGCGGGCGGCCAGGATCTCGAGCATGGTCTGCTCGCCCTCTCCCCGCACCACCACGTCGAAGTCCTGCAAGAAGGCCTCGGGCTCGCACGTCGGCAGCGGACCGCCGGCGACCAGGAGTCGGCCGCGGCCGCGCAGCGCGCGCGCGAATCCCAGGCAGTCGTCCTCCATCGTGGCCATGCAGTAGACGCCGATCACCTCGGCTCGCGCTGCGCGGGCCCGGCTCACGGCCTCGTCCCGACGCAGGAAGGTGCAGTCCAGCACCTGCACGCCGTGGCCGGCCTCTCTCAGGCTCGCGGCCACGTAGGCGATCCCCAGCGGAGGGAAACGAAACCGGGAGCGGTCGAGCCGGCGCCTGAAGAACGGGTAGACGAGCAGCACCGACGTCATGGCGCCCTCTCGATGCGCACCTCGTAGGTGAAGCTCTCCCTCGTGGGGCGGAAGGAGTACCCGAAGCCAGACCAGGCGAGGCGCGAGCCTACGAGCTCCCTGCCCCGGTACAGCTTCGCGACTTCCACCTGCCGGACGCAGAAGGCCACGCGGGAGGCGGAACTCGCGAAGCAAGCTCTTACTGCGGACACCTCGCTCCACGTGCCGATCTCCCGCCCGCGCAGCCTGGCGCCGTCCGAGTCCAGGTACTGGTCGAACTGACGGGCGCCGAGCTCGTTCATGACGACGACCTCGGAGATGCCTCGCGCCGACAGCCCGGCCGCGTCGACGGTGATGCGCAGGCGGGCGCCGTCGCCGTCGATGGTGTAACTAACGGCGAGCGTCGCGCAGGTGTCTGTCTCCTCAAATGTCGTCGCCCATCCGCGCCGGCGCCGCACGGCGTTGGAGGCAGCCGTGAGGAAGCCGCGCAGTGCCGGCAGGCGCCGGTGCAGCGCGGCCAACAGGTCCCTGACGGCGTAGAAGGACGTGGATGACGGGCCCCGGCCTTCAGCGCCGGCGAGGCGCTCCACCAGGTTCATCTGAAACGTGGCGGTGATCACCCGGAGCGGGCCGTCCCGCAGCTCGGCAAGCCGCATCCTCCCGGGAAAGATGGTCAGCGCTCCCCGTTTGACAATGGGCACTCCGAACCCCACACCCTCTTCTGCGAGGTCCTGGCCCTGGTGGAACAGCAGGAGGCCTTTCTGAAGTCGCGCCGTGGGGTACTCATCCCCGGCTGGCTGGTCGGCGATCCTCAAGGCGAGACCGTCGCGGAGGGGGACGCTCAGCTCCACCGGGCCACCTCCTCGGTGGCCGCGTCGGGCGCGCCGGCCGGCCCCGTCGCCGCGGCCCGCGGCCTTCTGAAGCACGTGACGACGATCCACCAGCCCACCACCTGCCAGGCGATCACGAGGACGGCTCTGACGACCAGTGTGGCGTCGCCGTAGCGCGCCACGAAGGCCAGCGAGCTCTCCATGGCCTGCGGCCATGCCACGAAGAGCAGCTGCAGCGGCGAGGCGTTGAACAGCGTGAAGACGAGGGGGATCAGCCAGACGGCGGTGAGGGCGCGCCGGTCGAGCTCGCCGAGGGAGGTCAGGATGAGCACCAGCGGAAGCAGCAGGACGATGTTGGGCTCGGCCAGCCAGGTCCGCGTGAGATAGAAGACCAGGACCAGCGCGGTGCTCTTCTTGACGAGATCGTCGAACCCGCCGACGCCGCGTCGCAGCGCCAGCACGGCGACGACGAGCGCGGGGATCCAGGCGAGCCCCAGGAGCCACCAGTGGCCCTGCATCAGCAGCGGGTCTCGCACGAGCCGCACGACCGTCATGAACGACATCGCCCCGCTCATGATGAAGTGTGCGTTGAGCTGCCGCAGGGGGGACGAGTCCCAGCCGAAGACGAAGAACGGGGCCACGTAGAACGCGAAGACGCCGGCGGCGAAGACGGCCGCGTACCGCGCCGTGCGGCGCGCGGATCGTCCCGCCTGGTACGCGAGGACGACGAGCAGGAGCGGCGCGGCGACGGGCTTGAAGCAGACGGCAAGGGCGAGCACGAGCGCCGACGCGGCCGGCCGCCGCGCGTAGAGGAGCACGAGCGCCGCCACGGCGAGGAAGGCGACGATGGCGTCGATCTGGCCCCAGGCGGCGCCGACGTAGAGCAGGAACGGGTTCAGGAGCAGGAACGCCCAGGCCTTGCGGACCACAGCGCGAGCGGCGCCCAGGTTCTCGAGCACCGCGGCCACGAGGTAGGCGAGTCCGATGCTGGCGGCGATCACCGGCAGCTTGATGGCCAGGTTGTAGACGATGAAGTTGTGGCCGAGCGCATACGTGCCCCGGTAGACGAGGCCGAGCACGAGCGGCCACGGAGGCGGATACCCGACGACGGAGATCGCCTGGAACCCCACGTGATGGAACACCGCGGTGAGATCCACGGGCATGTACGGGCTGTGTCCGCTGCCCACGAGATAGCCGGTGGCCATGAACATGCGCGTGTCGCGGGAGTGGCCGAGCAGCACCGCCAGGGCGATCTGAAGAACGACGCTGAGGACGAGCAGACGCCGGTCCGGGGTGGCGGACCACCTCCATGGGCCGGCGACCCAGGGGGGGCCAGCGTGGGTCAAGCCGGCTCGACCGTCCTGCCGGGGCGTCTCAGGAATGGCTACCGTAGGCTGGGGACGTAGACGATGATGTAGACGATCACGCCCAGGACGGTGCTGAGCATGTAAAGGGCGTAGGAGCTGCGCATGAAGAGCTTGTAGTTGGTGAAGCGCAGCCCTTTCGGGACCAGTTTGTTGCCCCGCAGGGCCACGAACACCCCGAGCACCAGGCCGATGGCTCCCACCGCCGCGTGGACCGTGGTGACGGCGTACGACGTCTGACCCAGCCTCGCGGGGATCTCGGGGACGACGTACAGCACGAAGTACCTGACCATCCAGCCGAGGACGAGAGAAGCGTTCAGGCAGACCGCGACCGTCTGCACCCAGCGGTGCGCGTCGTACTGCTTTCTGACGGCCAGCCTCCAGCCGATCGTGAACAGCGCGGCCGCCACCAGCATGACGACCAACGACACGTTGGCGCCGAGTGGGGTCGTCACCCCGAGCAACCCGGCACCCTGAAGAAGATCACGCACCAGTCCTCCTCATCGCCATGGGCCCAAGCCCGCAAGCCGAGACCCGGCACCCGACCGCGGACCGCTGACGAGCTCCGGGTGCTCGGCGAGGTCATCCCTCGCTGCGCGTCGCGTGCCCGCAGTCACCCTAGCTGTACACTCGGGTCAGGGCAACATCAGCGCGGTCGGTGCCGCGGCGGCGCCCCAGTCCAGGGAGGGGGGCGGTCGAGACGGCCGGCCTGCGCCGTTCACGGCGCTTGCGCCATGAACGGCGCACGGACTCGCCGGAACCGGATATGGTGCGGGCAACGCGACGATGGGCCGAGCGCCGACACCTGTCGGTCTCGCCCGAGGAGGGCACGATGGAGGAACGTGTGGCAAGGACCGACGAACTCGCCGACGGGCAGATGACGACCGTCCTCGTCGGCGGCAAGAAGGTGCTACTGGCCCGGGTCGACGGCCGGTTCTACGCCACCGCCGCCAGATGCCCGCACTGGGGCGGGCCGCTGCCCGAGGGCACGCTCCGCGGCCCGCGCCTGCTCTGCCCGCTGCACAAGGCCACCTTCGACGTCCGCAACGGCGACCTGCTCGAGCCGCCGGCGCTCGACGGCATCGCCGCGTTCCGCGTGCGCGTGGCCGGCGACGACGTGTACGTGGACCGCTCCGAGGAGCCCAAGCGCGGGCGCACCATGCCGATGTACGCCTGCGATCTCGACGCCGACGCGCGCGAGTTCGTCATCATCGGCGCGGGCGCCGCGGCCGCGGCCGCGGCCGAAGGGCTCCGGCAGGAGTGCTTCATCGGCCGCATTCTTCTGATCAGCCCCGAGGACCGGTGGCCCTACGACCGCCCCAATCTGAGCAAGGACTTTCTGGCCGGCGAGCTCGAGGTGAAGTGGCTGCCGCTGCGCTCCCCCGAGTTCTATGAGGAGCACACGATCGAGCGGATCGTCGGGCGCGTCACGCGGCTCGACGTGGCCAACCGCACGATCACGCTCGACGACGGGACCTCGTTGACGCCCGACGCGGTGCTGGTCGCCAGCGGCGCCCGGCCGCGGCGGCTGGACGTGCCGGGAGCCGGACTCCCCGGCGTCTTCACCCTACGCTCGCAGGAAGACGCCGAGAGGCTGGCGGCCGCAGCGGGCGGCGCCCGGCGTGCAGTGGTCGTCGGCGCGAGCTTCATCGGCATGGAGGCCGCGGCCAGTCTCGTCCGGCGCGGCCTCGAAGTAACGGTCGTCGGGCCCGAAGCGACGCCGTTCGCGCGCCTTCTGGGCGAGGACGTGGGCCGCGTGGTGCAGGCGCGTCACGCCGATCACGGCACACGGTTCGCCCTGGGCCGTGGCGTGGCGCGCTTCGTCGGGGATTCGGCTATCCGGGCGGTCGAACTGGACGACGGCGCGTCCCTGGAGGCCGACCTGGTGGTCCTGGGCGTCGGCGTGCGGCCCGAGACCGACTTCGTGACGGGCGTCGAGCTGGATCGCGACGGCGGCCTCCCGGTGGACGAGCGACTCAGCGTGGCTCCCGGTGTGTGGGCGGCCGGCGACGTGGCTCGCTATCGCGAGCCGCACACCGGCCGCGACGTGCGCATCGAGCACTGGCGGCTCGCCGAGCAGCAGGGGCGCGCCGCCGCGCGCGCCATGGCGGGCAGGGGCGAGCCTTTCACCGGCGTGCCCTTCTTCTGGACGCAGCACTTCGACCTCGAGCTGGGTTACGCCGGCGCCGGCCAGGGCTGGGAGGAGATCGTCATTACGGGCGACGCGGGGGCCGGCGAGTTCACCGCCTTCTACGTCGCCGACGACCGGCTGCTGGCCGCCTGCGGCACGCAGCGCGACGAGCTCGGCGCCTTCGTGGAGCTCATGCGCGCCGGCGCGTTGCCGGCCGCGGGCGATCTGCGCGGCCGGCAGAAAGCCGATCTGCCGCGCCGGCTCATCTGACCCGCGATCGACCCCCGGTGAGATAGAGACGGCGGGCTCTGCAAAGAGGTCCTCGAGTCCGTGGTGGTGAAGGACCCCGAGCTCTGCGCCGGCAGCGCGGCGCGGCACGTGTGCGCCGACACGAGCGGTCGCCGCGCCCGGCTCCCGCGGCAGGTCCGCCCTAACGTGCACTTGCACGACCTTCAGCGATTCGTAACAATTGTGCCGCATGCTTTCAAAGTCAGACCGACCGCGAGAGCTTCCCGAAGGACCGCAGGTGATGTCGTGGACCCCACCGAGTTTCACGCTCCTGAGGCCGGCGAGGTCGTCAGCTGCCCCGAGGGGTACGCGGCCTTCGTCCCGGCCCCTCTGCCGCCGCAGCTGATCTACAGCCCCGAGCTCGTCCTCGCGCTCTCGCGCGCCGACGCCGCGCTCGGCGAGCTCTCCGGCGTCGGCGGCGAGCTGCCCGACCCGCAGCTGCTCGACGCGCCCTTCAAGCGCCAGGAGGCGCTCTGCTCCTCGCGCATCGAGGGCGCGGACGTGAGCCTCTCCGACCTTCTGCTCGACCAGGTCGCCGCCGCGCGCCCCAGCGTGCCGCGCGACCACCTGCGCGAGGTGCGCAGCTGTGTCTCCACCCTGCGCTTCGGCGTGGAGCGTCTGCGCGAAGAGCCGTTGTCGCTCGACTTCGTCCGCGCGTTGCACGCGCATCTGCTGCGCGACGAGGTCGGCATGGCACGCACACCGGGCGAGTTCCGGGCCTCGCAGAACTGGATCGGCCCGCCCGGCGCGACCCTCGCCACCGCGACCTACGTGCCGACGCCGATGTCCGCGCTGTCCGACGCGCTCGCCGCGTGGGAGGCGTTCCTCCAGGAGCGCGGCAGGCTGCCCGATCTCGTGCAGTGCGCCATGCTGCACGCGCAGTTCGAGAGCATCCACCCGTTCGTGGGCGGCAACGGGCGCCTCGGCCGGCTCCTCATCACGCTCTTCCTGATCGAGCGGCAGCGCCTCACGCGCCCGCTGCTCTACCTCTCGGCCTACTTCGAGGGGCACCGCGACGAGTACTACGCCCTGCTGCAAGGCGTGCGGACCCACGCCGACTGGCTGCCCTGGCTGACGTTCTTCGCCACCGGCGTTCACGAGACGGCCGACCGCGCGACGCGGCAGGCGCGGGCGCTCATCCGGCACTACGCCCGCGACCGCGAGAAGGTGAAGGGGCACGCGCTCGCGCTCGCCGACGAGCTGTTCCGCACTCCCTGTATCACGGTCCCCGAGGCGCAGCGCGTGCTCGGCGTCACCAACCCGACCGCGCGTCGCGCTGTCCGCGAGCTCGAGGCCAAGGGGCTGCTGGCGGAGTGGGACGAGAAGCGCTGGCCGCGCGTGTACTTGGCGCGGCACGTCCTCGACGCCGTGCTTCACCCCCTCGAGGACCTGCGCAGCATGTCCGGCACCGCTGCCCAGGGCGCCGTGCTCAAGTCGGGCGCCGGCGAGAAGCCGGCGCCCCTGCGGCGCGCCGACCGCCTCATGGCGGAGGCCTTGGCGATCGTCGACGCAGCCAGGGAACGCGGCGCCCAGGTGCGCCTCACCGGCGGGCTCGCCATCCGCCGCTACTGCAGCGACCTGGGGTTCATGGACCGCGAGTACTCCGACATCGACTTCGTCGGCCTGTCGTCCCAGAGAAGCGAGCTGCACGAGGTGTTCACCGCCCTCGGCTACGCCGAGAACCGCTACGTCGCCGAGGCCACGGCCGCCGGCCAGCTGCAGTTCATCAAGATCGAGGCGTTGGAGGCGGAGCGGGCTCAGGCGGAGGCGGCGGCCGGACACAAGCCGTATGAGGCGCCGCTCGTCGATCATGTGGACATCTTCCTCGACGTGATGCGCATGGACCACGACCTGGACGTGCGCGACCGCCTCGACATCGACGACTACGCCATCTCGCCCGCCGACGCGCTCATCGCCAAGCTGCAGATCGGCAAGATCAACCAGAAGGACGCGCACGACGTGATCGCTCTGTGCAAGGACGTGCCGCTGCGCGACGGCGACGACGATATGTCGATCGACGTCATGCACATCGCCGAGGTGTGCTCGCGCGACTGGGGGCTGTACCACGACCTCACCACCAACCTCGATGTGGTGATCGCCATGGTCGACGACTACGGACTCTCCGAGGAGGCCATGGCGAGGGTGTACGACCGCCTCGCCACGATCAAGGAGGCCGTGGACGACGCCAACAAGACCTTCCGCTGGCGCCTGCGCGCCAGCGTCGGCCGGCGCGTGGCCTGGCGTCGCGAGGTCGAGGACACCGAGGGCATGCCGGTCATCGCGCCCGAGTGGGACTGGCGGCGCGACCTGGGCTGAGGCCCATCATCGCCGCTCAGCAAGGGGCCAGATGCGCGAGCGGCCAAGGACACGACGAGCGAAGGGGTAGGGGATGACCGGGATGGTTCCTGAGGATGTCTTCGAGCTCACGGGCGTGGCCGATCCGCGCCTTTCGCCCGACGGCAAGACCGTGGCCTACGTCGTCGGATCCGTAGACGCCAAGGCCAACGACTACCGCGGGGCGATCTGGCTGGCGCCGGCGGACGGCGCGGCGCAGCCGCGCCGGTTCACCTCCGGCGCCAAGCACGATGCCGACCCACGGTGGTCGCCGGACGGTTCGCAGCTCGCCTTCACCTCGAACCGCGAGGGCAAGACCATGCAGCTCTACGTGATGCCGCTGGCCGGCGGCGAGCCGCACAAGCTCACCAGCCTCAAGGAAGACGTCACCCAGCCCGCGTGGTCGCCGGACGGCTCGACCATCGCCTTCGTCGCGCGGGTGCCCGACGCCGCCTACGACGAAGAAGACGACAAGCGCCGTCAGCCGCGCCGCTTCACCCGCCTGCAGTACAAGCTCGACAGCGTCGGCTGGACCGGCGACCGGCGGCAGCACCTGTTCACCGTCAAGGCCGACGGCAGCGGTGAGACCGTCCAGCTCACGGACGGCGACTTCGAGGACACGGGCCCCGCCTGGTCCCCGGACGGCGCGACGCTGGCCTTCGTCTCGGCCCGCCAGCCCGACTGGGACACAGAGATGGTCAGCGACGTGTACCTCGTGGCGGCCGTGGGCGGCGAGCCCCGGCTGCTCACCCACGGCGGCGGCAGCATCGGCGGGGTCTCGTGGTCGCCGGACGGCGCCCGGCTGGCCGCGCAGCGCTACCCCGGGGTGTTCGACGACCCGAAGCACACGCAGATCGCGATCGTCGACGCGGAGAGCGGCGCCGTCGAGCTGCTCACCGCCGCCCTCGACCGCAACTGCGGCACGTATCCGCAGCTGCGTGAGCCGGTCTGGGACGGGGGCTCTATCGTGTTCGCCCTCGAAGACCACGGCAACACGCACCTCTACCGCGTGGCCGCCGACGGTTCCCGGGCGCCCGAGCTCGATGTGGGCGGCGAGCGCGCCGTGACCGGGTTCGACGTCGCCGGCGGGCGGCTCGTGTACTCCGCCGACGCGCCCACGCGGCTCGGCGAGCTCTTCGCCGCCGAGCGGCGTCTCACCAACGTCGGCGACGCCTTCGCCGCCGGCCGCGAGCTCGCCGCCGCCGAGCGCTTCACGGCTACGTCGGCCGACGGTTCCGAGGTCGACGCCTGGGTCATGAAGCCCGTCGGCTACGAGCCCGGCAAGAAGTACCCCACGCTGCTGAGCATCCACGGCGGGCCGTTCTGCCAGTACGGCAACACCTTCTTCGACGAGTTCCAGATGTACTGCGGCGCGGGCTACGTCGTCGTGTTCGCGAACCCGCGCGGCTCGTCCGGCTACAGCGAAGCGTGGGGCCGGGCGATCCGCGGCCCCGGCGCGGCCGGCCGCGGCTGGGGCTCGGTGGACTACGAGGACTGCCTGGCCGTCACCGAGGAGGCCGTGCGGTGCTTCGATTTCGTCGACGGCGAGCGCCTGGGCGTGATCGGCGGCTCGTACGGCGGCTACATGACGTCCTGGATCGTGAGCCACACCGACAGGTTCAAGGCCGCCGTATCGGAGAGGGCTGTGAACCAGCTCGTCTCGGAGTGGGGCTCGAGCGACTTCGGCTGGGACTTCAAAGGGTACTTCGGCAAGTTCGTCTTCGAGGACGTGGCCGCCTACCTCAGCATCTCGCCGGCGACCTACGCGGAGCACATCCACACGCCGCTCCTGATCCTGCATTCGGAGAAGGACCTGCGCTGCGCCGTCGAACAAGCGGAGCACCTCTTCGTGACGCTCCGCCTGCTCAAGCGCCCGGTCGAGCTCGTGCGCTTCCCCGAGGAGTCTCACGAGCTCACCCGTTCCGGGAGTCCGGCCCACCGGGTGCAGCGCTTTCAGATCGTGCTGGAGTGGTTCGACCGGTATCTGAAAGGCTGACCGGAACAGGGTACTCTAGACTCACCACGGGAAGGCAGCCCACCACGAGGCAAGCGCATCCCGCTTCAAGGAGTCCGCATGAGCGGCTTGGTCTACGTGATCTACCTCGCCATCACGATCTACGCCTGGCTCGTCGTCGCCCGGGCGCTGATGTCTTGGCTCCATCCGCGACCGGGAACCGCCCTGTACCGCGTCAACGCGGTGCTCGTCGACGTGACGGAGCCGTATCTGGGCCTGTTCCGTCGCGTGGTCCCGGTGGCGCGCATCGGTGGGACGGGTGTCGACTTCAGCGCGGCCGTCGGGCTGATCGTCCTGTTCATCGTGCTGCAGGTGCTCGTGCGACTGTAGGGCCCGCGTCGGCCGCGCAACGTCGACGACGGTCTGCCGCGGCCGGGTCGACCGAGGCTCGAGGAGGATGGTGCGCCCATGACGACGGAGGAAGCGTCTCAGCCTGCGCGAGTCACGTACGTCGGCCACGGCACGGTGCTCATCGAGATGGACGGCGTGCGCATCCTCACGGATCCGTCGCTGAGGCGCTGGGCCGGGGCGCTGCGGCGCTACGGGCCGCTGCCCGATCCCGGTGTGCGCCGTCACCTGGACGCCGTGCTCATCTCGCATCTGCACATCGACCACCTGGACACGCCCTCGCTGAAGATGCTGCCTAGATCCGCCGTGGTCATCGGGCCGCCGCTGGTGGGACGGACCGTCCACAAGATCGGCTTCAGGACCGTCATCGAGACGCGCCGCGACACGCTTTTACACGTGGGCGACGTCGACGTCATGGCGGTGCACGCCAGCCACACGCGCCGCCGCTGGGTCCTGACGCCGCCGACCGAGCCGCTCGGTTTCATCATCCAGGGCACGTCCACGGTCTACTTCGCCGGCGACACGGCGCTCTTCGACGGCATGGAGGACCTCCACGAGCGCATCGACGTCGCCCTCCTGCCGATCGAGACGTGGGGGGTGCGGCCGCCCGAGGGGCGCCACCTGAGCCCGCGCACGGCCGCCAGCGCGCTGGCGCTCCTGCGGCCGCGGATCGCGGTGCCCATCCACTGGGGCGCGCTGTACGTGCCCGGCTCCGCCTACGCCGGCAAGCAGGCGACCTACGCCTGGTTCCAGAAGACCCGCAAGCGCCCGGAGGCGTTCGCCGCGCTCGCCGCCGAGAAGGCGCCCGACGTGGAGGTCCGGCTGCTCGACCCGGGGGAGTCCCTGACCATCGAGCCGCGGGCGGGCGCGGCCCAGCCAGACGTCTGAGGCTCGACCTAAGGCTGAGGGTCAGGCGTCAGTGCGCCACGCTCAGGCGTTGGCGAGCCAGGTGCCGTAGTCGGGGTCGTCGACGACGCGCTGCGCGCGTGCCATACGCTCCAGGCCCCACTCCATGTAGTCGAACTCGATCTTGGAGAAGGTGTGCTGGATCATCGCCCACACGCCCCACCACACGGCCGAGACGCTCTTGTAGAGCATCATGCGGCCGAAGCGCCCTTCGTCCATCTCACCGCAGTAGGTGGCGATGACCAGGCGCTCCTCCTCGCGCGAGAACGGGTGCTCCATGACGAAGTCGCCGAGGTCGAAGTAGGGGTCGGTCATGCCGCCGTACTCCCAGTCGATGATCCACATCTTGCCGTCGGCGTCGACGATGAAGTTCTCGCTGAGGAGGTCGTTGTGGCAGGCGACATCGGCCGGTGGGTTGATCGCCGTCGCCTTCTCGATGTTCTCCATCTCGAGGAGCAGCGACTCGAGCTCGGGCGGCATGGGGGTGTTGTTGTCCCGAGCGATCTTGGTGTAGCGGCGGAGCATGTCGAAGATCTTGATCTCGTTCTTGAAGACGGCCTTGTCGTGGAAGATCTTCGTGGTCTCCACGGCCTGCTTGATGCGCTCCGGGTGCCCCGCCATCGTCTCGGGGTGCATGATCTCGCCCTCGACGAAGTCGATGACCAGGGAGCCCTCCGGGTCGATCTGGTAGGCCACCCTGGGCCCCACTCCGACCTTGTCGGCCTGGATCATGCACTCGCGCTCGACATCGCGGTCGATGAACATGTCGGTGCCCTGCCCGGGGACGCGCAGCACGTACTTGGCACCGCCCGGATTGCCGGGGCCGCCGTTCACCCAGACGATGTAGTTGTGGTTGGTAATGCCGCCGCCCAGCTCCTCCCAGCGGATGTCCTTGTCTTTCCAATCCGCGATGCGCGCGATGGCTTCGTCGGGGCCAAAGTGTGACATGGTGCTTCCTTTGCTCAGGTGGTCGCCGAAAACACTGCCTCACTTAATACTCACACAATCTCTCGCCTGTGGGCTAGTAGGAAAGTCGCGGGTGATGGCGACCCACAGGCCGCTCTCAGCTTTCTCTCAGGAGGTTCTCAGACGCCGCGGGTACCGTTACTTCAAGCAGACCCGCGGCGGCGTCGTCCACTGCCCCGTGTGGCTGTCCCTGGAGACCTTCGCCGAGGTGGCGGGGGGACTCGCGATCCGCTCGTGCCGCCAGACCGGCCCTCAGCCGTTCGCGGCGCCGGCGAAGAGAGGTAGTGCACCAATGAGAGCGAGACGATTCCTCGCGACGATGGCCGCCGGTTTCCTGGGCGCGGCCGTCCTGCTGGTCGTGGCCAATGCACTCGGCTTCGTGGGCGGCGGTCAGACGGCCACCAGCACCGTCAAAGGCGCCTTTACCGCCTACAAGAGTTCGGGGCTGACGCCGCAGCAGATCTACCAGAAGCACGCCGGCAGCGTCGTCGAGATCAAGACGACGTTCCCGGGAGCCACCGATGTCTTCGGGCAGTCCACTGGCGGGGGGCAGGCTCTGGGCACGGGCTTCGTGGTCTCCAAGGAAGGCTACATCCTGACCAACGCCCACGTGGTCAGCGAGAACGGCCAGGCCGTGAGCACGGTCACCGTGATCTTCAAGGGCGCTGGTTCGCAGGGCACGCAGGTCCAGGGCACGGTGCTGGGCGCCGACGAGTCGACCGACGTGGCCCTGATCAAGGTCGACCCCAGCCAGACGCCTGAGCTTCAGCCCATCCCGCTCGGCGATTCCTCCAAGGCCACCGTGGGTGAGGCAGTCGTGGCCATCGGCAACCCTCTGGGTCTCGACTTCTCGCTGTCCTCGGGCGTGGTGTCGGCGACTGGCCGCGAGCTGCGGTCCCCGAGTGGCGCCACGATCAGCGGCGGCATCCAGACCGACGCCGCCATCAACCCCGGCAACTCCGGCGGTCCCCTCATCGACGCCAGCGGACGGGTCATCGGCATCAACGAGCAGATCGACTCGCAGTCCGGTGGTAACGAGGGCATCGGGTTCGCGGTGCCGATCAACACGGCCGTCCAGGTCATGGAGCAGATCAAGGCCGGTACGCTGCCGCAGCCGGCCCAGACCGCGGACCCCTACGGCAACGGCTCGACGACCAGCCCGTACTGAATGGCCGACATGCGGGCTCTTGCCGTCGCGTCACAGGGCTGGTATCATCACCTGTCAGCTTGGCGTCCGCTTTCCACCGCCCCAGCCCTCAAGGACACACAAGCACGTGCGTCTGCACGGGGCGCACGTGCCCGCCGCGCCGCCTCCGCGAGCGCACTGGCCGCGTCGATGGCCGAAGCACGCCACGAAGAGCAGGAGTCGCCCGAGTGATCGAACCCTTTGAAGACCGCATCGCCGCGTCCGCCGACCTCGCCGTGCTGTGCACCGACGAGGTGCGCGGGCTCCTCGAAGAAGGCCGTGAGCAAGGCTACCTCGACGGCGCTCACATCGCCGCCACGCTACGCGACGTCGACCTCACGCCGGAACAGCTCGAGGAGATCCACGGCGTCTTCGCCGACCTCGGCATCGACGTCATCGAGAGCGAGGGCGCCGCGGCCGATCCGGAGCCCGTCGTCGAAGAGGAGACTCCCCCCAAGCTCGACCTCTCGGTGAAGTCGACGACCAACGATCCGGTGCGCATGTACTTCCGTGAGATGGGCAGGGTGCCGCTCCTCACCGCCGAAGAAGAGGTGTCGCTGGCCAAGCGAATCGAGCGCCGCGACATGGACGCCAAACGCAAGCTCACCGAGGCCAACCTGCGCCTGGTCGTCTCGATCGCCCGGCGGCACATGGGCAGGGGCATGCCCCTCCTCGACCTCATCCAGGAGGGCAACCTCGGCCTCATGCGCGCCGTCGAGAAGT